>ERZ773079.2452-NODE-2452-length-10351-cov-3.007284_pt1 | contig 10351 bp, 7 predicted proteins | sample MGYA00511355_ERZ773079 | MGnify/ENA primary metagenome ERZ773079 (study PRJEB29015, sample SAMEA2737979) | human oral metagenome | biome: human oral; feature: human-associated habitat; material: dental | place: China | collected 2117 ... | reverse complement strand
CCATGTCTACTTATGTTTTTGTTCAAAATATTGTTTTCTAATCCCTTCTGCTTTGGCAATTTCCTTAGGCGGAGTTTTCTGCGTTTTCTTAACTATACCATGTGTGGCGATAATTAAAGTCTCTGTTTCCGTGTCCCAAAAAGAAAATAATCGGTAGCAGTTACCATTAAATAGAGTTCGGAACTCCCATATATCTGTATTACCCAGTTTTTTAAACAAACTATTGTCGAGTACGAACATACTCTTACCTATATTGTATACCACTTTGACCCTTGCTTTCTGTGGTAAGAGGGTTAAGAAGTCTATTGCATCCTGCATATAGGCTATCTTAAATCTTGCTTCTCGTTCCATGTTATTGATTGTCTGCTACAAAGATAAGCATTAGTTTCCATATATGTAACCTTTATCTTTCTTTTTTTGACCATAATTTATACTAAAGGCTTTGAACAAGTTCCTCCATAAAAGATAATACCAAGCCCCTCCCCCACTAATTCCTCACATCTAAAGTACTATAAACAAGAATACTACTATCTGATTATTTACAATCAAGGGAACTTCCACTTGATAGTAAACATGTTCCCTTCTGTCGCCAAATATCATTTTTTCTTTGTATCTTTGCAGCCCAAGTACAACAGCTAAAAGGTAAACATGTTCCCTTTTGTCGCCGTTGTCTCATACACAAAGACATTATGGAAGAGAAGAAGATAATTAACGGGCTTAATGATCAAGAGGTGTTAGCAAGTAGGCTGAAGTACGGTGAGAACCTCCTCACACCACCAGCGAAAGAGCCTATGTGGAAGCGTTTCATAACGAAATTTGAGGATCCTCTGATTATCATTCTACTTGTTGCTGGCATTCTCTCTATCGCTATCTCTTTCTATGAATACTATGGTTTGCATGAAGGAACAGAGGTGTTTTTCGAGCCAGTAGGCATTTTTATCGCCATACTATTGGCTACTGGCATGGCATTCTTCTTCGAGGAGAAAGCGAACAAAGCCTTTTCTGTTCTCAACCAAGTCAATGATGACGAACCTGTGGAGGTCATTCGCAATGGTAATACCACCCAAATAACAAAGCGAGAAGTGGTTGTTGGCGATATTGTTAGGCTCAACACGGGCTCTGAAGTGCCTGCTGATGGATCGTTACTACAAGCTATCTCACTCAATATTGACGAATCTTCACTCACTGGAGAACCCATCTGTCATAAGAGTACACATGAAGCTGATTTCGATAAAGACGCAACTTTCCCAACAAACTATGTCCTTCGTGGAACAAAGGTGATGGAAGGTCATGGTTTATTCCGTGTTGAGAAGATTGGAGATAACACCGAAAATGGTAAGGTTTTCGTAGCTTCTCAGATCGACAACAGCGTTAAGACACCTCTTACCGAGCAATTAGAACGATTGGGCAAACTTATTACTTGGGCTAGCTACACCATTGCTGCCCTCATTCTCATTGCCCGCATTATCATGTTCTTCTCGAACTTCTCCTTCGAATGGGTGCGTTTCCTGCAATATCTCCTAGACTCAATAATGATCTGCGTGACGCTTATCGTCGTTGCTGTTCCCGAAGGATTGCCTATGGCGGTAACGCTTTCTTTGGCTTATTCAATGCGTCGCATGCTAAAAACAAATAATCTTGTGCGCAAGATGCACGCTTGCGAAACTATGGGGGCAACGACTGTCATTTGTACAGATAAGACCGGAACGCTAACGCAGAATCAAATGCGTGTGAGTGAAATGGCTATTGACAGAGAGACTGAAGAGCACAAGGCGTTAGCAAGAGAGGCTATTGCTGTGAACTCAACAGCGTCTCTCGATTTCACTGAAGCTCATCATCCAACCGCCTTAGGCAACCCAACAGAAGGTGCACTCCTACTTTGGTTAAATGATCAGGGCTATGATTATCGTCAGTTGCGCACAGAGGCTGAAGTGATAGACGAACTTCCTTTCTCAACAGAACGCAAGTGCATGGGAACTTTGGTGCGCTCAGCTCAACTTCCAGGGAAGACCATCTTATATATAAAAGGTGCAACCGACATCATCCGTAACTATTGTTCTTCTATCATGGGGAATCGTTCGTGGGATGAAATTAGCAACCAGTTGTTAACCTGGCAGAACCAAGCTATGCGCACATTAGGCTTTGCCTGTATGCTCATCGACGATGAGAACTTACACGAAGGGGTAATTCCAACCCTCCTCGACACCATCAAACAAACAGGGAAAGGATTAACTTTCCAAGGTATCGTAGCCATCTCCGACCCTGTTCGTAAGGAGGTTCCGGCTGCTGTTCGGGAATGTCTTGATGCTGGCATAGACGTTAAGATTGTCACAGGCGATACCCCGGGAACAGCAAAAGAGATAGGTCGACAGGTGGGACTATGGACTGAGAAGGATTGTGATAACTGTGTGATAACAGGTCCGGAGTTTGAAGCTCTAAGCGACGAAGAACTTTCTAAACGTGTAAACAGTCTAAAGATCATAGCCCGCACACGCCCAATGGATAAGAAGCGATTGGTTGAAGCCTTGCAAGCCCAGCACCAAGTCGTAGCTGTTACGGGCGATGGAACAAACGATGCACCAGCTCTCAAAGCTGCACACGTGGGTTTATCAATGGGCGATGGGACGAATGTTGCGAAAGAAGCATCCGATATCACTATCATTGATAACTCCTTCCGTTCTATCGGTCGTGCGGTAATGTGGGGGCGATCACTCTATCAGAACATTCAGAGATTCATCCTTTTTCAAATGACAGTAAACGTTGCTGCCTGCCTTATCGTTCTAGCAGGAGCACTGATGGGAACGCAGAGTCCACTGACAGTAACTCAAATGTTATGGGTCAATCTCATTATGGACACCTTCGCAGCTATGGCTCTCGCATCCCTTCCACCATCGAAAGACGTCATGCGTGACAAGCCTCGCAACCGCAAGTCCTTCATTATTAATCCAGCAATGACAAGGCTCATTATCGGTGTTGGATGTTTGTTCTTTGTAATCCTACTCACGTTGCTTTATATGCTGGAACATGCTCCTATTCAATCAATGACCGACTTCCTTACATGGAAAAATACGGGACATCATGAACTAACGAACCATGAGTTGAGCATCTTCTTCACACTCTTTGTGATGATACAGTTCTGGAACATGTTTAATGCGCGAGCCTTTGCAACAGGACGCAGTGCCTTCCACTTGAAAGGTTGTAAGGGTTTTGGTGTTATTGCCTTGTTGATATTTGTGGGGCAGATTATCATCGTGCAGTGCGGTGGAAGGATGTTCAACGTCTCTCCTCTCAGCCTTTCTGATTGGTTGATCATCGTCACTTCAACCTCTGTCGTTCTATGGATTGGAGAGTTATTCCGCCTCTTCAACAAACGAAACAAGCAATAGTCACAAATCAAGGAGAATACCAACTAATAAACAGAAGAGCCTTTCTTTCATGCAAAGAGAGGCTCTTCTTGCTGTGAAGAAAGGCTTTCTTCGCAATGAAAAGGGCGTCTCTTTGATTGGAGAAAAGACTCTCTTACAAGAGAAAGAACATCTCATAATTATGAAAAAGACATCCAGCAACTTGATTTTCATTATATTTTCACTATCTTTGCAAAATACTATTTATCGATAAACACATGGTCAGAAAAAGAAAAAACAAGCTAAGAGACGTATGGGAGTTCTTAGTGATTGCTTTTGCAATGTTGCTTGGTAGTTTTGGATGGTGCGCCTTCCTCTTACCTCACAAGATTACAATTGGTGGTATAGCAGGTATTTCCTCTGTTATCCAATGGGGTTTAGACATACCCGTTCAATATACCTACTTGGCAATTAATGGCATTCTTCTCTTCGTTGCTTTGAGGATTCTTGGGTGGAAGTTCTGCATTAGAACCATCTTTGCAGTGCTTAGCTTCGCATTCTTCACATCGCTTTTTAGACAGGTATTCGCGGGTCATGCACTCTTTGCCGACCAGCCCTTCCTTGCCTGTGTAGTAGGAGGTGTACTATTAGGAGCTGGTGTTGCCATCGCATTACAGTACAATGCAAGCTCTGGCGGATCGGATGTTATCGCCGCAATGATACATAAGTATCGTGACATCTCACTAGGTCGTGTCATCTTAGCATGCGACCTTTGCATTATTAGCTCAAGTTACCTCGTATTGAATAATTGGGAGAAAGTGATCTATGGATACATCGTTCTCTTTGTCATGACATACGTTGTTGATTACATGATCAACGGTATGCGAGGTTCCGTTCAGTTCTTTGTTATATCGGAGCATTGGACAGAGATTGGTACAGCCATCAATAACGACGTGCCACGCGGATGTACCATCATCAATGCACAAGGGTTCTATACGGGTAAGGACTTGAAGATGCTCTTCGTCATAGCAAGGCGTTCGGAAGCACGTGCCATCTACCAACTCATTGATGAAATAGACCCTAACGCCTTCGTTTCGCAAGGGGCTGTTAATGGTGTGTATGGCGTCGGTTTTGATCGCATGAAGGTATCGCATCGCAAGAAGATAACCGAAGAACAGGTACAAGCCTGACGGTATTTTAGATAGGAAAGGATCATAGAATGGATATTCAGGAGATAAAAGATAAACGCATCGCAGTGCTTCTCTCTGGCGGTGTAGATAGTTCGGTCGTCGTGTATGAGTTTGCTCGACTGGGCTTACACCCCGATTGTTTCTATATTAAGATAGGACCAGAAGAGAAGGAAGAATGGGATTGCAACTCTGAAGAAGACTTGGAGATGGCTACTTCCGTGGCGCATCGTTATGGCTGCAAGTTGCAAGTCATCGATTGTCATAAGGAGTATTGGGATCAGGTAACGAGCTATACTATGGAGAAGGTAAAGGCTGGTTTCACTCCAAACCCTGATGTGATGTGCAACAGACTCATAAAGTTTGGTGCCTTCGATGCGAAGATGGGACATGATTATGACCTAATAGCAACGGGGCATTATGCGCAGACTAAATGGATTGATGGGCGTAAATGGCTTACAACAAGTCCTGACCCTGTAAAAGATCAGACCGACTTCTTAGCTCAAATATACGATTGGCAACTAAAGAAAGCGATATTCCCTATAGGGCATTATGCGAAGAATGAGGTGAGAGAAATTGCCGAACAGGAGCACTTAATCAATGCTCGTAGGAAGGACTCACAGGGTATCTGCTTCCTTGGAAACATTGATTACAATGAGTATGTACGCCGTTATCTGGGGGAACAGATGGGTGACATCATCGAATTAGAGACCGGTAAGAAGATTGGTGAGCACCGTGGACTATGGTTTCACACCATCGGACAACGCAAAGGATTGGGTCTTGGCGGCGGTCCTTGGTTCGTTGTTAAGAAGGATGTGGCGCAGAATATTCTCTATGTAAGCCATGGTTATGATCCAGCAACAGCTTATAAGAAGGACTTCCCACTGCATGATTTCCACTTCCTAACCGAAGGTATCACGGAACTACCAGCTAAGGTGACTTTCAAGATACGCCATACACCGGAGTATCACACGGCTACCGTAGAGCAACTAAGCGATGGGAAGTGCCTCATCCATTCTACAGAGAATATTCATGGAGTTGCACCCGGACAGTTCTGTGTCATATATGATGAGCAGCACCACCGCTGCTTTGGCTCTGGAGAGATTACTCTCTAAGGCGCATTTGAATCGTATCATACAATTATTTATAGCTTCTTAAATCGACATTCAAAAGCAATGTCTCTTTAAGAAGTCTTCGTATTGATTGTGATAACCATTGAACACATTGATATCAACATCACCATGAATACCACGCACCTTACCATCAGGACTAAGCTGCCAGTAAGCTAACTTGAAGTTAGGTTTATACTCTCCATAACGCGCAATCCACACGAGATAGTTATCACCAAGGTCGGGGGCTAAGGGCATATAACGATTAGCAAACGACTGACTGATATAGAGTATCGGGCGATGACCCGTGTGTTTAAATACCATAGACATCCATATCCTCACTTGTTTGAACAGCACTTCTGCACCTCCCATAGCATGAATTTGCACATCAGTAGGCTCTACGTCGAGTACAGGGGGTAGGTCGCCTTTCCTGAATCGAGCTTTCTTTAAGAAGAAGTTAGCCTGCATATAGCCCGAAGACAAGGTTGAGAAGAAGTGATAAGTGCCCACTCTGATCCCCTGCTGACGGGCTGCCAAGTAATCAGAATAGTAATAGTTGTTGAGCAAAGTACGCCCTTCAGTTGCCTTGATATAGGCAAATGAGATCGGATAATCAACCACTCCTTTGATCTTCTTAGTGCTTAATGTACCGAGATGAGTGATTCTTAACTTGCTCCAATCTATGCCGTAACGCTGCTCCCCCTTCTCATGTTGATGCTTAGAAAGGTCTATGCCATAGATACGATCAGCGTTGTAAGTGAGACGTTCGCCCTTAAATACGTTGTTCTTCCACTCCCCTACCTTCAGAAAGTCATGTGGTGCAACATTGATACCAAAGCCATTTCGCTTGCCATCCAACCAATGCCCATCATAGAAACTACCATCATTACCATAATACTGACCATATCCCTCAGCCTTTCCTCTTCGTTGCTCGCCAACGTAATAGCCCGCAGAATCGATCAAAGCTCCTGCTGGAAAGCCAAGAACAGGATGCGAATAAGCCTTGAAGTCACGCAAACTCTCTTGCATTCCTCGTTCTCTGCCGAAGCGTGAAGAGATCCTCCAAGGAGTCATACAATCAGATGTCTGCAAGCAAAGAGCCCATTGGTTTGACTCGTCATTCAAGCGATTACAAACCATTATCTCGCCGGGCTTATACCATACACGTGCTGTGTATTGATTCACTTGACGGATACGAAGACGCGAGCTGGGCTTTATATCTTGCAAAGCGTGTATAATCCTTTGCAGTGAATCCATCTGTTGCACCAACTTTGTATGATAATCGGCAATCTTGTTATAACCATAATCTTGCACACTATGAACGCGCAAATAATAGGCAGTTTCATTGCGTTTGGACTGCAAACCAACTAACTTAATATCCATCTTCATCAATGCGTACATCAATACCTGACGCAACTTCTGATCCTTCAGATTGATAATTGTGGAAGGATAATGACGCCTTATCACTGCTATACGCCCAAAGCAAGAAGGCAAAATGGGGAATTTATTAACCCAATAGCCCTCTGATACAGACATACGTGAGTGTATGCTGTCGGCAGAGAGACTACCACCAACGAAAGTAGAGTCGGTATAATCAGAGAAATAAGCTGCTGGTTTGCCGTCTACATCCAGTTGATAATAAGACTTTTCAGTCACATCTACGGCACATCTTTGTATATGTCTTCTTGTCAACGAGAGGTTACGCTTGGCAATAGATGACAATAGGAGAACTACGAGAATAATACTTACACTCTTGTAAAAACGCCTGTTAAAGAACGAATGGAACATCTAAATCAACTCTAAAAACTATGCAAAGGTACTAATAAAGACGTAACTTCGCATACATAACAGATAGGAAAATCGAGCATCCTGGTACTTTCTTTCTCACCTTCCATTGCATGGGACTGTGCGTTCCATATACTGAAACCCTGCGTTCCATGTACTGAAACCCTGCGTTTCATGTACTGAAACTGTGCGTCTCATGGCTTGAGACTGTGTGTATCATGGGCTGAGACTGTGTGTATCAAGGCTTGAGACTGTGTGTATCAAGGCTTGAGACAGAAAGAGGTCATAGGTAATAGGACTAAAAAAGGGGTGCATCAATAATCCTAACGGACATTTGATGCACTCTTATCATTGTTGAATAAGTGGGTTCGTCGTTATGCTTTCTTCATCCGAAGGGCTAATTGAAAGATGGACGGGATGAGTATGCAAAGCGAGAAAAACAGTCCGCCATACATCATTCGCTCACTTCCATGGAAGAAGTCGATGAGCTTTCCGTCGCTCATCTGTGGCATTAAATGGAACATCACATAGGCTACTGTGTTGTTAATCCAATGCAACATTAGCCCTGGTAGAATGCTCTTTGTGCGATAATACATCCATCCAAGTACCAAACCGAGCAAGAAGGCGTGGACGCCCTGCGCCAGATTGAAGTGGATGAAACCAAAGACGAGAGCCGAGAGGATGATAGCTATCCAGTGACTTTTACTGCCCGTTGCATTCAGGAGTACACGGAGTACACCACCACGAAAGACTACCTCCTCTGCCAATGGTGCCATGATACCTAAGGCGATATATCCCCATGATGTCTTCATAATGCTTTGGAACATTGCTTCCGCTTGTTCGGGCATGGTGAGATTAATCTTCTCTGCTATAAACTCCATCGGGAGGATAGAACCTAAAGCAAGCAAAGCTGCCCAAAGGAGAACGCCCCACGGACGTGACTTGAGATAGAGGTTAGATACTGGAGCCCACTTTGTACGAGTGAAGAGGAGGAGGGTTAACAAACTACTAATCACTGTTGACAGGGCTATCGAAGTACCATCTTTGGCACCATTCATCGTGGTTAAGAAGGGAGTTCCATTAATGAATGAGACTGTAAGATTGGTAATTACTAATGCAATAACTTGCAACACAATGAAGAGTGCTACGAATAATATAGTATAAAGAACGGCTGTCCATAATTCTCTTGACTTCATATTCTTCCTTGTTTATTATTGTTCTACTATGTTATCAACCATCGGATGACGCCTATCGAAGAGTTCGTTGATGGTATGTTTGTCTTGTTCGAGCTGTTGGGATAGGGCTTCGAGGGAATCGAACTTACGCTCATCTCGTATCTTACCAATGAATCGGATAGAGACATCTTGCCCATAGAGATTGCCCTCGAAATTGAAGATGTTTACTTCTAAAGTTTCTTTCGTTCCATTGAATGTGGGGCGTTTGCCGATATTCATCATCCCACGCTTCCATACGAGGGAGTGGTCTAATTGAACCATGACAGCATATACGCCACGCATAGGTAGGAGCTGTTGGCAAGCGTTGATATCGAGGTTGGCTGTGGGAAAACCTAACTTGTGACCATTCTGAAAGCCGCTCACAATCTTGCTAGAGATGGTGTAATCGTAACCTAAACAGTGATTGGCGCGCACGATATCACCTTCTTTTATATACGTCCTTATCTGTGACGAACTAATCTTCTCACCATCGGGAAGGTAGGCATTATTGTGTATGACCTCTATTCCTAACTGCTCGCCGTATCGCTTATAATCATCGAATCCCTCCGAACGATTATGCCCGAAACGATTGTCGTAACCTATGAGCAGCTTCCGTACATTCAGTTGATTGCGTAAGACATCCTCCATAAACTCGCGTGCAGATAAGTCTGCCAATGCGACATCAAAGTGTAACACGATGACTTTATCAATGCCTGTCTTTGATAATAACAGCAGTTTCTCATCAAGCGATGATAGCAATTCTGGCCGGCCATTCACATCGTCTTCCTTCCCCAATGATGCTTTCAACACTTGCCGAGGATGCTCATCAAACGTTATCACAGCCGACACCATCCCTACCCGATGCGCCTCATCAACCACATTCCTTATCAAATACTGATGCCCACGATGCACACCATCAAAGAAGCCGATAGTAGCTACCAGCTCTCCCATCTCAACCTTCTCTCCTTGTTTTATATATATCGTTTCCAAATTCCTTATACCTATTTGTGATACTCCTCCCAGCATCCTCTCCTCCTCTTCATCCCTTCCAACACTTCTTCTCTCCCTCCTTAACAATACTATTGTCTTAACTCTCTTTCGCTCCTCTCACTCCTTACATTCCTTAGAAAAGCTCCTTACTCTCCTTGACAAAGCCCCTTGCAAAGTTACTTAGAAACCGCCACAAACACTATCCACCACTTCTCAAAATGTGTTAAAACCGCAACTTTCTTTCAACTCCATTCTCCTTTTTCCATTTAATTCATTACCTTTGCATCCGTATCAACCACATCTCGGACTTGTAGCTCAGTTGGTTAGAGCAACAGACTCATAATCTGGAGGTCCCTGGTTCAAGCCCAGGCTGGTCCACAAATAGGTTTCAAAAGGACGTCAAACAATACGTCATTTTAGCCTTCAAAACAAGGATAATCGCTGTAAAATCAAGGTTTTACAGCGATTTTTTGTTTTTTATCCATATCCGTTTGACTGCCAAACTATACCTTTTGATAGTCATCATTCGGTCATTTTCTGCTACAGAAATTGCTACACAAAAGCAGGCTCTCAAAAAAATGTAGCAATGAATGGAAAATGACTATCAAATTGACGGCATGCAAAACTTTCGTTTTCAAGAACTTATGTCGAACTTTGTAGCCAAAAAGCTACACTAAAATGATGCGTTATGAAAACAACTTTCAAGGTATCCTACTACCTAC
>ERZ773079.2448-NODE-2448-length-10360-cov-19.207181_pt1 | contig 10360 bp, 10 predicted proteins | sample MGYA00511355_ERZ773079 | MGnify/ENA primary metagenome ERZ773079 (study PRJEB29015, sample SAMEA2737979) | human oral metagenome | biome: human oral; feature: human-associated habitat; material: dental | place: China | collected 2117 ... | reverse complement strand
GCAAGCAGTTCAAGAAGGCAAATGAGACCGTCATGAAGGCGCTCTACTATGCGCGCCGTGACCGTCGTGCGAAGAAGGGAACATTCCGCCGCCTCTGGATCGTGCGCATTAATGCTGCCGCACGTGCGAACGGCATCTCATACAGCCGCCTGATGGCCGGGCTGACGAATGCTGGTGTTGAGGTCAACCGCAAGATGCTTGCAGATCTTGCCGTCGCCGATGCGGCTGCCTTCACACAGCTCGTCAACGTGGCGAAGGAAAACCAGTAAGAAGAGATGGAGCCTAATGAATCCCAAGATTCATTGGGTTCCTTTTTTGCTATGAATCAAATACAAAGAATTACCAGCGCGTCGAACCCTCTTATACGGCTGACATCTGCCGTTGTACACGTACATCGCCGCGCGGCAAAAGAAGGGCTGTTCACCGCAGAAGGGCTGCGCCTTGCGGAGATGGCGGCAGTTTCCAACTGGAAGATTCGATGTGCATTTCTGACAGAGAATGCTGTGGCAGGGGAGCGCGCGCAGGCACTGCTGAGAATACTCGCTGCACGGAGGGCACCTGTCGCCCTCATCCCGGAGACAATGTTTTCAAACTTATCCGAGACCGAGAGCCAGCAGGGGATACTTCTCCTGATGGAACGGGGAAAAAATATGTCGCTGCGGGAACTCGTCAGGCAGAGGAACGATGTCGATCCACCGCTCTATATTGTGCTTGACCGCGTCCAGGATCCCGGCAATGTCGGGACAATCCTGCGTACGGCAGATGCGGCGGGCGCATCCGGTGTCATTCTCCTGCGCGGATCCGCCGATGTATACAGCGGCAAGGTTGTGCGTGCAACGATGGGGGCACTCTTTCATGTGCCTTTTGCAGAAGGAATTGCGGTGATGGAACTGATGGATTTCGTCCGTTCTGAGAGGGTCACCCTTTGTGCCGCCGCGTGTGATGACGGGGCATGCATGCATTATGCCGCAGATTTGCGCCAACCTCTTGTTATTGTATTCGGAAATGAAGCAAACGGCGTATCAGAGGAACTTTTGGCCGCTTCAGAGCACATCTATATACCGATGTGCGGCAGTGCCGAGTCGCTCAATGTATCCGCTGCAGTGGCTGCCGTCCTATATGAGGCGATGCGGCAGCGTTTCTATACGGAAGGCGTATGATAAAAGGGGTGCCGCACATTGTGCAGCACCCCTTGTGCATTCTGTTCTGATCTACTTTGGCAGGAGAGCGAGCAGGCGCTCCTTTGAGACCATTCCGATCAATTCGTCAACAGGTTCCCCATCCTTAAAGAGGATGATATGGGGAAGGCTCATTACTTCATATTTTCCGGCGATGTCCTGGGCTCCATCCACATTGATTTTGCAGATTTTAATATCCTTGCGCTCTTCGGCAAGTTCTTTCAGGATTGGGGTGAGCATGAGGCAGGGCGTACACCAGTCCGCCCAGAAATCGACAACAACCCATTGATCCGCCTGCAATACCTCAGCTTCAAATGTTTTTCCTGTCACCTCTGCAACAGCCATGACATCCAACTCCTTCGCATTATTTTATGATCCTCGCAGTCATCATAATCAAAAGGAAAATTTTTTTCAAGAGTTTTCGGAGCAAGACTTTTTTTGAAATTTGCTTCCCATTGATTGAGAAGGATGACATGTCTCTATTTTCCTAGCTGCGGCGTACTCTCCACGGATTGTTCGGTTGCGTGTGCCTGCGAAAAGGTATATAATATCGAGGACAGGGGAATCATATTCGCATCGTACATTTGAGAACAGAAAAGTGAGGAAGGGAATATGAGCGGAAAGAAGAGGATCTCGTTGAGCCCTGTGCTGAAGCAGCATAAGTTCATCTTTGATCTGATGAAAAATACGACGTCCGATTTCACCTTTATGATGGACCCGGCTGCCGATATCTTTCTTGCTGCACCGGCATTCGTCCAAACATATGGCCTCCCTGCAGAGACTTTAGTGCATGTTGCGGATGTCTTGGAACCTCTCGTCTATATCCAAGATCGAAAACCTCTGGAGGCCCTCTTTTCTTCGCTGGATCATCTGACAGAGGGACGGGATCGCCAGCTGGATTTCCGCATGCGCGACGCGAAAGGGGATTTTTCATGGCTGCGTTTGAAGGGAAGGCTCGGTTTTGCCGGGGATGGCACGCCGAACCTTTTCGTCGGGACGATCAGCCAGCTTGCGCGGCGCAGCGCGGCAGATTCTGTGACAGGTCTCCTCAATCGCTATCAATTCATTGAGGATCTTGGAACTGCCCTGCGTACGGCACGCGAGACAGGCGGCGGAGGCGGACTTCTCGTTATGGGGATCGACAATTTCCGTACCGTCAACGAGGCGTTTAATCACGAGGTCGGAGATATTATTCTGCGGCAGCTCTCAGAGCGTATTCTCCAGAATATTCCGCGGAAACTCTCGCTCTATCGATTGGACGGCGACGAATTCGGACTCATATACCCAGATGCAGATGAAGAGATGCTCAAGGAGTTCTTTGCCCGTGTACAGCGTGAATTCGCGCATCCTCAGGTCTATGACGGGCGTCAGTATATCGTCACTGTGTCGGCCGGCATGGTGTTCTATCCGCAGTCAGCGCGCGATCCCCTGGTTCTGCACAAATACGCGCAGGCTGCATTGGATGCGGCGAAGGCCGGCGGGAAGAACCGCATCAATGAGTTCTCAAAAGAGGTCTATAACCGTTGGCTGCGCTCGCTTACCATTCAGGAGCAGATTTTGCAGGATGTGAAGGCGGGCTGCCGCAATTTCGAACTTTACTTTCAGCCGCAAGTGGCAGGCGACGATCAGCACTTGGTCGGAGCTGAGACTCTGTTGCGCTGGAAAAACAACAAGGGGCGCATGGTTGCTCCGATGGAGTTTATCCGGATTCTCGAGGAGACCAAGACGATTGTGCCGGTAGGCCGCTGGATCTTCGAGCAGGCGCTGCGTGTCTGCAAGGAATGGAGAAAGCAGATTCCAAATTTCTGCATGAGCATCAATATGAGCTATGAGCAGATCAAGGACCTATCGCTCCTTGAGTTTGTGGAGGACTGCCTGCGGCGGCACGATATGCCGGCGGATGCAGTGGTGCTCGAGCTGACGGAGAGCAAGATTGTCAGCGATCTGAAATTCGTCAATGCACAGTTTGATGCATTCCGCAGACGCGGCATCAAGGTTGCCATGGATGACTTCGGGACGGGCTATTCATCGCTGTCCTCACTTAAGAACCTCAACTGTGACATCGTCAAGATTGACCGCGCGTTTGTCATGCGAATCCTTGAGAATCATTTCGATCGGAAGTTGGTCGAGTATACAGTCGATCTTTGCCACAGCATTGGCATGACGACATGCATTGAGGGTGTTGAACGGCAGGATGAATACGACTGCCTTGTCAAGATATGCAAGACAGATACGATCCAGGGGTATCTCTTTGGTCGTCCCGAACCGCAGGATATATTCGAACAGAAATTTTTAGGTATGTGAATGGCAAGAGAAAAAACGGGGGAAGGGCTTACTCTCCTCGGGGAACAGCGGACAAATTACGGCTATGATTATGCGCCCGAGGCGCTTGAGACCTTCCGGAACAAACATACAGATTATGATTACTGGGTGCGCTTCAACTGCCCTGAGTTTACGACGCTCTGCCCGATTACCGGACAGCCGGATTACGGGACGATCTACATCTCCTATATGCCGGCAGAGCGCATGGTCGAGAGCAAGTCGCTGAAGCTCTATCTAGTGAGCTTTCGCAATCATGGAGACTTTCACGAAGATGTGGTAAATATCATCATGAAAGATCTCATTCAGTTAATGGCTCCGAAATATATCGAAGTGCAGGGGAAGTTTCTGCCGCGCGGCGGGATTTCCATCGATCCCTATGCGAACTACGGCATTCCGGGGACGAAGTACGAGGAGCTGGCATGGACTCGCCTCTCTATGCATGACCGTGTACCAGAACGGGTGGATAATCGCTGATGGCGCACCAGAAACGAATTGCCCTCATCAACGACATCACGGGATTCGGCCGTTGTTCCGTGACGGTGCAGCTTCCTCTGATCTCAGCGATGCGCGTGCAGGCATGTCCGCTCCCGACGGCGATACTTTCCGTGCATACGGGATTCCCGAATCACTATCTCGACGATTATACGGCGCGTATGCGCCCCTATATGGAAAATTGGGCAGAAAACGGACTGACTTTCGATGCTCTGCTGACAGGGTTTCTCGGTTCGGAGGAGCAGATCGAGGTCGTGCTTGAGTGCATTCGCCGTTTTAAGGGGAAGGATACCGAGGTTATTGTCGATCCCGTCATGGGAGACAACGGTAAGCTCTATTCTTCCTATACACCGGAACTCTGTGCGAAGATGCGGCAGCTGCTTCCGCATGCGGATGTAGTGACGCCGAATCTCACGGAGGCGTGTCAGCTGCTGGGGGTCCCGTATCCGCCGGGGGGATTGGTGTCTATGCCTGCGCTTGAAAAGATGGCGGCAGACATTGCGGCGATGGGACCGCGCGATGTCATCATCACGGGCCTTCACGCGGGGGATCGGGTGCGGACCTATCTCTATGGAAACGGCAGAGGCCATTCTTTTGACAATGCAAAGGTCGGCCATGATCGATCCGGTTCCGGCGATGCGTTTGCGGCGATTGTTGCGGCCGCACTCGTGCGCGGTATGCCGCTTGCGGAGGGGGCACAGGTTGCTGCAGATTTCATTGGGCACTGCCTTCTCTATGCTGAGGAGCTTGGCCTGCCGTGGAACTATGGACTTCCGTTTGAAGCGTTTATGGGTGAGCTTACGGTGCTGTGAGTGTCTTTGCATGCAAAAGCTGCCGCGATGCGGCAGCTTTTCTCATATCTGTGTATGATTAGGAGTATATGTTATGATTGTATATGCAACACATGCGGGAGGCCGTTATCTCCCGATGGAAGAGAGCCTTCGCGAGCAGCCGGAGGGGAAGCGTGCCGTCTATGTCAATATTACGAATGACTGCAACTGCGACTGCGTTTTTTGCCTGCGCAGTATGAAGGAGATGGCGCGGGAATCCTCGCTCTGGATCGAACATGATCCGAGTCTCCCCGAGATTGTCGAGGAGCTTGAGCGCCTGCCGTGGCAATATGTGCGCGAGGTGGTGTGCTGCGGATTCGGCGAGCCGCTGATCCGCCTTGACACGGTACTTTCCGTATTGCGCTGGGTCAAGGAACATCATCCGGATATGCCGACGCGCGTTAATACGAACGGCCTCGGCGAACTGGAACACGGATATGTATTTGCTGATCAATTTGCGGGTCTGCTCGATACCGTCTCGATCAGTCTCAATGCTTCCAATGCGGAACGCTATCTCGCGCTCACGCGTTCGAGATTCGGCATCTCCTCCTATGAGGCAATGCTCACATTTGCCGAGCACTGTAAGCCATACGTGCCGAATGTCGTGCTCACGGTGGTGGAAAAGGTCGAGGATGCAGAGGAGATCGCCCTTTGCCGAAGGATCTGTGCAGAGCGCGGGCTGACTCTGCGCGTTCGTCCTTATGAGGACAGTTGACGGGACTGCGCTCTTTGCGCGTGCTAAAATATAGATTTTTTGAGATGGATATGGTAAACTGATTGTTGATATTTTTGTATAAGAGACAGAGTAAGTCCCGACAGAGGATATGATTTCGTGCGCATACAGGAGGACGATATGGACGAGAAAATCAGAGAACTCAAGGCGCGTGCCCGCGCTGCGATTGCAGACACGGCGAGCAGTCTTGGCGAACTCAATGATATTCGCGTGAAATTTCTGGGAAAAAAGGGAGAGATCACGTCGCTTCTGCGCAGTATGAGTGCGGTTGCGGAGGAGGAGCGTCCGCGCATCGGTAAGATCGTCAACGAAGCGCGTGCCGAACTCGAGGCGCTGTTCACGGAAAAATCTGAGGAGCTCTCGCGCCGTGCGCTTGCGGAAAAGATTGCCTCTGAGCAAATTGATGTGACACTGCCGGGACGTACGGAGCAGGTCGGGCATCTCCATCCGCTGACGATTACGCTGAACCGCATCAAGAAGATCTTTCTGCAGATGGGATTCACCATCGAGGAAGGCCCTGAGATCGAGAGTGATTACTATAACTTTGAGGCGCTGAACCTGCCGAAGGATCATCCCGCGCGCGATATGCAGGACTCGTTCTATATCACGGAGGATATTCTCCTGCGGTCGCAGACTTCGCCTGTCCAGGCGCGTACGATGCAAAAGAGCGAGCCAAATGCCCCGATTCGCATGATTGCGCCTGGGCGTGTTTATCGCCGCGATTCATATGATGCAACGCATTCGCCAATGTTTACGCAGGTAGAGGGGCTTGTGATCGACCGAGGGATCTCCTTTGCCGATCTCAAGGGAACGCTTGAACTTTGCCTCCATCAGCTTTTTGATGCGGAGGCAAAGGTGCGCTTTCGACCAAGCTTTTTCCCGTTCACGGAACCCTCAACAGAAGTCGATATCTCTTGCTCCTCCTGTCATGGCACAGGATGTCGTGTGTGTAAGGGGACGGGATGGCTTGAGATCCTCGGTGCAGGTATGGTACACCCGAATGTCCTTCGTATGAGCGGCTACGATCCCGAGCAGGTATCCGGGTTCGCATTCGGTATGGGCGTCGAGCGCATTGCGATGCTCGCCTACGGTGTGGATGATCTGCGCCTGTTCTATGACAACGATGTGCGGTTTTTACATCAGTTTTAAGGAGGCGATACAATGCAGGTTTCCATCAAATGGCTGAAAGACTATGTGGATATTGATGAGACAGCGGAGGAAATTGCAGATCGCCTCACGATGGCAGGTGTCCCCGTGGAGCGCATCGTACGTGCAGATGAAGGGCTGGAAAAAGTCATCACAGGGCGCATCGAAAAGATCGTACCGCATCCGGATTCCGATCATCTGCTCATCTGTCAGCTGAACATCGGTCGAGATGATCTCCTCCAGATTGTTACCGGCGCGTCGAATGTGCGCGAAGGACATGTCGTTCCCGTCGCTCTGGTCGGCTCGATTCTTCCCGATGGGAAGAAGATTTCAAAGGGGAAGCTGCGCGGCATTCCTTCAAACGGAATGATGTGCTCGGCGGGGGAACTCGCGATTGATATCGAAGGACTGCCCGATGAGCAGATTCACGGGATCTATATCCTGCCGGATGACACACCTGTCGGGATTCCCGCAGCAGAGGCGCTTGGGCTGGACGATGTCGTGCTTGAGTTCGAGCTGACGGCGAATCGTGCAGACTGCTTCAGCGTGATTGGGATTGCACGTGAGATTGCAGCACTGACCGGAAAAGAACTGCATCTCCCGAAGATTGAGGTAGGAGAGACGGCCGAGGATAATGCCTCTGATCTCGTCACGATTCAAATTGCAGACGCGGATCTCTGTCGGCGCTTTTCGGCGCGTGTCCTGCGTGATGTGAAGATTGCCCCATCGCCTGCATGGATTGTGGATCGCCTGCACGGCGCGGGTATTCGTTCGATCAATAATGTCGTCGATGTTACGAACTTTGTCATGCTCGAGCTCGGTCAGCCTCTTCACGCCTATGACTACGACGCTGTTGCCGGACATATCCTCACGGCTCGCCGTGCGCATGCGGGGGAAAATCTTCATACACTCGACGACTCCGCACGTACAGCTGTCGGCGATGAGTTGGTGATTGCCGACAGTGAAAAGCCCGCCGGACTTGCAGGCATTATGGGCGGTCTGGAATCTGAGATTACAGACGGGACAACCTCCGTCATTCTGGAAGCTGCGGCCTTCCATGGACCGACGATCCGGCGTACAGCACGCCGCATTGGGCTTCACTCTGAGGCTTCCGGCCGCTTTGAACGAGGTGTTGATGAGACCGAGACCGTGCGCGCGGCAACGCGAGCTGCACAGCTCCTTGCGGAGATGGGAGCATGCACGGTAGCAAAGGGCGTTGTCGATATCTATCCGACGCGTCGCGTCCCGACAGTACTTGAGTTCAGCGCACGCACGGTCGGGGAGCGCATCGGTGCGAATATCCCCGGCGACTGGATGGCATCCGCGCTCCGCTCGCTCGGGTTCATTGTTGAGGAGAAGGCGCTTGAGACCTATCGCGTCGCCGTTCCTTCGTGGCGCGGAGACGTGACGATGATGGAGGATATCTCTGAGGAGGTTGCACGCTTCTACGGATATGATAACATCGCTTCACGTCTGCCCATGGGCGCTGTTCAGCAAGGACGTACGAGTGAGATGCAGGATTTCGTCGATGCCATGCGTGAGTCGCTTTGTGCACTCGGCATGACGGAAGAACTGTCATTTAGTTTTACCAGCGAAAAAACACTCGACAAACTCGGCGTCCCTCCGGACAGCCCGCTGCGTCAGGCAATCCCGATTATGAATCCACTGACCGATGAATATCCGCTCATTCGGACGACGCTCCTTACCAGCATGCTTGAGAATGCAGCACGCAATGTTGCGCGCAAGAATACAGATCTCCGTCTCTTTGATATTGCGCCGGTATTTTTTCCGAAGGCACTGCCTGTCACGGAACTTGTTCACGAAAAACTCAAGATCGCGGGTCTCATTACGGGACGCCGCAGCCCGATCGCGTGGGATACGAGCAATGATCTGGTCGATTTCTACGACATGAAGGGCATTGTGGAGCGCTTCCTCGCGGCGATCGGCGTGCAGAAATATACCGTGGAACGCGGCGAGCACTTTGCCCTGCATCCCGGCAAGACAGCCTTCTTTAAGAAGGGCCGTGATGTAATCGCTGTGGTCGGGGAGCTGCATCCGACGATTGCCGCGAATTTTGGAATCGCACAGAACGTTTATATCTTTGAGATGGATGCGGAGACGCTTCTGCGCTATCGCAGGAAAAAGACCGTGATCGCGGCCCTGCCGAAGTATCCGGCATCGACCCGTGATCTTGCGATTCTTGTCGATGCCGACCTCACGACATCGGAGATCGATCGCGTGATCGCCAAGAATGGCGGGAAATTTTTCCGCAGCGCGACGCTGTTTGATATTTATATGGGCAAGCAGGTCGCAGAGGGGAAAAAGAGCATGGCATTCCATCTGTATTTCCAGTCGGATGATAAGACGCTGACTGACGAGGAAGTGGACGCGGCATTTTCTGATATCCTGCGTGCGGCAGAGGAGCAGCTGCACGCGCAGCTTCGATAGAAGGCGGTGTGAGCCATGGCTGAGGAGAAAAAGGAAATACAACGGGTCGTCGTTGAGATGTTCGGGCAGAGTTACCAGCTCAAGACGGATGAGCCGGAACGCCTCAAACGTCTTGCGGCGGAGAGTGATCGACGCATCAAGGCAATGTCGAAGAAGGTGCGAAGTTTCGATGTGCAGCGCATTGCCTCTCTTACCGTTCTCCAGATGATGGACGAATATGAGCAGCTCCAACGCGACTATGATGAGCTCGTTCAGCTGCTCGAGGAAAAGTAACAGGCATAAAAACAGGCTGCGATGGAATATTTCCATCGCAGCCTGTTTTTGCTTTACCGAAGATTGAAGCTGATCTTTGTGGTGACCGGTAGCGCTGCACCGGTGGGATTTGGAAAGGTACCGACAGCGTATGCTGCATTGACTGCTGCCTCGTCAAGCAAACTGTTTCCTGAAGATGAGGCAACCGATACATTTGTGATCACGCCGGAGGCGCTAATTGTGGTGATAATCGTCGTTGTGCCCTCGATCTGGCGCTTCATAGCCATGTAGGGATATTCCTTGTTCGCATTGACTGCGGCCCAGAAGCCTTCTTTATCAAAAGGAACATTGCCCGTGCCGGAGACATTGCCGTTGCCCGACCCTTGACCTGCTCCAGAGCCCTCGCCGACGCCCTGACCGTCGCCTGTACCGTCGCCGCTGCCCGTTCCTGACCCCGAGCCGTTGCCGCCGCCGCTCCCGCTGCCGCTGCCGGGTTCACCCCCAGTTGATGTTCCTGTTGAGGAGGCTGCGGATGGTGTTGACGCAGATGACTGCGTGGGCGGAGAGACGGCATCCTGTACCGGTGCCACAGTCTCAGATACAGGATGTACCGTTGGCATGGTCTGCTGTACCGTCTCGACACGTTTTGCTACTTCCTCTGCCTTGAGCGGTTCGGGGAAGAGGCTCTCACTGCCCCCGCCGCCCCCGGCATGACCGCTGCCCTGGCTGAAATCAGAAGCCTGCAGGTCGATCTCATACGTCTGCTGCTCTTTTTCGGCAACAACGACGGCAAGACCGATCGCGAGCAGCAGGAAGATCACGAGATGTATGACGGCAGAGACGATATAGGCTTTACTCCATGAGAGTTGCTGCTCCATATATCTATCCCTTCTGTTCTGCGGCGATCGAGAGCCGTTTTACCCCCGCTCCTTTGAGCATATCCATTACGGCGACCACCT
>ERZ773079.2446-NODE-2446-length-10362-cov-12.484137_pt1 | contig 10362 bp, 10 predicted proteins | sample MGYA00511355_ERZ773079 | MGnify/ENA primary metagenome ERZ773079 (study PRJEB29015, sample SAMEA2737979) | human oral metagenome | biome: human oral; feature: human-associated habitat; material: dental | place: China | collected 2117 ... | reverse complement strand
AAGCGGCATGGCGGTCAACGGTTTCATCCTGTTCATCGGCGCCAGTCTCGGCCCGGTCCTTGCGACCGCTGACCTCGGATTCCCGATCCTGCTGCTCATTCTTGCGATGCTCCTGGGGACAGCTGCCGTTCTTGTGACCTTTTCCGCGCACCTGGTCTCCCGGAATAACGAGGGCGCAGCATGAAACGGGTGCTCGTGCTGGGCGCGACGGGCCGTTCTGGTTCCGCCGTGATCTCCCACCTGTCCGGCCGGGTGGAGATCGTCGCCGGGCTGCGCACGGAAGTTGATCGCAGCCGCCTCCCCGGGGACGCCTGCATCGCCGGAACTGCACTGGTTGACCTGGCATCGATCGCAAGCCTGCAACGGGCGATGCGCGACATGGATGCCGTGGTGAACGCGATCCGGCTCCGGGAGGACATTCCCGCCACGGCTCTGGTCGATCTTCACCGCCTCATCCTCGACGCGGCTCCCGACGCCCATCCACCCCTGATCGTGACCGTCGGCGGGGCAGGTTCACTGCACCTGCCCGGCCAGCATAGGTTCTGGCAGTCGTCGGCCTTCCCCGCCCGGACACTGCCGCGGGGCCGCGCCCACGCCGAGCTGCGCGACCACCTGGAGGCAGGATACGCGGGTCGGCACTGGGCCTATCTGATCCCACCCCCCCGCCTTCATCCCCGAAGCCCCGGCCACCGGCGGCTACCGGGTGTGGCGACCGTCCGGGGACGAGTCGGGATTCATCCGCCGCACCATCGGCTACACCGATTTCGCCCTGGCGGTCGCCGATGCGCTCGGGCAGGGATGGACGGGCACCCGTCTCGTCGGAACCTGAGGGCCGGGCCCGGGTGATGCGGACACGAAAGCCACCTGGTTGGATTTCTCCGGGACGACCCACGCCCCCGTTTTTGAGGGCTTCTTAGGATGAAACGCATGAGCGCCAAAGACAACCCCACACTGACCATCAGGTCAGAGTGCATCGACTCCGAAGGACGTTTCAGGACTGATTTCACGGGACGGGGCAAGGACATCTCCCCCGAGTTGGGGCTCGACGGCCTGGTGTCTGGCACCCGTACTCTGGCGGTGACGCTGGAGGACCTGACCCATCCCCTGTTCGGTTCCATGGCCCACTGGCTGGCGTGGAACATCCCTCCCGGGGACTCAATACCGGCCGCGATCGAACCGGGCCGCGTCAATCCCTCGACCGGGATCACCCAGGGAACCGCCTACGGATGGCACAGGTACCGCGGCCCGAAACCTCCCCGGGGCAAAACCCACACCTACCGTTTCACCGTCTACGCACTGGACTGCGACCTGCGTCTTCCCTCCCGGACCCGCCTGGCGGGTTTCAAGCAAGCGATCGAGGGGCACGTCCTGCAACAGGCCACGCTCGAGGGAACCTACGAGTGATCAAACCCATCCCACCGATCAGCCGGATGCCGCGTGCTCCACAGGCGTGTGCTCCACGGGAATGACAAGAACCCGGTTCACCCGGATCCGCATGAGGGCCGGCTGCGGAGGCCGGGGCGGCTCGTTAGTTCTCGGGGTTCCTCAGCATCACTGAGGTGCCGCCCCAGAAGTTGAAGCCCTTGATGACGAGGGTGCCGTTCGAACCGTCGCCGTCGGCCTCCTCGGCGATACTGACCCCGGCCATGATGTTGACGCTCTGGTCGACAACCAGCTGCGCGACCTTCAAACGGGCGCGCGGGGTCAAGGCTGGGTTAGCATGAGACACAAGAGGGCCTTTCTCGCAGTGGATACCTTCGCGAATCCCACTCAACCAGCAAGGCCCTCCTTTGCGTTCACGCTCCCGGATCGCAAACCTTCAACCAACCTCCCCGGTCAGTACACCTAGCGACGGAACTTCTCAAAATAGCTCTTCCTGACCATGTCCAGATCATCTCTCCCTAGCACAAGGCCGGAATCAGCGTGTCCAAACAACAGAGTCAAGACCCCCATAGGTTCCCGGATTGGTCAAGCCACACATCTCCGGCGCCTCGGACGCCCTTTACGATCCTGCGCCTGGACAGGACGCTCACCACACACTGGCTCCGCTCTCCACGAACAGGGCTGGGGGCGCTGCCCCACCAGGCTGACGCGCCCGGCATCCGGATGTGCCTGGAACACAGGTATGCCCCCAAGAAGCGGGCCAGTTCGCCTTGTAACGAGGGCATAGAACCCTGGCGTGCGAACGAACTTCGCGGAGCAATCAACTACTCCCCTCAAGCGGCTGGGGAGCCCCTACAGTGGTTCCCCAGGCTGCCATTATCGGCCTCCACCTTGAGGTCCCCCGGCGATCTGGCGGGGCGTCTGGGAATACTCCTAGGACCTACTGACACCCGAAACTTTTGGAGACCCGATGCAGTATCGACCTTGTGGGCTTTTCGGTCAAGGTCCGGCGTTTCAGGTGTGTTCACATCGATTTGCCGCACGGCCAATACTCGCACTCCCGCATCATGTGTGGTGTATCCCTCCGGGTAGACCACCGAAACCGATTCACCCAATCCTGCCCTGTGATCCACCGCAGCGAACGCCCCTCCTACCATTCCCTTCGCGATCACTGCACCGGCCCCGCAATCATGCAGAACACGCCGCATCAACAACTCCCTCCCCGACAAGCACTGTTGGTACACCCCTATGACACCGCACTGCGCTATACTGCAAGACATTTAGCAAAAATACGGGGAGGCACTTGTCAACAGACAGGCGCCATCTCTGTGGCACATCTTAAACAGAGAGATCTGAGACAGCGAAGCTGGCACGTTTTCGGATGATCCCCTCAAGAGTCTACAAGCCGCCATCAGCCCCAGTGCCGTGGCGGAAAATAAACCACCAAGCCCCCTTAGAAGCTCCCGACATTTCGGGGAAAATTGGCTATGTTGCTTGCGTCGATACGTTTGCTCGATATTCATATTTGCCTCCGGAAGACCCTTATACTGTAAACAGGTAGGATGCAATCATGACCCCATAGAAAATACTTCCAAAACTACAGCAGAAGATCACAAACCACAGGTTTCTCGGCACTTCATGATCAGTGGAGCCACTAGAGAAATCGGCAAGGCGATCGCCGAGGCTTTTCTCTTGCTTGGAGACAATGTTTCGGCGTGCTCCCGCCACGAACCAATTCCAATCAAAGAGGCGTCCACCAACTCCCTGCAGTGTCGATGTGACGCGTCAGTCCCTAAGCAGGTTGCTCACTTCATCGAAACGGCCGTTGACCACTTCGGACCCATCGATGTCCTAGTGAATAATGCAGGCATCAATCAGGGTAAATCATCCCCTCTTATGAGCAGTGAATCATGGGATGAGGTAATTCGAACGAACCTCTACGGAACTTTCCACTTGTGTCGAGCGGCCACCTCTGGCCTGATCAAAAATCAGGCAGGCGTCATTCTTAATGTGTCGTCGGTGGCCGGAGTGACCGGCAACCGAGGACAAGCCAACTACAGCGCCGCCAAGGGCGGGATCAGCGCCCTGACGCTGACCCTCGCCAAGGAGCTCGGACCATTCGGAATTCGAGTCAACGCCGTGGCTCCGGGATTTATCGAGACGGACATGACCAGCGATCTACCACCAAAGGCAAAACAGTTGGTGCGCAGGTCGGTGCCACTGAGACGATTCGGATCCGTCTCGGACGTGGCTTCCTTGGTCACCTTCTTGTGCAGCCCCCAAGCCTCATACATCACAGGACAGATCATCAGGATCGATGGAGAGCTTGTACTGTGACCACCGTCAGACACCTACCCAGGGGGTCGGCAAATTCGGTGCGTGAGGGCAGTTGAGCTGATTTGCCGGGGTGGTGTTGTCGCGCGTCAGAGTATGTGACAGGGCTGTTGTGTAGATCCTGGAGGGGAGTCTGAGCATGGGGGACCGTCCTTGATCCCGGTGGAGAAGAAGACCCGGATCGTGCTGAGCGTGCTGGCTGGTGAGATGCCCAACGCCGAGGCGGCATGTAGGGAGAAAGTCAGTGAGTAGTCGATCGGACTGGGGTCTTGGCCGCAACCGACACGGCAGGCTGCCAAAGAGCTGGTCCGGAAGCATGCGCTGGCCCATCCGACGTGGGGGCACCAGAAGGTCTGGGTGATGATCCGCCATGACGGGGGCCTGTCCGCATTCCGGTGCATCTACTCCAGCCGATATTCGGTGGCGGTTTACCGTGGCCATCACCAAGATGCAGGTCGACCCCGCGTGGAGTGCTGCCCGCCACGGCTCGGCCGCCAAGAGATCATCTCAGCAGCCGCTTGACGATGCGTGTCTTATAGCCATCGCCTTGGGGTGGGTAGACCAGCGGCATTTCCTGTCTGGGCAGGTGGGACAACACTGACTTCGCATGCGTGAACGTATCGAAGCTGTGGCGCCCATGGTACGCCCCCATACCGGAGTTCCCCACGCCACCGAACGGTAGGCCGGGGTGCGAGAACTGCATGATGGTGTCGTTGACGCATCCTCCGCCGAAAGAGATCCGGCGAAGAATCTGACGAATCAACGAATGATCGGAGACGAAGATGTACAGCGCCAACGGTTTATCGCCCCTATTGACGGCATCGATCACATCATGCTGGAATTCGGAGCGCTGGTAGCTGAGGACTGGCAGAATCGGACCAAAGATCTCGCCTTCCATCACCTGATCCCCCCAGTCCACGTGGTCAAGGATGGTCGGAGCGATGTACAGCTCATCCCTGTTGGACACACCCCCAAGCACTATCTTGCTCCTCGCGGACATCAGTAGGCTATCAAGTCGATCCCAGTGAACCGAGGTCGCAATGCGGCCATAATCGGGACAACTCGAGGGATCGTTGCCATAGAACTGTGCTATCGCTCGACGCAGTTGCTCAACAAGCTCGTCATGAACCGTGTCCTCGACCAAGACGTAGTCCGGTGCTCCGCAGTTCTGGCCGGCGTTCAGGAACTTCCCCCAGACGATCTTGCGAGCAGCGGCTGGCAGGTTCGCGGTGTGATCCACGATGGCTGGAGCCTTGCCGCCGAGTTCGAGCGTCACTGGAGTCAGGTTGCGCCCTGCGGCCTCGGCGATCACCTTCCCGACTTGGGCACTACCGGTGAAGAAGATGTAGTCAAACTGGTTCTCCAGCAGGTCGGCTATCACTTCCTTACCGCCCTCCATCGCAACGACATATTCCGGAGGAAAGGTCTCAGCCAGCAGCTGGGAGAGGACAGATGCGGTGTGCGGGGCCTGTTCGGAGGGCTTGACTATGCACGTATTTCCTCCCGCGATCGCCCCGATGAGCGGCTCAATGACCAGCTGGAAGGGATAATTGAACGGGCCGATCACCAAGGTGACACCGTATGGTTCCCGATAGATTCTGTTCACGGAAGGGAAAACGAACAGCGACTGCTCAGCACGCCTAGGCCTGCTCCATCGAGAAACGCTACGAGCAGCTTTGCGAATATTGCGCAAGGAGAAACCGATCTCCGTCGAGTATGCCTCGAAGGTCCCTTTCCCAAGATCCTTCCTGAGAGCAGCAGCAATGTCATCGGAGCGTCTGTCCACGGCGGAGTACAGTTGTTCCAGCTGCTGCCTGCGAAAGCTAATATCCAAGGTGTCTCCGCGAGCAAAGTAGAATCTCTGCTCCGCGACAAGATGCGACGCGTTCATTATGACTCCAATCACATGGCCTGACTCAGTACTCAAAAAATATTGATCGAGACGGATTTTCCACCTTTTCCGGTACATTCCGGGACCACGTCAGCCACGCTCACGCCGGAACTTCCGGTGCATCATCACGACCGATAACGGCTGAGACGTTCTGGCCGCCGAAGGCATTCGAATTGATCATCGCGGTGCGCACATCACATTGCCGAGGCGCCCCAGCGACAACATTCAGACCGAGCGAGGGGTCCGGAATGCAGAATTATACTCCGCATGTTCAATTAAACCTGTTTTTCATCGCTGCCCACGAAATGTGCGGCACTCCACAAACACCCGGGGAGCACCAGAGCTTCCAGGCTGTTACAACCTTGCCTCGGTCAGCGCCACAAGACGGATCCGCTCAGATCCACCTGCCAAACCGATAATTGCGATGTGAAATACCGCGCGACAGGCCTCGGTGAACTTTTGTTCTCGTCACGTTACCCCACCGACGCCATCCGCCAGTAGTAACTATCGGCCAACGATCATCCCGCAAAGAGTTCCGCAGGTGGCTGCCTCGTCGCAGCCCTGTCTACTTCCGCCATCATCACACCGGAGGGACTGTTGGGCGGATGCAATGCTTCTCAGACCAGTGCCCTCAACCGGGCGAGGCGCTCTCGGGAGACCGCCCCCGGGGCCGCGGTCCAGGCGATGATCTGCACATCCGGGTCGGCGTTCCAGGTCAGCGCGGACCATTCGAGTTCGAGCTCCCCCACCAGCGGGGGCCACATCAGGAGGCAGGTCACCGAACCGGAATGACGCACAATTCCCCCGAGTTGGGGCTCGACGGCCTGGCACCTGACACCCGCACCCTGGCGGTGACGTTTCAGGACCTGACCCATCCACTATTCGGTTCCATGGCCCACGGGGTGACGTGGAACATCCCTCCCGGACCCGCCTGGTGGGTTTCAAACAAGCTATCGAGGGGCACGTCCTGCAACAGGCCACGCTCGAGGGAACCTGCAAGTGAACAAACCCATCCCCCACCGCTCGGTTGGATACCTCATGTTCCGCAAGAATGACGAGACCCCAGCTCGCCCGGACCCACATGAGGGCCGGCTGCGGAGGCCGGGGCGACTCGTTAGTTCTCGGGGTTCCTCAGCATCACTGAGGTGCCGCCCCAGAAGTTGAAGCCCTTGATGACGAGGGTGCCGTTCGAACCGTCGCCATCGGCCTCCTCGGTGATGCTGACCCCGGCCATGATGTTGACGCTCTGGTCGATGACCCTCACCCCGGGTGGCACGTAGACGGTGTGGCCGCCCATGATCGAACTGAGTGTAAGTTCGATCTCCGCCCCCGAACCCATGACCGCCTCGGTGCGGATCTCATTGCCGCCCCACAGGGCGAAGCTGTTCACCGACGGCATGCCGGGATCCAGCCGGATCACCTTGCCGCTCATGAAGGCGAGAGCGTTCACTACCTTGGCGTCCCGGGCCACGACGGGGGCCGCGGAAACACGCGCGGAGCTCGGAACGGCCTGGGGCCACCCGGTTCCCCCGGGCAGATCCGCGACGAGAACGGACAGGTCGTCGACGTACCGGGCCTCGAGACAGCTCTGCTGCCGCTCGTTGAACTCCTCGATGTCGAGTTGCCCCGCCTCGTAGGCGTTCTGGAGCACGCCGAGCACCGAGTCGCGTTCGGCGTCACCCACACGCATCTGCACCCGTGGCGACTGTTGAGGCAGATTGTCCGACATGCGGCAAAGTCTACGACCTACCGCGGCACCCGCACGCGACTCGGTCCGCAGGCGGCGAAGAAGAACGGCCCCCAACTCGACATCATGCCTTGCCAGGGGCCGTTTCCAGCTGTGAGCCGCCCACGGGAATCGAACCCGTGACCTACGCTTTACGAGAGCGTCGCTCTGCCTACTGAGCTAGGGCGGCAGCGCGAACAAACTATAGCCGCCGCAACCGACGGCGGCGAAATCCACCACACGCGGCACCCACGGGACGGTCACGTCGTCCCACGCAATCCACGGCAACCCACCCCCGACTTCAACGAATCCAAAGTTCTCTTTCGAAAATGTGAGGGATGAGTTACCATTACTGCATGACCAATCCTGATCTGAGTTCCATCCTGGACGATCTGGCGGCGGGTCGCATCGACACCGCCGAGGCGAACCGGCGAATATCCGCCCTCAAGAACAAGACCGGTGACACATCCCGGTCCACCCAGTCCGGCCCGAAACAGGAGGAGGCCCCGAAGGGCAAACCGGGCGGACTGACCCGGGTCTCGATCACTGCCGTCGGGCGGCGCGTGCGAATCGAGGGGGATTCGTCGATCGCCACCTTGTCGGTGGAGGGCCCACACGTGCTGCGCCGCAACGGCGAGGTGATGGAGGTCAGCTCCACCGGAGAGTTCGGCCCCAACCTGACCGGTTTCTCCCTGATCCGCCCGCCCCGCAGCCTCGACGACCTCCGCGACATCGGCCTCGGCAAGGAGCTGCTCGTCAAGGTCAACCCGAAGCTGATCATCGACGTCGAGGCCACCACGGGTGGCGTGCGCAGCACCGGGGCACCCCGGTTCGGGCGCGTCCGGGTGACCGCCGGGGGCTGCCACCTGAGCGACGTCGTCGAGGTCTCCGACCTGCTCAGCCAGGCCGGGGGAGTCACCGTCGAGGGCCCGATCAGCCTGGGGCGTTCCAGGTTGAAGGTGGAGTCCGGGTCGCTGACCCTGATCCTCAAACCCGGTTCCAGTGTCACGGTGCACGCCGACGCGAAGTTCGGGCACATCCGCTGGCCCGAGGACAACGGCGGAGCCGACGAGGTGGTCTTCGGCAACGGTTCGGCCCGGTGCGACCTGACCGTCACGATGGGCCTGGCCACCGTGAAGAGCGAGGTGCCCGCATGACCTCCGAGCTGTACCGCGCCCCCGCCGAGTGCCCCGTCTGCGGCGAGGACCTGATCATCATCCGGAAGGGCTGCACGCACTGCGGCTCCGAGCTGGCCGGCGAATTCGCGTCCTCCCCCTATGACCGTCTCGACGCCGCCGAGCACGAGCTGCTGCGAGTCTTCCTGACTTCCCGCGGGAACCTGCGCGAGGTGGAGAAGCACCTCCAGGTCTCCTATCCGACGGCGCGCGCCCGGTTCGACGCGTTGCTGGTGAAACTGGGTATGAATCCCGACGTCCAGCCCACTCCACCGCAGTCCGGCGAGCCCGGCCCCGCCGAGCAGGGGGAAACGAAAGCCGCCACCCCGCAGGAACAGATCCTGGCACGGGTGGCGACCGGTGAGATCAGCGCCGAGGTGGCGGCCCAGCTGATCGCGGGACTGGATTGAGAAGTCTCGTCAGGAGGTGACCTTCCTGATGGTCACCGAAATGGTGCGGCCGTTGGGGGCCGCGTAGCTGACCTCGTCGCCCACGCGATGGCCCAGCACCGCGGCACCGAGCGGCGACTGTGGGGAGACGGCCTGATCCACGGAGGAATCGGTGCCGAGAATCTCCCTGGACCCGAGCAGGAAGGTATCCGTGTCGTCATCGTCGCCGAAGAACGCAACGGTGACGATACGGCCGGGGCTGACCTCGTCGGGGTCACCCTGGGCCTCACCCACCTGGGCGCGTCGCAGCAGGTGTTCGAGCTGGCGGATTCGCCCCTCCATCTGCCCCTGCTCCTCACGGGCGGCGTGGTAGCCGCCGTTCTCGGAGAGGTCGCCCTCCTCACGGGCGGCGGCAATCCTGGCGGTCACCTCGGGGCGACCCACGGTTTTGAGGTGGGTGAGTTCGGCCTCGAGCTTGTCGTGGGCCTCCTGGGTGAGCCACACCGTTTCGGCATTGGTTTCGGACATCCCGACATGCTAGCACCGGCCCTTTTCAACCCGAGGTGAGCCGGATTCGGCCACTTCACCGGTGACCCGCCAGAATGTCTTCCATGACCTCGCACCCCAAGGGCCCATTGCGCCTGCTGCACGTGCACGCCCACCCCGACGACGAGTCGAGCAAGGGTGCCGCGACAACCGCCAAGTACGTGGCGGAGGGCGTGGAGGTCATGGTCGCGACCTGTACCGGAGGTGAGCGCGGCGACATCCTCAACCCGGCCCTGGCCGGCGACCCCGGGATCCTCGAGAACCTGCCCGCCGTCAGGGCGGCTGAGATGGCCCGCGCCCGCGAGATCCTGGGGATCGAGCAGGTGTGGCTGGGGTTCGTCGATTCCGGCCTGCCCGAGGGCGATCCCCCGCCGCCGCTGCCCGAGGGGTGTTTCGCACTGCAGGACGTCGCGGTGGCCGCGGGACGTCTGGTCAAGGTGATCCGCGACTTCCGTCCGCACGTCGTGACCACCTACGACGAACGCGGCGGCTACCCGCATCCCGACCACGTCCAGTGCCACCGCATCACTGTCGAGGCGTTCAAAGCGGCGGCGGATCCGTCGCTGTGGCCGGAACACGGCCCCGCCTGGCAGGCAGCGAAGCTGTACTACCACATGAGTTTCCACCGACGCCGGTTCGCGGCCCTGGAGGCGTTGATGCACGAGCAGGGTCTCTCCTCCAGCCATCCCGTCCCGGCCCGCGATGAGGACCCGTTCTCGGATGGCCGCCTGACCACGTTCGTCAACTGCGCCCAGTACTTCGGGGTGCGCGACGATGCGTTGCGGGCGCACGCCACGCAGATCGACCCCGAAGGGCCGTGGTTCGCGGTGCCGCTGGCGATCCAGCAGGCGGGCTGGCCGACGGAGGACTACCAGCTGGTGGTCTCGAAGGTGCCGACGATGATCCCGGAGGATGACC
>ERZ773079.2443-NODE-2443-length-10371-cov-15.533152_pt1 | contig 10371 bp, 9 predicted proteins | sample MGYA00511355_ERZ773079 | MGnify/ENA primary metagenome ERZ773079 (study PRJEB29015, sample SAMEA2737979) | human oral metagenome | biome: human oral; feature: human-associated habitat; material: dental | place: China | collected 2117 ... | reverse complement strand
CTGCGCCCGCGCACGCCACTGCGTGCGCGGGCGCAGTCCGTCGGGTCCGGCGCTGCCCGCCATCGGCGCCGGTCCCTCCCGGTTCGGGCGTATCGGACCGGGGTCCCTCCGCCAGTCACCACCACCGATGAGAGGCTTCGTATGAAAACCATCGAGTCCCTGGGCGACCTCAAGGGCAAGCGCGTCCTGGTCCGCTCCGACTTCAACGTCCCGCTCGACGCCGACAAGAACATCACCGACGACGGTCGCATCCAGGCCGCCCTGCCGACCCTCAGGACCCTCCTCGACGCCGGTGCCAAGGTCATCATCGTCGCGCACCTGGGACGTCCCAAGGGCAAGGTCAACCCCGACTACTCGCTGGCCCCGGTCGCCGAGCGCCTGGCCGAGGTCACCGGCGTCAAGGTCACCCTCGCCGAGGACACCGTGGGAGAGTCCGCCAGGGCTGCTGTCGCGGCCCTGGAGCCGGGGAATATCGTCCTGCTGGAGAACGTGCGCTTCAATGCCGCCGAGACCTCCAAGGACGACGCCGAGCGCGAGGCCTTCGCCAGGGAGCTGGCCGCCCTGGGCGACGTCTTCGTCTCCGACGGCTTCGGCGTCGTCCACCGCAAGCAGGCGTCCGTCTACGACGTCGCCAAGCTTCTGCCGGCCGCGGCGGGCCTCCTCGTGGGCAAGGAGATCGAGTCCCTGGGCAGGGCCGTCAACAACCCCGAGCGGCCGTACACCGTGGTCCTGGGCGGCTCGAAGGTCTCCGACAAGCTCGGCGTCATCGCCAACCTCCTGGGCAAGGCCGACCGCCTTCTCATCGGCGGCGGCATGGCCTACACCTTCCTGGTGGCCCAGGGGTATGAGGTCGGAACCTCACTGCTCGAGAAGGACCAGGTCGATACCGTCAAGGGCTACCTGGCTACGGCCAAGGAGCGCGGCGTCGAGCTTCTTCTGCCGATCGACACCGTCGTCGCACCCGAGTTCAAGGCCGACGCCCCCGCCACCATCGTGCCGTCCGATGCCATTCCGGCCGACCAGATGGGCCTGGACATCGGTCCCAGGACTCGCGAGCTCTTCGCCCAGGCCATTGCGTCCTCCAAGACGGTCGTGTGGAACGGTCCTATGGGAGTCTTCGAGTTCCCCGCATTCGCCGAGGGCACCAAGGCCGTGGCCAAGGCGATCTCGGAGTCCGACGCCTTCAGTGTCATCGGCGGCGGCGACTCCGCCGCCGCTGTGCGCACACTCGGCTTCGACGTATCCACGTTCTCCCACATCTCCACCGGGGGCGGCGCCTCCCTCGAGCTCCTCGAGGGTAAGACCCTGCCCGGCATCGCTGTTCTGGAAGGCTGATCGACTATGACGAATCGTATCCCGCTCATGGCGGGCAACTGGAAGATGAACCTCGACCACCTCGAGGCCAACCACCTGGTCCAGGGCCTGGCCATGGCCCTGAAGGACGACGACCATGACTACGCCAAGTGCGAGGTCCTGGTCATTCCCCCCTTCACCGACATCCGCACCGTCCAGACGATCGTCGACGCCGACGGGCTCGACATCGCGTACGGCGCCCAGGACGTCTCGGTGCATGACAACGGCGCATACACCGGTGAGGTCTCCACCGCGATGCTCGCCAAGCTGGGCTGCACCTATGCGGTGATGGGACACTCCGAGCGTCGTGAGTACCACGGCGAGTCCGACGAGCTCGTGGGTGCGAAGGCCCGTAAGGTGCTGGACGCCGGCATGACCCCGATCCTGTGCTGCGGTGAGGCCCTGGAGATCCGCAAGGCCGGCACCCACGTCGAGTTCGTGCTCAACCAGATCCGTGCCGCCCTGAAGGGATGGAGTCCCGCGGACGTCGCCAGGATCGTCATCGCCTATGAGCCCATTTGGGCCATCGGCACCGGCGAGACCGCCACCGCCGCCGACGCTCAGGAGGTCTGCCACGCGATCCGCGAGGCTCTGCGCGCCGACTTCGGCGATGCCACCGCGGACGCGACCCGCATCCTGTACGGCGGAAGCGCCAAGCCCGGCAACATCAAGGAGCTCATGGCCCAGAGCGACGTTGACGGAGCCCTGGTCGGCGGAGCCTCGCTCAAGGCCGACTCCTTCGCCGCGATGGCCAACTTCTACGCCTGAGCGCGCCCACGCGCCGAGCCCTTTCGGTGTGCACCGCATGCACCGAATGGGCTCGGTCGGAGTCGTGACCCGGGCTCAGCCGTCTCACACCCGAGAAGGCTGAGCCCGGTCCTGCGGATCGGGTAGAGTCCGGCACGGATCGGGCAGATCGCTGCCCCGCAAGAGCGCCTACCGGTTCGCGGAGGCGCGATAACGAAGGGAATACGGCGTGACTGCGCTGAGAATCGTCCTCCAGGTGCTCCTCGTCCTGTCGAGCTTCTTCCTGATCATGTCGATCCTGCTGCACAAGGGCAAGGGCGGCGGGCTGTCCGACATGTTCGGCGGCGGCATCTCCTCATCAGCCGGCTCCTCGGGCGTGGCCGAGCGCAACCTCAACCGCATCACGGTCGGCGTCGCCCTGCTGTGGTCCATCACGATCGTGGGCCTCGGGCTCGTCGCCAGGTTCGCCTGAGCGCCACCGGGACACGACCACGACCTCCATCGCGACGGCGGACGCCGGGATCGACGCGGATTCGCGCGGGGACGCGCTTGAGCGGTCCCTGCGCGGGTACCTCGCCCATCTTCGCGTCGAGCGCGGCCTGAGTTCGAACACCCTGGCCGCCTACGAACGGGATCTGAGTCGTTATGCCGATTTTTTACGCGGACGGTCCACGATCCTCACCGATGTGAAAGAGACGGACGTCGCATCCTTCCTCGAGGCGCTGCGCACCGGGTCGGACGGGGGGCGGCCCCTGGCCGCCTCGTCGGCGGCGCGCACCGTCACCGCCGTGCGCGGTTTCCACCGCTTCCTTCTGGACGAGGGCCTGACCGAGGCCGATCCCGCAGCGCAGGTGCGCCCGCCGCAGGTGGGGCGGCGTCTGCCCAAGGCCCTCACCATCGACGAAGTAACCCGTCTGCTCGACGCCGCCTCGACCGGCGATGACGCGGTCAGCCTGCGGGATCGAGCCCTCCTCGAAGTCCTGTACGCCACGGGGGCGCGAATCTCGGAGGCCGTGGGCCTGGTGGTCGACGACCTCGACGAGGACTCCGGGTGCCTGCGCCTTTTCGGCAAGGGCCGCAAGGAGCGAGTCGTGCCCGTGGGCCAGTACGCCTGGGACGCCCTGGAGGCGTATCTGGTCCGAGGCAGACCCGAGCTGGCCGCCCGGGGCGGGGGGGCGCCGCAGGTCTTCCTCAACACCCTGGGCAGGCCCCTGTCGCGCCAGTCCGCCTGGGGCGCGCTCCGGCGCGCCGCCGAGCGCGCCGGACTGACCGGCGCGGGCGAGGGCGGTGCCGATCATGCCGGTGATGGTGCTGGCGACGCGGACGCCCTGGAGGAGCTGCGCATCTCGCCCCACACCCTGCGTCATTCCTTCGCCACCCACCTGCTCGCGGGAGGCGCCGATGTTCGCGTGGTTCAGGAGATGCTCGGTCATGCCTCGGTGACGACCACCCAGATCTACACGAAGGTCACCGTCGACCACCTCCGGGAGGTCTATGCCACCAGCCACCCGCGCGCCCGCGGCTGATGAGACGTCACCGCCTCCTCCGCCGAGCGCGCGCCCGACCCGGTCCACGATCCGGCTATGGACACGCCCGCCACGGCTTACGAGCGGTTATCGACTAGGCTGCCGATGTGAGTGAGTCCAACCAGCCCGGCATGACCGACCAGTACTCCTCCGCGGATGAGCATGAGGAGAAGGTCTTCCCTGTCCCCGCGCCGCTGGAATCGCATGGCCCTGCGCGCGTGATCTCCATGTGCAACCAGAAGGGCGGGGTCGGCAAGACGACCACCACCATCAATCTCGGAGCGGCCCTGGCCGAGTGCGGGCGCCGGATTCTCGTCGTCGACTTCGATCCCCAGGGTGCCGCCAGCGCGGGTCTGGGCATCAACGCCCACGAGCTGGAGTCCACCGTCTACAGCCTGCTGGTCTCCGCCAGCCCGGATGTGCGCTCCATCATCCATCCCACATGCGTCGAGGGCCTGGACATCGTCCCGGCCAACATCGACCTGTCCGCCGCGGAGGTCCAGCTCGTCAACGAGGTCGCCCGCGAGCAGGCCCTGACCAGGGTCATCCGCCCGGTCATGGATGACTACGACGCCATCCTGGTGGACTGCCAGCCCTCTCTGGGACTGCTGACCATCAACGCTCTGACCGCCTCCCACGGCGTCATCATCCCGCTCGAGACCGAGTTCTTCGCTCTGCGCGGGGTCGCCCTGCTGGTGGAGACCGTGGACCGGGTTCGCGATCGTCTCAACCCCCGTCTGCAGATCGATGGAATTCTGGCCACCATGGTCGATCACCGCACCCTGCACTCCCGGGAGGTTCTCGAGCGTCTGGAGGACGCCTTCGGGGATCAGCTCTACGACACGCAGATCCGCAGGACCATCAAGTTCCCCGACGCCACCGTCGCCAGTGAGCCGATCACGAGCTATGCCCCGACCCATCCCGGTGCCGAGGCCTATCGTCGGCTCGCCAGGGAGGTCATCGCCCGCGGCAATGTCGCCTGAGGCGGACCCTGCGGTTCCAGCGGAAGCGGCAACCGTCCCGGGTACCGGAGCCGTGGACGGCGAGGAGGGCGCGACAACGCGCGTTCCCGGTTTCTCCGTCACCCTGCCCCAGTTCGAGGGCCCCTTCGACCTGCTTCTGAGCCTGATCGCGCGCCGCCGCCTCGACGTGACCGAGCTCGCCCTGGCCGAGGTCACCGACGAGTTCATCGCGCATATGCGTTCCGATTGGGACCTGGGGCGGGCCAGCGAGTTCCTCGTCGTAGCATCGACTCTCCTGGCCCTCAAGGCCCATCGCCTTCTGCCACACGACTCCGAGGACGAGGAGGAGGACCTGGATCTCCTCGAGGCGAGGGATCTCCTGTTCGCAAGGCTGCTGCAGTACCGGGCCTACAAGCAGGCCGCCCGGCAGCTGTCCGACATGGCTTCCGCCGCCTCGCACAGCCATCCCCGCGTCGTCGGCCCGGCCCCCGAGCTCGCCGCGCTGCTGCCCCGGCTCGTGGCCACGATCGACGCCACCGAGTTCGTCCATCTGGCGGCGCGCGCCTTCGCCCGCCCCGCGGAGCCCGGCATCCAGACCGTCCACCTTCACGAGCAGGTGCCCGTGGGCGAGCAGCTGAGTCTGATCGCGCTGCGCCTGCGGAGGCACGGCACCCTGACCTTCAGCGGCCTCATCGCCGATGCCGAGCGCACACCCGTTGTCGTGGCCCGCTTCCTGGCCCTTCTCATCCTGCACCGCCAGGGCAGTGTGAATCTCGACCAGACCGAGCCGATGAGGGAGATCACCGTGGCGTGGTGCGGCGGTCAAGACGATCCGGCGGGCATCATGTCCCCGGACATCGAGGAGGAGTTCGAATGAGTCGGAGCTCGCCCGCCCGGCAGGGGGATCAGCAGGGAGAATCGAGCATCGTGCCCGGAGACCGCCTGCGGTCCGCGGCCGAGGCGATCCTCGTCGTGGCCGATGAACCCGTCACCACCGCAGCGCTGTCCGAGGCTCTCGGACTGGAGGAGACCGCGACCGAGGAGCTCCTGGAGTCCCTGGCCGTGGAGTACAGCGGGCACGACGGCACCGGGCGGTCCCGGGGCTTCGTGCTGCGCCGCGCGGCGGGAGGATGGAGGCTCGCCTCGGCGCCGGAGTTCTCCGAGATCGTCGAGCGCTTCGTCGTCGGCGGGGCGACGGCCCGCCTGTCCCAGGCGGCTCTGGAGACCCTCGCCGTCATCGCCTACCGTCAGCCGGTCACCCGCGGTCGCGTCTCCGCCATCCGCGGCGTCAACGTTGATGGTGTCGTGCGCACCCTGCAGGCGCGCGGGCTCATCGAGGAGACCGGCACCGAGCCCAGCGGCGCGATCCTGTATCGCACGACCAGCGAGTTCCTGGAGTACCTGGGCGTGAACTCCTTGGAGGACCTGCCGCCCCTGGCCCCCTACCTGCCCGACGCCACGGTTCTGGACGACATTGAGAATGAGACGATCGAGAGGAGCCCGCGGTGAACGGCGATGAGCTCGACTTGACCGATCAGGAGTTCTACGACGAGGACGACCTGGAGGAGCCGGCGGAGCCGGGCCGGACCACCGGCGCCGAGGCGCCGGACGAGGATGCCGATCGTATCGCCGCCCGGCGCCACGCGGTCCGCGGTGGAGGCGACGACCCGCACGTCGCCGACGGCGAGCGCCTCCAGAAGGTGCTGGCCCGCGCCGGCCTCGGCTCGCGGCGCGCATGCGAGACGCTCATCGCCTCGGGCCGGGTCAGTGTGGGCGGGGTGACCGTCACCGGGGCCGGGGTGCGGGTCGATCCCGCGACCCAGGAGATCCGGGTCGACGGCGCCCGCGTTCTGACCGACCCCGACGTCGTCACCGTCATGCTGCACAAGCCCGCCGGCATGGTCACGACCATGGAGGACCCGGGGGGACGTCCCACCGTCGGCGAGCAGGGGGCCCGTTGGGTGACCGAGCACGCCGATGAGCTGGAGTCTCCCGAGTCCATCAGGCTCGTGCACGTGGGGCGCCTGGACACCGAGACCGAGGGCCTGCTGCTGCTGTCCAACGACGGTGAGCTCGCGCACCGCCTCATGCACCCCAGCTATGAGATCGCCAAGACCTACGTGGCCATCGTGGAGGGTCGGGTGGAGCACTGGGTGCCGCGCAGGCTCAAGCGCGGTATCGAGCTCGACGACGGAGCGGCCCGTGCCGACCGCGTCGTCGTCAAGGACTCCGGACCCGCCGGCTCGATCGTCGAGATCACGCTCCACTCCGGCAGGAACCGCGTTGTGCGGCGCATGCTGGCCGCCGTCGATCACCCGGTGGTGCGTCTGGCCCGCACGCGGCTCGGGCCGTTGACGCTCGGCTCCCTGCGTCCGGGGCGGACACGGCGGCTCACCGGTGAGGAGATCACGGCCCTGCAGAGCGAGGTCGGGCTGTGAGCGGCCCCGACCGTCCCTCCGCCGGCACGCCCGCGTTCTCGACCCGAGGACCGATCCTCGTCGTGGGCACCGGCCTGCTGGGCACCTCCCTGGCCCTGGCCCTGACCGCCGCCGGCATCGAGGTGCACCTGTCCGACACCTCGCCCACATCTCTGGCCCTGGCCCGCGACATGGGGGCCGGGAGCGCGCGGACCGGTGATGATGCCGAACCGCGCATCGTCGTGGTCGCCACGCCGCCCGATGTCGCCGCGAGCGTCGTCCTGCGCGAGCTGGACCGCCATCCGGGTGCCGTGGTCACCGATGTCGCGTCCGTCAAGGACCGCGTCGCCGCCGAGGTCCGGGCTCGCGGGGGAGACGTCCGCCGTTACGTCGGCTCTCACCCGATGGCCGGGCGCGAGCGCTCCGGTGCCGCGGCAGCGGACTCCGATCTGTTCGCCGGGCGCCCCTGGGTGATCGTGGGGGAGGGATCCGACCCGGCCGCCGAGCTGGTGGTTCGCAATCTCGCTGTCGACGTCGGCGCCACCCCCGTGCGCATGACCGCCGCCGAGCACGACGCCGCGGTGGCGGCCGTCTCGCACATCCCCCAGCTGCTCAGCTCACTGCTCGCCGCGCGGCTGGAGCCCCTGCCCGAGGCCGCCCTGGCCCTGGCCGGGCAGGGGCTGCGCGACGCCACGCGCATCGCCGCCTCCGACCCGCGCCTGTGGGCGGCGATCGTCGTCGGCAATGCCGGACCGGTGACGGAGCTGCTGCGTGCCGTGCGCACCGACCTCGACGCTCTCATCGAGGGCATCTCCGCCGCCGCTCCGCCCCCCGGGTCCCCCGGGTACTCCGCTCCCGGCGGCGCCGGGGCCATCGCCCCGGGTGCGGTGGGCGCCGTCACCGACGTCATGAGCCGGGGCAATGCCGGAAGGGCGCGCATCCCCGGCAAGCACGGCGGAGCGCCGCGCCGCTATGCCGAGGTCCAGGTCCTCGTCCCGGACTCCGCCGGTGAGCTCGGGCGTCTCTTCTCCGATGTGGGAGAGGCCGGAGTCAACATCGAGGACTTCTCCCTGGAGCACTCGGCCGGACAGCGCGCGGGGCTCGCCATGCTCTCCGTCCGGCCATCATCGGCCCAGGACCTCCAGGAGGCACTGGATGCGAGGGGCTGGCGGGTCGTCTCCGGGTAGGATCCCGCCCTGGTCGGCCTCGTCCGGTCCTCGCGGAGGCGGCGCTCCCGGTCCTCGGCGCGCCGCGGCGAGTCACTGCGGCGCCGGGGCGATCGGGCGCGACGGGTGCTGTGATCGCTCGCCGTCGTGCGCGATCTCATGGCAACGGTGTGTCGGGGGCGAGCGCCGCGTGTGGGAACCTTGGACGGGCTCATCGAGATCTGGAGGAAGCACATGGGAATCGTCGTCGCGATCGACGGGCCGAGCGGATCGGGCAAATCGACCGTCTCGAAGCGCGTCGCCTCCCGGCTCGGCCTGGCCTACCTCGACACCGGCGCCATGTACCGGGCCGCCGCCTGGTGGTGCGAGCACGAGGGCATCGACCTCGATCGCGCGGACGCCGTGGCGCGGGCGGTCGAGGCCATGCCCCTGGAGATGGGGCTGGATCCCGAGTCCCCGAGCGTCGTGTGCGGCAGGGAGGACGTCACCACAGCCATCCGCGACCCCCGCATCGCCACCGTCGTCTCCAGGGTCGCCACCAACCTCGACGTTCGCGCCGAGCTCGCCCGCCTCCAGCGCGAGCTCATCCACGCCGAGGCCACGGGCCTGCCCGGCGCCTTCTCCGACGGCGCCGGCGTCGTGGCCGAGGGCCGCGATATCACCACCATCATCGCGCCCGACGCGGACGCGCGTCTGCTCGTCACCGCCAGCCAGGAGGCTCGACTCACCCGTCGCGCCGCCGATCTGGAGGCCGCGGGCAAGAGCGTCGACGCCGCCGCCCTGCGCGACCAAGTGCTCCGCAGGGATCGGGACGACGCCACCGTCTCCCAGTTCCTCACCGCTCCGGACGGCGTCACCCTCGTGGACACCTCCGACATGGATCTGCCGGAGACCGTCGAGCACGTCATCGCCCTGATCGAGAAGTCCCTCGATGAGGCCGCTGAGCGCGATCGTCGGGACGCACTGCGCGCCGAGGCCCTGCGCGAGGGCCTGTCCGACTACGAACTCGAGGAGGAGGACCTCGCCCTGCTGGACGGTCGGGCCGCCCCGGCCGCGGACTCCGTCCCGGAGGCCGGGCTGCCCGTCCTCGCTGTCGTCGGTCGGCCCAATGTCGGGAAGTCCACCCTGGTCAACCGGGTCCTGGGGCGTCGTGCGGCCGTGGTCCAAGACACTCCGGGCGTGACTCGCGATCGTGTCTCCTATCCTGCGGAGTGGGCGGGTCGCCGGTTCACCATCGTGGACACCGGCGGCTGGGAGACCGACGTGGCCGGGATGGACGCCGCCGTCGCCTCCCAGGCCGAGGCGGCCGTGGCCATGTCCGACGCCGTGGTGCTCGTCGTCGATGCCCGGGTCGGCATCACCGAGACCGACGCCCGAGTCGTGCGCCTGCTGCGCAGGTCCGGCAAGCCCGTCGTGCTGGCCGCCAACAAGGTGGACTCACCGGCCCAGGAGGGTGACGCCGCCGCCTTGTGGAACCTGGGGCTCGGCGAGCCGTACCCGGTCTCGGCGTTGCACGGGCGCGGCAGCGGCGAGGTTCTGGACGCGGCCATGAGCATCCTTCCCGAGGTCTCGGCCGTCGCGGGACCGGGGCCCGAGGACGGCCTTCACCGCATCGCCCTGGTGGGACGACCCAATGTCGGCAAGTCCTCCCTCCTCAACGCCATAGCCGGACGGGCGCGCGTGGTGGTCGATGATGCCGCCGGCACGACTCGCGATCCGGTTGACGAGGTCCTGGAGCTCGATGGGCGGACATGGGTCTTCGTGGACACCGCCGGCGTTCGTCGGCGTGTGCGGCAGGCTCGTGGCGCCGACTACTACGCCGTCCTGCGCACCCGGGGCGCCATAGAGAAGGCGGAGGTCGCCGTCGTCCTGCTGGACGCCTCCGAGCCGATCACCGAGCAGGACGTGCGGGTGATCCAGCAGGTGGTGGATGCCGGTCGCGCCCTCGTCCTGGTCAACAACAAGTGGGACCTGGTGGACGAGGAGCGCCGGAAGCTGCTGGCCCGGGAGAGCGAGCACGACCTGGCGCACGTGTCCTGGGCGCCGCGCATCAACCTCGCGGCGCGCACGGGCTGGCACACCAATCGTCTCGCACGGGCCCTGGACTCCGCCCTCGAGGGGTGGACCACGCGGATCCCGACCGGCCGGCTCAACGCCTTTCTCGGTGAGCTGCAATCCGCGACGCCGCACCCGCTGCGCG
>ERZ773079.2442-NODE-2442-length-10377-cov-4.400213_pt1 | contig 10377 bp, 7 predicted proteins | sample MGYA00511355_ERZ773079 | MGnify/ENA primary metagenome ERZ773079 (study PRJEB29015, sample SAMEA2737979) | human oral metagenome | biome: human oral; feature: human-associated habitat; material: dental | place: China | collected 2117 ... | reverse complement strand
TGCCCGGCCCGCTCCTCGCGCCCTGCCCTGCGCTGCCCCTGCCCGGCCTGCTCCTCGCGCCCCGGGGCGCGCCGCGCCGTCGCGGAGGCGATGGGCGTGTCGGAGAGCAGGTCGTCGGCGCTGGAGTGGGGGCGCGACTCGACCAGCCTCAGCTCCCCCAGGTCCGAGGACAGGTCGGCGAGCATGGCGCGCGCCTCCTCGACCACCGAGTGGTCGTCGGTGTGGGCGCCGTGGAGCAGCCACCGCACCAGGGCGAGCTCGCTCATGAGCTGCGCGCGGGTGAACAGGTGGAGGTCCGTGGCCTCCCGCTCGTGGGAGTACGCCTCGCGGAACCTCTCCAGGAACGCGTCCGAGGCGACGGCCTGCACCCACGCGATATCGACTGCGGGGTCGCCGACGCACGCGGAGGTGAAGCCCGCGATGCCGACGACGGAACCGCGTGAGACGTAGACGGCGTTGCCCTGCAGGTCCCCGTGGATGGGCGCGGGCGGGAACCGCCACAGGGACAGGTCGTCCAGGGCGCCCTGCCACCTTATCCGCAGGTTCACGGGAACGGCGGCCCGGGCGGGCGCCTCGTCGAGCATGGAGAGCAGACCCGCCCGGCACTCGATGGCGCTGTGCGAGGGCACGGACACGTCGGTGTAGACGCGCTCGGGCAGGTTGTGCAGGGCGGCGAGGGCCCGCCCGAGCGAAGCGGGCAGCAGGGGGTCGTCGGCCAGGTCCGAGTCCTCCAACGGCCTGCCCCCGAGGTCCTGGTGGACGTAGACGCGGTTCCCGTCGCGCGTGCGGGTCGTCCCCTTGATGCGGGGGACGTCGAAGGGGATGCGGTTCACGTCGTGGGTGGTGGCCAGGCGCTGGAGGATCGCGGCCTCGGCCTCGGCGGCGGGACCGGCGATCGTCTCGTTGGAGCATGTGACGGTCCACCTGTTGCCGGACGCGTCCACGATATTGGCGACGGAGCGCACCTCGTCGCTGTAGGAATCGGCGCGCAGGCCCGTCACCTGTAGCCCTGGGACGGCGACGGTGGCCAGGGCGGCAAGTTTGAGCGGTGTCATAGTCACTGTCCCAAGGTACCGCGCCTGGCGCGTGTATGGGGGAACGGCGCTCGAGTTATCCACAGTTGGCCGGGGGTCTTGATCCTTGTTTGAAAACTCTGTTAGCTTCTCTGTAAACGGGTCTGAGATGCATGTCACGTGGAGGTGGCGATGGACGATGCCCTGGTCGAAGAGCACGCGGCGTGGGTGCGCGAGCGCCTGGCCGCGCGCGCGATCAATCCGGCGCGCGAGGCGGGGCGGGTCGCGAGGACCGTCGACGAGGCGGTCGAGGCGCTCGCCCACCCCCTGTCCCCCCAGGAGCGCGACCGGCTGGTCCGCGCCCTCATGGCCGAGATCTGCGGGCTCGGCCCCATCCAGGACCTCCTCGACGACCCGGAGGTGGAGGAGGTGTGGATCAACTCCGCCTCGCGCGTCTTCGCGGCGCGCGCAGGGGTGTCCGAGCTCACCACCCTGATCCTGCGCGAGGAACAGGTCCGCGACCTCGTCGAGCGCATGCTCGCCCATTCCGGGCGGCGCCTCGACCTGTCCCACCCCTTCGTCGACGCGACCCTGGACACGGGCGAGCGCCTCCACGTCGTGATCCCGCCCGTCACGTCGCAGTCGTGGTCGGTGAACATCCGCAAGCACGTCCAGAGGGCGCGGACCCTGGCGGACCTGGTCGACGCCGGCATGGTGCCTGCCCCCGTCGCCGCCTTCCTGCGCGCCGCGGTCGCCGTGGGGCTGTCCGTGGTCGTGTCCGGGGGGACGCAGGCGGGCAAGACGACGCTGCTGCGGGCGCTGGCGGGGGAGCTGCCGCGCTCGCGGCGGGTCGTCACCTGCGAGGAGGTCTTCGAGCTGTCACTGGCGAACTGGGACCACGTCGCCATGCAGACGCGCCCGCCCAGCGTCGAGGGGCGCGGGGAGATCGCGCTGCGCGACCTCGTGCGCGAGTCGTTGCGCATGCGCCCCGAGTGCCTCGTCGTCGGCGAGGTGCGCGGTGCCGAGGCCCTCGACCTGCTGGTCGCCCTCAACGCGGGTGTGCCGGGCATGGCGACCGTGCACGCGAACTCCGCCCGCGAGGCGCTGGACAAGCTGGCGGTGCTGCCGCTGCTGGCGGGGGAGAACGTGACCTCGGGCTTCGTGGTCCCCACCCTGGCCGCCAGCGTCGACCTGGTGTGCCACGTCCACCGCGCCCCCGACGGCCTTCGCCACCTGTCGGAGGTGCTCGCCGTGCCTGGGCGGGTCGAGGGCACCCGCATCGAGACGGCCGTGCTGTGGGAGTACGACGGCGCGCGCCTCGAGCGCGGCAGCGGCGCACTGGACATGCACGAGCGCTTCGCCGCCGCCGGGCACTCCCTGTCGGACCTGCTGTCCTGGGGGCGGCCATGAGCCCGGTCGTCCCAGGGCTCATCGGGGGGATCGGAGCCCTCCTGTGCCTGTCCGCCGCAGTCGGGGCGCCCCCGGTGCGCCTGGCGGCGCCCGCGTGGGCCAGGCGGTGGGGCGACATGGTGCGCCGGGCCGATCTGCCGGGCATGGACGGGCCCAGGCTGGTCCTCGTCTGCCTCGCGTGCGCGCTGCTGGCCCTGGTCGCCTCCTTCGTGGTGACCGAGACGTGGGCGGTGGGCCTGGCCATGGGAGTGGTCGCCGCGCCGCTGCCCGCGGCCTGGGTGTCCTCGCGCTCCCACAGGCGCGCCCGCGAGGCGCGCGAGGCCCTGGCCCGAATGAAGCAGGAGCGCGCCGAGGCCTCGGCCCCCGCTCCTCAGGCGCCCGCATCGTCTGCCGCCCCCGCCCCCCAGGGCATGCCCGCGTGGGGGAGTGGCCCCGACTGGTCCGCTCAGAAGCCCGCGACCCCGGAGTCGAGCTCTGCTCACGCGCAGGATACGCGACAGGAGGCCCCGCGCCGCGAGGCCGCCCATGAAAGCGCGCCCGCCCGCGAGGCTGCGCCCGCGCAGGCCGAGCGGCCCGCTCAGCAGCGCCCTGAACCGGCCGCGCCGCAGCGTGTGGATGCCACCACCCGTGGCGAGGCACCCGCCTCCGGCCGCGACGCGGACATGCTGCGTGGCCGCTGGAACGAGGTCGTCGAGCGTCTGTCCTCCATCAGTCGCGTCACGTGGTCGATGGTCGGCGGCAACGCCCAGCTGGGCGCCGTCGACGGCTCCCAGGTGGTGCTCCTCTTCCCCGTCGAGGCCATGGTCAACGCCTTTTCGCGCGGCCCGCGCGCGGCCGACGTCGAAAAGGCCATCAACGAGGTCACCGGCCTGACCGTGCGCGTGTCCGCGCAGGTCGGGCAGGCTTCGCGCGGCCCGGCGACGACCGGCCCGTCCGCGCAGGCCTCTCACTCCGCTCCCGCCACGCGCCCCTCCCAGCCCGGAGGCTGGGTCTCGGAGCCGCCCCCTTTTGATGAGGCCGCCGCGCAGGCGGCACCCCACGGCGACCCCGAACCCGATTTTGCGCCGGACGGGGTCCGTGCCCAGGAGGCGCCTACGCGTACTCAGACAGAGCCGCAGTCCGCGCCCGAACTCCGAGCAGCGCCAGAACCGATCGACACCGGTTGGCCCGAGCCCGCGACGGTGACGCCGATCCGACGCGAAGAACCCGTCGTGCCGGCACCGGCACCGATCATCCACGCCCCAGACCCGCAGCCCGCCGAGCGCCCCGCGCTGTCCGAGCGAGCCGCCCGCGCCCTCGCGGCCGCCCCCGACGTGACCGAGCAGGCCTCGTCCCCGGGAGGCGACGTGGCCCCAGGCAAGCGCTCCTTCACGGTCTTCCGCTACCCGGGCGATCCGGAGCCCACCGACGAGCCGGCGGGCGTACCTGCGCAGCCCGAGCAGGCCTCATCCCCCGTCTTCGACGACGCGCCCATCGAGCCCGCCGCGCACACCCCGTCGACCCCGACCGGCTGGGGCGACCCGGTCGTCATCTCCGGCGGCGCGTCCGTGAACTTCGACGATGGCGCCGACTCGTGGGCACCGCCCGAGTCCGCCGCGCCCGCCGACGTGATCCCGATCAGCGCCGCCCCGAGCATCCCGATGCAGGCCCCCGCCTGGCTGGCCGCCGCCGCCGAGCCGGCGCAGGATCCTGCGCCCGGCTTCGGTGGCCCGGAACCGCAGAGCGACGCCACAGAGGCGTCCGATGGTCCGCTGACCGGACGCGCCGCCGCCGAAGCTGCCCTGCGCGAGAAGGCCCAGCGCGAGGCTGCCATCGTCTCGACCCGCACCCACGCGGCCGACGACGACAGCGCCAGCATCGACGACGAAAACATCGAAAACTCGCAGACGATCGGCCTGGCAGCGGTCCTGGAGATCCTCGGCGGACGCGTCATCGAAGAGAAGATGACCGAGGGAGGATACTGACATGTACGACGGCGCCCTGGCCGACCTCATCGACCAGTTCGGGCAGCTGCCCGGCATCGGCCCGAAGTCCGCGCAGCGCATGGCCATGCACGTCCTGGACGCGGAACCCGAGGACGTCGCACGCCTCGTCGACGCGATCAACGCCGTGCGCGGGCGCGTGCGCCACTGCGACATCTGCGGCAACCTCACGGAAGAGGACGAGTGCTCCATCTGCCGCGACGTGCGCCGCGACCCCAGCGCCATCTGCGTCGTCCAGGAGCCCAAGGACATCCAGGCGATCGAGGGGGCGCGTGTATTCCGCGGCCGGTACCACGTCCTCGGCGGCGTCATCGACCCGATCCACGGAGTGGGGCCCGACCAGCTGAACATCTCCTCGCTCATGAGTCGCCTCGCGGACGGTAGCGTCGTCGAGGTCATCCTGGCGACCAACCCTAACGTCGAAGGTGAGGCAACGGCCGCCTACCTCGCGCGCATGCTCTCCACGATGGGCGTCGAAACCTCGCGCCTCGCGATGGGCCTGCCCATGGGCGGGGACCTGGAGTACGCGGACTCGGTTACGCTGGGCCGCGCGCTTGAGGGGCGTCGCCGCCTCTGAGCTCTCATCGACGAGGCCGTGGGCCTCGCGTCCCCCTGTCGGTGACGCACGTGTGACACAATCGTAGGGTCCACGCTGCGACAGACGAGGAGGCCACGATGGCGACCCAAGCGAGTTCAGGCGTGCCCCGCGTGCTGGTTGTTGACGACGAGGCGATGCTGGCGGACCTGCTGTCCCAGGCCCTGCGCCATGAGGGCTGGGAGACGGCCACGGCGAAGGATGGGTTGGACGCGCTGGCGAAGGCGTCAAGCTTCCATCCGGATGTCGTGATCCTCGACGTGCAGATGCCGCGCATGGCTGGGCTGGAGGCGCTGGAGCGCCTGCGCGCTCGCGACCCGGAGCTGCCGGTCCTGTTCCTCACCGCCCGAGACGCCGTCGCCGATCGAGTGCAGGGATTGCGCGCGGGTGCGGATGACTACGTGACGAAGCCTTTCGATCTGGACGAGGTGGCGGCGCGCGTGGAGGGCTTGTTACGTCGAGCAGGGCGAAGCCAACAGTCGGCCTCGGCGGTGTTGCAGGTCGCGGACCTTACCCTCGACGTAGACTCCCACGATGTGCGGCGCGACGGTGAAGAGATTACGTTGACGAACACTGAGTTCGAATTGCTCCGGTATCTCATGGAAAACGTTGGAATTGTGCTGTCGAAGCAGAAGATTCTTGATGCTGTCTGGAGCTATGACTTCGGTGGCCAGGTGAATGTCGTCGAGCTGTATATCTCTTACCTGCGCAAGAAGATCGACGCGGATCGTCCGGCCCTGATCCGCACGGTGCGCGGCGCCGGCTACATCATGCGGGAGCCCCAGTGACGCGGCGGCCGTCCTTGGCCGGGCGTCTCTCGCGCGCGCTGGCCGCGTGCGTGGCGCTCGCGCTCATCGTCATGGTGGCCGCGTCCACGTTGGTCATGCGCTCCTGGATGCTCGGCAACATGGACTCCGAGCTGCATCGTCTCTCCCAGCGTGCGGGCGAGCACTTGGACGTTGAGGACGCGCCAGACGATGAGGTGGATACGGACGACGACTCCGACGATGGTGCCCGCGCGGTCCCGCAGTCGGGCGGGCGCGCGCCTCGTCCCGGTGGGCCGGTTGTCCCCGGCGGGCCCAAGGGGCCGGGGTTTGGCGGTTCCGGCATCGCCGAGGGTACCCTCCAGTACGTCAGCGAGGACGGGCAGGCGGCCGGTGCGGTTGTCTCCAACTTCTCGGTGACCTACCTGAATGAGCCCGCGTTGGAGATCCTGGCGCATGTGCCCACCGATGGTGCGCCGCACACCGTGCGCCTCAAAGAGTTGGGCACGTTCCGAGTGACTTCCCAGGTCGTCGATGACAAGACCGTTCTCGTCGGCGTGCAGATGGACAGCGTCGATGACGTGGTCATGATGCTTGTCGCGGTCGAGGTCGGCCTGTCCCTCGTCGTCGCGATTGCCGCCGGGTTCGCCGGTCGGGCGTGGGTGCGGCGCGAGCTGCGTCCCCTCGGTGTCGTGCGCGCGGCAGCCGCGGACATCGCGAGCCGCGACCTGGCTGACGATGCCGAGGATCTGACGCGCGTCGGCGAGGAAGCGACTTCAGGCCCCGTTGAGGTCGCCGACGTCGCGGGCGCGCTTAACTCGATGATCGACGCGGTCGAGGACGGCATGGAACGTCGCGCCCGCAGCGAGGCGAAGCTGCGCCAGTTCGTCGCCGACGCCTCCCACGAGCTGCGTACGCCGCTCGCCTCCGTTCAGGGCTACGCGCAGCTCGCGCGCCGTGACATTGGCGAGGCATCCCGCACCCAGGCGCTCGAGCGCATCTCCTCGGAGGGGGCGCGCATGGCGTCCCTCGTGGAGGAGATGCTGACGCTGGCGCGCCTGGATGGAAACCGCGCGCTCAAACGGGACACAATCGACGTTATCCCGCTGATACTGGACGCCCTGTCAGACGCGCACGTGGTCGCCCCCGACCATGCGTGGGAGCTCGACGAGGCCTCGGACATCCAGGTCCTCGCCGACGAGGCTGCCCTGCGCCAGATCCTCACCAACCTGCTCGCAAACGCGCGGGTACACACTCCTGCGGGAACCCGCGTGACCGTTTCTCTCAGCCGCGTTCCTGACGGCGGTGGAGCGGGGACGGGCGCCCCGGCCTCGTCGATGGTGAGGATCCGCGTCGCCGACGATGGTCCCGGCATCCCCGCCGAGATTCGCGACCGCGTCTTCGATCGTTTCGTGCGCGGCGACTCCTCGCGTACGCGCGACGGGCGCGGCTCCTCGGGCCTGGGAATGTCGATCGTCGAGTCGCTGACGCGCGCGATGGGCGGGTCCGTGCGCCTCGTGGACGCCGACAAGGGGACCGTCATCGACGTGACATTGCCCGCCGCCTGAGCGTCCCCGCGTGTGGGCGACCGGGAGGGCGCTGACCAGGAGCGTTGCAATTCCGGGCCTCGTGCGCCTCTGTGTCCTGGGTCGCCCCGGCGCGTCCGATGTTACCCGCGCCCACATGCCGGTCGTTCCCAGCGCGATGCCTGGTGGGCCGTAGGATTGTTGTGGTGGCGTGCGCCACCCGAATACGCGCGTATCGGCGCGTACCGACAGAAATGAGGCTCAAGTGGCACTGATCGTGCAAAAGTACGGCGGTTCTTCCGTCGCCGACACCGAAGCCATGAAGCGCGTCGCCCAGCGCATCGTGGACACGCACAACGCGGGACACCGCGTCGTCGTCGTCGTATCGGCGATGGGCGACACGACGGACGACCTGCTCGACTCGGCCGCAGCCCTCACCGACAACCCGCCCGAGCGCGAAATGGACATCCTCCTATCCGCCGGCGAACGCATCTCCATGGCCCTCCTCGCGATGGCCGTCAACGAACTCGGTGTCGAAGCCCGTGCCTACACCGGCGCGCAGGCCGGCATCAAGACGGACAGCCACTTCGGCGCCGCCCAGATCGTCGGCATGGTCCCCGAGCGCGTCGCCCGCGCCGTCAAGGACGGTCAGGTCGCCATCGTCGCCGGATTCCAGGGCATCTCCAAAGACGACGACGTGACCACGCTCGGCCGCGGCGGCTCCGACACGACCGCCGTCGCCCTCGCCGCAGCCCTCCACGCCGACGTGTGCGAAATCTACACCGACGTCGACGGGCTCTTCTCCGCCGACCCGCGCATCGTCCCCAAAGCCCACCGCCTGCGCACCCTCACCCAGGAAGAAACCCTGGAAATGGCCGCGCACGGCGCCAAGATCCTCCACCTGCGCGCCGTCGAATTCGCCCGCCGCTACGGGGTCCCCCTGCACGTGCGCTCCTCGTTCTCCGAAAAGAACGGCACCTGGATCTCCGACTCCCCCGCAAACCCCGAGCTCAAGGGCCTCGTGCCCGACGCCGCCCTGAAGTCCCCAGAGGAAAACGCCATGGAAAAGCCCGTCATCTCCGGTATCGCTCACGACCGCTCGCAGGACAAGATCACCGTCACCGACGTGCCGAACAGCCCCGGCGTCGCCGCCCGCGTCTTCGCCGTCGTCGCCGAGGTCGGCGCCAACATCGACATGATCGTTCAGAACCTGCCGATCTCCGACCCCACGAAGGCCAACATCACCTTCACCCTGCCCGAAGGCGACGCGCAGAAGGCCCTCGACGCCCTCGAGGCGCACCGCGACGAAATCGGCTTCAACGAGCTGCGTTACAACCCCAATATCGGCAAGCTCAGCCTCGTCGGCGTCGGCATGCGCACCAACCCCGGGGTCTCCGCGCGCCTCTTCTCTGCCCTGTCCGACGCGGGCATCAACATCGACCTGATCTCCACCTCTGAGATCCGCATCTCCGTCGTCACCCGCCTCGACGACCTCGACCGCGCCGTGAAGGCCGTCCACACCGCCTTCGGCCTCGACGCCTCCGAAACCGAGGCCGTCGTCTACGGCGGCACCGGCCGCTGATCGTTCATCGACGAGGCCCGGGCCGGCTCCGTTATTTCCGCCCGGTGCCGGGGACTTGAGAACGAGCCCCGGCCTCGTCCCCATAGATGTCACCCAGCGTTCGCCCCGTCGTATGGGCGCGCGCACCAACAAAGGAGAACACCATGAGTGGTTTCAATGTCGCCGTCGTCGGCGCCACCGGCCAGGTCGGCCGCGTCATGCGCGCCATGCTGGCCGAGCGCGACTTCCCGGCGCGCTCGGTGCGCTTCTTCTCCTCGGCTCGCAGCGCCGGGACGGTCGTGGACTTCCGCGGTGCGGCGGTTGAGGTCGAGGACGTCGCCACGGCGGACCTGTCCGGCATCGACGTCGCCATCTTCTCCGCCGGGGGAGCCGCCTCGCGCGAGCACGCCCCCCGCTTCGCCGCGGCCGGCGCCGTCGTCGTGGATAACTCCTCGGCCTGGCGCAAGGACCCGCAGGTGCCGCTCGTGGTCTCCGAGGTCAACCCCCACGCCCTGCGCGAGCGCCCCAAGGGCATCATCGCCAACCCCAACTGCACGACCATGGCGATCATGCCGGCGCTCAAGGCGCTGCACGACGAGGCCGGACTGGTCCGGCTCATCGCCTCCACCTACCAGGCCGTCTCCGGCTCCGGGCGGGCCGGGGTGGCCGAGCTCGCCGGGCAGGTGCGCGCAGTCGCCGACCAGGACATCGAGGCCCTGGCTGTGGACGGGCGCGCCGTCTCCTTCCCCGAGCCGAGCGTGTACGTGGACACCATCGCCTTCAACGCCGTCGCCTGGGCCGGGAACGACGCCGGCGACGGCTCCGGGGAGACCGACGAGGAGCAGAAGCTGCGCAACGAGTCCCGCAAGATCCTGGAGATCCCGGAACTGGCGGTGTCGGGCACCTGTGTGCGCATCCCCGTCTTCTCCGGGCACGGGGTGAGTGTTTCCGCGGAATTCGCCCGTGAGATCAGCCCGGAGCGGGCCGCTGAGCTGCTGGCCGGGGCGCCGGGCGTCACCTATGACGATGTGCCCAGTCCGCTCAAGGGGGCCGGGCGCGACGGCACGTTCGTGGGGCGCGTGCGCGCCGACCAGGCCTTCGCCCCCGGGCACGGCATTGCCTTCTTCGCCGTAGGGGACAACCTGCGCAAGGGCGCGGCCCTCAACGCCGTCGAGCTCGCCGAACTGGTGGCCGCCGAGCTGCGCGCCTGATCGGGCCGGGCCGGGGCGGCCTCGTAGCGCTAGCCGCTGCCGGCCGGCTCTGGCCGCCCCCTCCTTTCGCCGAGATCGGTCGTACTCCGCATCGAGATCGGTCGTACTCCGCATCGAGATCGGTCGTACTCCGCATCGAGATCGGTTGAAACTCGCGTCGAGATCGGTCCGGTTCCGCATCGAGATCGGTCCGTCGGCCGGGGCGCACCTTCGCGCGGGGCGGGTCCAGTGCCGACGCCCGCGCGACCCGGCCGACGGCAGGCTGCACGGTCGTCTCCGTACTGGAGCGTGAGCAGGGGCGGCGGCGTCCGTCAG
>ERZ773079.2441-NODE-2441-length-10377-cov-9.340147_pt1 | contig 10377 bp, 10 predicted proteins | sample MGYA00511355_ERZ773079 | MGnify/ENA primary metagenome ERZ773079 (study PRJEB29015, sample SAMEA2737979) | human oral metagenome | biome: human oral; feature: human-associated habitat; material: dental | place: China | collected 2117 ... | reverse complement strand
ATCGTCGGCCCCGCCGGCGCCGGCCCCACCGGGCCCGCCGCCGAGCGCGACGGCGCCGCCCAGGCGGGCCAGCAGGAGGGCCTCGGCCGTCACGATCCGCTCCAGATCGCCCAGGTGCATGGACTCGTCCTCGCTGTGGGCGCGAGTGTCGGGGTCCTCGATGCCGGTGACGAGCACCTGCGCGTCGGGGAAGGTCTCCTGAAGGGTGGCGATGAAGGGGATGGAACCGCCCTGGCCGATGTCCACGCAGTCCCGTCCGAAGGCCGTCGTCAGGGCCCAGCGGGCGGCGCGGGACGCCGGGGTGTCGGCCGGGGCGTCGAAGGCGGGGCCGGTCTCGCCGGGCGTCACGCTCACCCGGGCGCCGAAGGGCGCGTGCGCCTCCAGGTGCGCCGTGAGGGCGGACAGGGCGGAGGCGGGGTCCTGGCCCGGGGCGATGCGCAGGGACAGGCGCGCCGTGCAGGAGGGGGCCAGCACGCTCCCGGCCAGGTCCAGGGGGGTGACGTCCATGCCGATGACCGTGAGGGACGGCTTGGTCCACAGCCGCGCGGTCAGGTCGCCGGTGCCGATCAGCCCGACGCCGTCCAGGACGCCGGCGTCGGCGCGGAAGTCGGCCTCGGGGTAGTCGGGGAAGTCCGGCGCCGCCTGCGGACGGGAGACCAGGCCGGGCACGGCCACGTCCCCGCGCTCGTCGTGCAGGGTGGCCACCAGGCGGCACATGGAGGTCACGGCGTCGAGCACCGGGCCCCCGTACTGGCCCGAGTGCAGGGCGTGGTCCAGGACGTCCAGGCGCACGTCGACCTGGACGACGCCGCGCAGGGACGTGGTCAGGGCCGGGACGCCGACCCTCCAGTTGGACGAGTCGGCGACGACGATGACGTCGGCGGCGAGCCGGTCGCGGTGGGCGGCCAGGAAGGCCTCGAAGGAGGGCGAGCCGACCTCCTCCTCGCCCTCGATGAAGACCGTCACCGAGCAGGGCGGCTCGCCGCCCCCGAGCCCGGCCAGGACGCGCAGGGCGTGGACGTGGGCGATGACCCCGGCCCCGTCGTCGGCGGCGCCCCTCCCGTAGAGGCGCTCGCCGCGGCGCTCGGCGACGAAGGGGTCCGCCTGCGCCCATGCGCCCGGGTCGCCGACGGGCTGGACGTCGTGGTGGGCGTAGAGCAGGACGTGCGGGGAGCCGGCCGGCCCGTCGACGTGGGCGAGGACGGCGGGGCGGCCGGGGGCGCCGTCGGGCCCGGGCGCGGACAGGACCCGCGCCTCCAGACCGGTCTCGCGCAGCAGACCGGCCACGTGCTCGGCGGAGCGGGCGACCTGGGACTGGTCGTGGCTCGAGGCGGACACGGAGGGAATGGCGACCAGGCCCACCAGATCGGAGACGATGGTCTCGAAGGAGTTGCGGACACGACTGCGGATGGCGTCGACGGTGATCATGGCTTGCAGGGTATCGCGGGTGAGCGGTTAACCTGGGCGGGTGAAGCTGTTCAAGAAGGACCGGGCTCCGTCCCAGGCCGAGGCGCCGGTCGAGCCCGTCAAGACCGTCGGCAAGGGGCGCGCGACCCCCAAGCGCAAGGACGCGCAGGCCCGCAGGCTCCACCCGATCGTCCCGGTCGATCGCAAGGCGGCCCGGCGCGAGGCCCGCGCCAAGCGGGACGAGGCGTGGGAGCGTCAGCGCCGGGCGATGATCACCGGCGACGAGCGCTACCTGCCCGCCCGGGACAAGGGCCATGTCAGGCGCTACATCCGCGACTACATCGACGCCCGCTACTCCATCGGCGAGCTCTTCATGCCCTCGGCGATCCTGCTGCTGCTCATCACCGTGGGATTCTCGGCGATCCGGGGCTCGCAGGCCCCCAACCTCCTCGCCTTCTACATCATGGTGGGGATCTACCTCCTGTTCTTCGCGGCGATTTTCGACGCCCTGGTCTGCTGGTGGCTCGTGCGACGGCGCCTGTACGCCAAGTTCGGCGAGGAGAGGGTGCGAGGCGAGGGCATGATCATCTGGTACGTGTTCTCCCGCTGCATGAATCTGCGCCGGTGGCGCCAGCCCGCACCGCAGGTCGCCCGGCGCGAGTACCCGAGCTGACGGCGCGGCCGGCCCCGTCGTCGGCGCGCCGGGACGTCTTCCGCAGAGCGCTGAAACGGATGGTCCCGATCCGCGAGCCCGAGCACTGCCGGCCGCTTCGCGCACAGCGGCGGGGCCGACGTCGTCCCCCGCCGGGCCCCGATCCCATAGGCTGACCGCATGGTCGCTTACCGTCACCTCGGCAGCTCCGGTCTGAAGATCACGGAGATCACCTACGGAAACTGGCTCACCCACGGCTCCCAGGTGGAGTCGGACACCGCGATCGAGTGCGTGCACACGGCGCTCGACCTGGGCATCACGAGCTTCGACACCGCCGACGTCTACGCCAATACGGCGGCCGAGGAGGTCCTCGGCCGGGCCCTGGCCGGTCAGCGGCGGGAGGGGCTGGAGATCTTCACGAAGGTCTACTGGCCCATCGGGCCCGAGGGCCCCAACGACGTCGGCCTGTCGCGCAAGCACATCATGGAGGGCATCAACGGCTCGCTGCGGCGGCTCGGAGTCGACTACGTCGACCTCTACCAGGCGCACCGCTACGACTACGAGACGCCGCTGGAGGAGACCATGCAGGCCTTCGCCGACGTCGTGCGCGCCGGCAAGGCCCTGTACATCGGCGTGTCGGAGTGGACGGCCGAGCAGATCCGCGCCGGCCAGGAGCTCGCCGGTCAGATGGGTCTGCGCCTGGTGTCCAACCAGCCCCAGTACTCCGCCCTGTGGCGCGTCATCGAGGAGAAGGTGGTGCCCGCCAGCCAGGAGCTCGGCCTGGGCCAGATCGTGTGGTCCCCGATGGCGGAGGGCGTGCTGTCCGGCAAGTACCTGCCCGGCGCGGAGCCGCCGGCCGGTTCGCGGGCCACGGACGAGAAGGGCGGCAAGCGGATGATCGCCCGCTGGATGAGGGACGAGGTGCTCACGGCGGTCCAGAGGCTGCGGCCTGTGGCCGAGCAGGCCGGGCTGTCCATGCCGCAGCTCGCCATCGCCTGGGTGCTGCAGAACCCGAACGTCTCGGCGGCCATTGTGGGGGCCTCGCGCCCGGAGCAGCTGGTGGAGAACGTCAAGGCCTCGGGCGTGGTCCTGGAGCAGGACGTGCTCGCCGCGATCGATACGGCGCTGGAGGGCGTCATCGAGCGCGACCCGGCCCTGACCCGCTCCCCCGCGACCCGGCCCGCCTGAGCGCGCCGGCGCGCTTCTTCGTCGAGACGTGCATTCCGCCCTCGAGAACGACGGTCGGAACTGCACTTTCGAATGCGAAGTGCACCTCTCGGCGTCAGGGGCGCCCGGGGCGGGTCGGCGCCGCGGTCCGCGAGCACGTCGGATAACCCGCGAGCACGTCGGGTAACCCACGAGATCGTCACTTAACCCGCGAGCACGTCTGCCAGAGGTACGTTCTCGTGGGTTAAGTGACGTGCTCGCGCGGGCCGAGTGACCTTCCCGCGGGCCCGTCCGGTCGTCGGGGTGCCCGTCATGGTCGCAATCGGACTCGCGGCCGTCCTTCCCGGAGGGGCCGCGGCGGCAGGTTGTCCAGATCTGTTGCAAAGGCTCCGATCGTGCCGGAGCGCGCGAGGAGAATCGTTGATATTCCGCGCTTCTTCTCGCGGCCGATCCCGACCCGGGGGCGCCTTTGCAACAGATTTGGACAACTGCCCGCCCCGGATCGCCCCAGGAGCCCCATGCGCACCACCGTGAGTGAACCTCTCGGCGCGGTGGCACCGGTGACGCCACGGGACTCCCGCTCGGCGATCCCGAGGCCCGCGGGAGGCCGCACCGAATCGTTTACTACGCCCCTTTCCCTCCGCTACGCTCTTTCACCCTCCGCTGCGCTCCTTCTTCTCGTACAGTGAAGGGCGAAGAGGCGCAGCAAAGGAAAAAGGACGTAGCAGAAGGAAAGAGGGCGGGGCGCGTCTCCTGCGTGCCGCTTCCGCGGGGGCGCCCTCAGGCCAATGCAGCGAATCGCATGCCGTTTCCGCCGGTCTCGCGTGACTTCTCCGCCGGTTTCGGCGAGGGGGAGGGACGGTTACCGGGACGAGTCCCAGGCGCGCACCTCGCCCCAGGTGTCCAGGTCGCGGGCCGCCGCGGCCAGGCCGCCGAGCCCGACCGCCTGAACCCCCAGCCGCCCGAGCACCCGTCTGACCGACACGTCCCGCAGTGGCCCTCCGCCGGGGGCGACGGCCTCGTGCAGCCGCATCGTGCGGTAGACGCCGAGCAGATACTGCATGTGATCGCCGTCGAGCGCGCAGACGCCGGGGCAGCCGCCCGGCGCGGCCCCCAGCGCGCGGACGAGGACTGGCAAAGCCCGCCAGGACTCGGGGGCGTCGCAGGTCAGCACCGCCGTGCGCGGCGCCGGCCCCCCGGGTTCGGCCGCCAGACGCGCCAGCCCCGCGGCGATCCCCGCCACCGGCCCGCCGAGCGGCGGATCCTCCAGGGTCCGGAGCACGCCGTCGGGCACCTCCACCTCGACGGGGGCGACGACGACGCTCCTCCCTCCGCCCAGCGGGCTTCGCACCGCCGCCACCCCGTTCAGGACGTGGTCGAGCAGGCGCGCGCCCCGGACGACGACGTCGGGCTTGGACGCCCCGCCCAGGCGCTGCCCGGTCCCGCCGGCCAGCACGAGGACGTCGAGGGGGCCGGGCTCACCAGCGCCGTCGGGGCCGTCCACGGTTCAGGCCCCGGGGGCGCTCGCGGGTGCTGGCGGCATCTCCGGCCCCGACGATGATCCCGGCCCCGGCGGCGTCCGCGGCCCCGATGACGTCCCCGGGCGTACCCAATCGCCCGAGCGCCCGCCGGACTTCGCCGTCACCATCGCCTCGCTCAGGGCGACGCCCCGGTCCACGCCCTTGACCATGTCCACGACGGCCAGGCCCGCCACCGTCGCCGCGGTCAGCGCCTCCATCTCCACACCTGTGCGGTCGGCGGTGCGCACCGTCGCGCAGATGCGCACCCCGCCGTCCTCCACCGCCAGGTCCACGCCGCACCCGTGCACCCCGATGACATGCGCCAGCGGAAGCAGGTCGGGCACCTTCTTGGCGGCCGCGATCCCCGCCACCCGGGCGACGGCCAGGACATCGCCCTTGGGGACGGCCCCGTCCCGCAGCGCCGCGACGATCGGCGGCGAGCAGGAGACGAAGGCGCCAGCGCTGGCGGTGCGCACCGTCGGGGTCTTCGCGGTCACGTCCACCATGCGGGCGGCCCCCGCCTCGTCGAGGTGGGTCAGGCGGATCTGCGGGGAGTCGGTCATGAGCGCTCCAGGAGATGGACGGGACAGAAGGCGAGTGGCGGGCGCGGTCGACGACGCGGTGGGCGGCCGCTGCACGACGGCGGGGCCGTCAGTGCGCGACGGCGGGCGGTGGCGGCAACTCGCCGCCATCGGGCCCGGTGGGGCGGGACAGGGCGATGAGCCGGACCTCATCGCCGACGCCGACGGCGGGCGTCCCGGCCGCCACGACGGCCAGGGCCTGTGCAGCGGGCAGTGAGGCCACCAGGTGCGAGCCGGAGCCCAGGCGGTGGGTCGGCGCCACCCAGTAGGCGGGGCCGACCGCTCCGTCGGACGGTCGTGGGACGGTTTCTGCCGTGGCAGCCCCCGGTGCGGCGGCCCCGGTCGGAGCGGGGACGAACCGGACCGGGATGTACTGCCGGCGCCCACCCGCCGTCTTCCACGCCTCGGCCGCACGGGCTCGCACCGGCGGTCGGGCCCCGGCCCGGGGGAGGACCAGAGCGGCGGGCCCGCCACCGGATCCGCTGGTTTCTCTGGTCCCGCCGACGCCGTCGTGCCCCATGAGGCGGGCCAGCGCCGGGGCGACGATGGTGCGGAAGGAGACGAGCACGCTCACCGGGTTGCCCGGCAGCATGATGAGGGGGACCTCGCGCCCGTCGTCGGCCCGGACCGTGCCGTGACCCTGCGGCTTGCCCGGCTGCATGGCGACCCGGGCGAAGCGCAGCCTGATCGCCGCGCCGGCCGCCCGATCCTGATCGAGCGCCGCCCGGTCCTCGGCGAGCATGGTGAGCGGGTCGAAGGCCCCGGCGGACACCCCGCCCGAGGTCACAATGAGGTCCGCGCTCGCGGCCGCCGCGGTGAGGGCCCCGGCCAGGGACGCCGCCGTGTCCGCGCTGCGCGTCACGGAGGCGAGGGCGGCCCCGTGCTCGACGACGAGCCCGGACAGCAGCACGGAGTTGGAGTCGGGGATCGAGCCGACCGGCAGTGCGGCGCCGGGGTCGACCAGCTCGGCGCCGGTGGAGACGACGGCGACCCGGGCGCGCGGCACCACCCGCACCGAGCCCGCCCCCGTCGAGGCCAGGGCGGACAGGGCCGCGGCGCTCAGGACGGCGCCCGCGCCCAGCACCGGGTCGCCGACGCCCACGTTCTCCCCGGCGCGGCGCACATTGAGTCCGGGGCGGGGTGCGGCGCGGATCTCGACCCGTTCGGGCAGGGGGCGGGGGCCGGGCTCCTGGTCGGTGTCCTCGACCCTGACGACGGCGTCGGCGTTCTCGGGCAGCATCGCACCGGTCATGATCCGCTGGGCCGTGCCGGGGGTCAGGGGCGCCGGGGCGGCTCCGGCCGGCACGTCCCCGCTCACCGGCAGGACGACGGGGGTCTGCGGCGCGGCCGACTCCGTGTCCCGGGCGCGCACCGCGTAGCCGTCCATGGCCGAGTTCGTCCACGGGGGCACCGGCAGGGCGGCGGTGACGTCCTGGGCGAGCACCAGGCCGTGCGCCTCGGACAGGGGAGTATCGACGGCGGGCAGGGGGGCGAGCGCGGCGAGGACCTCGGCGACATAGGCCTCGACACTGAGCATGTCGGGCATCTCGGGCGTCTTGGGCGTCTCGGGCATGGCTCCCCCTTCAGGTGCCGGTCGGTCGGCGGCGATGCGCGTGGGTGCGGGCCGCGGCGATGTCTTTACGGAGCTCATCATGCCCGTCCGGATGTGCTGATGTGAGACGGTCCGACGGTGGGACGTGAGCGGGGCCGCCTCCGCTCATCGCGCATCGGCGCCCCGCCGCGCCGGCTCTGCGCCCCAGGAGGAGCCCGCAGATGCCAGTCCATCGGGCTTGCACGCTCACTCACCACCCGGATCGAGAAGAATCGCGGAATCATGCGAAATCCGGATCCCGATCAGTACCATCACTCCGCTCCCATGTGCATACACCCCCCTCAATGCACATGGGAACCCGACAACAAATCCTGGCCGCTCGCAAGGAACCCCGGAAATCCGCCCAAAAACATGCCCCGACCATCACAACGACCCTCCTCCCATGTGCAGCCCCGCCTGACAACACCCCGCAGCTCCCGGAATCGATCCTCTAGATGGTTGATTGTGATGGGCCGGGGCTGATACGTCCGGCGCGCACGTCGGCGTGTAGCCTCCCCTGCAGCAGCCGGCGCTTTGAGCGCGTACCGCCTGGGAGGAGCGGCGATGACTCACACCACTGAATCGAGAGGGCGCTTGACCGCACGGGTCGCGCGAGCCGGTGTGGTCCGCGAGCCGGTCTCGGTGAGCGAACTGGCTGCTGCCGTCGAGGACCGGGCGGCCGGCGCCGTCGTCACCTTCGACGGCATGGTGCGTGATCACGACCGCGGACGGGATGTGATCGCCATTGCGTACTCCGCCCATCCGAGTGCGAATGAGGTCATGGCGCAGATCGCCCGCGAGCTCGCCGGCCGGTCCGGACTGCGGGCGGTCGCCGTCGTCCACCGCGTCGGGGACCTGGGGATCGGGGACACGGCGCTCGGTGTCGCTGTGAGCGCCGACCATCGCGCGCCGGCTTTCGACGCCGTCCGCGACATCGTCGAGGAGGTCAAGAGGCGCCTGCCGGTGTGGAAGCGTCAGCTCTTCGCCGACGGCACGCACGAGTGGTCCGGCTGCGCGTGACGGCAGGTCCGGCTAGGGTCTCTGCGCGAAGGCCTCGGTGCGCCGGCGACCAGTTGTCTTGCGTTGTGGGCGTGTCGGGCGGTTTGAGACCGAGCCCGCCCGGACTGCCGGCGCAATGACTGCATCGGTTGGATCGCAGAGGCAAAGCTGCCCGCTACCCGCGACAAGCGCATCCAGCAAATGCTGAGCGAGCTGCGCGAGGGCGGCGTCTACACGGGCATGACCCATAACCCCTCGAAGAAGTAACGACTCCCGTCGGCCATACACCGACTCCCGAAGATCAAACTTCTGCGAAACCTCCTCGATGCGCTGCTCACTCCCGGCGTAGGGGGCGACGTTCTCCTCAGTCAGGTTCACGTGCCCCTGCCTGGCTCACAGGTCGTACGGGACACGGTCGCGCAGAATGCGGCGGTCGACACTGTTCCCGGGAATCCAGAAGGGCTGGAGGACGAAGTAGGGCTCGCCGGCTTCTTCTGGTGGAGGGACCCGCACGAACGCGGTGGTATCCGCGGCACTCGACAGGTCGAGGCCGCCGTAACACACCCGCCCCCTCGGCTGCTCCAACCTGAAGTCGCGTTCGCAGGCGTCCCACGCGGCCACGGGCAATCACCGCACACCTTGTGTCACCCGCTGATTCGACCGCAGCTGCCGGAAGGAGTTTCCTCGGCCGGATTCTGCTTCGCCGACTCGCACGCCGCCCGGACCTCGTCGATCCCGACCGTGGTCCCCGGGCCCGGGCCGGATTTGGCCCAGACCTCCTCGTCCGTCCAGTCGTCGTCTTGGCCCGCTCCGTAGATGACCGGGCAGAACGCCGGGTCAATCTCCCGGCCCGCCAGAACGTCCTCACCCGCCGGCAAAAGGAGGAAGGATGTCAATGCGGTCGCCGTCCTCCAGTGGCGTCAACGAGTCGGCCGGTGTTGACAGGGCGTTGACCAGGCAGCTGGAGACGCCGATGACCCGGGACATCTCGAGACCGCGGCCGGCGAGCTGCTCGCGCAGGGCGGCCAGCGTCGTGCCGACGGGCAGCTCGAGACGCTCCTCGGGGCGTCCCGCGGCCTCGGCGGCGGCGGCGAAGTAGCGCAGCTCAACGGCGATCGTCTCGCCGGCGTGCGGCGAGGTGGTGGTCACATCGGCTCCTCTCCGGCCCGGGTGCCGGGCGAAGGCCCTCGGCCCGGCGCGCGGAGGGCGGGTGGTGTGCTGGTCGCGTGAATGCTACCCGCTGTCGGCTCCCCGGGGCGGGACCCGTCGGGATGCGGGCCGGCCGCATGCCGTGTGCGAGAGTTGGGCCCATGGACGTGGACGCCGCATGGGACATTGTGGAACGAGTGCTGGCCGAGCGCGTGCCGACGGTCGCAGCCACGCTGCGGGGGCCGGCGGCCCCGGAGGACATCGAGCGCCTGAGTGCGACGGTCGCCCGCGAGCTGCCGGCCGACTTCGTGGCGAGCCTGCGCCGTCATGACGGCCAGGACAACCCGACTCGGCTTCTCGACCTCGTTGACCACCACACCCTGCTGGGCGTCGAGGACATGATCGCGGCCTCCGAGATGCGCGCAGAGGTCTTCGCGGCGCAGGACGAGACGCCCATCGACTGGATGGTCCCCGACAAGGTCCGCACTGTCATCAACCGCCGCGGCTGGCTCCAGTTCACCGACGCCGAGGGCCGTGGCTACGCCCTCGACCTCGACCCGCTTCCGGCAGGCCGGGCCGGGCAGGTCATCTACCTGCCGATCGAAGGCCCCACGCCCGAGCCCGACTACCCCTCCTTCACAGCCTGGTTCTCCGAGGTCGCGGAGAAATTTGCGGCCGGCGCCTTCAGCGTCGAGGACGGCGACGGGATCTGGCTCGATGACGACTGACGCCCGAACCGACCTCGGCGCTCAATGCGACTGATCTCGGCGCTCAGCCGCCGATGGCGGACATGGTGCGGGCCGGCCGCACGAAGCCGCCGAGCATGTCCGAGCTGTCGGATCCGCCGGTCGCCGGGCCCGGGGCGTCCGCGCCGTGTGCGAGCGGCTTGTGCCAGGTCGCCCCCGCCCAGACCCGGATGAGCTCGTCATCGCTCGCGCCCGCGCGCATGGGCCCGCGCAGGTCCGTCTCCCGGGCGGAGAACAGGCAGGTCATGATCCGCCCGTCGGCCGTCAGCCGCGTCCGGTCGCAGTCGGAGCAGAAGGGCGCGGTCACCGAGGCGATGATCCCCACCGTCCCGGCCGGGTGGAGCCCGTCGCGATCTGCGCCGGCGGCGACGTCCCACACCGCCGCCGGGCGGCGGTCCGGCCTCCCGCGGGCGCGCAGCTCGAAGCCCGCGGCGCCCAGTGCCTCCAGCACCTGCTGGGCGCCGACCACGTCCTCGGCCCGCCACGACTCGCGCGGTCCCAGCGGCATGTGCTCGATGAAGCGCAGGCTCCACCCGCGCCGCAGGCACTCGCCCAGCAGCCGGGG
>ERZ773079.2437-NODE-2437-length-10381-cov-18.953419_pt1 | contig 10381 bp, 6 predicted proteins | sample MGYA00511355_ERZ773079 | MGnify/ENA primary metagenome ERZ773079 (study PRJEB29015, sample SAMEA2737979) | human oral metagenome | biome: human oral; feature: human-associated habitat; material: dental | place: China | collected 2117 ... | reverse complement strand
GCATCGCCCCCAAGTACGAGGCCCACCACCAGGTGACCATCTCCGACGGCGCCCTGGTGGCGGCCGCCACCCTGTCCGACCGCTACATCACCGCCCGCCAGCTGCCCGACAAGGCCATCGACCTCATCGACGAGGCGGCCTCGCGCCTGCGCATGGAGCTGGACTCCAGCCCCGTCGAGATCGACGAGCTGCGCCGCCGGGTGGACCGCATGCGCATGGAGGAGGCCTACCTGGCCGAGTCCATCGAGGAGGAGGGCGGGGCCGACTCCGCCTCCGTCGACCGGGCCGCCGTCGAGCGCCTGGAGCGCCTGCGCGCCGAGCTCGCCGACGCCTCCGAGCGCCTGGCCGCGCTGGGCGCCCGCTGGGAGGCGGAGAAGGCCGGGCACAACCGGGTCGGCGAGCTGCGCGCCGCCCTCGACGAGCTGCGCACCAGGGCCGACCTGGCCGAGCGCGAGGGCAGCTTCGAGGAGGCCGGGCGCCTGCGCTACGGCGAGATGCCCGCCCTGGAGAAGCAGATCCGCGACGCCGAGGCCGGCGAGAGGGCGGCCGCGAGCATCGTGGGGCCCGACGGGGTCGAGCGCGCCGCGGCCGAGCCGATGATCGCCGAGAAGGTCGGCCCCGTGGAGATCGCCGAGGTCGTGGAGTCCTGGACCGGGATCCCCGTGGGCAAGCTCCTGGCCGGGGAGCAGGACAAGCTGCTCCAGATGGAGCGGGTCATCGGCGAGCGCCTCATCGGCCAGAGGGCCGCGGTGGCCGCCGTGGCCGACGCCGTGCGCCGCTCGCGCGCCGGGGTGGCCGACCCCGACCGCCCCACCGGCTCCTTCCTGTTCCTGGGGCCCACGGGCGTGGGCAAGACCGAGCTGGCCAAGGCGCTGGCGGACTTCCTGTTCGACGACGAGCGCGCCATGGTGCGCATCGACATGTCCGAGTACTCCGAGAAGCACGCGGTGGCCCGCCTCGTGGGCGCGCCCCCCGGCTACGTCGGCTACGAGGAGGGCGGCCAGCTCACCGAGGCGGTGCGCCGCCGGCCCTACTCGGTGGTCCTGCTCGACGAGGTCGAGAAGGCCCACCCGGAGGTCTTCGACATCCTGCTCCAGGTGCTCGACGACGGGCGCCTGACCGACGGGCAGGGGCGGACCGTGGACTTCCGCAACGTCATCCTCGTGCTCACCTCCAACCTGGGCAGCCAGTTCCTCATCGACCCGCTGCTGAGCCCGGAGGAGAAGCGCAAGGAGGTCATGGCGCAGGTCCGCGCCTCCTTCAAGCCCGAGTTCCTCAACCGGCTCGACGACACGCTCATCTTCGACCCGCTGACCAAGGAGGAGCTCGGCCGGATCGTGGACATCCAGCTGGCCAAGATGCAGGACCGCCTGACGAGCCACCGGCTCACGCTGACGGTCACCGACGAGGCCCGCACCTGGCTCGCCGACGAGGGTTACGACCCCGCCTACGGCGCTCGTCCGCTGCGTCGCCTGGTCCAGCGCGAGATCGGCGACGAGCTGGCCCGCATGATCCTGGCTGGCGACGTCCTCGATGGGCAGGAGGTCGTTGTCGACGTCAGTCCTGACGGCGTGCTCGCCGGGCTGTCGCTGACCGCGCGCGGCGAGGCCTGGGCCCCCAGCGCCACCAGCGCGGCCTGAGGCATCGGGGCGGGGACCGTCCGAGTCCATCGTGGACCGGGCGGCCCCGCCTTCTTCATGCGCTCTCGGGGGCTCGCGGGTCCCGTCCGGGACTGCTCGGCGGTACGAGGGGCATGTCCGTGGCCCGCGCGGTCGTACTCATGGTCGCGCGGTCGTACGTGGCCTCGCGCGGTCGTATCTTCTTGCGCCGGGTCGTACCTTGGATGGGCTCCAAGGTACGACCTCACGCGGGAGGGTACGACCGCGTGAGGAGAGGACGACCGCGATGGTGGAAGTACGTCCGCGTGAGGAAGAGAGGTACCGCTGCGCGGGCCCCTGCGATCCGGAGTCCTGCTGGGCGCTGGACCCGGGTCGCTCGCCTGCCTTGTCGAGGCCGGCATTCCTGCACGAGTCGGACGACGGCGTCGTCGGACTCGTGCAGGAATGCCCGACTCGTGGCCCCGGTGGCCGGGCACGGCGCCGTCGGACCGATCTCGATGCGGAACCGGACCGATCTCGGCACGGAACTGAACCGATCTCGACGCGGAAGTGAACCGATCTCGACGAAAGGGGGATGCGGCGCTCGCGGGCCGATGGCACGACCGGTGCCACAATGCGAGCATGAGCAGTTTCGACGGTGCCGCCTCGGGCGATCGCGCTTCCGCACCCGGGGAGGACTCGCGGCGCAGGCCCGGTCGCCCCAGAGCGGGCAGCGAGGACAAGCGCGAGCGGATCCTCAACGAGGCCATCGCGCTGTTCGGAGCGCACGGCTACGCCGGCACCTCCCTGTCGGACATCGCGACTGCGTCGGACATCTCGAAGGCCGGGCTGCTGCACCACTTCACCTCCAAGGATGAGCTCTTCGCCCAGGTGCTGGAGCGGCGCGATCGTGCCGACCGCGCCCGCGTCATGGGAGGGGGCTCGATCAAGGACCCGTGGGAGCTGCTCGACGCCTTCGTCGCACTCGTCGAGCACAATGCGACTCGTCGAGACCTCGTGGCGATCTACACGGCGACGACCATGTCCGCCCTCGACGCCGGGCATCCGGCGCACCGGTGGTTCGCCGCCCATCTGGCGGAGTCGGTGACGATGATCGAGGAGGCCCTGGAGCGCGGGAAGAGGGCGGGCACGGTGCGCCCGGAGGCTCCGTCGCGGCTGATCGCCCGATCGGTCGTGGCCCTCAGCGACGGGCTGCAGATCCAGTGGTTGTGCTCGACGACGCCGGGCAGCGCCGCGGATCGGCGCCTGTCCACCACGATGGCTCCCGAGGTCCGTCTTCTCGTGGACGGGCTGAAAGGGCGGTGGCGGATCGATCCCGATGCGCGTGCGTGAGTTCGACACAGGCGGTGCGGCACTCGCGTAGGCTGCGGAGCACGTCGCCCCGGAGCTGAGCGTTGGGGCGACGCCGGTGGCCCGCGGAGCGCCTCGCGCTCCGACGGCTCTCCGGCAGGTGTTGCGATCATGGACCTGCCGGAGAACCATGCCGGAGAACAGAGGGAGGCCCCGACACCTTACGGTGCGGGGCCTCTCGCCGGGCTCGGGGGCGCGGTCCCTGAATCGCGACATCCCCGAACGCATCGGCAGTCATCGGGGTCCCTGATCCCCTCGTGCCGTCTGCGTTCCGACGAGGAAAACTATAGGGGGTCCGCGCCCAGAAATCCATTCGCGACTCACCGGAATTCCGCGGGATTCCGGTGGTCCATGATAACGAAACGGTCTCGATTCTGTTCTGTAGGTAACGAAACGGTAACATCGGCCGTTCGCGGGGGTTCCGAGGGTCCTGAGAGGGCCTCAACGGCCGCCCCGAGCCCGACCGAGCCCGACCGCGGCCGACCCGCCGCTCCGTCGTCCTCCCTCCCGAGCACCGTGGGATGATCGCCACATGCTTCAGGACCCACCATCGCCGACGGCCGCCGCCGGGAGGCCGACCATCGAGTTCCGCTCCGCCTACGACCAGGGCTTCGCGCGCGTCGCCGCCGTCACCCTGCCCGTCGTGCTGGCGGACCCCGCCGCCAACGCCGCCGCGACCATCGAGCAGGCCCGCGTCCTGTCCGACGACGGCGCGTGCCTGGCGGTCTTCCCCGAGCTCGGCCTGACCGGCTACTCCATCGACGACCTGCTGCTGAGCGACGTGCTGCTCGCCGAGGTGCTGGCCGCCATCGAGACCATCCGCGCGGCCTCCGCCGACCTCCTGCCGGCGATCGTCGTTGGCGCCCCCCTGCGATGCGGAAGCCGCCTCTGCAACTGCGCCGTCGTCATCCAGGGCGGTGTCGTGCTCGGCGTCGCCCCCAAGTCCTACCTGCCCGACTACCGCGAGTTCTATGAGAAGCGGCACTTCGCCGCTGGAGTCGATGGAGAGGGCCGGGGCGGTGCGGCCGGTCGGCGGTGGATCGCCCTGCCCGGGGTCCGCGATGGTCGGGACGAGACCGTCGCCCGTGTCCCCTTCGGCCCGGACCTGCTCTTCGAGGTCGCCGACGTGCCCGGCCTGACCTTCCACGTCGAGGTCTGCGAGGACATGTGGGTGCCCGTCCCGCCGTCCTCCCTGGCGGCGCTCGCGGGCGCCACGGTCCTGGTCAACCTGTCCGGCTCGCCCATCACCGTGGGCAGGGCCGAGGACCGCAAGCTGCTGGCCCGCGCCTCCAGCTCACGGGGCCTGGCCGCCTACGTCTTCGCGGCCGCCGGGCAGGGGGAGTCGTCGACGGACCTGGCCTGGGACGGTCAGACCTTCGTCTACGAGAACGGGGTGCTGCTGGGGGAGACCGAGCGCTTCCCCGACGGGCCGCGCGCCACGGTCGTCGACGTCGATGTCGAGGGGCTGCTCGCCGAGCGCCTGCGCCAGGGCTCCTTCGATGACAACCGGGAGGCCCTCGCCGTCCGCCGAGCGGATGATCCGCTCGAACCTGATGACCTGCCCGGGCGCGCGGCCTCCGCCCCGAACCGCTTCCTCACCGTCCGCATCGGCCACCGGGCGCTGCGGGTCCCGCGTTCCGACATCGGGCTGCGCCGCGTCGTCGACCGCTTCCCCTTCGTCCCCGACGACCCGGCCCGACTCGCCCAGGACTGCTACGAGGCCTACAACATCCAGGTCGCCGCCCTCGTCCAGCGGCTGCGCGCCATCGGCGAGCCCCGGATCGTCATCGGCGTGAGCGGGGGGCTGGACTCGACCCACGCCCTCATCGTGGCCGCCCGCGCCGTCGACCGCCTGGGCCTGGGCCGCGAGCACATCCACGCCATCACCATGCCGGGCTTCGCCACCAGCGCCGGGACGAAGTCCAACGCGCTGGCGCTGGCGCGGGCGCTGGGCTGCCACGTCGAGGAGATGGACATCCGCCCGCTCGCCGAGCAGATGCTCGCCGCCATGGACCACCCCTACGGGCGCGGCGAGCGCGGGCGGGAGGTCTACGACGTCACCTTCGAGAACGTCCAGGCCGGGCTGCGCACCGACCTGCTGTTCCGCATCGCGGGCCGGCGCGGCGGCATCGTGCTGGGCACCGGGGACCTGAGCGAGCTGGCGCTGGGCTGGTGCACCTTCGGGGTGGGCGACCAGATGGCCCACTACGGGGTCAACGCCGGCATCCCCAAGACCCTCATCCAGCACCTCATCCGCTGGGTGGTGGCCGAGCGCCTCTTCCCCGACGACGTCGGGGACGTGCTGCTGGACATCCTGGGCACCGAGATCAGCCCCGAGCTCGTGCCCGCGGACGAGGGCGAGCCCATCCAGTCCACGCAGGCGAGGATCGGCCCCTACGCCCTGCAGGACTTCACCCTGTGGCACGTGCTGCGGCGCGGGTCCAGGCCCAGCCGCATCGCCTTCCTGGCGGAGAGGGCCTGGGCCGACCCCTCCGCCGGCGCCTGGCCGCCCGGGCTGCCCGAGGAGGAGAGGGTCGCCTACGACCTGGCCGCCATCAGGAAGTGGGAGCTGGTGTTCTTCAGGCGCTTCTTCTCCAACCAGTTCAAGCGCTCCACCCTGCCCAACGGCCCCAAGGTCGTGGCGGGCGGCTCGCTGTCCCCGCGCGGGGACTGGCGCATGCCCTCCGACGCCTCCGGCGCCGCCTGGATCGCCGAGCTCGAGCGCAACGTGCCCGAGGCCTGAGAGGAGCCGCGATATGACCGGGAAAGTCCGCATGCTGTCCGTCGACATCGATGGGACGATCCTCTTCGACCGGGCGATCTCGCCGGCCGACGTCGCCGCCATGCGCCGCTGGCGCGAGGCAGGCAACCTGCTGGTGATGAACACCGGCCGCTCGATCTCGGCGCTGCGCAGCGCCCTGGACGGCTTCGACGTCGACTACGACTACGCGGTCCTCTACACGGGGGCCGTCCTGACCGACGGGCGGGCCGGGGTCATCGAGGCCCGCACCCTGCCCGACGGCCTCATCGAGGAGGTCCTGGACGTGCTGGGCCGCGAGGAGCGGATCACGATCTTCGCCACCACGCTCGCCGGGGACCTCCAGCTCCACGACACCCTGGGCTCGAGCACCGATCTGCTCACCCTGTTCAGGCGCGGGACGACGGCGGACCTGGCCGGCCGCGCCGTCGTGGGCATCCCCCTGCACCTGGGGGACGCCGCCGCCACCGACCGCATCGAGGCGGAGGTCGCCCGCCGCTGGGGCGGGGTCATCGAGGGGGCCCGCAACCAGGACTTCCTCGACCTCATCCCGGCGGGGGCGTCCAAGGGGGCGGGGCTGAGGCGGCTCGTGGACCTGCTGACCGGCCCGGGCGGCGCCCACGAGGGGGAGACGATCGAGACCTGGACGGTGGGCGACTCGTGGAACGACATCCCCATGCACGTCGCGGCCGACCACGGCGTGGCCATGGAGGGCTCGCCCGCGGAGGTCCTGGCCGTCTGCGAGCGCCGCACGCCGTCGGTGGCCTCCCTCGTCGAGGACCTGCTCGCCGCCGGGTGAGGGCGCGCCGCGGAGCCGGACTCCACAGGCCGCGCCGCTGACACCCCGCCGGACCGCCCTCCACAGCCCCTCGGCGGAGACGGGCCCCGATGGGCGATTCTGTACACATGTTCGCATTCGTGGTCCGGCGAGCCCTTCCGCCATCACTCCCGGCGCCGTCATCGGCGCCGGCGTCCCCGTCGCCTCCGCTCCCGGCGCCGTCATCGCCGTCGTTCCCGACGCCGTCGTCTCCGCCGCGCCCCCCGGACCCGCCGACGCCGCCCCCTGCTGGGACCCTCGTCCCGGATTGCAACCGCGGGGCGCCGTCGCCCGCAAAGATCCGCAAGCAGCGGCGTCGGACCCTTGACCGATGCAGGAAACAGCATAGACTTGCATCAACCGGCACCCGCAACGCACCCCACCATCCCCTGCAGGCAGCGCAGCCTGAGTGGCGCGCGCCCATCACCCGAAGGAGTGGTTCAGATGTCAACCGCTGAGGGCGAGCACAGCCTTCGAAGATTCCTCGATCCGCGCCTGATCAGCATGAACCTCGCCGCCACCACCCGCAGACAGGCCGTCGAGGAGCTGACCGGCCTCCTCGTGAGAGCCGGGAGGGTGCGCGACGCCCGCGCCTTCGTCGCCGACGTCTTCCGCAGGGAGGTGCAGGGGCCCACGGGCCTGGGCAACGCGATCGCGATTCCGCACGGCAAGTCGGCGGCCGTCCTGGAGACGAGCGTCGCCATAGGCCGCGCGGGGCGCGACCTCGACTGGCCCTCCCTCGACGGCGCCCCGGTCAGGACCGTGTTCCTGCTGGCCGTCCGGGAGAAGGACGCCGCCATAACCCATCTCAGGCTCCTTCAGAGGATCGCCGTCCTGCTCGCCCGCGGCGACTTCGCGCGCCTGCTGGACTCGGCGCGGGACGCCGACGACGTCATCGACCTGATCGACCAGCACATCGAGGAGGACCACTCATGAGATTCGTCGCCGTCGCCGCGTGCACGTCCGGGATAGCGCACACCTACATCGCCAGGGAGAAGATACTCGACGCCGCCCGCTCGCTCGGCTGGGAGGCCTCCTGCGAGACCCAGGGGACCATAGGGACCGAGAACGGGCTCGACGCCGCCGATATCGCCTCCGCGGACTTCGTGCTCCTGGCGACCGACATCAAGATCGGCGGACGGGAGCGGTTCGAGGGCAAGCGCATCGTCGAGGTCGGCACGGCGACGGCCATCCAGTCGCCCACGAAGCTGCTGACCCTCATCGGGGAGAGGATCCGCGATGAGCGCTGACGCCGCCGCCCGCCGCCGCCCCCGCCTGGAGCTCAAGCGGCACGCCCTGACCGCCATCTCCTACATGCTCCCCCTGGTCGTGGCGGCGGGACTGCTCATCGCCATCGGCAACCTGACCGGCGGCGCCGTCATCGAGGACTACAAGCAGCCCTACGGCTGGCAGGACGCGCTCGTGTCCCTGGGCGTGCTGGGGATGGGCCTGCTCGCCCCCGTCATCTCCGCGGCGATCGCCTACTCGATCGCCGATCGGCCCGGCATCGCCCCGGGCCTGCTCATCGGCCTCATCGCCCACGCCATCGGGGCCGGGTTCCTCGGCGGCATGCTCGGGGGGTTCCTCGTCGGATGGTTCACGCTCTGGCTCAAGAACCGCCTGCGGGTGCCCCGCTGGGCCCAGGGCCTCATGCCCATGATGATCCTGCCGCTGCTGAGCACGCTGGTGATCGGGCTGCTCATGTTCTTCGTCATCGGGGTGCCGATCGTGTGGGCCACGCAGTGGCTGACCGACTTCCTCACCTCCATGCGGGGCTCCATGCGCTTCGTCTTCGGCGCGCTCATGGGGGCCATGGCGGCCTTCGACTTCGGGGGGCCCGTCAACAAGGTCGCCTCCCTGTTCGCCGACGGGCTGCTCCTGGAGGGGGTCACCGAGCCCGAGGCCGTCAAGGTCCTGGCCTCCATGGTGCCCCCGTTCGGCGTGGGCATCTCGCTGCTGCTCGCCAGGATCGTGCGCAAGCCGATCTACACCGCCCAGGAGCGCAACAACATCGGCATCGCCATCCCCATGGGCGTGTGCATGATCACCGAGGGCGTCATCCCCATCGCCGCCGGCGACCTGGTGCGGGTCGTCCTGTCCTGCTCGACGGGCGCGGCGGTCGGCGGCGGCCTGTCGATGATGTGGGGGATCGGCTCCCCGGTGCCCTCCGGCGGCCTGTTCATCGTCCCCGCCATGTCCAACCCACTGCTGTTCATGGTGGCCCTCCTGGCGGGCTCCGTTGTGACAGGGATCCTGCTGGTGCTCACCAAGAGGCGCCTGCCGCAGGACGCGGCGGGCCGCCCGGGCGCGCAGACGGATGCGGACCCGGGCGCGGACCCGGACGCGCAGACGGGCGCGGACCGGGAGAAGGACGTGGATCTGGGCGACATCTCCTTCTCATGAGGGGCCTTGCGGGCGTGCGGACTTCGCACGGGGCCGGCGTCCGGGACGACGGCGCCGGTCCGCCCGCGGCGGGGGTCTGGCGCGACGGGGGCCGGCGGGGGGATGATGGCACGGCGTCGGCGGCGCTGCGCGGTCCCGAACGGCTGCGCGCGGCCCCGAGCGGCTGTGCGCAGACCCGCCCGAACGCGACAGGCCGGGCGAGAACGCCGGTGATCCGGTCAACGGATGCGCCCCGACTCGGCCCGCCCGCTCACGAGAGGAGAGAATCTTCATGCCAATTTCCTCAACCGATATCGACAACGAGAACAGTTCCGAACCGGAGCCCGTCCTCGCCGGCCGCTGGAGGCCGCGCACGCTGCGCACCACGCCGTCGAGACAGGACCGCGGATTATTCGGCCACCCCGCGGGCCTGCCCTGGATGCTCAACGTCGAAATGTGGGAGCGCTTCTCCTACTACGGAATGCGCGCCATCCTGCTGTACTTCATCACCGACACCGTGGCCAGGGGCGGCCTGGGCCTGAGCGACAACTCCGGACAGGTCATTATGGCCGCCTACAGCGCCGCCGTGTACCTCCTGGCGATCCCCGGCGGAATATTCGCCGACCGCATTATCGGCCCGTGGACGTCGAGCCTTTACGGGGGCGTCGTCATTATGGCCGGGCACGTGTGCCTGTCAATCCCCTCCGTCGTCTCCTCCTGGCTGGGCATCGTCCTGGTCGCCGTCGGAACCGGCTTCGTCAAGCCGAATCTCTCCACCATCGTCGGCGGCCTGTACGACGCCGACGACCTGCGGCGGGACGCGGGATTCCAGCTGTTCTACATGGCGATCAACATAGGCGCGTTCGCCTCCCCGCTCCTCACCGGCTGGCTGCGCGAGCACTACGGCTACCACGCCGGTTTCGTCTCCGCCGCGATCGGCATGGGCCTGGCGCTGGCGGCCTTCGTCCACGGGCGGCACAGGCTTTCCGCCTTCGCCTTCACCGTCCCCAACCCGCTTCAGGGCCACGAGCGCCGCAGGCTGATCCTGGCGGCGATCGGCGCGGCCGTGGGCGCGGTCCTGGCGGTGGCGGTCCTGCGGGGCGCGACCGGCAATCTGCTCGACGCCATCTCCGCCGTCATGCTCATTATCCCGGTGGGTGCGGCGATCGGCTACTTCTCCCTGATGCTGCGCTCCCCGAAGGTCACTCGCCGCGAGCGCACCCACCTGCGCGCCTACATCCCTCTGTGGATCGGCGCGGTGCTCTTCTTTATGATCTCCGAGCAGGCCGCCGGCAAGATGGCGACCTTCGCCAGGGACAACACCGACGGCCGTATCTTCCTGCTCGGGTGGGTCATTAGCCCGGAGGCCTACCAGTCGGTCAACCCCGCCGCGATTATCGTCCTGGCCCCGCTGGTCGGCTGGTTCTTCACCCGGCGGGCCGGCAGGTTCCCCTC
>ERZ773079.2436-NODE-2436-length-10382-cov-11.042704_pt1 | contig 10382 bp, 14 predicted proteins | sample MGYA00511355_ERZ773079 | MGnify/ENA primary metagenome ERZ773079 (study PRJEB29015, sample SAMEA2737979) | human oral metagenome | biome: human oral; feature: human-associated habitat; material: dental | place: China | collected 2117 ... | reverse complement strand
ACCTCATCGTCACCCACTCGATGATGGTGCACGACGTCGGCACGGGGCGCGGCGGGGTCGAGGCGGCGCTGGCTAGCGTGCAGGCGCGCACGCTCGTGGTGGACGTGGATTCCGACCGGCTCTTCCTGCCCGCCCAGGCTGAGGAGCTGGCCGGAGGTATTCCCGGCGCGAGGCGCGAGACGATCAGCTCCTTGCACGGGCATGACGGCTTCCTCATCGAGGCCGACCAGATGGACGCCATCCTGCGCGACTTCCTGGCCGGGGCTTCCTGAGAACTCAGAAGGACCGGCCGTCGGACATCCGATGTGATTGCTTGGCTGCCCCTCCTCTGAAAACCGCTCGAGCGTTGTCGCCTCCGCGTATACTGTGGATGTAATCTAACCGACCGATCACATACTTGACAGAGAGGTGCGTTATGGATAAGGCCAAGACTCGCGAGAATCTTCAGAAGCTTGCCGACTTCGTAGGCACCAAGACGAGGTCCTTGGGTTTCGAGGACGGGCCGAACGGAGAGGCAGCCAACCCTGGGAGCACGTACGCCAAGGGCATCAACGCCGCGGACACGTGGACATCCACTCTCGCGGATCAGGAAGCCACCTCAGTCACGGAACCTCTGAATACACTAGCGAGCGACTTTGCCGATCTTTACGACACCCTCAATCAAGAAAAGAATTCTGACGCCTTAAAAGACGACTAGTTCAACCAACACCTTAATATTTCAACCAACATCAACATCGAAGAAAGATTCCCAAATGGGCACCATCAAGCTTAATCCTGACAAGCTGAAAAAGAAGATCAAGGGGCTTCGCGACAAGTCCGATGAGGCGGGACGCGCCCGAGCGAACATCGACACAGAGAGCAAGGAACTAGGAGACCCCTCGCCTTCAAAAGCGGTCTATACGTTCCACATCAACTCGGCCACCCACATCAATAATGTTCGCGCTTGCGCCGATCGAATCGAGAGCGAAATGAACCGCATCATCGAGCTCAATCAAAATGGCATAGCAACCATGAATGGCGGAACGATAACGGTGGAGAACGTTCCAGACACAGTCCTTAAAGGAGGAAAGAACGAATTTGATACCTGGAGCCAAGGTGCCCTGGACGCCAAGGACCTTCAGGCAATCACACAGGGGAAGAAGCCAAAAAGCAATCGAACCTACGATGATGTAATGGCATCAATTCAGGCTAATCTAGTAAGTGAATCTTACTCGACCGGCTTCATCGAAACTGTAGGCGTAGAGAACTTAACTCAATTACCTCTCGATGTAGCAACTAGCTTCACCAGAAAGAAAAAAAGCGGCTACAACGAATCTTATTATAATACAAGACCGGAGGCAGACGATAAGATTGCGACATTGCTTGGTCAATTGCTGGCTAACGCATCAAGAACCTGGGATGACAAGAAGTCACAGGATGCAGCCGATAAAATCGCCTCTTCAGTTAACCAAAAGGGACACTACGGTAGAATAACCTGCCTCAATAAGATTATTGGATTCAACGGGAACGGAAGCGGGCTGCTCTCCAACAACAATGGAAGCCCCGACTTCGGGACATCTTTCCTGGTAAGACTCGGGAACAATTTAGAAAAATTTAATCAAAAGGTCATAGATGATGCAGTTGAACTGGAAAAGAACAAAAAAAGAAACAATGCGGACGCAAAAGCAACTCTCATAGACAACGGCTCTTCCAACACCTTGGGCGGCCTCATTGAGGCAATGACCGATAATCCCCAGAGGCTGCTGCGCAGTGGCTGGCACCCAACGGCCTCGACTCCAGCGAGCAGGACATACAACGCATTCGCGAGATAACATCGCACCGCCCACTGGCTGACACCGCCTGGAGTGACTCTGTATTAGAAATGACGAAGGAGATCTCAACACTCAGCGAAATCGATACATCAACTGCGAGCCAAACTCAGATTAAACACGCAAACCAAGCAGCATTGGCAGTATCCGGCATCGTCAATCAGGTCGGAGAATCGGATGCAAACCTCAGCAGCGATGCTCGTCTGGATATGGACAAAATCCTAGCAACTTACGCTCCCGGCGTGGATGTCTCTATGCAAACCGGAGGTTACAGCCCAGGAGCAACGGCATCGACGTACACTATGAATTCCGATAAATTTACTGCGGGATACTGGGGTGATATCCCACCCCAAGCATTGTTCTCTGACTACACACTGTCTTCATTAATGGGGCAACTGAGCGAGAACCCTCATGGGCTCGACAATGTCACGGCTGAGCTCGCCTTAATTAACGACCGCAGAATGAACTCCGCCGCAGTTGATTTCAACAATACCGGTAATGCCACCCAACTGAAGAATGCAATGACAGTTTACCAAAATACCCAAGGTTATGTTACAGGAGCAATTACACAACACGCCCTAGATAAGGGCGCGCAGGCAGACGCGCGCGCAAATGCTTGGATCGACGGGCTGATGTCTTTGTCGACGTTCATGCCAGGCGCCAGCGGAGCTGGACATGTTATTGATTCCGCTGCCACCTACGCACAAGCTCGATCCGAGGAAGGCCTGAAGTCAACGCTTCACAAAACCATGGAGCAGCATACTGCCAACGCGGCAGCTTCCGGAGCTGAAATTACCGCAAAACAGTCAGACAACGCCAATCGAGCCATGATGCTTCAACTAATTAAATCTGAGATCATTACCCCTCAACAACTCCAATCCTGGGATGGGAAGGATGCCGCCAGCGCCATAATTAAAGAAGACGGAAGTCTTGACTACAGTAAACTCAATTCTACAGATAAGAAAACCCAGGAGGATGTCGATAACGCGTTTAGATACATGACGGGTAATTTTCCAGGTTCCACCGATCAAAATGTCGCCAATGCCTACAGCGACAGCCAGGAAGGCTTCGAAAAGGGAAATAAAAGGTCCACCGTACAAACAAAAACTACAAAAGATAACAAACAACAGGAAGTGGACCCAAATAAGTTCGGGAACAACTAATCTACACTCTGTTTCACGCAGCCAATAACAGGTAGTGCAATGAGGATTCTTAGAAATAGAACAATTGTAGTCACAGCGATAGTAAGTATTGCAGCGTTGGCAACCGCCAGTATACTGATATGGCATAGCATCGCCAATACGAGGCAGTTGCCGCCATTGATTGTCCCTAGCGTCGCCCCTAGCGACTCCGCGCAAAGTTGCCCAGGAATACCTGACACCAGCGACCAAGCACTTCTCGGACATTACGTAAAAGACCTCAAGTTCAAGTATCGCGGGATAGGGAGAAAGTCGCACTCCTGTACAGTTTCGACACCAGAGGACAGTCACCTGTATGTAGAATATGGGACACCAGACAGTGTTTACGAAGACCCTAACAGTTTCACGAACGACACCTCTGGGACAGCCGAGACCTTTCATATAAACTCTCCCATCCCGGGAGAAGGGCACGTTTTTGTCAACGAGCAGGCAGCCGGAGCTCAAATTTTTTATCGATGTGGCGACTCGGGGGCGATAAAAGTTGAAACTTACGACTATATTCTTGGTACGCCAATCAAGCAGAACCTCATTAACTTCGTCAGTTCGATTTCACCGAGCGTATGTACGCCACAAGACTCTGTATCACCGTACCCGTCCTCACATCCTGAATAGTGAACTTGCGCGAGTTCCGCCAGGGCTCGACCAAGACAAATCTTGAGGTTTTATTCACAGCGTCCGTCGAAGGTGCTGTGACCTGCGCAGATGCCGGCGTCGGCTGGTCCTGTGAATAAGCCTTCCGATCTACTCAACTCACTGACCTGAACAAAACGGTAGATAATTTGAAGTTATCGCAACCCGAGTAGACGGCGCTGAAGCATCGACATATCTAAGAGTACACGGGAAGCCTAGTGACACCGAGGCCAGCGGAAGTTAAAATGAGATGGTGAAACACTTTAAACAGAAATCCAAAACGTCTAGATTTGCCACGCTGTCGTTTCTCATTGCATGTTCCATTGCCTTGACTTCCTGCCACGAGGGAAACGCCCCAACTAATTCAAGCACTCAAACAACGATGCCGAATGACACGGTCGTTTGCGACCTAGCAACAGCATCGCAGATATCCGCTGCCATAAAAAGAAAGCCTAGCAGCTTCCACTCAAGCCACAAACATACAGAAACGATAACAAAGTTACATTGCTACATTCTTTTCTCGAGATCCACCCCAGCAACGCCAATGATCGAGATCATGTATGACCAGTATACCGCATCAGCGATCGGAGTGCCAGGCGATGGATCGAGAAGCTTTGACAGTGTAGCCGCACTGAAAAGTGCGTCACCCTTAAGTATTGATGGAATGAAGGGACGCGGCGTCGTCATCACAGACGCACTTGGAAAGTCAGCTGTTGCTTGGGAGTACCAAGACGGATACGTTCTTTCCATGACGATGAGCAACCAAGGTGGTGACGAGGAGAGGCTCAAAACACAGAATACGAGAATTCTCACATCACTCCTTAAACAAATCGGAAACAAAGTCCCCTCGGTAGCAACCGGGCCAGACAACACGTCCAGCTTCCCCTAACACTCGCACTGTTCCACACATATTCCATGATTCAACATAGGGCCATGTCAACGATAAAACTTCCTCAAAGTCCTCACGGGCGCATCACCTGAGAACTCGAAGTGACCCCTCCACCTACCAGGAGAATCCGAAATTTATTCCACTCACACCGGCAAGGCTTCCACACTAAGCACGACTACCATTTCCTCCAACATCCCGTTTGCGAATCCACCACAGGTGCGATCGAAATATGACCCGACGGAAGATACTCGCCAGCTGCAACAGCGGCGCCGAAGCGGGAAAATTTCTGGCAGCAAACAAGGAGGCTTATTCACAGCATCCGCCAAAGGCGCTCTGACCTGCGCAGATGCTGGAGTCGGCTAGCCCTGTGAATAAGCCTCAAGGCCCCAAGCTGATCAAACCAACTTATTGACAGACGAGGAGAGATGATGAGTTTAGGTCGCAGATTAGCAACTGCCGCAATCCTAGTCACACTTTCTATCATCGCAACGACCTCATGTCATTTAGGAAGTCGGCTAAACAAGCCAACACCCTCAGCAACTTCAGTGTCGGCCAGTGCATCAATATGCGACCTTCTCACCGTTTCCGAGATGGAGACGATGGCGGGACATGTTCCTACAAGTTTCTACGGATATCATAAAATTATAGGAAACACACATCGACCTAACCTGTCATGCACGGTACGATTTTATAAGTCCCTGCCGGATATTAACATCAGTTACGAACCGAGAGTAGCAACACAAGTCAAAGTTCCCGGAGATGAAGTTCCCTATTTTGATACGATAGCATCACTCGAAGGAGCCTCTCCTTTCACCATCGACAGCACTCAAGGTCGTGGCATTATTTTTCAAGACCTCAGAGGGAGTACCGCCCTGGCATGGGAGTACCCGAATGGGAACATTCTGTCGATGCGCATGCTCAACCATGGTGGCAGTACTCAGCATACAGACCCTCAGCAACGCGATCAGAACGTCCGCATTCTCACGGCGCTCATCAAGCAAGTCGTAAACCGAGTCCCCTCGGTAGCAACCGGGCCAGACAACACAACCAGTTTTTCTTGATGACATCCCTGACCTGCTCCATACTTATTTCACGATTCAACATAGGGTCATGTCAACGATAAAACTTTCTCAAAGTCCTCACGGACCTGTCACTTGCTGATTCTTAGCGATCTCACTGCTTCTTGCGGGATGCTCGACGATCAGTTCTATTCGATCAGCTCAGGTATCCGCCTCAAGCACGGCCGCCGTTGCTGCTAATATCCCAGTATGCGAAGCCACGACCACAGGGGCGGTCGAGCAGAAGCTGGGCCAGCAGGTTGAAATGTTCTTCTACGAGCACAACAATGAGTCCTCCTTGGGATCCTCCTACGGATGTTATGTATACAGCTTCGTTGGACAGAAAGGCGAAGTAGAAGGATTCCAGGTTAAATACCAACAAAAGACAGCGCTCGATGAAGTGGACGTTCCGGCACTGTACGACGCACACACCTACGCAGAAGCGGCTGCCCTGGAGCGTGCAACCCGATTCACCCTGGAAGGCATCCCAGGTGAAGGGGTGACAATCCCCCTGGAAACCGGTAACTGGGCGGCGGTATGGAGATACCCGGACAACACTATCCTCACTGTCCTCATTAAACGAAACTCGGATGTCGAGAAGATAGCCAACGGCGGCGCCACCGTTAAGTCCATCACGGAACTCTTCGCTCCACATGTCCCGCAGGCAGCTACGGGCCCCACGCAGAAGCTGACCTTCTACCCGCCAAACGAAGATACCGCTCGAGCGCTAGGAATTCACGACGGCGGCGCCACCCCCCTGAAACCATGGCCGTCACCATCACCGTGACAGCCTTCCCCAATTGAGGTCGAACAGATGGACGCCATCCTGCGCGATTTCCTCGCCAGCGCATAGACAGGCTCTTCGTGTTTGAGGGTGTTGTAGCTGGAGCCTATTAAAGTTCATAGGTGGGGTGGGTGCGTCGTTACGCCGGGTAGGGGTCGAGGTCCCTCGATGATGGGAGCTGCTACACACGCCACCTGAGAGACCTCGACGTGCCTGAGACTACCTTCACCGGCCCTGATCTGACGACCTTCCTGGGCCTGGACGCCTTGGGACTGACCGCGGTGGGCCAGTACCTCACAGCCAAGCGCGCGGTGATCGAGTGCCGTATGCCGATCGGGTTCGAGGACCCCTTCTGCAGAGCCTGCGGCGCCCAGGGAGTATCCCGTGGGACGGTGGCCCGGCACCTGGCCCACGTGCCGGTGGGGTGGAGGCCCACGCAGCTGGTGGTGCGCCTGCGGCGCTTCGCCTGCACCCACTGCCGCCGGGTGTGGAGACAGGACACCTCCAGCTTGGCTGAGCCCAGGGCGCGGCTGACCCGCTCGGCGGTGGAGTGGGGGCTGCGGGCCCTTGCCCTGGAGTGCATGTCGGTCTCCCGGGTGGCAGCCGCTCTGGGGATCTCCTGGCACACCGCCAACAACGCGATCCTGACAAGCGCTCAGGCCACACTGTGTCAAGCCCCGGGTTTTGTGGAGGCTGGTTTATCTGGTGCCGGTGGTTGCCGGTTGTGATTGTTCCTGGCGGTGGGTGTCGGGCGCCCAGGCGGCTTCGTGCTCGGCAGGGGTTCGCATACCGATGGCGGAGTGAGGGCGAATGGTGCCCGTACCAGTGGACCCACTCGGCGGTGGCGAGCACGGGCGGCGTCGATGTCCTCCCAAGGGCCCTGGTTACGGATCAGCTCGGCCCTGTACAGCGAGTTGAGCGCCTCGGCCAGGGCAAAGCCAAAAGGAATCCCCCTTAGAGCCTACAGAGGCGACTGCCTCGCAGTCGGCCAGAGCCTGTCCATAGCGAATGGACCGGTACTGCACCCCACGGTCGCAAGTGGTGCACCAGGCCCGTCAGGTCAGCACCGGCTCGTTTCCGCTGCCAGACGGCCATCTGAAGGGCGTCCAGGGCCAGGTCGGTGTACAGGCTCGTGGAGGTCTGCCAGCCCACGATTCGCCGCGAGAAGACATCGGTGACGAAGGCGACGTAGACCCACCCGGAGAACGTACGCACGTAGGAGGGGGCACCTCCCATGCAGTGGGGGAATGTCGGCGACCCACAGCTCGTTCGGCCTGAACGCGCTGAAATACCTTTTGACGAGGTCGGCCGGGCACTGCTCTCGCGGTGCACTGCGCGTGGTGCGCGGGGACCTGGCGCGGCGGACGCCGCGCAGACCCAGGTCGCCCATGAGGCGTTCGACGGTGCACCGGGCCACGTGACCGGCACCGTGACGCTCGGCGGCCTCGGGTCGGTTGAGCATTACATGCATCTTGCGGGTCCCCAGCACCGGGGTAGCTGGTTCTTGTGGACCTTGGATATCTCGGCCTTGAGGGTCTCGTCGCGCAGGCTCCTGGCGCTAGGAGGTCGGCTACGGCGGGCGTGGGTCAGGTGCTCGGGGCGATCTTGACTCCGGCGCCAGTGAGCACCTTGCAGATCGGCCAGGCCCCGAACTCCTTCTTGCGGGAGTCGATGTACTGGCAGATCAACGGGACGGGCGCTCACACTGCGCTGCGATAGACAAGCCGACTGTGCTCTTCAGGATCGCGTTGGCTCTTCGCAGCTCTCGGATCTCTTTCTCTAGCTCCTTGATCCGCTGTGCCTGGTCAGTGGTGGTGCCCGGCCGGGTGCCCTGGTCGATCTGGGCCTTCTTGACCCAGGTGCGCAGAGCCTCGGGGTGGACACCCAGCTCGTCGGCGATCCTGCGGATCGCGCCCTTGGCCCGCGCCGGGTCAGCCAGCGCGTCCAACGCCCGTCCTCGTAGCTCGCTCGCGCAGCTCATCGGGATACTTCTTCTGTCCCATGACAGTGATCCTTCCGTGTCATCACCGCCTCCATCAAACCCGGGACGATTCAGGTCGCACCGGGGCTACTGCGGTGCTGATCGCCATCCTGACTCCCACTAACGCTATCGGTCTCGCCTTCCGGAGCGCTTCGGACGCGCAGAAACGGTCGCGCGAGTTGTCTGCCTTCGGTGCCGACGTGGCGACCACCAGTGGGCTTTTCTGCATCGTCGAGGAAGAACTAACCGCCATCCATCAGGTGAGCCGGCCCTCGGCCTGTGCGCTACCGTCCGAGTTCGCGGAGGAACATGACGATGCCAGCTGCGACGGACACGTTGAGTGATTCGGCACCGGGCATCATGGGGATCGACGCGGTCAGGTTGATCGCGTGCTCCATTTCGGGGGAGAGGCCGTGCAGCTCGCTACCGAAGACGAGGCCCAGAGGCTCGTCACGCCCCATCAGTTCGTCGATTCGTACGTGGCCATTGGCAGCCAAGCCGATCAGGCGGCAGCGGTGCTGCTTCGCCCAGGAAATGAGTTCGCTTTCGGTGGCCAACACGACCGGCAGCGAGAAGACGTAGCCGCGGCTGGCGCGCACCAGGCGACGATCCATCACGGACTCCAGTTCAGAGCCACACAACACGACGCCTGACGCGCCGAGCGCGAATGCCGACCGCACGATCGCACCGATGTTGCCGACGATGCGGACGCCGTCGAGGACGACGACGTCACCGTTTCGGAGATTGATTTCACCTAACTGATAGCGCCGTGGCGTGTGTGCGACGGCCATCACGTCCGGGCGGCGGCCTGCCTTGAAGATTTGTGAAACCAGGGAGGAAGCGATGGTGCGGAAAGGGATCTTCCTCTCTGCACACAGTTCGGCGAGCGCGACGGGAACATGGGCTTCGTTGGCGTAAACTTCCATGAGTTTTACGCCGCCGAAGATGGCTTCGCGGATGGGGATCTCGTCTTCGAGGAACATGACCGCACCAGGTTTGAACTGCGGCTTTGAAATGTCTACTATCCTCTGGATAGCTGGGTCGGAACGCTCGCTGATCAAAGTCGGATTATCGTTCATGCGATTGATCCTAGCCCTTGGAGCCAAGGAAGGATATTCATGGGGCGGGTGCTGGGGGTTGAGCAGGGTGTGTTCTGTGCGGGTGATGGCTTGTTCCCGTGGGAAGATTCTTGTCGCCAGACAAAACCCCACAAGGAAACGAGCCATCACCATGCAGCATACCACGGGTTGAGTGTCCACCAGTTCGCCCAGCTGTCCCAGTGGATCAGCCGGAGTGAGCCGTTGCATCTCGTCCCCGCGGTCCTCGGGGTGGGCGGGTCGCTGCGGGCGACACTGATCTACCTGCGCCACAACCTGCCCCAGGCCGCCATCGGCGAGCTGCTCGGCGTGTCCCAGCCCACCATCTCACGGGCTGTCAAAGCCCTGACCGAGCTGGTCACCCGCGCCCTGGACGGCTACCTCTTCACCGCCGAGGAGGTCGCCCCGGGCTGCGACTACGTTCTGGACGGCACCCTGATGCCCTGCTGGAGCTGGAAGGCCCACCCCGAGCTGTGGTCGGGCAAGCACAAGCGCACCGGGCTCAACGTCCAGGTCCTGGTCACCCCCGCCGGTCGTCTGGTGTGGGTCTCGGACCCCTGCCCGGGCTCAACCCATGACGTCGCCGCCCTGGACGCCTCCGGCCTGCTCGAGGGCCTCGACGTCAGCGGGTGGGTCGCCGACAAGGGCTACATCGGACGGGGGATGATCACCCCACCAAGGAAGCCGGCCGGCAAAAAGCTCTCCGACCCCGCCAAGAAGGTCAGCCGCAGCATCAACCGGGTCAGGTACATAGTCGAGCAGGTCAACGCCCACATCAAGACCTGGAAGATCCTCAAGGAGGACTACCGACGCCCCCTGAACACATTCCCACAAACCATCACAGCCACCCTCATGCTCTACACCTACACCACCACCCCCTGAATAACCTTCTAGTCATGGGTATCGATGCTGATCGAGTAAGTCGACAAGCCGAGC
>ERZ773079.2435-NODE-2435-length-10383-cov-2.066905_pt1 | contig 10383 bp, 9 predicted proteins | sample MGYA00511355_ERZ773079 | MGnify/ENA primary metagenome ERZ773079 (study PRJEB29015, sample SAMEA2737979) | human oral metagenome | biome: human oral; feature: human-associated habitat; material: dental | place: China | collected 2117 ... | reverse complement strand
GAGACAGCTACGGTGGAAGGCCAGCAGGGCCTTAACGTGGCGGTGCGCGGCATGGAGGTCTTAGATGAAAGCGCGAAGAGCGTGGCGGAAGCGGTTACGGCTCTCTATGACAGCTCAAAGCGTATTTCGGAGATCATGGAAATGATCAGCAATATTGCTGGGCAGACAAACCTTTTGGCGCTGAACGCGGCCATTGAGGCGGCTCGTGCCGGAGAACAGGGGCGGGGCTTTGCCGTGGTGGCAGAAGAAGTGCGTAAGCTGGCCGAGCAGTCGGCAACCTCGTCTCAGGAAATTACCTCGCTCATTACGGACAACGCCAACCGTATTGAGAACACCTTCAAGGTCATGCAGGAGCAGAAGGATCGCGTGGCGGAAGGGGTAACACAAGTCAATCAGGCCAGTGAAAAATTCGACCGCATTGCGGACGTAGTGAAAGAATTAGCCGCCAAGATCGATGCCATCCATCAGAGCACCGACGGGATAAAGTCGGGCAGCGAGCGCATGGTAGGATCCGTGGAGGCCATCAAAAAAGTATCTGGCTCGGTTCACAGCGAAGCGGAGAATGTGGCGGCGGTGTCGGAAGAGCAGGCGGCTTCCATGGAGGAGATCGCTTCGGCCAGTCAAACCTTGGCCCAGTTGGCACAAGATCTGCAAAAGGGCGTGGGCCGTTTCCACGTTTGATAATGCGACAGTAAAGGGCCATTCTTTACCATACACGTCCGGCTCTCTTGCCAAATTTGACTTTTTGATGTATTATGAGTTTTAGCACTCATGGATGACGAGTGCTAAAACTCATACAGGAAAGAAGAGGGATAAAATGGCAAAAGAGACCCATGAATTTCAGGCGGAGACAAAACAGCTGCTGGATCTGATGGTTCACAGCATCTATACGAATCACGAGATATTCCTGCGGGAGCTGATATCTAACGCTTCTGACGCTATTGACAAACTTCATTTCGAGGGGCTTACAAACCGCGCGATCTTGGAGGGGGAGGAGGATTACGAGATATTCCTCGTTCCCGATGCGAAGTCGCATACGTTAACCATTTCCGATAACGGCATTGGTATGACGAAGGCGGAGGTCATTGAGAACATCGGTACCATTGCCAAGTCCGGCACCCGGGCGTTTTTGGAAAAGCTCAAAGAGGCGAAGGAGTCGGAGGCGTCCGTTAGCGACAAGGACATGATCGGTCAGTTCGGGGTGGGCTTTTATTCCGCCTTTATGGTGGCCGAAAAAGTGGTCATGGTGACCCGTCGGGCGGGAGAAAAAGAAGCTGTGCGCTGGGAATCGGACGGCAGTGGTACCTTCAGTATCGAGCCAACGAAAAAGGACAAGCGGGGGACGACCATCACCCTGTACCTTTCCAAGGCGTTCTACGGCAATAAGGCGGAAGAGGACTTTACCGATCCTTATCGGCTGGAACGCTTGGTGAAGAAGTATTCCGATTACGTTCGCTATCCCATTCGCATGAATGTGGAGCGGGAGGAGTGGCCCAAGGATAAGGACGGGAAGATTCTCGAGAACGCCAAGCCGGAAAAGAAGGTGGAATTAAAGACTCTCAATTCCATGAAACCCCTTTGGGTGCGGGATAAAAAAGATATCACCCCCGAGGAATACAACGAGTTTTATAAGACCCAGTTCCGGGAATGGGACGATCCTATGGATGTGTTCCACACGAAAGCCGAGGGGACAGTGGAATATACGGCACTTCTCTACATCCCGGGAACGGCGCCCTTCAACCTCTACCATGCGGACTATGAGCCGGGGCTTCAACTTTATTCCCGGCACGTCTTCATCATGGATAAGTGCAAGGATCTTTTGCCGGACTACCTGCGCTTCGTGAAAGGTTTGGTAGATTCGCCGGATCTGTCGCTGAACATTTCCCGAGAACTTTTGCAGCAGAGCCGGGAACTCAAGTTGATCGGGCGCAATCTGGAAAAGAACATCTTAAAGACCTTGGCGAAGGCGCTGAAAGATGACCGGGCGCATTACGAAAAATTTTGGGAGACCTTCGGGAAATCCTTAAAGATCGGGATTTACGGCACGGTATATAGCGGCGGCGATGCTAAGGACAAATTGAAGGATCTCATTTTGTTCACCACCTCGAAGGAGAAGAAGCTCGCTTCACTCAAAGAATATGTGGCGCGGATGCCGGAGAGCCAAAAGAAGATTTATTATGCCACGGGGAAGGATCAGGGGATCATCGACGCCCTGCCGCAGATGGAACTCCTGCGGGAGAAGGGGCTTGAAGTGCTGTACCTCACCGATCCAGTGGATGAATTTACCATAGAGGCCCTCCACGAGTATGAAGGCAAGAGCTTCCAGTCTATCAGCCGCGGAGACTTAGATTTGGAAGATGCCGAGTCCCAAGAAGAGAAGAAGGAAACGGAGAAGGTCGCGAAAGAGAGCAGCGATCTTCTGAAAGACATCAAGGAGGTTTTGGGGGACAAAGTGGCGGAAGTGAAGGTATCCAGCCGCCTCAAATCCAGCGCTGTCTGCCTTGTGGCTGACGAGCAGGGACCGAGTCTTTCCATGGAGCAGACCTTTGCCGATATGGACAATCCGATGTTCAAGGCGAAGCGTATCTTAGAGATCAATCCCCATCACCCCCTCTTTCAGCGGCTGACAAAGCTTCACGAGGGAGGAAAAGACGGGCAGGAATTTAAGGATTATTGTGATCTGCTCTATACGCAGGCGCTTCTTATTGAAGGCATTCTGCCGGAGAACCCGGTGGAATTTGCCGACAAAATAGCTAAGTTGATGGCTAGATAAGATGTGATATTCGCGCGGGACGCGACAAAAAGACCGCCGGGCAAACGAAACGCCCGGCGGTCTTTTTGGGTAGGAAAGTGTGGCCGTGAAATCCCAGCGGGGGGAGGCGCGCAGTTGATTTTTTGAGTCGCTATGGTATGATTTAGAAAGTAGAAAGAAGGCTGAGAAACGGGAGGCTGGGGATGGCGAAGAAAGTCTATGGGGTGAAGCGGGGGCGGAACACGGGGCTGTTTACGAGTTGGGCAGAATGCCGCGCCCAGATCGACGGATTTCCCGGCGCTGTCTACAAGGGCTTCATGACATTGGAGGAAGCACAGGCGTGGCTTTGGGGTAAAGAGGCGGCGGAGATGACACTGGAGGGTTTTGACGCACCGGATGAGGAACCGCTGTCAGGTAATGGTACGTCCGAGTTGGTGGACCGTGATGGAGGAGCGGCTGGCCGCGGCACCGGGGAAACAGTCGGGGCGGAATATGCAGTCTATACGGACGGTTCGTGCCTCAGAAATCCGGACGGGCCCGGGGGGTTTGCGGCGGTTATTCTCTATCAGGACGGTACGACGCGGGAGATTGTGGGCGGAGAACCGCGAACGACAAACAACCGCATGGAGCTTCGGGCAGGGATTGAGGCGCTGCGGTCTTTACCGGAAGGCGCGACGCTGGATTTTTACACGGATAGCCAGTATTTGCAAAACGCTTTCGTGAAGCACTGGCTTTCTGCCTGGCGGCGGCGGGGCTGGATGACGACGGCGGGGGCGCCGGTGAAAAATCAAGATCTCTGGCAGGCACTGGGGGCGGAATGCGACCGCCGCACTATCTGCTTTCACTGGGTCAAGGGGCACGCCGGCCATCGGTACAACGAACGTTGTGACGAATTAGCACGGCAGGAGGCGATACGGCAGGCGGCGGAAACCTGAGGGGAGGAAACAGCGGGAATGACAGAGCAGTTTTCCCGGACGGAAATGCTGCTGGGGGCGGACGGGATGGCCCGATTGAAGGCAGCGCGGGTGGCTGTCTTCGGCCTCGGCGGCGTGGGCTCTTTTGTGGCGGAAGGATTGGCGCGGGCTGGGATCGGTTTTTTCCGCCTGGTGGATGGGGACGCCATCGACGTGACGAATATCAATCGCCAAATTCACGCCCTGACCGGTACAGTGGGGAAAAATAAAGCTGAAGCCATGAAAGCACGTATTTTTGACATCAATCCCGAGGCCAAGGTGGAGGCGATCTCCACTTTTTATCGTCCCGAGGCGGCGGAGCGATTTTTGTGCGGGGGTTTTCATTATGTTGTGGATGCGGTGGATATGGTGACGGCAAAGCTCAGCTTGGCCGTGGAATGTCAGCAAAGAGGCCTGCCCTTCATTAGCAGTATGGGGGCGGGGAACAAGCTGGATCCCACCCAGTTTCAGGTAGCGGATATTTATGACACCCGGGGCTGCCCCTTGGCTAAGGTCATGCGGCGGGAACTTCGGGCGCGGGGCGTGACGCGTCTAAAGGTGGTCTATTCTCCAGAACTGCCCGTCATGGTGGCAGATGAGAGAGCGGGGAAGGAAGGCAGCGCTGCCACGGGCGGCGCGGTGAGAGAAAAGGGGAATCGCCGGAGGACGCCGGGAAGCATATCCTTTGTGCCGTCGGTGGCGGGTCTGATCCTCGCCGGAGAAGTGGTGCGGGATCTTATCGCGGATCGGGGAAGGAAGGTGGAAGGGTGAAGGTTTCCGTATTAGGATGCGGGCGTTGGGGTGCGTTTCATGCGTGGTACGCGGATCACATCGGGCACGAGGCGGTGTTGTGGGGACGCCCGGGCTCAAAACATTTGGCCGTTCTGAAAGAACAGCGGAAAAATGCCTATCTAACGCTTCCCTTTTCCGTCACTTTGACGGAGAATTTGGCAGAAGCTGTGGGACGAGCGGATGTCTGTGTGATCTCCATCAGTTCCCAGCAGCTTCGTTCCCTGGGACGTCAATTGGCGGCGCTCCCCTTAACGGGGAAAACTTTCCTTCTCTGCATGAAGGGCTTGGAGATCGGCACGGGGAAGCGTCTCTCGACGGTGCTTCGGGAGGAAGTGGGCGAGGCACCGGAGATCGCCGTCTGGGTGGGACCGGGGCATGTACAGGATTTCCTCGCCGGGATCCCCAACTGCATGATCATCGCTTCGGCGGATGACGCTTTGACCCATCGCTTGGCGAAGGCTTTCGCCAGTCCTCTGATCCGCTTTTACTACGGGGCAGATCTCTTGGGAACGGAGATCGGCGCAGCGGCGAAAAACGTTGTCGGGTTAGCGGCGGGGATGTTGGACGGAGTCCACTACGGAAGTCTTAAAGGCGCGCTCATGGCGCGGGGAACTCGGGAACTCTCCCGGCTCATCAGCGTGATGGGGGGGGATCCCATGACGATCTACGGGCTGTCCCATTTAGGCGATTACGAAGCGACGCTCTTTTCTCCGTACAGCAACAATCGCCGTTACGGGGAGAATCTCATCTCCGGGCAGCCGTCCCTCCATTTGGCGGAGGGGGTCTATACTTCGGAGGCGCTGATGGCGCTGGCGGAGAAGTATCGGGTGGACATGCCCATCAGCCAAACCGTCTACGAGATCGTCCGCCAGCATCAGGATCCTAAGGAGAAGCTTATGGCGCTTTTTTTGCGGGCCATGAAGCGGGAATGAACCGGGAACCGTAGGGTTGTTTTTTCCCGTGGGGTGTGATATTCTTTGGGCGGAGCAAAAGATGGCATCGCGATGTGAGCCATACTTTCATCTGACGCCCCAAGGACAACGGAATAGGTATGAGGTCTGCTTAGATCGGAAACGACTGAGACAGAGAGGATATAGGGATTGCTATGCCTTTCGGTCACAGCCGAAGGGCGTTTTCTTTTGCCTCCGCCGAAGAAAAACCGTAGAGAAAGTGCTGCGGTGGGAAGGGAACTTGGAGGTAGGTTATGCAAAAAGTTTGTCGTTGGATCGTAAACAACATGGCGCTGTTCGTCCTTTTCGCCGGAGTGGCGGGGGCGGTGCGTCCAGCGCTGTTGATGTGGGTGGGGCCGTGGATCGCACCTCTCTTGGGGTTGGTGATGTTCGGGATGGGCATGACCCTTCGGGTGGAGGATTTTCAGATGATCCTGCGGCGTCCGTGGGAAGTGTTTTTAGGGGCGTTGGCCCAATTCACCATCATGCCCTTGGCGGCGTGGGGGTTAGTGAAGGCGTTTGCGCTTCCGCCGGAATTGGCCATCGGGGTGGTATTGGTGGGAACCTGCCCCGGGGGTACGGCGTCCAACGTCATCACCTATTTGGCTAGGGGGGATGTGGCGCTGTCCGTAGCCATGACCATGGCCACGACCTTGCTGGCGCCGGTGGTAACGCCCTGCCTGACGTGGCTGATCGCCGGGGCGTGGGTGGATATTTCCCTTGTTAAGATGATGCTCTCCATCGCGCAGATGGTGTTGGCGCCGGTGCTTTTGGGAATCATGGTCAACCATTTCTGCGGCGATTTCGTCAAAAAATGCCTGCCGGTGCTGCCTCTTTTTTCCGTGACCACCATTGTCCTCTTGGTGGGCGGAGTGGTGGCGCTGTCGGGGGGCAAGGTTTTGATCTACGGCCCCCTGATCGCCGCCATCGTCGTCCTGCATAACGCCTTGGGCTTGGTCTGCGGCTATTTCTTCGCCCGGCTCTTTCACCTGTCGGCGGTGAAGACGCGGGCGGTGGCCATTGAGGTGGGGATGCAGAATTCAGGACTGGCGGCGTCCTTGGCAGTATTATATTTCGATCCGGCGGCGGCCATACCCGGGGCGATTTTCAGTGTGTGGCACAATATTTCTGGCTCCCTCGTGGCGAATTATTGCCAGCGGCGGGATCAAAAGGCGGCGGCAGACAGCGAGGCGCGTCCAGCCTAATGATGGGAAAGCGTCCCTGGGGCGTGGGAGAAGACGTTCCGGTTTTGGTTTGGTACACCTAAACAGTGGCAGCGCGTTCCCCGGGCATAAACCGGTGACTGACAGCGACGGGAAAAAGGAGAGGGTTTCGTGGAGATTTTTCAGACGGTGGAAGCGTTCAAAGACTATACAAAAGCGATGAAGGCGGCGGGGAAGACCATCGCCTTGGTGCCGACGATGGGGGCGCTCCATGCAGGGCACATCGCCCTCATGGAGGCGGCGCGAAAGGCGGCGGACGTCGTCATTGCCTCTGTTTTCGTCAATCCCATCCAGTTCGGCCCTAACGAGGATTACGAAGCCTATCCCCGCGCCTTTTCGGAGGACTGTGAAAAGCTCAAACAGGTGCCGGTAGACGCGGTGTTTCACCCAGAACCGGCGGCGCTCTATCCTGAAGGATATGCCACTTACGTTGCGGTGGAGGGGGATATTACCAACAAATTATGTGGGGCGCAACGTCCCGGGCATTTTCGCGGCGTGGCCACGGTGGTGACGAAGCTTCTTCATCTCGCCCGTGCTGACAAGGCATTTTTCGGTCAAAAAGATGCTCAGCAGGTAGTGGTAGTGCGCCGCGTGGCGGTGGATCTCAATCTGCCGGTGGAGATCGTCATGGTACCCATCGTGCGGGAAGAGAGCGGATTGGCGCTCAGCTCCCGCAACCGTTATCTGTCGGCAGAGGAAAGGGAAGCGGCGCTGGTGCTTTCCCGCAGTCTGCGCGAGGCCGAAAAGGCTTTTTCCGGGGGTGAAAGGGAGGCGGCGAAGCTCACGGCGATGGTTACGGCGATCATCGAAGGGGAACCGCTGGCATCGACTATGTGGCGCTGTATTCTTTCCCCGCGCTGCGTGCCATCGAGCGGGTGGAGGAACCGGCGCTTTTGGCGATTGCGGTGAAGATCGGGAAAACGAGGCTCATTGATAATGTGATTTTAGGGAGGGATGAATCATGCTTTTGAACCTGTTGAAGGGAAAAATTCACTGCGCCGCCGTTACCGAGGCGAATCTGCACTACATGGGAAGTATTACCATCGACGAAGCACTGATGGAAGCGGCGGGGATTTTACCCAACGAGCGGGTGCAGGTGGTAGATAACAACAACGGCGAACGCTTGGAAACTTACACCATCCCCGGCCCTCGCGGATCCGGCGCCATTTGCCTCAACGGGGCGGCGGCTCGCTGCGTACAGCCAGGTGACAAGGTCATCATTATGGCGTATGCGCTCTTTACTGAGGAAGAGGCGGTCTGCCATCGCCCGGCGGTGGTCATGGTGGATGAAAAGAACCGGGTTCGGGAAGTCCGCCGGGCAGAGAGCCATGGGCAGACAGATTGAAGGCGCGAGGAAAATGCCGGTCAGAGAACTTTCTCTGATCGGCATTTTTGTGTGTTTACCATGAGATGATACGGCAAGAAATTTCCCCGGCCCCTTTCGCCAAAGAGCGCCCTATGTTATAATATGAACACTTAACGAAAGCGACCGCAGGGCGCGAGAGTTTAGTGAGAATTATACCTAACCACTTAGCAAAGGCCAGCGTAAGCGCCGAGGGTTTAGTGGTTATTATAGTGAAGGTGTAGCCGACAGCTTTGGTTCGTCGGCGGATGCATGCTTCAAAGAAACTTTTAGGAGATGAAGATTGATGAAAGCAGCCATTCTTATCGGCAGCGATTCCGACTGGCCTATCATGAAACCGGCGGTAGAGACACTGAAACAATTTGGTGTCGAGGCGGAGGTGACGGTAGCCTCGGCTCATCGTACCCCGGCGAAAGTAGAGCAATTAGTGAAGACCGCCCCAGAGAGAGGCGTTCGCCTTTTCATTGCGGCGGCCGGAGGAGCGGCGCATTTGGCAGGAGTGGTGGCCAGTCATACGACGCTGCCCGTCATCGGCGTCCCCATCAACGCGTCGCCTCTAAACGGCATGGACGCGCTCTTCGCTACGGTGCAGATGCCGTCGGGGATTCCCGTGGGCACCATGGCCATCAACGGCTCCAAGAACGCGGCGCTCTTCGCAGTGCAGATCTTAGCGCTTTCCGATGAAACATTGGCCGCGAAGCTCAAAGAGCACCGGGTAAATTTAGCGAAAGAGGTCGAGCAGAAGTCGGATAGGGTACAGGCGCAGCTTTGACCGGTGAAGGCCGCGCGTCTTTCATCAAAGCAGTTTCGCAAAAAAATCAAGGGGATATTTTCAGGAGGGACAGAATACGATGGAAAAGAAGGAAGCGCTCTACGAGGGTAAGGCTAAGATCATGTACGCCACGGATAATGAGGCGGAACTTTTAGTTTACTACAAGGATGATGCCACCGCCGGGAACGGGGCGAAAAAAGGGACCATTGCCGATAAGGGCATCATGAACAACAAGATGACGGCCTTTTTCTTCCAGATGTTGGAAAAAGAAGGGATTCCCACCCATTACCTCAGCATGCCCAGCGACCGGGAGATGCTGGTGAAGAAATTGGACATGATTCCTCTTGAAGTCGTCATGAGAAACGTTGCCGCTGGCAGTCTGGCGGAGCGCCTCGGCCTGAAAGAGGGCACGAAGCTTTCCCGGCCCATTGTGGAGCTTTACTATAAGAGCGATCCCTTAAACGATCCGCTCCTCAACTATTACCACGTCCAGATCCTTCATTTAGCTACGCCGGAAGAAGTGGCGGCGATCGAGAAATTAGGGCTTCGGATCAATGAGATTTTGACGAAATTCCTGAGGGAGAAAAAGGTGGATCTCATCGACTTTAAGCTGGAATTTGGACGCGCTGATGGCAAGATCCTGCTGGGGGACGAAATTTCGCCGGATAATTGCCGCTTTTGGGACAGCGATACCCATGAGAAATTAGATAAGGACCGCTTCCGGCGGGATTTGGGGAACGTGGAAGGCGCCTATAAAGAAATGCTGCGCCGCCTGACGGGAGAAGAACGCTGAAATGTCAGAACGTTTGGGGAGCAGATGGAAAGAGGAATGCGGCGTCTTTGGCGTTTTCGCGCCGGGCGAAGACGTGTCCGCGCTGACCTACTTGGGGCTGTATGCCTTGCAGCATCGGGGGCAGGAGTCGGCGGGGATTGCCGTCACCGACGGGGCGTGGATGGATGTGTCCCGGGGGATGGGACTGGTGAACGAAGTATTCCGCCATCAGGTGCCCCACATGGACGGGCAGCGCATCGCCATCGGCCACGTGCGCTATTCGACCACGGGGTCGAGCCTCTTGGCGAATACCCAGCCCCTCATTGTCAATTATGCCGGAGGAAAGATCAGTCTCGCCCACAACGGCAATCTGACCAACGCGGCGGAGATTCGCCATCAGTTGGAGCAGCAGGGGACGATCTTCCAAACTTCCATTGATACGGAAGTTATCCTGAACCTTATCGCCCGCTCCCGCAAAGAGAGCGTGGAGGAACGCTTGACGGACAGCCTCAATCAGGTGAAGGGGGCGTACTGCATCACCCTGATGACGGAGTCGAAGCTCATCGGTGCCCGGGATCCCCAAGGCTTTCGTCCCCTATGTCTGGGGCGGCTGGACGGCGGCTGGGTGATCTCCTCGGAGAGCTGCGGCCTCGACGTCATCGGCGCGGAATTTGTGCGGGATATTGCGCCGGGAGAAATGGTGATCATCGACGACAGCGGTGTGAAATCGGTGCGTTTTGCCCCGGCGGCGAAGCTGGCGTCCTGCATTTTTGAGTACATTTATTTCGCCCGTCCCGATTCCGTCA
>ERZ773079.2428-NODE-2428-length-10399-cov-8.074729_pt1 | contig 10399 bp, 3 predicted proteins | sample MGYA00511355_ERZ773079 | MGnify/ENA primary metagenome ERZ773079 (study PRJEB29015, sample SAMEA2737979) | human oral metagenome | biome: human oral; feature: human-associated habitat; material: dental | place: China | collected 2117 ... | reverse complement strand
CCGTAGATCGCCTTGGCCCCCGGTTCCAACGAGGGCTCGGGGGACGACGTCGACGACAGCCAGTCGATGTAGCAGGCGGGCTCGGCAAGTCGGGGCGGTCGCCGCCGCTGGTGACGGTGCAGGCGTCCCATGCGCTGGAGGACCAGGTCGATGGGAGCGAGGTCAGTGACGAGCAGGTCGAAGTCGACGTCGAGGGACTGCTCGACGACCTGGGTGGCGACGACGATGGCTCTGCACGGGCGCTTTCCAGCCTTGCGTGGAGGGCCGAAGCGGTTGAGAAGATCCTTGTCCTTGGCGAGCCGGTCGCCGATCGTGAACCGGGCGTGGTTGAGACTGACGTCCTCACCAAAGTGCTCGCGCAGCCGCTCATAGGTCTCCTGGGCGCGCCGCACCGTATTGCGGACCACCAGCGCGCAGCCGCCGTCGACGAGGGCCTCCTCCAAGAGCGGGATCAGAGCATCCTTCGTAAGCCGTCTGATCCGGACTGTGCTGCGTCGTCCCGACGCGGTCGGGACGACCTCGGTGCGATCCTCACCAGCAGCGACCAGGCAGGGGAAGGGAGTGTGTACGTTCTCGGGGGCGGGACACCGGCGGACGCGCTTACCCGCTGCCAGGCGCAGGCCCCGTCGGTAGGCGTCGACCATGGCCGAGCAGCGGGCCTCGGACAGTGTGGCCGACAGGAGCACCACCGGCACCCCGTAGGCTGCGAGCCAGGTCAGGACCCGGTCCAGGTAGACGTTCATGTACGTGGAGTAGGAGTGCACCTCGTCGACGATGACGACCTTGCGGGACAGTCCCAGGTGTCGCATGGCCAGGTGCGGGGAACGCATTGCCCCGAACAGCAGGTGGTCCACGGTGGTGACGACGAAGTCCGACAGCATCGACTTCTTGCGCCCACTGAACCAGGCCAGGATCGCCAGGTCGGCTCTGCGGCCGTCCTCGGAGTCTGCGGCACGGCCCGTTCGAGCCTCTTCCTCATCCCATCCGATCCCGATAGGGCGCGGGGTCTCGCCGGTCGAGTCGTCAAGCGATCCAAGGAGCCGGTCGCGGATCTCGTAACCGCGGCGTCGCAGAAGCTGCGCCTCCTTGTTGAGTCGAGACCGTCCGTGCAGGAGCTGAGCGGCGAACTCCGACGGCGCCCCCTTACCGGCGTAGGCCTCCTCAATGTTCTCCAGCCAGTCGAGCTCGCGGGAGAACATGGCGTCCGTGGTCGCCTGGGTGGGGAGGGCGAAGAGGATTCCGGAGCGGCGTGTGCGGGCGGCGAGCACCTCGGCGGCCATGAGAGCCGCCTCAGTCTTCCCTCCTCCCGTGGACTCCTGGACGATAAGCATGCCCGGCAGGTCCATGGTGCGGGCGGCCTGGAGTGTGCGGGCCTGGACGTCGGTGGCGCGAGCGCCATCGGGCAGGTTGAAACGACTGGTGAGCAGACAGTCGGGAGCGGAGCCCTCGTCGCGGGGACGCCATGGTGCGGGGATCTCCAGACGCGACAGGCCGGTGGCCGCACGAAGGGCATGGGCGTCGGGCGCAAGCAGGCGCGCACCATCGTCCTCGAGAGGCAGCAGCGGGAAATAGGCTTCGGTCGAGGCAATCCAGTCCGAGACGATGAGCAGTCCCGAGAGCTCCACGAGGAAGGGCTGGGACCATCGGTGACGCGCCCAGCGAGGAAGAAGAGCCGCAGCACCGGTGCGTCGTGTGACGAGTTCGAGGAGCTCGTGGCGGGTCACGCTCCACGCCTCATCCTCGCCGAGGAGGTGCTCATGCCCGTAGTAGTCCGTGGTGAGAGCCGCCGTCGTGGGCGGGATACCGTGATGTGCGCCGACGACGGAGGCGAGGGCCTCGGCAGGTTCAAGGTCCCAACCATGCCCGTCCATGAGCCATTTCTCCAAGATCACGTGCCCCGCCAGGGCATGCGGAACCTTGCGCCGCTCGAGTCGATCAACCGGCTCGTGGATCAGCCCCACCTCCTTCATGCGGTCGTCGAGGCCCGGTGCCTGGACGGAGAAGGCCGGGGTGCACTTGCCGATGTCGTGGACGCCTGCGATCCAAGAGGCGAGCAGGCAGAACTCTTCCACCGGGATCAGTCCTGAGTCGGAGTCCACGAACTCGCGCTCAATGAGTTCGCAGACGGTAGGCGCCAACCAGCGTCTAGCGAGATGCTCAGCCACCGCCGCGGCGTCGAGCAGATGTAGCCAGAGTGGAAGCCAGTGACGGCTCTCAGGGTCGTAGCCGAACTTGGCCCACGCGGATCGGGCTTGCGCCGACAGCGCCACAGGGATCTCCTTCGTTGGAGCGAGCCGAATGAGCTAACGGATGGACCTCGTCACTGAGGCTCGTCCGCAGGGGGGAATCCGGAGTGTTTCAGCGGAAGCTGCGTGCTGCCGCACAGTAGTGACAGCCTACCCCTAAGACACTCGGATCATTCAACCAAAGGAGCATCGGGGGCCGAGTTTCCACGGGAGATAGTAGCACGCACACCACTCATCATAAAAACGGTGACGCAGCGGAACATCTGATACTCCAGACCCTCGGTGGGCGATCGACAAAGCGACTTTAACCGGTGCGGTTAATTTTCTGCCGCGCTGTCTCTGGCGATGTATTTCGGATGCTCGTCAAGAATTCTGGTGACTAGACGTACGAGTGGGGCTGGCAACCCGATTCACTCGAGTTGCCAGCCCCACTCGTAGTCAGGTTCGGGTCCCGATCAGACCTCGCCCGCCCCCGTGGCCGTCTCGGTGACCTTCTCGACGGTGGCGGTGGGCTCCTTCGCAGCCGGGTCCGCCACAACGGAGGCATCCACGCAGCCGACCTCCCGCTTGATGAGGTCCAAATGGGTACCAGCCCAGGCACCCCGCCCGGACTCATGAGCCGGTCACTCCACCTCAAGCACACAGGCCGTTCTCCCACTCTCCCACCCGCGCAGGGCTCACAGGGCCCTCCCCCTCCTCGGGCAAGTGCTCTTGGATCATCCCCGCTCGCGCGGGGTTTACCTCTCAGCCAACCACCTCGCCTTTCCCGGCAACGGATCATCCCCGCTCGCGCGGGGTTTACCGGCAGGAGTAGCAGCAGTCGAAGTTGGGGGCGGGATCATCCCCGCTCGCGCGGAGTTTACGCACGCCACTGCTCAGGTGTGCGCTTAAGAGCAGGATCATCCCCGCTCGCGCGGAGTTTACTTGCCAATGTCGGTCGAAGCAATCGCTAAGGCAGGATCATCCCCGCTCGCGCGGGGTTTACGGCGTCGCAGATGGTGCTCATGGTGATGGTTCCGGATCATCCCCGCTCGCGCGGGGTTTACCAGGCTAGGCTCTGCGGCCGCGTCATCGCGGACGGATCATCCCCGCTCGCGCGGGGTTTACACGGCCGAGGCAGAGGCCGCGGCGTTGAACTCCGGATCATCCCCGCTCGCGCGGGGTTTACTCGTCGAGCCGCTGGCAGGCCATAGCGCTCACGGGATCATCCCCGCTCGCGCGGGGTTTACCGTTTTGAGGGCGCCTGAGGGGCCTTAGGCGCTGGATCATCCCCGCTCGCGCGGGGTTTACGTGGGCATCTGTGATGTCTGGAAGTACTCGGTGGGATCATCCCCGCTCGCGCGGGGTTTACTCCAGCATCTCCTGAGTGGTCAGGTCAACCCACGGATCATCCCCGCTCGCGCGGGGTTTACACGATCAAGTTCGGGGCGGCCGCGCAGACTGCGGGATCATCCCCGCTCGCGCGGGGTTTACCCGTCGCTGCTCATCACTACCCCGCATGTCGAGGGATCATCCCCGCTCGCGCGGGGTTTACTTGTAGTACTCGGCCGCGCTGTCCTGAAGGCCGGGATCATCCCCGCTCGCGCGGGGTTTACCGCCTACGCAGAGTTGTTCAAGGTGCTGGGCACGGATCATCCCCGCTCGCGCGGGGTTTACCAACCCGTCGAAGATGCTGGCCCGCGGGCTCCGGGATCATCCCCGCTCGCGCGGGGTTTACCCTGACCGACAAGGCGATGTTCCGCGTCGTCGGCGGATCATCCCCGCTCGCGCGGGGTTTACATGTTCATCGTGTTCATGATCTGGAGTGTGTCGGGATCATCCCCGCTCGCGCGGGGTTTACACGTCCGCGTAGGCGTCGGAGGGGAGCATCGCGGGATCATCCCCGCTCGCGCGGGGTTTACTCCTTTCAGGGTCACTTCGCGCGGATGATGAAAGGATCATCCCCGCTCGCGCGGGGTTTACTGCGGAGCAGCGGGCCGCAAGCCACGAAGTGGCGGATCATCCCCGCTCGCGCGGGGTTTACCTGAGGAACGACTCGAAGTCGTCCAATTTTTTCGGATCATCCCCGCTCGCGCGGGGTTTACCACGTGGGTACATGAATCAGATGATGGATACTAGGATCATCCCCGCTCGCGCGGGGTTTACAAAGCGTCTAACGACGCATCACCGCCCACACGGGGATCATCCCCGCTCGCGCGGGGTTTACCATCGGCTGTAGCCGACCTCGGCGGCGCAGGTGGGATCATCCCCGCTCGCGCGGGGTTTACCACCTCCGCAATCATAGGATTGCCTTCAGCCAGGGATCATCCCCGCTCGCGCGGGGTTTACCCGACTTAAGAAACTATTGGAAAAACAAGCCTAGGATCATCCCCGCTCGCGCGGGGTTTACCTGGCCGAGATGCACTCCAACGCCGTCGAGGCGGGATCATCCCCGCTCGCGCGGGGTTTACCGTCCTCATCTACCGACGCTAAATCGCGTGCTGGGATCATCCCCGCTCGCGCGGGGTTTACACGGACGCTAGGTCGCGCCCCCTCCAAGTGAGCGGATCATCCCCGCTCGCGCGGGGTTTACCAACGGAGGCCAGGATGACACTCGAGGATATTCGGATCATCCCCGCTCGCGCGGGGTTTACTCCAAAATACTGTACGGGATGATAGCAAGCTGCGGATCATCCCCGCTCGCGCGGGGTTTACATATAGAGGGCGTCGCAGAGGTCCACGAGGTGAGGATCATCCCCGCTCGCGCGGGGTTTACAATGTGGATAGCTCCCCTGCGGCGGAGACAGCGGGATCATCCCCGCTCGCGCGGGGTTTACGGGTTGACTCGGCTGTGGTCGTGTGGCGTATGGGGATCATCCCCGCTCGCGCGGGGTTTACAAGACTTCCTGAGAGACTTAAGTGTATGGATCGGGATCATCCCCGCTCGCGCGGGGTTTACTTCTGGTTTTGAGTGGCTTAATTGGGCGCGTAAGGATCATCCCCGCTCGCGCGGGGTTTACCTTACGCCGACGTTCCCACGCGTATCGTGGAGAGGATCATCCCCGCTCGCGCGGGGTTTACCGGTCACACCTTTCTCTAGAATTCCACGCACAGGGATCATCCCCGCTCGCGCGGGGTTTACTGGAATATGATCCGCGTGTAGGTAAGGACGCTAGGATCATCCCCGCTCGCGCGGGGTTTACTGCCGCCATTATTGGCGCCACCTGATCCGCCATGGATCATCCCCGCTCGCGCGGGGTTTACTACCCACCATATCTTTTGTGCACAGAAAGGGGAGGATCATCCCCGCTCGCGCGGGGTTTACTTCTTATCCCCTTCCATGCGCATGACGGCGTTAGGATCATCCCCGCTCGCGCGGGGTTTACGGCACCGGGGCGGCTCAACCCTGATCAATCGGGGGATCATCCCCGCTCGCGCGGGGTTTACTGGGATTGTGGTGTGGGGTGTGGGTGTGTATTGTGGATCATCCCCGCTCGCGCGGGGTTTACCGGTTCCTGGAACTGGTGAATTGCGATCACAGGGGATCATCCCCGCTCGCGCGGGGTTTACTTGTGCGATACAGTAAAGAGGAACTGATCGGTCGGATCATCCCCGCTCGCGCGGGGTTTACTCGCCGTGGTTATGGCGGTGGCAAGTATTAGGGGGATCATCCCCGCTCGCGCAGGGTTTACCTCTTAAGTTGAATGCATGGTAAGTGGTTCGACGGATCATCCCCGCTCGCGCGGGGTTTACTAGGCCGGCTATTAAAAGCAGCAGAGTTAACTGGGATCATCCCCGCTCGCGCGGGGTTTACGAGCCCCAGGACCACACTCGACAGTCCAGGGGGGGGATCATCCCCGCTCGCGCGGGGTTTACACCAGGCTCAGCTTGTAGTAGCGGTTGATCCCCGGATCATCCCCGCTCGCGCGGGGTTTACCACCGAGTGGAACAGAAAGGGCGGTTCACTTTCGGATCATCCCCGCTCGCGCGGGGTTTACGCCACAGCATTTCACACGGTGGACCGCGAGGACGGATCATCCCCGCTCGCGCGGGGTTTACACCCCTATCCCGACCACGTAGTCGTCATAGTCGGGATCATCCCCGCTCGCGCGGGGTTTACCGAGGACAATTCTCTTACGCTTTGGACGGAGGAGGATCATCCCCGCTCGCGCGGGGTTTACCGCGTGTACACGACCGCGCCATTGATGAGCCAGGGATCATCCCCGCTCGCGCGGGGTTTACCCGAGGGCGGTAAAAGCGGCAGCGTCATCAGAGGGATCATCCCCGCTCGCGCGGGGTTTACCCGAACGCAACCATTTACGTGTTGCCCGTAACGGGATCATCCCCGCTCGCGCGGGGTTTACACGCCTAAAACCAGAAACACGTTCACCGAGATAGGATCATCCCCGCTCGCGCGGGGTTTACTGACTGTGAACTCTGGCTTGTCTGAGAAGGAAAGGATCATCCCCGCTCGCGCGGGGTTTACAGCCTATCCCCAGACATCCGAGAAATAGCGTCCTGGATCATCCCCGCTCGCGCGGGGTTTACATGCCTTCGGTACCTCGCGTACTGGAAGGGGAAGGATCATCCCCGCTCGCGCGGGGTTTACACGGTGAGTACCGTCATAATCGCAATCATCACGGGATCATCCCCGCTCGCGCGGGGTTTACGTTAGATGAGCCAAAAACAACGCCCTCGGTGAGGGATCATCCCCGCTCGCGCGGGGTTTACTTTTCTCCGGCGACTATCAGGGGCCTGACTCGCGGATCATCCCCGCTCGCGCGGGGTTTACGACTGCTGGGGACTGCCAACGGTCACCCACCGGGGATCATCCCCGCTCGCGCGGGGTTTACTCACCGGGGGCCAGTGGTCCAAGATCGATAGCCGGATCATCCCCGCTCGCGCGGGGTTTACTCCTCCGGGAACGGGATGGGGATCCCGGCGAGGGGATCATCCCCGCTCGCGCGGGGTTTACATAGGGAGGTCGGTCCAGACGGAGAAGCATCCGGGATCATCCCCGCTCGCGCGGGGTTTACGCGCGGGAAGACCATCCGCCTACCCGACGGCTCGGATCATCCCCGCTCGCGCGGGGTTTACGGGTTGACGCGGCTGCGGCTGTGTGGCGTACGCGGATCATCCCCGCTCGCGCGGGGTTTACTCCTCTTCCACGAGGAAGCTTGCGCCCGCGCCGGGATCATCCCCGCTCGCGCGGGGTTTACAAACGGCATGTAAAGCACAGTTTCCATAGGCGGGGATCATCCCCGCTCGCGCGGGGTTTACACCAGGGCGATCTGGCCCTCCCCCCCAGTGACCGGATCATCCCCGCTCGCGCGGGGTTTACTGGAAAAACAGGCTTATTTCCGTAAGGCCCATGGGATCATCCCCGCTCGCGCGGGGTTTACTTCAGAATATTAATGTTATTAGCGTTCCGAACCGGATCATCCCCGCTCGCGCGGGGTTTACCGCAGGCGTCAATGAACTGCTGTGCGGTAGGCAGGATCATCCCCGCTCGCGCGGGGTTTACGACGCTAAGGCCGGGTCTTTCTTACTGGCTGGCGGATCATCCCCGCTCGCGCGGGGTTTACCAGCACGGGCTCTGGTAGAGAAATTTGGTCATAGGATCATCCCCGCTCGCGCGGGGTTTACTCGTGAACATTCAGGGCACGTTCAGGATCGGTGGGGATCATCCCCGCTCGCGCGGGGTTTACACGCACCAGTAGATGAAGGAGTCCGTGTTCGTGGGATCATCCCCGCTCGCGCGGGGTTTACACGCAGGCTGGTTATGATCACGTGAGAAGATTGGGATCATCCCCGCTCGCGCGGGGTTTACCTCCGAGGCGTCGGCGAGGGCCTGCCACGCGGCGGATCATCCCCGCTCGCGCGGGGTTTACGCACCGGGAGTGGAGACGCCACCCGTGTCGTGGGGATCATCCCCGCTCGCGCGGGGTTTACCATTGGTGATAGCGATCCTCTTGGCCCCATAGGGGATCATCCCCGCTCGCGCGGGGTTTACGAGCTAGGTGCCGGTCGTAGACGATGCGCAGGGGGATCATCCCCGCTCGCGCGGGGTTTACGGAAACCGTGCTTTACAGGCGGTTTTGGCGCGAGGATCATCCCCGCTCGCGCGGGGTTTACTCCCCACAGAGGAGGATGAGGTTGCTGGGGCTGGGATCATCCCCGCTCGCGCGGGGTTTACGCACACGTGTACACGAATCGTCTCGGCGGTCGGGGATCATCCCCGCTCGCGCGGGGTTTACGAGCAGGACTCGTGGGAGACCATCGTTGAAGGCGGATCATCCCCGCTCGCGCGGGGTTTACGGCTTGGACTTCGCCCATCACCTTGTTGAGTGCGGATCATCCCCGCTCGCGCGGGGTTTACGACGACGCGATGATGAGGGTGCCGCCACGCTCTGGGATCATCCCCGCTCGCGCGGGGTTTACGTTTTCGTTTGGGGGAGGGGTGCTGTACACATGGGATCATCCCCGCTCGCGCGGGGTTTACGGGGCGGGGTGGTACCCGCATAGGGGGATGCCGGGATCATCCCCGCTCGCGCGGGGTTTACACGCTGTGACGCACGGCATCGCCTCGAACAGTGGGATCATCCCCGCTCGCGCGGGGTTTACTACCGCGTCGACGCCGATCACACGGGTGGGGGAGGATCATCCCCGCTCGCGCGGGGTTTACGGCGGGATAGATGAGGCAGAGTCTCCAGCCCACGGATCATCCCCGCTCGCGCGGGGTTTACGAGGTCTCCGGCGGTCGCGTAGAGCTAGTCGCCGGATCATCCCCGCTCGCGCGGGGTTTACCTAGGCCCCCCCGTCTGCTACCGCAGGGGTTTGGGATCATCCCCGCTCGCGCGGGGTTTACCGGATGTTGTTTTTTTTGTGTTTTGGCTGGTGGGGATCATCCCCGCTCGCGCGGGGTTTACACAGAAAGGACTACGCAAATGGCCACCACCGACGGATCATCCCCGCTCGCGCGGGGTTTACGGAGTGAGCCGCAGCCGCCTTCTCTTTCTTATGGGATCATCCCCGCTCGCGCGGGGTTTACCACACCTAGGAGCTACGATGACACTCAGCGACAGGATCATCCCCGCTCGCGCGGGGTTTACGGATTGACGCAGCTACAGCCGCGTGGCGTATGGGGATCATCCCCGCTCGCGCGGGGTTTACGAGAGACGTAGGCCCAAGGTCCCACGAACATTGGGATCATCCCCGCTCGCGCGGGGTTTACGTACAGCACCCCTCCCCCAAACGAAAACGGCCGGGATCATCCCCGCTCGCGCGGGGTTTACTGCGAAGATGGATTCCACGGAGGATCAAGCCCGGGATCATCCCCGCTCGCGCGGGGTTTACATAGTTGTTCCAGACAGGGACACACAAGTCCGAGGATCATCCCCGCTCGCGCGGGGTTTACGATAAGAATATCCCCGGAGTGCATTGCCCCCAAGGATCATCCCCGCTCGCGCGGGGTTTACCTGACTATGATGGCGTGACGTTTGATGATCTTAGGATCATCCCCGCTCGCGCGGGGTTTACCGCACAGCGGGCTCGATCTCGCCAGTCTTCTCAGGATCATCCCCGCTCGCGCGGGGGTTACGTGTTGAAGCATTTATTGTAATGCACTCATTTAGGATCATCCCCGCTCGCGCGGGGTTTACCGTTACTAATGATGGGGTTGAAACAACGGAATCGGATCATCCCCGCTCGCGCGGGGTTTACGCGGATTGGTTTACTGCATATGTTGTCCCGGCGGGATCATCCCCGCTCGCGCGGGGTTTACCTAACCTGCGGGTACGAAGCCACCGCCTACCAGGGATCATCCCCGCTCGCGCGGGGTTTACGTTTGCTGGAGTTGGATCGGCTGCGTTGTGAGGGGATCATCCCCGCTCGCGCGGGGTTTACGGCAGATGATTTGGATATTCTCTAATGAGTCGTGGATCATCCCCGCTCGCGCGGGGTTTACACGACATGCGTGTCCCCCAGGTCGCCTACCCAGGGATCATCCCCGCTCGCGCGGGGTTTACTACGGGATGACGGCTAGGCGGCTCGTGGAGAAGGGATCATCCCCGCTCGCGCGGGGTTTACTTCTTCCCGCTACCTTCCTCAGTCACCCGAACCGGATCATCCCCGCTCGCGCGGGGTTTACACTTGCGGATCCTTGGAATCCCAAC
>ERZ773079.2427-NODE-2427-length-10400-cov-2.489705_pt1 | contig 10400 bp, 7 predicted proteins | sample MGYA00511355_ERZ773079 | MGnify/ENA primary metagenome ERZ773079 (study PRJEB29015, sample SAMEA2737979) | human oral metagenome | biome: human oral; feature: human-associated habitat; material: dental | place: China | collected 2117 ... | reverse complement strand
GACGCACCCAAATCGTCGCCCTCGATAAGACGGGGACGGTGACCAGCGGCGTCCCCGTGGTCACTGACCTCCGCCCGGCGGAAGGCGTCGCAGAAGAAGAACTTTTACGCCTCGCGGCCGCCTTGGAAGCAAAAAGCGAACATCCCCTGGCCAAGGCCATTCTGCAAAGAGCCCGGGAGGGAACGCTCACCCTCCCGGAAGGGACAGACTTTCAGGCGCTCCCCGGCCACGGGCTGACCGCCGTCATAGAAGGCAAGCGCCTTTGGGGCGGCAGCCGCGCCTTTGTGGGCGGCAAAGCCGTCCTCCCTACGGCGCTGGCAGAAGCCGCCGACACCCTCGCCGAAGAGGGCAAGACGCCCCTCTTTTTCGCCCGGGAGGGTGTCTCTCTCGGTTTGATCGCCGTGGCGGACACCCTGCGGGAAGACAGCGTCGCCGCCATCGCCCAGCTCAAGGCTATGGGGCTGCGGGTGGTCATGCTCACGGGGGACAATCGCCGCACCGCCGCCGCCATTGGCCGCGCCGCCGGCGTGGACGAGGTCATCGCCCAAGTCCTTCCCGCCGAAAAGGAAGCCGCCATCCGCGCCTTACAAACCGCGGGAAAAACGGCCATGGTGGGGGACGGCATCAACGACGCGCCGGCGCTTTCCCGGGCCGACATCGGCATCGCCATCGGCGCGGGGACGGACATCGCCATCGACGCCGCCGACATCGTGGTGATGAAGAGCCGCCTCTCGGATGTGGCAGCGGCCATCCGCCTGAGCCGAGCGACGCTCAAAAACATCCGGGAAAATCTCTTCTGGGCGTTCTTCTACAACGTCGTCGGCATTCCCTTAGCCGCGGGGGTCTGGATTCCCCTCTTCGGCTGGACGCTCAGCCCCATGTTCGCAGCAGCGGCCATGAGCCTTTCCAGCTTCTCCGTGGTGACCAACACCCTGCGGCTCAATTTTTTCTCTCTCTATGACGCGGCGAAAGACAGGCGGCGCGAACCGGTTGTTCTCCCCGCTGCCCTATTCTCAACGGAAAGGAACGTGAAAACCATGACAAAGACCATGAAAATCGAAGGCATGATGTGCGGCCACTGCGAGGCCACGGTAAAGAAAGCATTAGAAGAATTGCCGGCCGTCACGGAGGCCAAGGTGAGCCACGAAGCCGGCACGGCAGTGCTGACCCTCTCGGGGGATGTCGCCGACGACGTCTTAAAAAAGGCCGTGGAAGCCAAGGATTATCAAGTCACCGGCATCGAGTAAGGACTTGACAAAGCACACACAACAAAAAGCGCTTGGCGAAGTTTATCTCTCTTCGCCAAGCGCTTTTTCTATGCATTTCCTTCAGAAATGTTACCCTGTCCGACGGCTGGGGAGGTCGTCCCGCAGCCAAGCCGCCATTTTTTATCCAGCTTCGACAAAAGGCCGATATAAAGCTTCTTTGATGCGCCGGAAAATATTCCGCTTCCTCCCGCCTATGCCTTGCCTGCCCCCGGGCAAAGAAAATGCCGCCCTAAAGGAGACATGTGTCTGTTCTTTCAGGGGCGGCGCATGGTTTTCGCAAAATCAAAAATATAAATTGAGCAGCGTTCCCAGGCGGTTGTAATTCGCCTGCTGGAGGAGCGCCCGGTTAGAGTAGTTCAGCTGGGTGGGATCGACGGCTTTTTTCCCCACCAGAGACTCTACCCCGGGGAAGAACTGGCCCTTCTGGAACGTCGCCTGATTCGCCCGCGCCTCGGCTCGCCCGGCCAAACCGTTTTTCCCTAAGACCGCTTCCACCGTCTTGGGAGATTTCTTCAGCGCCTCCGTCAGGCGGTCATTGTCCACCTTGAGTTGTCCCGTGGCCGCATCCGTGGTGACGCCTACCGATTGCAGCGAGCGGGAGAAATACCGCTCCTCCTTAAAGGTGTCCGCCATGCGTCCCACCCGGCTGGACACGTCGGCATTGCTGTCGAAGAATTTCACCGCGTCGTTATACTGATTGACGAAATCATTGACCTTGCCGAGGACGGCCTTCGTATTGGCGTCGGTCTCCGCCGCCGTTTGCCCGTTGACGTTGAAATCGGCGGATTTCAGCGCTGTGGCGGATTTTTTGAGGTTTGCCGTCGTCTTGTCGGCTTCGGTATTGAACTGCTTCTGCGCCGCTGAATACTGCTTTAAAAGGCGGCCAATCTGGGGGCCGCTGCCGTAAAGGGAAGCAAATGCGTTATACCGGTTCTCCCGCGAGGACGTCCTTCGCTTGCCCCAAAAAGAATTTTGCGCGTTCGCATTCGACAAGCGGCCAAAGGCCAGCCCGCGGTTGGCGATCTGATACATCAGCGACGTCTGCCGTGCCGTAGAAAAAATCGTTGCCATACTTCCTTATCTCCTTCCCTGTGAGAAAATCATATCCGTTGCTTTTATTTAATCCTGTACGATATCACCTTACATCATAATTATACTATAACCACTAAGATTATATCACATTTTTCTGAAGGCGGAAACAGAATTTTCCTTCTTCAGCGCAGCGTCTCCACGGTGAAGGCTGACGCGCCGCAGCGGGCGCAGCGATAGCGGCTGGGATGACGGACGATGGCCCCAGCCCGCAGGTAGCAGAAAGCGCTGCCGCAGGCCCCGCAAGTCACCCGGTAGCGATAGCGCAACGCGAGGGAGTGGATGGCCGTTTCCGCCGAATGAACGGCGAGGGAGAGCCCCAAGGCCTCATTGAGCTTTCGCAGGAAGAAACGAAAGTGGGTGCCGTGTCCCTCGCCATAGGGCAGACAGGCGTGGAGCATTTCGTGGCCGATGGCGTTGACGAGGTTTTCCTCGTTGCCGGGGAAAAAGAGGTGCCGGCTAAAGGCGAGCACGCAGCGCGTATCATCGGCGCGGCGGATGAGACAGGTGCCAAATTCCCGAAGCCCCCGGGAAAGGCGAATCCGCTCCACCTGCCGCAGGGGGAGCGGCCGCCCCGCGTAGTGCCGCAATACCGCCTCCATCGGGGGACGATAGGCAGCGATGATGTCCGCCGCCAACATGCGCCGGGCCGTGTCCGTTTCCGCTCCCGCAAGGGCGGCGCGAAAGTCCGCCGCCGTAGGAAGTGTATCCGCCAAAAACGGAAAATATGCGGCGCCCTGTTTTCGTCCCTCTTCCCCAGTAAAAGGCCACGCCTCTCTCCCGGGCGCCGATAGCGGCGGCGCGGATCGGGCCGCTTCTCCTGTGCGTTCCGTACCCCAAAGATTTGTCATCTTAGCGGGCGCTCTGGATCGCCTGCCGGATCGCTTCATCCTCTTCGTCAGTCAGAGTATAGGTGGATTTCCCGGCCTCGATGGGCTTCACATAGCTTCGGGAATCTTCGCGCCCGAAAATACTGGACAGCACCACCCCGTTGTTTTCCGAATCTAAGAGCGCCACGGCATAGGAAAGATCGCTCCCCATGTCTTCAAAGGCGCGAAAGCGCACCACCCCCACCCGGGTGATCGCCTTCGCCAAGAGGGCGCTGATGCGGCGATTTTCCGCCTGAAGCTCCTGATTTTCCGCCGCCACAGCGTGGGTCTCCTCGATGTGCCCCAAGAGCATCGCCTCAAAATCCCGGCCCGTTTCCTCCCCCGTCATCATCTGCCGGTAGCGCCCTTTGAGACTGCTGACGGCCACCAGAAGATAAATGATGAGGAGGATTAAGAGCGCCATCACAGCGGTCAAAGCGCCCACTAAATACGGCAAATTCTCCCCTTGCAAAAAAGATAATATCGCTTTCTCCATTTACTCTCCCTTATCTCCTCTACTGTTCTATCAGGTGGTAAAGCGGCGGGAAACCTCCCGCAAGAGCGTCTTTTTGCGCTCCACACTCTCCGTGCGCACTTCCCCCAGCGCTTCGACGATGCGGTCCAGATCCGCCTGATCCTTGAAATTGATGACGATGCGGCTCTGGGTCATGCCCACATGAATATGTACCGGTGCGCCGAAGAACATTTTTAGTTTATCTTCCGCGTCCTCGATGAAAAATTCTTTCTCCTTCACCGTCACCGCCGGTTCCTTCAGCCACTCCACCGGATCTAAAAATTTCGGATCCTTTTTCAGCTTGGTCACCAGCTGCTCCGCTTCCCGGGCCGAAAGATTATGCCCAGCGATGTGATCCGCCGCCTTCTGCACCAATTCCGGCGTGGAAAGGGCCAGGAGCGGCCGGGCCTGCCCCATGAGCAGCACCCCCTGCAGCAGGCTCTCCTGCACCTTCTTCGGCAGCGCCAAGAGCCGCAGGATATTAGCGATGTGAGAACGGCTGGCCCCCACCTTTTCCGATAATTCTGCTTGCGTCAGGCCAAAGCGGTCCATCAGCACCTGATAGGCCCGCGCTTCTTCGATAACGTTAAGATCCTCCCGCTGCACGTTCTCAATGATGGCCACTTCGGCCATTTCCAGCGGGTTAAAGACGCGCACAATGGCGGGGATCTCTTTCAGCCCGGCCAGTTTTGCCCCCCGGTAGCGGCGCTCCCCGGCGACGATCTCATACCCATCCCCTGCCGGCCGTACTAAAATCGGCTGCAAAACCCCGTACTGCCGCACCGACGCCGCCAACTCCTCCATGGCCGCCTCATCAAAGGTCTGCCGCGGCTGCTCCGGATTCGGATGGACCCGATCCATAGGGAGCGACTCCACCCTTTGCCCATGTACCCCCGCCGCATCAGGAGCCATGCCGTCTATCGAAGACGTGGGCGCCTCCCGCCATTTCGGTGCGGTGGGAAGAAGCGCCCCTAAGCCGCGCCCTAGGCCTTTCGTCTTAGCCACGTTTTGCCACCTCCTTCGCCAACGTCATGTAAACTTCCGCCCCTTTCGCCTTCTCATCGTAAAAGACGGCCGGCATCCCGTAAGAAGGCGCTTCGCTGAGGCGCACCGTCCGGGGAATCACCGTATCATACACCTTATCGGGGAAATACTTTCGCACTTCTTCCACCACCTGCTGCGACAGATTCGTGCGGTAATCGTACATGGTGAGCAGGACGCCCGCCACCGTCAGGTTCGCATTCAGACTCTCCTGCACCAGTTTCAAGGTACTGAGGAGCGCCGTCAATCCCTCCAACGCGTAAAACTCGCACTGGATCGGCATCAAAAGCCCATCCGCCGCCGTCAGGGAATTGAGATTCAAAAGGCCCAGGGAGGGAGGGCAGTCAATGATGATGAAATCATACGCGTCCCGCACCGTATCCAGCGCTTTCTTCAGGCGGAATTCCCGGCCTTCTGCCTGGGCCAGCTCGATCTCCGCCCCCGCCAAATTGATATTAGCCGGAAGAATATCCAATTTATACGCCGTGGTACGGATGGCTTCCCGGGGCGCCAGACCGTCCAGGATCACCTCGTACACCGTGGGCGTCAGCGTCCCCTTATCGAGGCCCACGCCGCTGGTGGCGTTGCCCTGGGGATCAAAATCCACCAGGAGAACTCGCTTCCCCAATATGCCAAGCCCGGCGCTCAGATTCACCGCCGTCGTCGTCTTGCCCACGCCGCCCTTTTGGTTGGCCACCGCTATAATTTTTGCCAACGCCTCTCACCCCGCCCTTCTCTCAATTTTCGGCTTACGGTTTGTTTCTATTATAGCGAAACTTTTTCGGAAGATAAAGAGCCTTCGGCCTCATTTCCCAAATTCTTTCGATAAAAAATGTTTCACGTGAAACATTTTTATCGAAAAACGCCTCGCCAATCAGCTTCCATATGTCCCGCGCCGCCGAAGCTTCACCAAAAACACTTCCAGTTTTATCTCCCTTTGATTCGTCACCCCGCAAAGATCCTACCGGGGACAATCCTTCTCATAAAGTCAGCCATGTTATTTTGGTTCCCGTAAAGGCGCCGGCGACAAGGGAAGAGGAATTACAAAACGCGCGCTGCGCATGGGGAAAGGTTGGCGTGTTATGCAGGCTTTCGGATGCGGTCTCACATGTGTCCTGATGTTTCACGTGGAACATCGGAAAAATACGCAGCTTTATAGAAAAGTCTTCCGGTCGGAGCTGCTTTATTCCCCAAAATGTTTCACGTGGAACATTTCCCAGTTAAACGCCGAAGAAAAATTTTACATTACCAGCGGCGCGTCAAATCATATCTCGGGATCCCATCTTCGAAAAATTCTTCCCGCAAAAATGTTTCACGTGGAACAATATACTATCCCTCGCTTTCCGTCATGAAGGCCGCCTCGGCAAACTGCGCCAGGGAAGCGCTCCTTTCGCCGATCTTTTCCACGGCCCCCGATAAAACCCCATGCAGCACGCTCACGCCCCACCCCAAATCTTCTTTTTCTTCCGTTTTCCGTCGTGTATTCGCCTAAATTGATTTTTCTTTTCCCCTGTTTCTTTTAAAATGTTTCACGTGAAACATTTTCTTGGAAGTTGTTTGTCATAGCAGCGGGGGAGTTATTGCGTCGTGAGGACGCAGTGTTTCACGTGGAACATTGGATTTTATTTCCTCTGTTCGATAGGACAGGAACCGCGGGGACCGTCAACGAACGCCGGACGAGGCCGTCCGTTTTAGGGCAAACGTTTTTTAAACGGCTCGACCTGGAATGTTTCACGTGAAACAAAAAACTCAGATCACTTTCTCAATGTTTCACGTGAAACATTATTTCCCATTCCCATCAAAAACAACAGAACTTCTTTGTCAAAAGTATTCCCATCAACATTTTCTCGGTATGCCTCATGATATTTTGGGAGAGCCTCCAGCTTTCGATAAGCACCTCATTTTGTCCATACGGCATCGCTAACCGGTGCCTTCCCACCGTCTCACCCAAACCTCCTCCAATACTTTCTTTTTTTCGGCCACCTTTCCCGCTAAAATTAAGCCCCTTTGTCTGTAGAACCTGTCCGATGTTCTCCGTGAAACGAAAAAATTTTCCCCGCCACAAAATGTTTCACGTGAAACATTTTTATCGCCGCCTCGCCATCGCCGACCATCTTTCATTTGACGCTCCGCGCTATAGGCATTACAATAGATGCATCCTATATAAAGGCGGTGTTTCCATGCCGATCTATAACGCGCCGCTGCCGAAAGTGGACGCAGCGGAAACGCGGCGCTACGCGGGCTTAAAAAGGGCCGCGTTCGACGAAGAAAAGATCTGTCAGGCGGCGGATGAAGCGGCGCTTTTAGCCGCTCCCCGGGGCATCTGGCAGCAATATCCATACGACAGCGAACATCATACCGTCGTCGCTGCACCGGAATTTCCCATTGTCGGCCGCAGCATTGAGAAACATCTCCAAGGCTGTGAAGCGGTGATCATCTTGGCGGCGACGGTAGGGGAAAGCATTGAAGAAGCTGTGACCCAGCACTTTAACGCGGGAGAGTACGCCTACGCCGTTCTCCTTGACGCCGCCGCCACTGCCGCCGTGGAGCAGGTGGCCGACGCCATGGAAAAAACCATGCGTCCCGCCGCCGCCCGCTCCGGCTGCACCATGCGTTGGCGCTACAGCCCCGGCTACGGTGACTGGCCTCTCACCGAGCAGCCCCATCTCATCCGGCTGTCCCAGGCAGAAGAAATCGGCATTCACCTGACGGAATCCCTCATGCTCTGGCCGAGAAAATCCATCACCGCCATCATCGGCCTCGCCAAAAAAGATGCCGCGGCCCCCCCGAAGCCATCGCCCTCCGGCTGTGCCGTCTGCGCCAAAACGGACTGCCTCGCCCGGCGGCAAGGAGCGGCCCTCGCCGGTTCCTGTCCTCTTGGGCAGGAGCCATAAAAATTCCGCAATGTTCCACGTGAAACATTTTTCCTCGAGACGCGATGAGATGGATTGATCCGCATCCTGTTCCGGACAATCCTTTTTCCCAGTAGCACCAGCGTGCACGGACAGTGCGCCGCTCCGCCCTAAAGCTGCTTCCGACAGCGATATTTTCCCATGTTCCCGGGAAACGTTTCCTGCCCTTGGTACACCCTGCCACCGCCCATTTTGCCGATGATTCCGGCGTTTCGGCCATCCGCTCCCGCAATTTTCCACGGTTCGGTTTCCCGTAAAACGACTCGTAAAGAATCTTTTCTTCGCCGTGCCAAATCACACAATAAAAAATGTTTCACGTGAAACATTTTTCGTCAATCAGTCAATAAAAAATAATGTATCGGCCCCTCTCTGATCAGCCCCTTTCTCATTTTATTTTAAAGGAGTCCCTATCATGATCCATATTTTTGACGGTGCCACCGGAACTATGCTGCAGGCCGCCGGATTGAAAGCGGGGGAATGCCCCGAACTCGTCAACCTGGAACGGCCGGAGATGATGAAAAAGATCCACGAAGCTTACGTCGCGGCGGGATCCACCATTTTAGAAACGAATACTTTCGGCGGCTGCGCCCTGAAATTAGAGCACTACGGCCTCGCGGGAAAGGCCCGGGACATCAACATCGCCGCCGTCCGCATCGCCAAAGAAGCCGCTGCCGGGCGGGCGGAAGTGGCCGGTTCCATGGGGCCGACAGGGCGTTTTATCACCCCTTTGGGGGACTTAGACTTTGAAGAGGCCTATCAAACCTACGCCGAGCAGGCCGCCGCCCTGGAAGAAGGGGGCGCCGACTACATCCTCATCGAAACCTCCATTGACATCCAGGAGACCCGGGCGGCGCTCCTGGCCGCCAAAGAAGCCACCAGGCTGCCTGTCATCTGCCAGCTTTCCTACAGCGAGGACGGGCGCACCGTCACCGGTACCGATCCAGAGACCGCCGCCGTCACGCTGGACGCCTTAGGGGCGGACATCATCGGGGTGAATTGCTCCCTGGGGCCGGAGCAGCTTCTTCCCATCGTCAAACTCCTCGCCCAAAATACCGCCAAGCCCATCAGCGTCCAGCCCAACGCGGGACTGCCCCAATTCGTCAACGGAAAGACCGTCTTTCCCATGGGACCGGAGGACTTCGCCCGCTGGGTTCCAGATCTCATCGCCGCCGGGGCGACCTATCTGGGCGGCTGCTGCGGCACCACGCCGGAACATATACGAGCCATCGCCGCCGCGGCCGCTCAATGCCCCGAAGCCAAGCGGATTCCGCTTTCTCCTCGGCTCCGCCTCACCAGCCGCAGCCGGACGGTAGTCATCGATCCGCAGCTGCCCCCCGTCCTCATCGGCGAACGCATCAACCCGACAGGGCGTAAAAAATTAGCGGCAGAAATTAAAGATGGCTCCCTTCTCTCCGTCAAGAAGGAAGCCATCGCCCAGAGCCGCGCCGGGGCCGGTATCTTGGACGTCAACATGGGCGTCGCCGGCATCGACCAAGCGGCAGCCATGAAGCGGGCCGTCATGGAAATTGCCCAGGTGACCACCACGCCCCTCGCCATCGACACCAGCGACGCCGCCGCGTTGGAAGCTGGGCTGCGGGTCTACCCCGGCCGCGCCCTCATCAATTCCGTCAGCGCCGAGCCGGAGCGCATTGCCCGCTTCCTCCCGTTGGCGAAAAAATACGGCGCCGCCATCCTCTGCCTGCCCCTTACCGCCGACGGCGTTCCCCAGACGGCGCCGGAACGTCTCGCCGCTCTCTCCACCATCCTGGAGGCCGCCCGAAAAATCGGCCTCACGGACGGCGATTTCCTCCTGGACGGCCTCGTCATGACCGTCGCCGCCGAGCCGAAGGCCGCCGGGGAGACGCTGCAAACCCTGCGCCTCTACCGAGAGCACTTCGGCTACCCCGCCACTATGGGGCTCAGCAACATCTCCTACGGCCTGCCAAACCGCCCCCTCATCAACAGCACCTTCTTCGCCATGTGCCTCGCCGCGGGACTGGACGCGCCCATCATGAACCCTTACGACGAAGAAATGCAGCGGGCCCTCACCGCCAGCGCCGCCCTCTTAGGATACGACCCCAACGGCCGCGCCTACGCGAAGAAAATGGCCGCACCGGAGGGCGAGAAAAAGGCCGCCGAAGCCCCAACCGCCGATCTTAACCCCATCGACGCCATCAAGGCCGCCGTCAAAGACGGGGCCAAGGAAATGATGGACGAATTGGTAACCCGGGCGGTCAAGGCAGGGATTTCCGCCAACGATATCACGGAAAAAGCCCTCACCGCCGCCATGAACGAAATCGGCGAAGGCTTCGGCGCAGGCACCATCTTTCTGCCGGAAGTACTCCTTTCTGCCGAAGCGATGAAGACCGCCTTCGATAAGCTCAGCGAACTTCTTCCCTCCGCGGAAAAGGAAAAACGCGGCACCGTCGTCTTAGCCACGGTAAAGGGCGACGTTCACGACCTGGGCAAGAACATCGTCGGTGCGCTTTTAGCGAACAGCGGTTTTATCGTCATCGATCTCGGCAAAGACGTCCCCAGTGACGAGATCGTCCGGGCCGCGACGGAACATGACGCCGACATCGTGGGACTCAGCGCCCTCATGACCACCACCATGATCGAAATCGATCAGGTGGTAAACGATCTCAAAGCCATCCACCACCGCGCCCACATCATCGTCGGCGGCGCTGCGGTCACCGAGGACTACGCC
>ERZ773079.2417-NODE-2417-length-10424-cov-6.137622_pt1 | contig 10424 bp, 9 predicted proteins | sample MGYA00511355_ERZ773079 | MGnify/ENA primary metagenome ERZ773079 (study PRJEB29015, sample SAMEA2737979) | human oral metagenome | biome: human oral; feature: human-associated habitat; material: dental | place: China | collected 2117 ... | reverse complement strand
TAATTCCGCCGCGCGAGTTGCTGCGTACACTGGATATTTAGACTTTCGACTCGGCTCAGTGGGTGACCCGGGCAGAAGGCACATACAGCAAACCCCCTGAAGATTACTCTCAGGGGGTTTAGGGTCGGTTACCTTTCGCCTACCCCACTCGAAAGCTGTGGGAGACGTGTTAGCGGTATTTGATGGGCGTCGTTGACCTTGTGGTAGTGCTGACGGGGCGCGGCACCTCAAGCAGGCAGGGGAGACGCTACCCACTAACCTAGCCGACCCTGCCTTCCAAGAGCAGGTGCGGCAGGCCTACGCCGAGCTCGGCACAGTAAAACACACTGCACAGCGGTTGGGCGTCGGTAAGGATACGGTGCGGAAGGTGGTGCGGAGTGGCACGTTAGCAACAGGCGCCACAAACCACTAGCCTAGTGCTTTGCAATAGTGATATGTGGTGCGGTCCGAGATCATATGTTGAAACGTATGCTCGCACCTACGCCGCCGAAATTCATACACAAACGCACCTGTCTTGGGCGAGGGACAGATGATGTCTAGGTCTGGTGAGCTGTGCTTACCTACTTCGGATGTATTGTAAAGGTTCTCCCACGATTCTAACCGAGATTGTTAGAACATATCCGTTGGATTCGGTGATGCGGTTAATTTAGAGGTGCACACCAGCCGGGAGTCATCCGGTTATCGAGAACCAGCCAAGTAGTGTTGTACGCAGCGATCGACTTGTTAGGACAAGTGCGTTGGCGTCAAAACGCACGACTGGAGTGTCGTGGTCGACGCTTGTAACTATGGTGATCGCTTGTGTTTGCCCAAGCCAAGGAGTTGCTCGTATCTCTGTGTGGATACCCTTGCTGACATACTAGGAGCATATGAACTTTGGCTTGTGTTTATAGCCGCATTCTTCACTGCTGTATTCAACATCATCAAGTCGCAGCGAAATTACCTACTAATGTTAACTATTTTAGCTTGGTTTCCAGACCGGAATATCATAGCCCTTAGCACTGTCGACATATATTGCTACAGACCATCGTGCGCGAGTAATCGCTACATAGGCATTCATACGTGATTTGTCAGCGAGGTTGTTTGTCTTATCTTTCCAGAACTTCTTCATAGGTCCTGTTGGAAATATCAGGACATGCTCTTCTGTCGCCCCCTTACACAGCCCAAAGTTCATTGCCGAGTCTGTTCCGACTAATTTGGTGCGCACTGAATCGCGGTAGCAAGCAGGGTGGAATCGACGAATATACTCTTCTATGTGCGGCTCTTCGACGAGCCAGATTCCATGATGCGTCCCAGTTGGTACAGTAACATTGGACTTTGTGGTTGGAAACATATCGTCGGCAAACATTTGGTCGGCAAACTGTATCACTTCAGGACAGCATCGCCATGTTTCCTGAATCGTTTGGAGATCGAGTAGCTCTTTCTCGTCCATTTCATGAAACCAACCAGCCAGATCTAAGCCATCATACTTCATGTTCTTTCTCGAACTCTTCGACGTCGACAACAGGCGCTGTCGCACATCCCCGACCAAGATGACACGGATTTTTGAACGGAGTAAGGCGTTCAGTACATCAAGGTCATTACCGCGAAGATCTTGTACTTCGTCAATGTAAATCTCATCGAAGATACGCTCAAGCCGGTCAATAACTGCTTTGCCATCGGCCGTAAGTGTTTTGGAGGCTAACAATCCAAGGCGCTCACTGTAGGCGTCGCCAGCACTATCGAGATAGTAATCGACACGAGAGAGATTCCTAGGAAGCGTCCCGTCAACCCAGGCGAGTCCTTTGACCCGCGAGCCATGAAGCTCAGTAACTGATGGCGCATAAGGGCGCACAATATGATCAAGTAAGAAAGTGTACCATCCCATCACTGTTGGCATCTGGCTACGTGCGTCACTTGCTAAGAGTCGATCTATTAGAATCTTCTGAGCGTTTGTCGTGAAAGTGATCACGGCTCGTTTTCTCGGTACCGCTACATCTGCACACATATCGATGATTTTTTGTGTTTTCCGGCCTCCCGCCGGAGCAAGGATTGCTAGATCCACATTGTCCTCGTAACAAAATCAATTGCCTTGGTGATGTAGGTAGGGTATTTGATCTTATCAGATTCTGCTGCGCTAGCTACCCGCCAAGCCCAACCTGTTTTATCGTCGGTCATGAATTCTTCAAGGCTCTTGCCTTCGGTACATTTGACGATCCTACGAAGCCTTGCCTCATAGTCGCTCCCCGCTTGAATATTTGTATTAGCAACCTGGGGTTCAAGGGTTTCGCCAAAATTTGGGTCACCCACGAACAATTCACGTTTCCCTGGTTCAAGCCACTGTCTTGCTTTTTCCTCCCAGTATTTTGGCGTCTGGTTATCCGTGTCACGCAGCGCTGCAACTTTTCTGTCGAGGGCAGCGCACAGCTCAAGCCCACGACGGTTGCGTGTTCCCTGAGCGATAACATCGATCTGGTCTTGATCTGTTGTACGACCAGTCTGGTCGAAATATGCGCGTTTGAAAATCATCTCGTCCGATGGCCCTTCTACAATAACGAGATGACGCGCCAGTACCATACGCAGTGTGTCGTACCCGGATTGTTTCTTAAAATATGCAACGGTATCATCGGTGAGTTCTCTGAATCTTGCCATAGTGCCACGATGCAACAGGTGCAGATTGTCGATCCCCATTCTGTTGAGCACGTATGAGCTGTGCGTCGTGATGAAAACCTGTCGCCCCTCGGCGAGTTGCTCGATACGGTCGAGTGAGTGGAGTAGACTTGTATGAGACAGGTGATTCTCGGGCTCCTCGACGAATACAAATCGTGTATTACTGTCTTCGGCTGTCAGGGCAAGTGCCGTCTTGATGAGCACTTGCTGTCCTTGACCAACGTAGCCAAAAGGCAGTTGCTCAATATGGGGGACTACCACTTTATCCCAGCTTGACAAAGAAGATTGGTCTAGTTGGAGGCTTAGAGTACTGGAGAGAGCACCATCATGTTTCTTCATCTTTTGATTAACAGTATCAAGAATCTCTGAGGTTAGTTGATGTCGTTGCTTTCTGTACTGTACTGATATGGTCGCGCTTTCTTTGTTGTCAACCAACTCCTTCAGTAACTGACGTGAGTAAATATCGATTTGCCGGGAGGGTTGTGACGTCTTGCTATCAAGGTAGAGAACTTCGAAATCTTTTGGGCGGCGATAGAGAGGCTTGTCATGGAATCCTCGCCACGTAACCTTGTAATACTCAGTTGGGAGAATAGGTGGAGGGTCGTTCTTCATGTACTCTTCGAATTCGAAACTATACTCGCTGTCGGGTGAAATTTCTATCGTAAATCCAGGGCAATCGACTGCTTGGGAATTCACTTTTCCGCGTAGCGTCTGCGGATCATCTGTTTTGCTGAGGTAGACTTCGATGAGAATTGAGGGTGGGACTGTTTCCTTGTTGTCTTGGCGGGCCTTGAAATATGCTTCAACACTATCAATATTAAACCAGTATGGGTTCAGTTCTTCTGCTAGTGGTCGGCCATGAAGGCGACCGCCAATAGCCATACTAATCGCCTCCATCAAAGTTGATTTGCCAGCCTCATTGTCGCCAACGATGATATTCATCGACTCGTTGGGCCGAAAATCTAATTCTTTGAATACTCGATAGTTTTTGATGATCACACGTTCTATCATACTTCTATTATATCACGTTAACAGTTGAGTTTGTCGAGTGTGCATCATTATGTTTTTGCTGTTGATGAGTCGCTCATCTAGGAGCTTGTCATGCCACCACCCCCACCCCATGCTCCATCACACTCTCTACATCCACCCGCGCCTTCGCCAGTATCGTGCTGGCATCACTACCAAGAATATCCTCGATGGCCCACGTCTTGACCGACGCCTGGCAGCAGACCATCGCCACCAAGCAGGCCCACGACCTGGCCGCCTTCCACAGCGCTGTGGCGATGACGAGACGGGCGCAGGAAGCGGCTGTGGAACCTGAAGAGGAAGGACGAGCCAGGCGGCGCGAACAGCTCGTGCTGATATAGACGCCCAGCTGATTCACGCTCCTCAATGCCATTTGCGGGCCGATCTGGCTGCCTGTTGCAAGAACTACAGCATTTATTTTCGCCGCCATTTTTGGCCTTTGTGCCCATTTTGTTCTCTGTGGTGCCACCAAAGAACGGTACATCGCTGGCGGCATGTCGCGTCGGTGGGGGTTGTAGCTGGCGAGGGGGTTCACAAATCGAGCAAATCGGTTCGTAATGGGAAGTGTGAGTGCGTTTTGTGCGCGCACAAATAGCACATAAGCAAGTAAAGGAGGGATCATGATAATCAATCTGCCGAATCACGTGCTGGCGAGCCAGTCGCACGCCGCGCATAACCAGGCGGACGGGGTGCTGCAGCACTACTGCCTAATGCCGCTGCTGTGGCTGCGCGCCATGGGTGAGACAGTGCGGGAGATAGCGGTGCCGCGCTCGTCCTGCTTCGTCTGGGGACCACGGCGACGGTGCCGCAGGGGATCGAGCTGCTGGAGGCCTGGGGCTTCCGCTACACCAGCTTCTACTTCTGGGCCAAGCCGCGCTTCTCCATGGGGCACACCTTCCGTAACGCCGGCGAGCTGTTGTTGCTGGGCGTACGGGGACAGGGTACCCGGGTGGCCTTTCGGGCCCAGCCCAACTGGGGCTTCCACCCGTTGCAGGAGCACTCGCACAAGCCGGAGGAGGTCCACCAGAACGTCGAGCGACTGGTGGGCAACGGGTCCTTTGTGGAGCTGTTTGTCCGCCGGGCGGCAACCATCACTGGGACATCTGGGGCGACGAGTGCGCCTCGACCATCTCGCTGGCCCGCTGGGGCTATCGCGTGCCGAGCGATCGGCAGTGGCCGCAGGCGGCGCTGGCTCCGGCTGACGATGAAGCAGCAACAGACGCTATGGATGCCGCTGGCGAGGAGGGCACGTCATGAGAGCGATGAGAGGACTGACTGATGCGAGATGGAATCGGCACGGGGTCGCTGGCGGCGCGCTTCTTCCGCAGCTGCGTGTACGTCTTTGGCGGCGTGGTGTTGCTGATCTGGGCGGTCGAGCTGCTCTGCCGCTACTGGTGGGTGCTGGCGCTGGCCAGTGTGGTGGCGCTGCTGGTCGCCGTGGGGCGCTGGTATCGCCAGCGCTGGTGATGGATCGGAGGCGGCTATGACCTGCCGCAAGCGACGAGACCAGGGGCGGCCGCACTACCGCGCGGTGCCGTCCTGGCGCAGCGAGTTAGACGCCGATGCATTGGCGCGGGTCTTGCTGCTGCTCATGCTGCAACGGCTGGAGCAACAGCGGGATGAGAAAACCACGCTACCGGATGACGATGAGGTTGATGACGCGGCCAATGACTCCGCAGCTAACAGGGCAGATGGAGGGGCGTCATGACCGGGCAGTGGCAGTGGCAGGAGCTGGCCTGGGACAGCCCAATCAGCCCAGCACTGGCCACCACGGCATTGGAGCGCCTGACGACGGCGACGGAGTTGGGGCCACTGGTACTGGAGCTGCGCGCCGACGCCAGTGGTGCGCACTGGGTGGTGGGCACGCAAACCGGCCGGCCCGGCCTGGCGGCGCTGCTGAGCAATCACCTGCCGGCACGCTTGCACCGACCCGAGCAGCCGCGCCTGCCCGTGACGCGGGCGGTGCGCGTCATGGTACGGGGGCGGCAGGTCAGTCACCTGCCCGAGCGCGTTACTGCGGCGGTGCGCGCCCTCTACGCTGCCCTTTCTAGCCTGACGGGTTCGCAGCAGGTAGTGCTGCAACTGCTGGTGGGGCGCCGACTCAGTCCAGCCTCTTTGGCGGAGACGCCGCCACCCTCGCTCTGGCGGCAGTTGCTGGTCGGCTACGACGCGGCACAGTCGTCCGCCCGCGCCAGCAAACCAGCCGATGAGCAGCATGGTGCCGCCGTCTGCCTCCGGCTCGGCTATCGTGGGCCGAGTGCTGAGGCACACCAGCGTTTTGCTCAGCTGCTTGGGGCGCTGCGCCTGGTGGAGACCGCGCAGTCGTCCGTCCGGCTGGTGGCTGAGTCGGCAGACAAGATCGATGAGGCCCGTCGCCCCTGGTGCTGGCCCCTGCGCCTGCGCTCTGGTCGGCTGGCCGCCCTGACTGGTTGGCCGATCGGTGAGGCGCCACTGCCGCTGCTGGGCAGCCTGCATCCGCGCCGTTTGCCGCCGTCGACACCGCTGCTGGAGCGGCATCGCGTGGTGGGTATGACCAGCGCGCCTGGCCAGGCGCAGCCAGTAGGGATCGCCATCGCCGATGCCGCCTACCACACGCACCTGCTGGGGCCGACTGGAGCTGGTAAGTCCACCGTCATGCTGGCCTTGGCTCTGGCCGACGCCGCCCAGGGCCGGGGTTTGCTCCTGATCGACCCTAAGGGTGACCTGGCGACGGACTTTCTCGCCCGCCTGCCCGAGCAACGCCAGCGCGACGTGGTGGTGATCGACCCAAGCAACCCAGCACCGGTTGGCCTCAATCCGCTGGCCGGGCCGCCTCAGTTGGCACCCGTCACGGCAGAGGCGATGCTGAGCACCTTTGAGGCGCTGTTTCGCGAGCACTGGGGCATTCGCACCGCTGATGTCCTATCTGCCGCGCTGCTGACCTTGGCCCGCCTACCGCAGGCGACGCTGCTGTGGCTGCCGCCCTTGCTGACGGATCCGGCTTTTCGCCGGTGGGTGCTGGCTCAGGTGCCGGACGATCCACTGGGTACTGGCGCCTTCTGGGCGGCCTACAACGCCAAGAAACCGGAGGCGCAAGCGACGGAGATCGCGCCAGTGCTCAACAAACTGCGCCAGCTCATCCTGCGTCCCTATCTGCGCGCCGTGCTGGGGCAAGCGCAGCCGCGCTTCGACTTAGCAGAGCTCTTTACTCGGCGGCGCATCGTCGTCGTCAATCTCAACCGTGGTCTGCTTGGGGCGGGTGCGGCCCAGCTGCTGGGCACCTTGCTGGTGTCGCGGCTGTGGACGCTCCTCCTGGCCCGCCAAGCTCTGCCGCCAGAGCAGCGCCACATCGTCAGCATCTTCATCGACGAGGCGCATGAGTTCATCGGCGGCCTGCCGCATGACCTGTCCGACGCGCTGGCCCAGGCCCGCTCGCTGGGCGGGGCCTTCCACCTGGCGCACCAGTACCGCGCGCAGCTGTCGCCCGCGATGATGCAGGCGATCGAGAGCAATGCGCGCAACAAGCTGTACTTCGGCCTCTCGAGCACCGACGCCGCGGCGGCCGCCCGCCTGGCACCCGAGCTGGAGGCGGTCGACTTCCAGCTGCTGCCCGCCTTCCACGCCTACGCCCAGCTGATGCAGCGCGGCCAGCGCAGCGATTGGTTCTCGCTCACCACCCAGCCGGCGGCCGCACAGCAGCGCGACCCAGCCACCCTCTATGCCGCCAGCCACGCGCGCTACGGCGTACCGGCAGAGCAGACCGAGCAGGCGCTGCTCGCCCTCACCTCGTCCACGTCTACCAGCGCACCTACATCAGCGACGGATAACGACAGCCCAATCGGCCGGAGGCAGCGATGATGCCGCTGCTTCGCACCACCTTCGCAGGACGCCTGGCACGACGGTTCGGCAGACGGATCGCTGGCCTGAGCCAAGCCGCCAATGCCCGCCATAGTGCGCAATACGGCCAAGCAGTGGCGGTGACTGACCCCATGTTCTGGCGTCACCACTGGCCCGTGGGGGAGAAGGACGAACCATGGAGGAGGACACCATGAGACAGCATCTTCCCCATGCCTGCGATCACCCCGCGGCGCATCGACTCCTGGCGCTGCTGGCCACCTACCGCTTCGCGACGACGACCCAGCTGGCCCGCCTGACAGCTGAGGCTTATGGCTCGCTGTCCTCCGCTATCCGGCAGACGCTGCGCCACCTAGCGCGGCTGCAGGAGTACGACCTGGTCACCCGTCTGGAGCGACGGGTTGGCGGCTGGCAGGGCGGCTCCACTGTCTCCATCTGGACGCTCACGACTCGTGGGCGCCGCGTGCAAACCGGCAGCCGTAGCCGGCAGCGCCCGCGCAGCCTGTCCACCAGCTTCTTGGCTCATCTGCTGGCGATCACCGAGACCAGTGTGCAGATCACCGAGACCGCTCGCTCCATGACGGACGCCAGCGCCACCATCACCACCGAGCCAGGCTGCTGGCGCTCCTACCTGGGGCCGGCTGGGCAGCAGCTCACCCTGCGGCCCGACCTGCACGCCGTCGTCGCCAGCCCGCACTACGACGACCACTACTTCATCGAGGTCGACCGCGACACCGAGAACCCTGCCCGTGTCCTGGCCGCCTGCCAGCGCTACGCCGCCTACTACGCCAGTGGGGCCGAGCAGCGAGCCTGCGGCGTCTTCCCACTCGTGCTGTGGGTGGTGCCGAGCGCTGCACGCTGCCAGCAGCTGCGCCGCGTCATCGCCAGCGACCAACGCCTACCCGCAGCGCTTTTCGCCGTCATCACTAACCAACAGATCGGGGAGACGATACGGAATGGGGCGGCGGCGTGATGAATGCAAAAGGACTGTGACGACTCAATAGAATACGACTTACGAAATATGGAGGTGCTGTGTGATGAACAAGAACGATGCTGACGAAAAAATGGTGTCCCATTCGACTGAAGGGTCTATCGGGGGTGGCGAGCATGGATCTAAACCAATTGTGGGTGATGTACTGGACAATTTCGGCGATCGGAGCGGTAATAGAAGTATGCAAGTATCACCTTCTCCCACCATCCAAAACTCGGCCGAGCAGCTGGCCCAGGAGCTGACTCCCCGGCGCGCCGTGTCCTACCTGCGCGTCTCTACCCGCGAGCAGGCCCGGCGGGGCGGCCGTGAGGAGGGCTTCTCTATCCCGGCCCAGCGGGCGGCCAACAAGCGCAAGGCGATGAGCATCGGCGCCATCATCGGCAAGGAGTTCACTGAGGGCGGGGTCAGCGCCACTACCACGCGGCGCCCGGCTCTCCAGGCGATGCTGACCTACCTGGAGGAGGAGGCTCGGGCGGGGCGGCCGGTCGACTACGTCATCGTCCACAAGCTCGACCGCCTGGTGCGCAACCGCTACGACGACACGACGCTGGGCAAGCGCTTCGATGAGCTCGGCGTTCGGCTGGTGTCGACCAGCGAGAATATCGATCAGACGCCCGGTGGGCTGCTGGTGCACGGCATTATGGCCAGTATCGCCGAGTTCTACTCCAAGAACCTCTCCAATGAGGTGAAGAAAGGCATGGCCGAGAAAGTGCGGGGTGGTGGCTGTATTGGCCGAGCCCCACTGGGTTACCGCAACGTCATCACAACGAAGAATGGCCAGGAGGCGCGCATCGTGGTGGTGGATGAGGTACGTGGGCCGCTGGTGGCCTGGGCCTTTAAGGCCTACGCCAGCGGGGAGTGGACACTCAGGCGCTTGGCCGAAGAGCTGACGCTGCGCGGCCTGACCACCGTGCCGACCGCCTCACTGCCAGAGAAGCCAGTGACGGTGCAGCTACTCAGCAAGGTGCTACACAATCCCTTCTACGTCGGTGAGGTGGTCTACCAGGGGGTGCACTATGCCGGGAGCCATGAGCCCTTGGTGGATCGAGCGACGTACGAGTCGGTGCAGACGCTGCTGGCCACCCGCGTCAACGGTGAGCGGACGGTCAAGCACGCCCACTACCTGAAGTCGACGATCTACTGCGGCATCTGTGGTTCCCGTCTCATCGTGACGAATGTGAAGCCCCGCGGTGTGGTCTATGAGTACTTCGTCTGCTTGGGGCGGCACTCCAAGAAGCAGCCGCAGTGCTCGTTTCGGGCAACGCTGGCGGAGCAGATTGAGGATGAGATCGTCCGGCTCTATGACCGAGTGGCGTTGCGGCCTGGGCAGCGAGCTGTCCTCGAAACTGCCCTGCAGCGGCAGCTCGCCATGCTGGTAGCGGAGTCGACTCAGCGGCTGACGGAAGCGAAGACCGTGCGGCGACGGCTCGAACGGGAGCGAGACAAGCTCCTCCAAGCTCACTACGCCGACGCCATTCCGCTTGACGTCCTCAAGCGTGAGCAAAGCCGGATAAGCCGTGAGCTGCGCGGTGTGGAGCGGCAGATGACGGGGCTGGAGGGTGAGATGACAGAGCGGCAGGCCTTGGTCGGGCAAGCGTTAGATATTGCCCAGCACATGGCCACCGCCTACCGGCAGGCTCCTGAGCACATCCGGCGCATGCTCAACCAGGTGCTCTTCGACAAGGTGTACATCACACCAGACGATGAGACTGGGCTGCTCACTGCGATAGTGCGCTACCAGCCACCGTTTGATGGGGTACTGGGGGTGAGATACGTGACGACGGCAGGCGACGGACTACAGCAGGCGGGCGGCAATGCGGCGGGTGCGGTGGAGGAGATGGATGATGACCTTGATGCGATGGATGGTGGGACAGGCGAATCGAAGACTATGGCCAGCGACACTCCTACATCTCCTCGAGACGACGAA
>ERZ773079.2415-NODE-2415-length-10425-cov-22.179171_pt1 | contig 10425 bp, 9 predicted proteins | sample MGYA00511355_ERZ773079 | MGnify/ENA primary metagenome ERZ773079 (study PRJEB29015, sample SAMEA2737979) | human oral metagenome | biome: human oral; feature: human-associated habitat; material: dental | place: China | collected 2117 ... | reverse complement strand
GCGCCTTCATTGCACACGCCCACCTCAGCGACGACGAGTGCGAACTGCTCTACGATCTGTGCGTCTCGACGAACTTCCTCCTCGTTCACGTGGACGCGCCCCTGCAGTTCGTCATCCCGGATGGGAATCACCGGATCGACCAGTTGCCACAAGAGGTGAGGGATGACGCAGACCGAGGGGAGATTGAGATTATTGTGGCCAACAGCTGGCAGGAGATGCAAGCCGCATTAATGAACGCATAGACGCGCATTCCGTAGAAACGAGGACTCCAACCACGGACAGGACGTATCCACCCATGGGCTTCTCTCTTTACCTGTCCAAGATCGACGGAAACCGACTCGTCGACCCTGATCGCGACGACGTGCAGGAGTTCTTGCGACGACGTCGGATGCATATGAAGGTCATCCCAGCCTCCAGCACAGGCCGGTCCTCGTTCGCGACTCTGCTCAATGAGGACGGCTCCGCCATCAATGTCGATGGGCTCCAGGACTTTCACTTCTCCAACGTGCTCGAGGAGGACGAGGCGATGACGGCGGGAACCGGGCACGCCCACCTCACCGCCGGTGAGTGCGACTTCATCTTTGATCTGTGCGTCTCGGCGGGCTTCATGATCGTCAACCCTCAGGGAGGCCCCAGCTACATCGTCCCGCGCGGGAACCACACCGCTGAGAATCTGCGCGCCATCACGCAAGGTATGAGAGAGGCGGATCAGCGGCAGGACATCGTCGCCGTCAACAGCGGAGAAGAGCTTCAGGCCTTGCTCACCGGCAGGCTCCAGACCTTCCTCGACTGGCGCGAGCGAGCCTTCACCCGGCTGGGGCTGAACAGTTCCGGACCGGAGCCCTCGCCGAGCGCCTGACTGACACCCGGTCTCACGCCTCCACCCCGGCGCTCCTCGCGGTCAGTGAAGCGCGGGCGGGAATAGGGGCCTCGCGCAGTACCGTGTCCTCATGTTCAACGCCCTTCGTCACTCGCTCAGCGGATCGGCGCCGGCCGGCCGCGAGACGCCGGTCCTGCCCGCCCCCGGAGACCATCCGGTGCTGGGGACTCCCCTAGACGGACCGTGGCCCGAGGGCAGCCGGGTCATCTACCTGGCGGCCGGCTGCTTCTGGGGCGTGGAGCGGATCCTGTGGCGCCAGGACGGCGTCGTCTCGACGTCGGTCGGCTACATGGGCGGCCAGACGCCCAACCCCACGTACCAGGAGGTGTGCACCGGGGCGACCGGTCACGCCGAGACGGTGCGCGTCGTCTACGACCCGGCCGTGTGCGGCGAGGGCGGGGAGACCCTGCTCAAGACCTTCTGGGAGAACCACGACTCCACGCACCTGAACCGCCACGGCAACGACGTCGGCACCCAGTACCGCTCGGCGGTGTGGACGACGACGCCCGCCCAGCACGAGGCGGCCGTGCGGATCCGCGAGGCCTTCCAGGGCGAGCTGACCCGCCTGGGCCTGGGCACCTGCGTGACCACCATCGAGGACGCCGCCGACGCGCCGGCTCAGTTCGGCGGGCCCTACTACCTGGCTGAGGACTACCACCAGGCCTACCTGCACAAGAACCCGAACGGCTACTGCAACCACGGGCCCAACGGGGTGACCTGCCCGGTCGGCATCACGGATCTGCCCGCCCAGACCGACGTCCTGGCCCCCGGAGACGCGCCGTCCTGAACCGTATCCAGTCCACACCTGGAACACCGAGATCGCGGTTAGCCGCCAACACCTGCATTCCCCCTCGCATCACCTTCCACCTTGGCCGTGCTCACGCTCTGATCGGCGTGTCCGAAATCGGGGCTCGATTACGCAGAACGTGCGGAGAAAGTGACGTCCCACAGAGGCGAGTTCTCGAGCTTGCCATGCTCGGCGGTGGCAAAAAGCGTCCAGCCACTGGTCTCAGTGTCGCCGAGCCAGAGCCCTAGAACGCTCAGTGGCAGATTCGATCCATCCGAGGTTGGGACAGACGTGTCCCATGTGATGATGTAGGCCTCCTTCATATGAGGCCACGTCTCCTTCGTCCGGAACACATTGGTTTGACGCTCTGAAACCAGAAGCACCTCTTGCGCGTAGGTCTCGTCGACGAGAGAGCGCCCGAACGATTCCACACGCCGAACTCTCACCCGCGGGATCCCGTTTTGCGCACCCGGCATAAGAATCTCAGTCATCGGTTTCCCCTCCGAGTTACTCACCTCGCTGACGGTTGCACCACCGGGGGCGGTGAGCGTCAGACCGTGGACCTCAACCGGATCACCCGATGGAGACGTCGGCTGCATGTTTCGCGGCTGCGTATCAGGGACGACCTGGATGTCTTCGATAGGCCGCCAGGTGGATGTTTCACCAGGACTCGGAGAGGGCCTTCCTGATGTACCGGCGCCGCCTGACGACGATGATCCAGCAGCTCTAGAACTGCGACCCGAGCAACCTGTCACATAAGACAACCCAGCAACCCCCAACGGAACCAGCAATGAACGACGAGACAACATCGGACGCTGAGGCATCAGCAACCCTCCCAGCGGTTCCACTTTCCACCAGAATAGTACTCACCATTAGAGAACTTAACAGTCTCATCGGTGTACCCTAGCCCTGCACTTGTCACCAGCTCATATTCCAAACTCGCTCTTGCTCCATACTTAGAGGACCTCTTCGATACATCTTGTCGAGTCAGTACTCCTCGATCCACAGCAGCATTAACGAAGGTGGCCGTAGCCTGATTAAGCTCTTCGAGCGAGCTCTTGCCGGAATCAAATCCTTGAATTTTAGCAGCAGCCAAAAAATTGTGAGCCATTTGGGATGCCTCCTTGGAGTTCAGGTCAACCGAGGCTGTCCACACCTGACCAGACTCAAGCGGGTCAGGATTATCCATCCCCAAAGGCGTTGTTGCACCAATCTGTGCATCATAAGTGCCACTTACCGTCACATTCAACACCTTATTTGGATCATTATTGTTGACCGTCACAGCGACAATCATTTCTCCAGACGCTCCAGCCTCTCCTCCAGCGCCCACAACACCAGCATGACCGGACGCTTGGGCACTGACCTTATAGTACGTGGTAGCCGTGCCTTTTTCAAGATTTAGTTTACCTCCGACAGCAACAGCCGCACTACCCTCTGCTTTAGCACCTGCAACGCCCAAAGTGGCATCAGCCTGCGCGCTTCCCTCTGGACCAATCTGGTAGTACATTTCTTTTGGCTTTGGAGGTTGATAACGATCAAAATAGTCAATCGCATCATTTATGTAGCCACCAAAAGGACCAGTACTCTCGACTACCTTCTTTCTAATGAGATAATTTTTCAGGTCATCCTTTGCTTTTTCTGAGTCGACTTCATAGGTCGCTCCACGCTCTTCAGCCAGCTTTGCGGCAGCACCCACAGAGGCGTGAGCCCCATAGGTCTGATTATCATATGTGAACTCCACACCGCCGCCACCCCCAGTACTGACTCCAACCTTGTCTCCACGCTTGTCGGTCACCCTGTAGTGTCCATTTGAAAGTTTTTCCGTAACAATACCCCCATTAACCTCAACATCAACTACCAGACCAAGATTGGCATTGAAATTCTGAGAATGTCGATTGGTGGTGCAAGGTTCAGTAGGCTTGTGCTTATCCTCTTGCGCTTTATCGTCAGTCGCACCGCACTGCATCCCTCCAGCTCCAATGGCCTCGCTGACCTTAGAGAGGATGCTGCACGAAATATCACGCCCATGGCTCGGAACTGCAGCAATCACCCCAGCAACGAGGATTGCCGCGATGATAGCCATTCCAGCGAACTCAACGAACGTCGCACCGTTTTCACGGATTTTTCGGCAGCTATGTCCACGAGTATTTTGACTCGATGACGAGGCCGACATGTGTTTTCCCACCTTTACCACCCACCCCGAGGCATCAGGGTGCAACAGCCTTGCACAAGAAACAAAGAAACAGACTATCAATCACATCGAAAAACTTTCCGCAATCAAATATAGTCATCCCTTCGTAGCATAAACACATATATCAGAGACGAGATAAGCGAAGCGATTACCGCGAAAATGATCACCATGAGAATCGACGCCCAGCCACGCACCACATATGTGGGAATAATATTGACGGCACTCACAACGGCCGCAGGGACCACGGAATGCATCACAAATACCACTATTGACCGAAGGCGGCGCCTTACAATAAACATCGCCAATAGACTGGCGATGAAAGACGACAGCCCATTCATCCATGCGACGGTTCCAACCACGGACTGCGCAGATTCAACGGCAGCGTACGTCAGCGTAGGAACGGACAGCATCACCATGAATGCCAGCATCAGCAATACAATTTGAAACGCTGTTCCAACTACAAGCAATAGCGGCGACCACGTAATCTCATCGCGGTGCAGCACGTCACGATTCGCGCCATCCATAGTTCTCGACCTTTCCCACCGCACACTTCTGCGTGCACACAGTGACCGACGCCCAGCCAAGACGGTCGCACCATAGTTCACGCCCAGGGCATCGCGGCCCACAGTAGTTCTATCATTTTCCCAACAATAGGGCCATCCGCCCCCAGTGCGCCCCTACCTCAAAGGGCGATGCACCTCATGACAAAGGCCGAGATGTATTTGCGAGACCCGTCATTACCTCGATCCGCTGTCGGGGATGTCAACTCTCCGGCTTTGGTTCGACGTCGTCACACGCTGTCAACGGCGACAGCGTCTCCGGCTATCGCATCCCCCGAGCCGCCAACTACCCCAGCCTTTGAAGTGTAAATCACCAGGGTTCTCACACGTTGCCTTGAGATGCTGTCTTCCGGCCGCCTGCCAGCACTCCCAGCCTTGAGCGCCCGCGACCGCCTGACCTGTTTCCCTGCGCACCACAGGAGGCTCAACCCCGATGAGCAGCCAGCAGACCAGCACCCCGTCCCCGGACCAGACGCCGGAGGGGACGCAGTCGGAGACCCACTGGGCCGAGGACACGGACTTCCAGTGGCGCGCCGCGACCGAGCTGCTCATCGCCCTGGGGGTCCCACGCTCCACCGCCCGCCTCACCAGCGACCTGCGCACCTCCATCGCCCATCTGGAGGAGGTCGACGCCCACCTGCCCCGAGACGGCAAGCCCCTGCCGGAGGCGGACCGCCTCACCCGCAACAACGCCGTCGACGACGTCGCCCACGCCATCCTGCCGCTGGCGCACGCCACACTGGAACGGATCCGGGCCGAGGAGCTGCGCACCGAGGTCGTCGGCGTCGACTATGACGCCCTGTGCGACGCCGTCGAGCAGCTCGAGACCACCTACCGCGCCGGCTGGTGGCGCGCGGCCGAGAGGGAAGGCGCCGACTTCTTCCTGCGCGAGGTTGAGGCCCTCGAGCGCCTCAATGTTCCGCCAGTCCGGGCCACCTGGCGCGACGCCGGCAGGATCGTCAGCGTCCTGCGCAAGATGCCCGACTCGACGCTGCGGCGCATGGCCCGCACAAGCAACCCCATGGCGCTGCGATTCATGGTGCTGTTCGGCCTCCAGGCCGGCTACCGCGACGGGCTGTTCGACAAGACCATCTCGATCCCCCGCCTCATCCACACCCGCACCAGCGAGTACCGCAGCGCGTACCGGACCAGCTCAGCCGCCTAGCGCGAGCCGCGCAGCCACCACCTGCCCACTCACCGACAAAAACTTCAGAAACGACGCGGCTCCGCGTCGTTTCTGAAGTTTTTGTCGAAGTGAGGAGCTCACCAGCGTCGGCCAGTGGGTCTGACTCCCGCAGCGGCCAGTCGCCGCAGCATCTGTGTCCCGGCGTCGCCCCAGGCCTGCGCCCACGTCCAGCGGGCCACCATCAGGCCCGAGGCCCGCAAGGCGTCCTCCCGGAGCTTCTCACGCCACACGACATCCTCCGGGTCCTGTCCGAAGGAGGCCGACCGGTACTTGACCCGACCGTCGAATTCGCCGGCCACCTCATGGTCCGGCCAGTAGTAGTCCAGGATGTAGAGCTCCTGCCCGACCCGCACACTCACCTGCAGCTCCGGCTTGGGAAGGCGGTGCTCCCACATACGGACACGGGACATGGACTCGCCCGGCGACTCGGATCGACCGTCGGCCAGGCGCACGGCCTGCCGAGCGCGGGGGCCACCACGTGCCGTAGCGGGCAGACGTTCCAGCGCCTCCTCCATGGCTTCCACGGAGCACAGTCTGTTGTGCAGGGCCTCGTCCATGGCGGCGACTCCCGCCATGACCCCGCTCCACCGAGCCAGGTCAATGAGTGAGTCCGGCAGCGCGACGGCGAGGTGCCTGCCCACCCTGACGATCTCAGTGCCGCGGCGCCGGACGTGACGCCACAGCAAGGAGGTCCGCACCCGCCCGGGACGCCCCTCCACGACCTCCACCCTGCGCAGGACCGTCCCCACCAGCGGCAGCCCGTATGCGGCGACGGCGGAGGCGCCCGCCAGTACCAGGTCCTCGCCGTACTTCCGGTGCGCCGCCTCGAGCAGCAGCTCGTAGCGCTCCATCCACGCAGCCTCCTGCCAGGCCGCGCGGGGTGCGTAGACGCCGGCGGCGACGCGCAGCCAGTCGTGGCTGAGGTCCGGGCGCGCGCACGCGGCGCCGTCGAGACCGGTCTCGTTCCACATCAGCGGGCGCAGGGCCCCGACGTCGGACAGGGGCAGGGAGGAGATCGCGGCGGTCATGCCCCCATGCTGCCCGCAACGCCCCGGCTCTCGCCCGGTGCGCTTGCCGCCCTGTGGAAACAAGGGGCCGACGACGCCGTTGTGGACACCGGGATTGCCGATCACTTCGACCGAATCTTCAGAATCGACGCGGCTCCGGGTCGATTCTGAAGATTTTGTCGAAGTGTGGGTGGGAGGCTGTGCGGGAGGGTGGACGTGCGTGGCGGGGTCGGTTGGGGCTGGCCTCGTCAGTCCTCGTCGGGCCGGCCGGCCAGCTCGAGCTTGCGGTAGCGGCTGACGGCCGCGGCGACGTCGACCATGCGGGGGCGCACGAGGAAGGCGGGCCGCACGCGCTCGTCGGTCAGGGCGTCCAGACCCTCGTCGTCGAGCAGGGCCTCGAGGTCGTCCAGGCACTCGCGCAGCGGGGAGACCCCGTCGAAGCGCTGCTCCAGCAGGGCGCGCAGGGCGTAGGCGATGGCCTCGGCCTGCCCGGGGTCGGTGACGCCGCCGACGTCGGAGATGTCGATGTCCTCCCGGTCCAGGACGAGGGTGGAGGTGCCCTGGGCGCGGGTGCGCACCGGTCCCCGGCGGGTGCGCGGCGGGGCCGGCTCGGGGACGCGCTGCCGGGGCTCGGCGAAGTCCTCCAGGCCGGTCAGGGGCCGGGGCTGGTCGGCCACGACCCGGCGGGCCTGCTCGGTGACGTCGCGCAGGTGGTAGGCGTCCATGAGCAGGACCCGGTCGGCCACGTCCAGGTAGTCCCCGGAGCCGCCCATGACCATGACCGTGGAGACGCCCCGCCGGCGGAAGAGCGCGGTAATCCGGTCCACCAGGGGCGTGATGGGCTCGCGCTCGGCGGCCACCAGCTCGCGCATGCGCGAGTCGCGGATGAGCAGGTTGGTGGCGGAGGTGTCCTCATCCAGCAACAGCGCGGTGGAACCGGCCTCGACGGCCTCGATGATGGAGGCGGCCTGGGAGGTGGATCCCGAGGCGTTGCGGGTGGTGAAGGAGGCGGTGTCGCGCCCGGCCGGCAGGTGGGAGATGAAGGGCGTCAGGTCGACGCCGGTCACGGCGCGCCCGTCGGCGGCCCGCACCTTGACGGCGTCGGGGACTGTGGCGACGAGCTCGCGCCCGTCCCCGGGCACATGCGGGTAGACGCCGCGCTCGATGGCGCTCAGCAACGTGGACTTGCCGTGGTAGCCGCCTCCGACGATGACGTTGACCCCCGCCTCGACGACGGTGCCGCGCACCGTTCCGGCGTGGGGGAGCTCGACCGTGGCGGCCATGGACTCGGGTGCATCAAGGGGGACACCGCCGTCCAGGGGCTCGTCGCTCACACCGGAGCGGCGCGGCAGGACGGAGCCGTCGGCGAGGAAGGACACCCAGCCGTTGCGGGCCACCGTCGCGGTCAGGTCCCGGTGGTCCTCGAGGGTGGCGATGTGGCGCACGAGCCGGTCGCCCCGCTCGCCGGTGAGGTCCATGGCCTCCTCCAGCTCGCGCACGAGGTCCCGCCCCACGATCCGGGAGGCCTCGTGGCCCTGGATGGAGCGGCCCTGGGCGGGCAGGGCCAGGCGGGCGCGGACCTCCAGGACCCAGCCGGGCCCCTCCTTCTTCTCGTCGGGGCGCACGATGATGCTGGAGCGCTGAAGGATCTCCTGCCCGGGAGAGGCGATCGACAGCGCCGTGCCGCGGAATCCGGCGTGCAGCTCGCGGGTGAGGAAGTCGCCCACGGCCAGGCGCCGGTCGGCGTCGGCCAGCAGGTCGGCCTCGTCGAGCAGCTCCAGGCCGTGCAGGTCGGTGGGCACGTCCACGTGGATGCGCGTGGGCGGGGCGTAGGGGTCGGACTGGACGCGGTCGATGTGCAGGAACCAGCCGGCGGGCGCCCGGTAACGCCCGACGATCGCCTTGTAGGCGGCGTAGGAGCGTCCGTCGAGGGCGTGGAGGTGGCCGACGAGGTCGGCCAGGAGGCCGTCGCGGGGCTCGTCGTCGTAGACGCGGCGCGAGCGGCCGCGCTCGCCATCCCGGTAGCCACGGTCACCACCCCGGTAACCGCGGTCGCCACCACGACCCCCTCCCCCGCGGTCTCCACCCGAGCCGCCTCGGTAACCGCGGTCGCCACCACCGGAGCCACCCCGGTAGCCGCGTCCGCCCCTGTCGTCCCGGTGGGAACCGCCTCGCTCGCTGCGCTCAGTCATGATGGAAACCCTACCCACCCGCTGATCCGAGCCCCGGCAGCCGCAGCACGAACGACGTCGCCGCCGGGGCACCCGCAGGTACCGCCGACGGCGACGTGGTGGACTGGCGTCCTCCGGTTCAGCTGGTCAGCCGAGTTCCGCGCCTTCAGCGCAGGGAGGCCAGGGCGTCGGAGTGGGCGACGACGTCGCGCACCATGGCCGGGACCTCGGGGTCGTGGAAGGAGGCCGGCGAGAAGGCGCCGTCGGCGAAGTCGGTGTTGAGCGACAGGAACACGTTGGAGGCCACGACGGTGGCGCCCATGCCCTGGAGGATCTGCTGGAGGTGGCTGACGGCGCGGATGCCGACGCTGTAGGAGTAGCCGACCACGCCCACGCCCTTGTTGGCCACGGCGCCGGGCTGGAGGAAGTCGATGGCGTTCTTCAGCGCGCCGGGGATGGAGAAGTTGTACTCGGGGGTGACGAAGATCAGCGCGTCGAAGGACTTCAGGGCCGCGTCGAAGGCGGCGCCGGCCGGGTCGCTGGGGACAGCCATGCGCGGGGGGACCTCCTCGGAGAACAGGGGCAGGTTGAAGGAGGCGATGTCGACGATCTCGGCCTCGACGCCCTCGATCTCATTGGCCTGGTCGACCACCCACTGGGCGATGGAGCCACCCACACGGTTGGGGCGGACGGAACCGACGACGACGGCAAGACGGGTCATGTTATTTCTCCTGGTCAAGGGGAGGCCGGGTCGGGGTCGGCATCAGGTGGAGGCCACTCTGCGCAACCACGGCACGCCCGGCCGCGACAAATGATTCATCAATAACTCTATGGGAATTCCAACAGAAGTAGCGACCTCTTATTGCATGATACCTGCCACAACAGGCCCGGCCACTCCGCCCCCTGCCGTTCAGGGAGCTGGGAGGCCCCATTTTTCACGGCTCAGCGGGCAAGGAAGAAGCGGAAGGCGGGGTCGGTGGTCTCCTCGTTGTAGGAGTAGCCGAGCCGGTCCATGTGCTCGGTCAGCTCGACGTCGTCGGGCCCGGCCGCGAAGGCGCACAGGATGCGGCCGTAGTCGGCGCCGTCGGTGCGGTAGTGGAACAGGGTGATGTTCCAGCGGGTGCCGAGCACCTCCAGGAAGCGCACGAGGGCGCCGGGGGCCTCGGGGAAGGCGATACTGAAGAGCCGCTCCGCCAGCCCCCGGGGGGCGCGGCCACCGATCATGGAGCGCACGTGGACCTTGGCGAGCTCGTCGTCGGTCAGGTCCACGACGCGGTAGCCCACGGCCTTCAGGTCCCGCACGATCTCGGCGCGCTCCTCGCGCCCGCGGGTGAGCTGCACGCCCACGAAGATGCGAGCCGGCGAACCGGGAGGGGCCGAGGCGGAGACCCGGTAGTTGAACTCGGTGACGGCCCGCCCGCCCAGGACCGAGGCGAAGCGGAGGAACTCTCCCTGGACCTCGGGGATGGTCACCCCGAGGATGGCCTCGCGCTGCTCGCCGATCTCGCTGCGCTCGGAGATGTAGCGAAGCTGGTGGAAGTTGAGGTTCGCGCCCGAGAGCACGCAGGCCAGCCGCTCGCCGGCCAGGCGGTGGGCGGCGACGTACTTCTTCAGGCCGGCCAGGGCGATGGCGCCGGACGGCT
>ERZ773079.2414-NODE-2414-length-10426-cov-4.057468_pt1 | contig 10426 bp, 9 predicted proteins | sample MGYA00511355_ERZ773079 | MGnify/ENA primary metagenome ERZ773079 (study PRJEB29015, sample SAMEA2737979) | human oral metagenome | biome: human oral; feature: human-associated habitat; material: dental | place: China | collected 2117 ... | reverse complement strand
GATCAAGCGCGGCAAACAGATCCCGAGCGAGCGCGAGTTTGGATTCGATAAATGATCGTTTTAGATACGAATATTTGTATATATTTGATAAATAACGACGAAAAATACGCTCCTAAAATACTCGATTGTCTGACAAAACATCTAAGATCGGATATTTTTATCTCGCTTATTACCGTTGCCGAGCTGAGATTTGGTGCAGAAAATTCTAAGCGCAAAGAGTTAAATTGACGGTCAATAGACGAGTTTATCTCAAATTTTAATATTTTGCCATTTGGCATGCGTGATGCTCAGGCATATGGTGCAGTGCGCCGCGAGCTAACGGCGGCTAATCGTAAAATAGGAGATATGGATATGTTGATCGCTGGAATGTATTATCGCGCGGCTGCACGCTCGTTACGAATAACGAAAAAGATTTTAAAAATATAAGCGGGCTTAAAATAGAAAATTGGACGTAAATTTGAAATTTTAAAATTTACGCTGCACGGCGGGCGTTTAAATTTTGCTCTCGCCGCAAATTAATCGTCACGCCTAAACGGCTTATAAAATTTAAGGAGAAAATTTGGCTAAAGCTTTAAAAATCATCATAGCCGCGGCTCTGGGCTTGCTCTTTTGCGTAAAGGTGCTGCCGATTTTGGCGGCATTTTTCGCGTTGAATTCTTTCTTTGATAAAGATGATATGGAGCTAGATAAAGCCCCGCCGATGCAAAACTACGAGCAAAATCGCGAGAAATTCCTAGACCTGTTAGCTTTTGCAGGTCGCAACTTCCCTAAAAATTTGCGCGTTACGATCCAGAGCACCTACGGCGATGAGTATATTTGGATCGATTTGGACGGCGATGAGACGAAATTTTATTCAAATTCCATTTTTAGAGATAATGCGCCGAGTATCGGCGATGGGCTAAAGCTCATCGGCTGGGACAAAAAGACGTTTGGGCAGCTAAAATCAAAGCTCGCGACGATAAACGCTAGAACTATCGTGCTAAATAGAAGCGGCGATAGCGGGGTGCCTTGGGCGGAGATCACCTACCGATACGTGGAGCACTTCACCGATAGCTATCAGTTTTATGCCCCTGATAGCCCGAAGCTCGCCAAGCTGCACGCCAAGGGCTGCTCGAAAAAATTTGAAAGCGACGGCGTAGTATTTTTATTCGAAATCACAACATCCGGCTCATATAGAGCGTTCTGCGATGGCGACGACGATAATAAGAGCGTTTTGATCGAAAAGCACGATTTGTAGAACTAGGCTCGCGCAAGAAAAATTTGGCGCCTTAATTTGTGGTGCGATCGATAAGGCGTCGCGAGATTGCACGGCTAAATTTAATCGCCCGAGCCCGCGTTAAGCTTAGCGGTAAATTTTACAATCCGCGCCGAATTCCAAGCAGTCGCGAAAGACAAAACTCCGCGCGAAATTTTACCTAGCCGCGCAAGTGCGTAAGGCAGAATTTCGCATAAGATTTTACGTAGAATTATACGCAGAATTCATTGCGAAATTTTAACCGACTTCGTTAGATAGAATTCTAGCCGGCTGCGTACCGCTAAGCTTGAAGTGCAGATTTTAACCCTCGCTGCCGCAAAAACAAAATCCGCATCAAAGCTCTACGAAACAAAATTTTGCCGCAAAATTACGTTGCAAAATTCCAGGCGCCGAATTTAATATCGCAAAATTCTAAGCGCCAAATTTTACGTCGTAAAATTCCGTGCGTATTTTTCAAACGGCTAAATTTTGCCTCTAAATTCTACGTGCTCAAATTTCGCGCCGCCGCTCCGCAATCACCGCTCGCGAATGCCTAAAGCCTTAAATTCTACGCGCCAAATTCCGCGCAGTTAGCGACCCGCGCGCTGTTCGGGAGCCGTCACAATAAAATTTCGCAGTCTTTCGCGACGGGTGCTCTGCTTTTTAGCCCCAGCCCTAAGCGCGTACCGTAAAATTCCGCGTGGCAAATTTTATTCCGCCCGCAAAGGTCCGTCCCTTTAAAATTGCCAAAATTTAGCCATTTTTCGCTACACTTGCTAAAATTTTAAAATCGATTAAAGAGAGATTATGGACAGAATTGTAGAGATCGAAAAGATGCAGCTCGATGAGAGCGTGGAGAGCTCGCTGCGCCCGTCGAGCTTCGAGGATTACGTGGGGCAGGAGAAGATCAAATCAAACCTCGCTATCGCGATCGCCGCGGCGAAAAAGCGCGCCGACGTGCTCGATCACGTGCTTTTTTACGGGCCGCCGGGGCTCGGCAAAACCACGCTGGCGCATATCATCGCCGCTCAGATGGGCGCCGCTATCAAGGTCACCGCCGCGCCGATGATCGAAAAGGCGGGCGATCTGGCGGCGATTTTGACGAACCTGCAAAGCGGCGACGTGCTTTTCATCGACGAGATCCACCGCCTAAGCCCCGCGATCGAGGAGGTGCTGTATTCGGCGATGGAGGACTTCCGCCTCGACATCATCATCGGCTCGGGTCCCGCCGCGCAAACCATCAAGATCGACATTCCGCACTTTACGCTCATCGGCGCCACGACGCGCGCGGGCATGATCTCGGCGCCGCTGCGGGATCGCTTCGGCATGCAGTTTCGCTTGCAGTTTTACACGCACGCCGAGCTTGCGCGGATAGTGCAGATCGCTTCGGTTAAACTCGGAAAAGAAAGCGCAGCCGACGCCAGCGCCGAGATCGCGCGTCGCTCTCGCGGCACTCCGCGTATAGCGCTAAGGCTGCTGCGCCGCATACGCGATTTTGCCGAGGTGCGCGACGAGGGCGCTATCTCGCACGATCGCGCGCGCGAAGGGCTTGAAGCGCTGGGCGTGGACGAGCAGGGCTTTGACGAGATGGATATAAAATATTTGGAAATTTTATTTGACGCTAAGCGCCGTGCCTTGGGGCTTAGCACGATCGCGGCGGCGCTTAGCGAGGATGAGGGCACGATCGAGGACGTCATCGAGCCCTATCTGCTCGCCAACGGCTACATCGAAAAGACCGCCAAAGGCCGCATCGCAACCGATAAGGCGCGCGAGGCGTTCGGTCGCGTGCTAAAGACCGCGGAGAGAAATCTGTTTGAGGAGTAGGGCGGATGAAATTTTATACTTCACGGCGCTAAGTCAAGCTACGCAGGTGGAAACCCTGCAGTGGCGATTTTGTATATTTGATCTTTGAATTTTGCTTAGTTTTAAAGTTTCTGCAGATTTAAAATTTAAAGTGGGAAATTTTGTAAATTTAGAGCAAATTTATTATCGCTAAATAAAAAACATCCAAAAGAATATGAAAGGGAATTTTATGAAATTCATAACAAAATATATAAAAAGGCTCTTATATTATTTTTACGATGTATTTTATAGGCGTGTTTTTATCAGGGGAGTTTCGCATCCGCCGGCACAGGTGGCTAGCATAGGCTGTTATGGTTTGCTTTTTGTCCTATGCGGGACGCTTCTTACTATTTATAGAACGGATACGGCGCCCAAACAATTGAATGAGCTTGAGATAGATACCGGAATTTTAAGAAACGTTTATTATAATTTTCGCGGAAGCGGCGGACGAATACATATAGAACTAGAAAACGGCAAGAAAAAGGTTTATGAAATAAGCAAAAGCGATAGCGATATTTACGAAAAGCTAAAAGGGCAAAAAATCAAAATTTACGGCGAGCCAAGCCCAGATATATTAGGTAATAATGAAATTTTACAGCTTGAAGATAAAGATGGAAAAATATATAAAGAATATAATTTCGATCATAGATTGTTAAGACCATATTTGATGACCGCACAGTTTAAATTCTTTTTAAAAGGGGTGGTTTTTCTACTTTTGTTGATATTTTTTATAAATTTTTCAGATAGAAATTTGATTAAAAACAATCCAGAAGAAGGAGCAAAAAATGAGTAACGGGTTGGGTATTTATTAGGGATGCGCTTTCGCATGGTCTCGCTAATACGGCTGTAGCGCAAGCTGGAGCGAAGTTCTGCTTTCGTACGCCTATAACGACAGCTATTATTCTCACTCTACATTGAAAGTTAAAATTTAGTCTATTCGCGCATCCGTTATGCTCATTATTTTATAAATTCGCTGCTCTCTTGTTCTACGCAGATTGTTGCTCGTGATTATTAAGATACATTGATTTTCTAAAAAATAGCCTGTCGCCCGCTTAGCTTTTACTTCACTCTCGTTTATCGTACCGATTTTTACTTTGCTTCTAGCAGACACATTCGCTATACATTTTTCTTTTCCGTGTGAAGTTGCCATTGGGCTTATTATAAGAGTTGCGGCGCGAGTGGATCCACACATCGGGCGGGCGTAGCTTTAGATTTTGCGGCACTGCACAAGCGTCTAACACTCGCTTATCGGCGCTACTTGCCAAAGCGCTAATTTCATTAAATTTAGCCGCACGCACGTCCAGCGTCGGTCTGTCGGCGCACACGGTCTGCCCACCCACGCCTACGTAGTCGCACACGCTGCGCAGCTCGTGCACGAACGCGCGCTGCTTCTCGCTGCCGATCCGCCCATGCACCGCGCCGTTTAGCGTGGCGTTGATTTTGATGAAGCAAAAGCCGCTCTCGCGCGCCAAATAAAACGGCTCCGCAAGCTCCGCCGCCGCGGCAGAGCAGACGTCAAATTTCACCTCTATGCCCCCGCGGCGTAAAATTTCCGCGCCGCCCGCAGCCTGCGCGTTCGTATCGCGCGCGCCGATTACCACGCGCGATAGCCCGAGCTGTGCCAAAAGCTCGGCGCAAGACGGGGTCTTGCCGCGGTGCGCGCAGGGCTCGAATGCGGCATAGGAGCACACATCTAGTTTTGACGTATGTTCGAGCTATGCGCTATTTTTATAAATTAGGCACGATCCGTGTACATGTCGTATAGCGCGCTGTATGTTGAAAACGCACGAGGACGTCGCTCGTAAATTCTATGAAATTTTAAAATTTAATCTAAATCTGATAAAAAAATTTATAAAATAGCTCATCAAATTTCAAAAGGATAAAATTTGTCGACGCCAAAAGATAACGCCGCAAGCCGCAATGAAAACTTGGCTGAAAAGATAGCTCAAAATAACGCTGAGAATAACGCTAAAGGCGAGGCTCAAAATTTCACCGAAAATCAGACCGTAAATAACGAGTGGGGCAAAATCGAAGCCGCTGCCGAAAATCAAAGCAAAAACCGGGTCGAAACCGACAAAGCCTCGTCCGCTGGTGCTTCCGCGCTTAACGACGCTGTCGAAGCCAACGAAACCTTCTCGGCTAATGCTTCCGCGCTAGGCGCCGCTGCCGCTTCGGGAGCTGCTGTGGGTGTGAAAGCAGGTCTTGCCAAGGCTAACGGGCGCGCGAAAACGAACAAGATATTTTTTATCGGCGCAATCTTGCTGATGTTTTGCTGCGTGATCTATCTGTTCTCGCCGTTTTTGATGGTGATCGCAATCGGCGTGCTGATGGCGGTGGCGACCTCGGGTCTGCACGCTAAAGTGACGAAGCTGTGCCGCGGCAGGCGCACGCTAGCCTCGGTGCTTAGCCTGTTTTTGCTATGCGCGCTTTTTTTCGTGCCCTTCATCTACGCAGTGATCGAGATCGCCAAAAACGCCGCGAGCTTCGATATGGCGCGCTTAAACGACGCGCTTAGCTACGTTCAGAGCCTAGACATCAGGCTGCCCGGGCCTTTTGAAAAATTTGATACGCAGTTTCGCTCGTTTTTGGCAAACCTAGACGTCGCGGGCTTAGCGAAACAGATCATCTCATATCTCTCGGTCGTTGGAAAGTCCAGCGCAAAATTTATCGTCGATATGGTGCTTATCGTCGTGTTTTGCTTTTTTGCATACCTCTACGGCGAGAGCTTCAAGCGCTTTTTTAAAAAAATTCTACCCGTCGAGCCCGCGCAGATCGATTATATCTTTTCCGAGACGGCAAATACGATGAGCGTCGTGTTTTACTCGACCATCTTCAACGCCGTATTGCAGGGCTTTTTGTTTTCGATCATCGCGGGGATCTTCGGCTTTGACGCGCTGCTGATGGGGGTGCTTTTCGCCTTCTGCTCGCTCATCCCCGCAGTCGGCGGCGCGCTCATCTACGTGCCCACCGCGCTATATGTGCTAGCGGGGGGCAGCACCTCGGGCGCGATCGTGATAATGGCGTATTGCGTGATACTGATCTCGACGCTCGCGGACAGCTTCGTAAAGCCGCTCGTGATAAAATTTATCAACTCGCGCCTAGTCGAAAACCCCGCAAACATCAACGAGATGCTGATCTTCTTCTCAATGCTTTCGGGCATCAGCACGTTCGGGTTCTGGGGCGTGATCCTGGGGCCCGCGATTTTAACGCTATTTATCGCTGTGCTAAATTTATACGATTATCTAAAAAAGATAGAATTCGAGTAGGGCTTGCGCTGCCAGGCGCTTTTAAATTTATGAAAATGCTGCCCGTAAAACGCAATGCCCAGCACGCCCTCGCGGCTCTTGCGCCCTCGCGGCTTTTTGTCCGTTCGCAGCTCTTGCGCGGGCTTAAAGGCTTCAAATTTAAAGGCAAATTTTAATTTCGGCGCACCACTAACTCTCTTTGAGTGCCCGCAGTATAAATTTTAAAATTTGGCTTCGGCGCGGAATTCCTACGCCTAGGAATTTTAAAATTTATGCTCTTGTTTTGAAATTTAAAAACCCTCTGCGCGCCGCAAAGCCCATGGCCGAACGAAGGGCTGCGATACTAGGGAGTAAATGCGCACTAAATTTAGCGTGTTTGACGGCAGCCGAGCTAAGCTCGATGTTTTACTGCGGCGCATCTTAAGCCGCGCGCAGAAGTAGTTTCTGCCAGCGGTCGGCGCCCCGGTCGCCGTATTTTTATAGCGCCATCCCAAACAGACGGGCGTCGCAGCGGCTATAGGCTGTGGCGCCGGACGGCAGTTGCGGTATCTTTTTATGCGGCGTCTGATTTGGTACGGCATGTTTTTTATGCGACGTAAAGCATAGCGCTGCGCAGAAATTTCATAAATTTAATTCGTCCATCGCTTTTAAAATTCTGTATCGTCATAGGGTCTAATTGTAGATTTAAATTTACGGCTAAACGCAAGGCGGCGTATCAAAAGCTTAAAAATCGGCTAAGGGTGCAAAAGCGGCGTCGGGCTAGAGATACAAAAACAGGCTAGAAGTGACAAAGATGAGTTTGAAAATTTCAAATTCCGTGGGCGCAGATAAAATTTATACAAAAAATTTTACCGAGTGACGCAGAGATCGTCGAAAATATAAAATTTAGACAAAAAGCACCAATAGAGTGGCGGCGGTTTAGATCCGCACTTTGCCGCCGTATTTGATCTGGCTCGGGTCTTTTTCGTCCAGCTCGCGCATTATCTGCTCGCCGTTGTCGGAGTTTGCCGCGGCGATGTCTGCGTCAAGATCGGAGTAAGAATAGATCATCATCGCCTCGCTTGCGCCTTTTATAGTCTCTATCGCGCGAAATGCGGCGATCTCGTCCTCGAAGCTCTCCGCGCTAATCGTGGCTACCGCCTTGCCGTCCTCGCACGCGACGAACTCGCAGCCGCCGATGCTTTGCAGCTCCTTTCGAAACGCCGCTACGTCGGCATTTGCGCTCAGATAGATTACGACGCTTGAAATATTCATTTTAACTCCCAAAAGTAGATATATCTATTGTACCCCGAGCCCACGAGATAATCTCCTTCGAAAAGCAGATAGTTGATGATGTCGTTGTCCAGCTCGATGCTGCGGACGATCTCGCCTGCTTTATCGATTACTCGCACGCCGTTACCAACGGTAAAAGCTCCTAGCTCGGGGCTTAGTGCCACGGCAAAAACTGCAAAATGGGCGTTATAAAATTTAGCGAAATCGCCGTTTTCGTAGTAGCACGATCTTTCCTTGTCGTTCGAGCCACTCATCATGCGATCGCCAAGTAGCGCCACGGAGTAGATTCCGTCCTTGTGCAGGGACTTTTGGCTCATAAGCTTTTTTGCTTTCGCGTCGAAATAAAACACGATGCCGCCTTCGCACGAGATTAGCAGCGTTCCGCTGGAGCGGTCGTAGGCGCTGCCGCCCAAAGACGCGATGGTGAGCTTTTGCTCGAAGCTTACCTTACCGCTAGACAGGTCGAAGTATAAAATTTCGCTGCCAAGACCTAGCAAAATCACGGTGTTTTCGTCGTAGAAATAGACGTTTTTAATCCCCGTCATCGGCAACTTGTAGTGCGTGATCTTGCCGCTCGCAAACACGCCCAGCATCTTTTCAAACGCGTCGCCGTTATATAAAAATGCGTATTTTTCGCCTAGTTTATCGACGTCGAATATGGTAGCGCCCATCGGCTCGTCTAGGTAATTTTTGGACGAGGGCAGGGCGAAAATTAGCGTCTTGGAGATTGCGCTCGGCACGGAATTCGAGATAGAATTTTGAGCGGAATTTAATGCCGTAGAATTCTCGGCAGAATTCTGCTTTATGGAATTTGCCGCTGCGGAATTCTCTACGGAATTTATAGCGGCGGTATTTGCCTCGGAATTTCCCGCAGAATTTACGCTTGCTCTTGCATTAAAATTCTGCGCCGCATTGGAATTTATGCTTGCGTTTGCCGCGGAATTTTGATCTGCGAGATTTTGTCCAGCTGCGGAGTTGCGCGCGGAATTCTCAGTGGAGCTAATGGCGATTTTATAGAGCTTGCCGTCGTCGAGTCCTGCGTAAATTTCGCCGTCTAGATTTTTTAGCACCGCGACATTTGCGTCAAGCTCTAGTATGAATCTAGCGTGTTTGATCTTTGCAGGCGTATCTATGCCCACAGCACCGCTAGGTGCCGCGACGCCATTACCGGCATACATGAAGCAGGCGCAAAGTAGCAGCGGTGGTAAAAATTTCATCGTGCGCTCCTACTCAACCTCGGCGCCTTGATTTAGCGTATCTATGAGATTAGAAGTGGAATTTGCGTCGCTAAACCTGCTAAAATCAGCCTTAAAATTATTTTTAACGAGCGGATCGGTCTGGGCTTGCGGTACGTGGCATTGCGTGCAGTTGAAGCGCTGCTCGGCTAGCGTGCCGTTTAGATCCGCGCCTGTGCGAAAGTCTACCAAGTGGCTTTTTGGAATCGGCGTAGAGCCTACATCCTTAGCGACATCGGGCATATGGCAGGTTACGCACATATTGTTATCCTTTGTGATCGGTACAAGCCCGTCCAGACTGTGCGGTATGAGCGGCGGAGCGTTTTCGAAGCTGCGCTCGATCTTCGAAGCGGCGCCCGGAGCATCCTCGCTATATTTGAAATCGGGCAGGGAATTTTTATTTTGCGCCGATTCATCTACGCTTTTTATAAAGCCCATGCTATCGGCGTCTATAGATGCCGTCTTGTCCGCGGCAAACAGCGCCGCACAGCATGCAAGAGCCAAGCCTAAAACCATTTTTTTCATTTTTTCACTCCTAATATACTAAAATTTAACGCATCGTCGTCGCATACATCGATGCAGCGTCCGCAGCTGATACACTCGCTGCTAACGCGCCCGTTTTCGCGCCCGACCATCTTAAGTACCTGCACTTCGGGGCAGACCATTTTGCATTTGCCGCACATCGTGCATTTATCAACCTCGTGGCGAATGCGAATGACGCTAAAATAGCTAAGCGCAGCCCAAAATCCGCCGAGCGGGCATAGCCGCGAGCAGATAGTGCGATCGCCTGCAAAAATTTCAAAAACTACGATCAGTAGCGCGATTGCAAACGCACTGGCACTCAGCGATATGACGGCGCGCGCGAAAAGCGAGATAAAGCTTACGCTCTCAAACGCCGCAAAGCCGAAAGCTCCGCTGCAAACAAGCGCTAGCACCGCTAGGACGTAGCGAGCTTTGCGATTTACGTTTAAAATTTTGGTGTGCACGCCAAATTTTTTACGAAGCCACGCGGCAAGATCGGTCAGTAAATTTATCGGGCAGACCCACGAGCAATATAATCGCGGCGCTATAAGCGCATAAAATGCTCCTACGATAAGCGCTCCGATAACCGCCGTAGCGCCCAAAGAAAAGCTAGCTAACAGCATCTGCGCCGTTGCAAACGGATCGCTTAGATTAATCGTGCCGAAAAGTTTCGACGAGCTTAGATTGCCCTTTAGAATTCCTGATAAAATTCCGTTTTCGCTCGCGGCTTTGAAGGCGAAATTATTTCCTAAAATAAAAAGGACTAGAATAGAAATTTGGCTCAAACGCCTTAAAATAGTGTATTTCATTGCCTAGTTCCTTCCATTAGATCGTCCTCGTTTAAGTAATCCTTACTCTTTTGCGGATCGAGCTTGATTTTGGTGTCTGCGTCCTTTAGCTTCGCGTCGTCGCCCTTGATCCAGCCTTTGACGTAGTTATCGCTGGAAATTCCTATGACGCGCTCGCGCTCCACGACGCTGATAGCCGCCTTTTTCGTGACGCAGGCATGCTCGCATTTGCCGCAACCCGTGCAGTAGTTGCTATCTACGACGGGCACGAGCAGGGCATGCTTTTCG
>ERZ773079.2413-NODE-2413-length-10431-cov-3.753951_pt1 | contig 10431 bp, 11 predicted proteins | sample MGYA00511355_ERZ773079 | MGnify/ENA primary metagenome ERZ773079 (study PRJEB29015, sample SAMEA2737979) | human oral metagenome | biome: human oral; feature: human-associated habitat; material: dental | place: China | collected 2117 ... | reverse complement strand
ATTTTAAATTTAAGGCGCGGAAGTCTAAAACAAGGCATAAAAACGCGATTTATTAATAAATAAGAGTATATTTTGTAAAATTCTTAAAATTTCAAAAAAAGGATTTTCATGAAAAAAATTGCTTTTATTTTAGCGCTTGCGGCAAGCGTTTCGTTCTGCGCGGATCAGCTGATAATCGCAGCCGGCGGCGGATACAAAAAGCCCGTCTCGGCCGTGATCGAAAATTTGAAAAAAGAGGGCATGGACGTGGCGGGATCGTTTGCCAACCTCGGCCAGCTCGTCATTCAATCGCGCGAGAATAAAATTTCATTCATCGTAGGCGACGAGGCGTTTTTGAAAAAAAGCGATCTAAATATCACTAAATTTGAACGCGTTGGGCACGGCACGCTCGTTTTGGTGACGCCGAAAAATATTAAAATAAACGATGTCTCCGAGATCGCAAAGTTCGATAAGATCGCGATGCCAGATCCTAAAAAGGCGATTTACGGTATCAGGACGAACGAGTTTTTGCAAAACGCCAAGATGGATGCGGTAAAAGATAAAATTTTAGCCGTCGCGGGCGTGCCACAGGTGGTCGCATACGTCATCAACGGCGAGGTGCAGGCGGGCTTTATCAACAGCACCGAAGCGGTCGCCAAAAAAGATGAGTTCGGCTCGATCATCTACATCGACGAGAGCCTCTACAGCCCCGCATTCATCGGCATCGCAAGGCTTAGCGCGTGCAACGATGAAGCGCTTTGCGAAAAGGTGATGAAGGAATTTCAATCGGACCGCTCAAAAGAGATTTTTTCAAAATTCGGTCTTAAATGAGCGACATCGCTTGGATCGCGCATCCTTTGCTTTTAAGCGTCAAAGCCCTGTTTTGCAGCTTTTTGCTGCTGATTACGGCAGGGCTTGCGATTGCGTATTTTTTAGCCTTTAGCAAATCGAAGCTTAAAAAAATCGTCGAAATTTTAGTGATTTTTCCGCTCATCTTCCCGCCGATCGCGACGGGATTTTTGCTGCTTTATGTTTTTGGAAAGAGCGGTTTTATCGGCTCTGCGTTAAATTTAGACATCGTTTTTAACTTCTCTTCATTGGTAATCGCCGCGTTTTTGGTGGGACTGCCACTGTTTGTAAAGCCCGTATGCGCGAGCTTTGAGCTATTTCCGAAAAGCTTAATCGAAGCCGCGCAAATTTTAGGCAAAAACAGAGCTCAAATTTTCCTCTTAGTAATCCTTCCTAGCTCGCTTAAAACGCTCGGCTCCGCGCTCATTTTAGCGCTCTCGCGCGGGCTTGGCGAAGTGGGTATCACGCTGATGCTGGGCGGAAATATAGTGGGCAAAACCGACACGCTAGGTCTTGCGATCTACAATGCCGTGTATGACGGAGAGAACGAGCGGGCGCTGATTTTAAGCGTTTTGCTCGTAATTTCCAGCTTGATCTTATTCTTCGCGATAAGCCTTTTAGATAAAAAGCAAAATTTATCTAAATAAGAAAAATTATTTTTTAAGTATTTTTGGATAAAATTGCACTCACATTTCATTTTAAAGGATTTATCATGAAGAAATTTCTAATTTCATCAATTTTAGTCGCAAGCGCCTTGATCGCTCACGAGCACGGCGATATGCAAAATTTTGACCCTAAGACCGGCAAGCACCTCGTCATCGCGATGGAGCAGCTAGGCGAGAAGGGTAACGTGAGCGTAGGCGAGGTCGTAGCGGTCGAGACGAACTACGGCGTGGCATTTTTCCCGAATTTAAAAGGTCTTACTAGCGGCGTGCACGGCTTTCACGTACATCAAAACGCCGACTGCGGCGCGACCGAGAAGGGCTTAGGCATGAAAGCTGGCGGTCACTGGGATCCGAACGATACCAAAAAGCACTCGTTTGCTTGGGACGATAGCGGCCACAAGGGCGATCTGCCTGCGCTTTTCGTCGATGCCGAGGGCAATGCGGTCTATCCGGTGCTAGCTCCGAAAATTAAGAGCCTAGATGAGCTAAAGGGCCACTCGCTAATGGTTCACGTAGGCGGCGATAACCACAGCGATCATCCGAAGCCGCTCGGCGGCGGCGGCGCTAGAATGGTCTGCGGCGTTATAAAATAGGCTTCGTTGCGGATGAAATTTAATCATCCGCAATTTCTAAGTATGTCCGCTCTGCGGTTAAATTTACGCGACGAAATTTCGCCGTCCGCAGTGTCGAGATACGCCCGCTCTGCCGTTAAATTTACGGATGGCGGGCTTTTAATGCAATCTATGCAGCGCGAATTTATGCTAAATTTACGCGCTACGCACCTCTTGCTTTCCGCTTAAAATTTTAAAATTTAGCCTTGTTTGCGCGCATTGCGCTTCCGCCCTGTTTTTGTCGCAGCAGCGTAAAATTTTCTAAATTTAAATCAAAGCTTTAAATTTACGACGCCGAGCTATTTTGGCGGCGCGGCTGCTTTACTTAACTTTTTCTTCACGACTTTTTCCTACAATTATGCCAACTTTCACAAAGGAGAGAGAATGAAAAAGATTGTTTTAGTAAGCGTTTTAGTCGCGGGCGTGCTGTTCGCCGCAGATTTTCAAAATAGCACTCCCGAGCAGATCAATGCCGTAGTCGCGGGCGCCGATGCCAAGAGCTTAAGCGAAGCGGCGTTTGAGATTGATAAACGCGCAGGCGAGCTAAGAGCACAGGCAAGGGATCTCAAGCGCGGATTTAAGACGGAGTTTAAAAAGAAGCTGGACGCTATGAGCGTCGAGGATCGCGAGAAATTCCTAGACGAGTTTAGAAAAAACTATAACGCCCAGGCGGGCAAGCTAAGCGTCGAGCAGGCGGATAGGCTGGATATCGAGCTTAAAGATCGCGGTAATTTCGGCAAATTTAAAAGGCCCGCTCGCGGGTTCGGTCCGCACAGATCGCAGGTGGCTCCAGGAGAGTGCGGCCATATGCCGCATAAAGGAATGGGCAACGGCGCGGGTCCGGCAATGCCGCCAAGAGGCGAGATGCCGTGCAATCAAAACGCCGGCGCCGCTGTGTGCCCTATGACGCAGCAATAGCTGCCCGCGCGCAAGCTACGTAGTTCCGCGCAGCACTTGCGCGGAATTTCGTTTTATCGAAACATGGCGCGAGAATTTTAGAATTTTAGCTTGAAATTTATGCGGCATAGCGCCGATAAAATTTCGCAAAATTTTATCGGCGCAGGCGAGGTTTTGAAATTCTGCGCGGCGAAATTTTAAAGCCCGGCGTTTTGCCTGTAAATTTTAAAATTCCGCGGCGTGAAAATTTTATATCGTAAAATTTTAGTTTCTTGCGCCGTGCCGCGCGAACAATACTAGGCGAGCAATCTTATAAGCCTAAATTTAGTAAGCATACTTTTGAGCTAAGACGCGTCGTTTTCGCCACGATAAAATTTTGCCCTGAAATTTTGCAATTAAATTTTACGTGGAATTTCACAGGGTATAATTTCAAAAATTCTACGCAAGGAGGCGGGCTATGGCAAGGGTTTTGATCGTCGAGGACGAGGGAATGCTGCTAGATATGATGTGCACCTATATGCGCAGCGCGGGGCACGAGGTAAGCGGCAGTAAAAGCTACGACGAGGCGCTATTTTTAGCGTACGAAAAGAGCTTTGATCTGTGGATCTTCGACGTCAAAATCATCGGCGGCAACGGCTTTGCGCTGCTTCGCGAGCTGCGCGAGGCGGGGCGCGGAGCACCGTGCATTTTCACGACGTCGCTAAATACTCTGCAAGACGTCGAAAGCGGCTTTGGAAGCGGCTGCGACGACTACCTCAAAAAGCCCTTCGAGCTAAAAGAGCTGGCTCTGCGCGCGGATAATCTACTAAAGCGCACCTTCGTCCACAACGCCGCCCTGCGCGAAAATATCGGCGGAGGTTTTAGCTTTGATATGGCTCAGCGCGCGCTTTATCGCGACGGAAGAGCCGTGCCGATGCCGCAGAAGCAGGCGCGGCTTCTTGCTCTGCTTCTGAAAAACCGCGATAAATTCCTTAGTAAAGATGAAATTTTCGCCGCGCTGTGGGACTACGACGAGAGCCCGAGCGAGCTTAGCCTGCGCGTTTATATCGCGGAGCTGCGAAAAATTTTGGGCAAGGATCGCATCATAAACGCTTCCAAGCTCGGCTACAAATATCTTTAGGAGCGCGCCGTGTCCAAAATGCGTCAAATTCTACCGATTTTTTTGCTCTATACGCTCACCAGCGTCCTGTTTTTGGCACTGGTAAGCAGTGTATTTTACGAGCGGGAGAAGTTTTTTATCGCGGATCGCGATGCCTTTGCGATCAGGGATTTCAAGCACGGCCTAGAGGCTAAGCTCGCTCGCGGCGGGCGATTAAACGAGAGCGATTTCGACGCCATGCAGGCATATGCAGCGGATCTAAATAGCAGCGATGAGATCGCGCGGGATTTTGAGCCGAAGGATGATGCGCCGCGCGTGTATATGGAGGGTACCAGCAGGATTGAGCAGTTTAATCTCACCGGCAAGGACGGCACGGAGTACTACGTAGCGATCAAAACTGAGGCGCTTGAGGGCAAGCTGGCGGCGCTGAAGCTTAAAATTTTAGCTGTGAGCGCGCTTGTTTTGGCGCTTATTTTGTTGATCGCGTATTTTATCATCCGCCTTTCACTGCGCCCGCTTTATGAAAAGATCGAGTTTCTTGACGGCTTCATCCGCGACACGACGCACGAGATAAAAACCCCGCTTAGCGTGATTTTGATGAGTATCGAGCTTTTTGATACCGATGCGAAAAAATATCTGGGCAATATCAAGGCGGGCGCAAATACGATAAACGCGCTATTCGAGGATCTAACCGCGCTAAGCTTAAACAAAAGCGGCAGCGGGCGAGAGGTAAATTTAGGCGAGCTGCTGCAAAGCCGCATAGAGTATTTCGGCGTCTCTGCGGAGCAAAAGTGCATAAACCTACGCGCCGATCTGCGCCCGGTAGCCTTTTGCGCGGATGAGTTTAAGCTGCGAAAGATCATCGATAATCTACTTGGCAATGCGATAAAATATTGTGATGAGCTCGGCTGTGTCGAGGTAAGCCTGCGCGAGCGTTCGCTTCGCATCAAAAATAGCGGCGCGGGCATCGCGCGGCAAAATTTGCCGCATATTTTCGAGCTTTACACCCGCTTTGATCAGCGCAACGGCGGCTTTGGCATCGGGCTTTTTATCGTAAAAAAATATTGCGACGAGCTCGGGCTTAAAATTTCGTGCAGAAGCGAGCCTGGAGAGACGGAGTTTCGGCTGGAATTTTAACTTTACACAAATGAAATTCTGCGCGAACGAAATTTTAGCAAGCGGGCTTGCTAGGCTTAACCGCGCGGGTTTAAATTTAGCTAGCGATTCCGTCCGCAAAAATTTGCGCTAGGTTATAATTTGACGGCGGAATTTACGCATGCAATCCGGTCGCACCCACAAAATTTCGCCCGCCGGTTTGCAGAATACATAGCGTAAAATTCTACGGAATTTCGTGAAATTTTATTTGGACGCAGGCAAGATCGCGGTGGCTAGGGATATAATTTAACGGCAGCTTAGATAAAACCGCGCGCGACAACCGGCAAAATTTCGCGAATTTAGCCCGCGCACCGGTTGGGTTCGCCCTTGCTCTGTTGCTTCATACACGCCGTATTCATAGCTAGTGCAAAGGCGGTATCGCTTTGGGTTTTGATACCCAATAAAAATATCTATTCGGCTTCTCATTCTTACCGTTCGGCGCGTCGGCGTGGACTACGCGCGGATAAATTTTAAAATTTAGACAAGTTCCGCCCCGCCGAAGCGAAGTAGAGCTTGTCTAAAATGGGCGGCGTAGCTATTTTAAGTGCGCAGATGTTCTTTAAAACGCACCGATCTTTTAAAGCGTGCGACAAATTTTAAAATTTGTGCGTAGGCAAAAGGGCAAAATTTGAACGGCGAAGTTAGGTTTTACCGTTTTTAAATTTGACTCCGTCTTTCATATAAATCAAATTCTGGGATTTTTGAATAAGTCATTAAATTTAACCAAATTTGACCCCGCCCGAGTCAAAATAGGCGTGGCAAATTTGATCGTTTCTCACCGAGTACTTCCCTGTTTCCGCGCTATCTGCTAAAACCGATCATTTCTCGCCGAGCGGCCAATAAACGATCGGTTTGGCTCCGAGCCTTGCTCCGCCGTGATACATGCCAAGCTTGTCTTTCGTCCACGCAAAGCCCGTGTGCCCGTGCTTATCGATCGAGATGATGTCGCCGAGCGCTTTGCCTATCCCGGTATTATGCGAGCGCCTTTGCAAGATATTGCGGCAGGCTGCGCTTAAATCAATGCTGCGGCTGTCCGTGTTTAGCCCGGATCACGAGTATCTTGCCGCAATCTCCTTTTGCCCTAAAATTTGCACGATCTCATCTAAGCTTAAAATTTTGCCGTGCGAGTCAAAGCCTACGTTTAGTATGCGCCCCTCCAGGCTAGAAGCGCGGTCGTGCAAGTGTCCGTGAAGCATAAAAGAGCCTCGCGAGGCGTGGTTGTGCTCCTCTACGGGATAGTGAAACATACAGATGCTCATACCCGCTTTGCCGTCCTTTATCGCGCCCGCGCCGCCGTCAAAATTTAGCTCCTTGTAGTGCAGGATATCGCTAAAGATGGGATTTCCGTCCTCTTTTAGCTCGCGCAGCAGCGCTTCTTTGTTTTGGCTAATGAGCGTATCGTGGTTGCCCAAAATCAGCACATGCGAGCCGTTTAGCCTACGCGCGACGCTTTTTAGATCCTTTAATTTATTACAAAATGCAAAATCGCCCAGATCATAAACCGTATCCTCTGGCCTTACTACGGCATTCCAGAGCTCTATTAGCTTTTCATTCATCTCGCTTACGTCGTTAAAAGCCCTAAATTTAGGGCAGTATTTCATAATATTTGCGTGATAAAAATGCAAATCGGAGGTAAAAAATATCATCATTTTCCTTTAAATTTTAATCGCCGCTTACGTAAATTTACGCGGTGCCAAATATTCGCACGATAATCGTTAAACTTTTTCTAAAAATTCTTTTATAAAGCCTAGCTTGCCCTGCTCGTCAAGGGATTTGAATTCTCGCTCGTTTGCTTTGATGTGATCGATCAAGGGGTGAAATTCTTCATCAAGCTTGGTTTTATCCAGTTTGCCGGAAAGCGCCTCGTTTTTACTGCGAGCGAAAAATTTATTCACGAGATAATAAGGCGTTTTCATCTTAAAGCAAAAATCGTTTTGGCTTGGGATATACACCATAAAGCCCTCGAATTTCGCCTCTTTGACTATATTTTTAAGCTCCGCAAAGCTCGTTTTTAGATACTGCTCGCCCTCTTTATAAAAAGGTCTTTTTAGCACTCCGGCAGTGCTTGCGGCGATCTTATCCAGCTCAAATTCGCTCTCTTGCGCGCCGGTTTTAACGTCGATAAGTCCGATAAAGGTCTCGCCTAGCTCCTCTTCTACGATGTGCGGGTCGCTCTCGTCGGTGATCTCAAATAAAAAAGTTTTATTTGGATAGCGTTTGAAAATCTCTTCAAATTTACAGCAGTGCTCGCGCGCCATCTGCGCAAATCTACTATCGGTCGATCCCGTCGTGGAGTAGATGACGTGGCGGTTAAAGCTCGCGCCGCTTTCGTGGGCATCTACGTAGGTGCAACACCCCAAAAAGCCGTTTACCTTTCGCACGGCAAGCACGGGCGTATCGTCTGTGATATCGATAGGATAAAGGCTTTTGCGCGAGGTAAATTCCGAGTAGTTATAGACCTTTTTAAACGGACGCACGATGATATTTAGATTATCGTCCATTATGAGCCCGCGCATCTCAAGCAGCGCCTTATCCCAATCGGCTTTGAAAAAGACGCGTTTTGAGTATTTGTAGGTGCGAAGCTCGGGATAAAGCTCGCTTTGACGCGCACTCCAGAGCCTTTTATCCTGCGTGGCGGCGATATATTTTTTCGTTACGTAGGTATTTTGCGCCGCATCAAAGGGCAGATCGCGCCTGTTTAGAGCCGCCGCGTCTTTGATCTTTTGCGCTACGCTTTCGCTCATAGGATTGACGGGCGGGATCAAAATTTCGCCCTCTATTTTGTTGTTTGCGACCTTGATAAACATCGCTATCACCGTATTTTCATTGACGCCGTGCTCGGAGGCGAAGAAATTTTGCATTCTAAAGCATTCGAAAATAAATCCATTTTGGGCGGCTTGCTCTTTTAGGCTTAGCAGCTCTTTGGTGCGCGCACTCACGTTGCTAAGTACGATAAGAACGTCTCTATCTTTATTTTCCAGGGCAAATTTATACGCCTGCTTTATCTCGCGGGCGACCTTGCGCTTCGCGTCCTCCAAAAGCTTCGGCGACCAAGTATAAATCCCCGCCTCATCGGTTAGAAACATATCGTTTTCCAGATGATAAATTTGCGCCTGCGGATATTCGTTTTTAAATTCTTTAATTTTCTCTTTTGCGAAAGTCGTTTTCCCCGAGCCCGCGTGTCCGCGAACGACTATAAATTTTCTCATTTTACCGCCTTGATTTTATGTGGCGATATTCTACCTGAAATTTGTATATTTTGCTATCATGTGCAAAATTTAAGGCAAAAGTTAAATACGGATGAAAGTAAATTAAAACAACCAAAGTTTTATTGTCTGCGTTGAATTTAACTCATATTGTAAAAATTAAATTTACGTTATTTTTTGGCAAAATAGGTCTATTGGGTTTTAATGTGACATAAAGGCGAGAATTTAGCGACTGAATGTAGCTTGTTGGTTCAAAAGAAGCAAAGCGCTCGCCAAAACCATCGCAAATTTACCTCAATCTTCTATCTCAAAGTAGTAAGAAATAGGCAAAATTCGGCCCTTTTTATCGATAAACACGCTTTTGTAGTCTACACTAGCGGCCGTCGCGTTGCCCTCAAAAACAAATATGCTATCGAATTTTGGTTCTATGGCGACCTTGCCGTCTATGTCTAGGCAACCGCTTTTTCTATTTACCCTGAAATTTAACATTCCGCCGTAAAACTCGTCAAATATATAGTCGAATTTTTGTGGCTCAAAGATAAATTTACCACTTTTATCTATGATACCCCACAGCTCGCCGACCCTCACTACGGCACGTTCTTCTTTAAATTTATTTACTTCGTCAAAACGCGGTTCTATCGCGAAATTTCCGCTTTTGTCTATAAAACCCCATTTGCCGCCCGATTTTACGGCCGCTAGCCCTTCGCTAAAGAGCGACGCTAATTCAAATTTAGGCTCTATAACGACGTTTGCGTCCTTGTCCACAAAGCCGTAAAGTCCGTTAAATTTTACGGATGCTAAGCCTTCTGTGAACTTTAACGGGTAGTTGAAATTTAGCTTTGAAACGGTAGCGCCGCTTTTGTCTATCACGCTCCATTTGTCGCCGATGCGCACCGAGGCTAGTCCATCGGAAAACGACCTTACCTCGTCGTAGCGCAGAGGAATGATTGTTTTGCCGTTTTTATCCACGTAGCCGTATTTCATCCTGCCGTATTTCATCTCGCCCACGAGTATCGCGCCATCTCTAAAGGCTATACTCATATCGTCAAATTTGGGTTCTACTACGACCTTGCCTGTTTTATCTATGAGGCCGAATTTGCCGTTTTTGACGATGCCCGCTAACCCCTCGGTAAAACTAGTTTTAAAGTCCATACCGGGCGCCAAACGTAAGGCAAATCTGCCGTTTTCGTCCATAAAAAAGGCCTGTCCGCCTATAAAAACCACGCAAAGACCGTCAGAAAAGGTTCCCGTGACCATAAAATTTTTACCTACGGCTTTTATGTTGCCGTCTTTATCCACGGCATTGCCGTCCGCAAAAACCAGCCCGTAGTCCGCTAGTTCACCCTGCCCGATTATCTTAGCTTCAAGACCGAGCAAGCCTAAGAGAAGTACCACTAAAATTTTTTTCATTTTTGCCCTTTTTGTAAATTTAAGGCTAATTTATCCCGCCCAGCAGCTCTTGCGTCTGCTCGAAGCTAAATCCCTCTTCGGCGTCTTGTTTTGGGAAGTTATCTATAAATTCTTTTTTCGAGATAGCAAGGTCTAGCTCTTTGTCGCTGCCCTTTTGATACGCGCCGATGCGTAGCAGGACCTCGTTTTCTTTTAGAAGCGAGTATAGGCGCTTTAGCTTGGCGGCGTTTGCCCTGTGCTCTTTGGTAGCGATGTCGCTCATCACGCGCGAGGCGGAGTTTAGGATGTTTATAGGCGGATAGATGCCAAAGTCCGTCATCTCGCGGCTAAGCACGATATGCCCGTCTAGGATCGAACGCACCGCATCAGCGATCGGCTCATTCATATCGTCGCCGTCAACCAGCACGGTATAGATGCCCGTAATGGATCCCTTTTCGCTCGTTCCGGCGCGCTCTAGGAGACGCGGCAACATGGCGAAAACCGATGGGGTATAGCCGCGTGTCGCAGGCGGCTCGCCGATGGTGAGCCTTTGTCACCTTCGATGCGGATGGTCAACATCA
>ERZ773079.2412-NODE-2412-length-10432-cov-4.565770_pt1 | contig 10432 bp, 7 predicted proteins | sample MGYA00511355_ERZ773079 | MGnify/ENA primary metagenome ERZ773079 (study PRJEB29015, sample SAMEA2737979) | human oral metagenome | biome: human oral; feature: human-associated habitat; material: dental | place: China | collected 2117 ... | reverse complement strand
CGCGGGGCTGCTTTGCGGTCTTGGCGAGCGTAGCCGAAGTAGGGCACGACCGCCGTGATCGAGTTCGCGCTGGAGCGCTTCAGCGCGTCTGTTAGGATCAAAAGCTCCATCAGATTGGAGTTTGCGGGCGCGCATGTGGGCTGGATGACGAAGACGTCCTTGCCGCGCACGCTCTCGCCGATCTGGACGCTGATCTCGCCGTCGCTGAAGGTTTTGATCGCGCATTCGCTAAGCGGTAGCGAGAGATATTTGGAGATTTTTTTGGCAAATTCGGGATTTGCGGTGCCGGAGAAAATTTTATATCCGCGCATTTTGATGACCTTTGGATTGAAATTTGCTCGAATTCTACACCAAAAGCGCTAAATTTTAGCTAATTCGCCCGCCGCGCTCGCGTAAAATTCATAAGCGAGCATCACGAACTAACGCCCGTTTGCGAGATAAATTCTTTAAAATTTCAGGGCGGCTCGGTTCGCCGTGATTTTACTTTGGCAAAATTCGGCTTTGACTTACGGCGCCTGCGAGCGATCGTAGCCTGCGTTTTTGCACAAGCAGCCGCGTAGATTGCGGGCAAAATCGTATCGCAAAGTTTGATGAAAGTTTGAGAGGCGCATCAAACGTGGGTATGGGCGGTTAAAATCCTATCGCAGAGGGCGGGCGCCGAATTAGCGCGGAATTTTATATTCGCTATGCAAACGCGCAAAATTTTATCTTTGGAGCTGCGGAGAGTGCGTTTAAATTTAAATTTTGAGCTTGCACGGGACAGACTGCGCGGATACTTGCGGCGCGCTAAATTTAGACTGCCGCGGCGTATGAATTTTGGATCGCCAGCGCGGTTAAATTTAAAGCGCGCTTTGACGATCAAATTTAAAGCTTGCTGTTTAGAGCTCGATCGCGCGCCGCAAAATTTTAAAATTTATCGCGCGACTTTGGTCTGCCATGTAAATTTAGACACCGCCTTTGCGCGCTTAAATTTTAAAATCGCGCAGGCTTGCTTCGCCGCGTAAATTTCTATATCGTTTTGGCGCGCTTAAATTTAAAATCACGCGGCGCAGTGTAAATTTATCCGCAGCGGGCGCTATTCCGTGATTTTGGTGGGCTCGCCGAAGAGTCTATTCATCTCGGAGATCAAAATTTCCTTGCCGTCCTGCGCGCCGTTTGCGAGCTCGGCAAGACCTGCCTTTGCGGCGCGCACGCTCTTACTCGTATCGCGGGGCTTTGCGGCGTAGTTTTGCGGATCAGTGGATCTTAACAGATCATCCTTGGGCGGCTGTTTTTCGCCCTCGCCGCTAGCGCCGTTTTTTTTCGGTTTTGCCGCTTTCGGCACGAAATTTTCTTCGTAATTTTCGCTGTCGTTTGAAATTTCATCCTGCTCTGAGTTTGCGGTCCTGCTCGCGCCCAAGTCAGAATTTTGCGCGCCGCTCGTCGTACCGCTAGAATTTTCAAGCGGTCTTTCTGTGCTACTTGTAGCGCTCTTTGCTTTGCCTTTTTCTACGCTATCTTTGCTGCTTGGGGCGGAGTTTTCCGCGCCGCTCGGCGCAAAATTTTCTTGCTTATGCGGCGCGCTTTGCTCGATCTTGATGGCCGCGCTCTCGCCGAAAAGCGATTTTAGCACACTATTGATCGCTCGCGAACCCTTGCGTAGGTACTCTCTGTCCTGCCCCTGCGCGCGCGAGAGCAGATACAGCGTGCCGCGCTCGAACTTTAAAAATTCCACGCACTTGCTAAATTTCTCGCCCAGATCGTAATCGCGGTCGTAAATTTTGGCTAAAAAATTCTCGTAAATTTCATTTTGAGCGCCCGTTTTGACGGAAAAGTTAGAATTTTGCGCCGCCACACCGCCTGCGCCCCGTTTGATCTCGCCGCCTGCGTCAGGGCTTTGTTTTGCCGCACCGAAGTTTTGCGCAGGGCTTGCGGGACGTTTTGCGCTTGCCGTAAAGCTAGGCACGCCGCTTGTCGCGCTACTCTGGTCGCTCGGTGCAAAAGCCGCACCGCCCGGCTCGCTATTTGGCGCAAAATTCGCGCTTTGGTTGGAATTTGACCTAAAATTCGGCGCGGAGCTTTGCGCGTTTAAATTAGGCGCCGAAGCAGAAGCATAGCCCTCGCCTTGATCCAGGGATCTGCCGACCTCGATCAGCTCGTCGATCTCGCGCAGATTTACCGCCTCCATCATCATAAAAATCATCATAGAAATTGCGTAAGTGTTGTCCGGGCTGATGGCGAGCATGCTCTTAGCGCCCGCTAAAATGCGGAAAAACCGCTCATACATCAGCAGGCTAAATTTCGCGTCGCGGCGCAGGAATTTATCCTTTAAATTTGCGATCATCTCGTCGATTATCGTCTCGGCGTTGTAGTTTTCGACCTCTTTGATGATCTCGATCGCGCCCGCGCGGTCCTGGCGCAGCACGACGTCTAAAATTTCGCCAATTTTAGCGGGATCGAGCAAGCCCAGCATATCGGCGATCGCGTGCTGCGTGATTCCTTCGCGGCTAAAGATAATCGCTTGATCGAGGAGCGTGAGCGTGTCTCGTAGCGAGCCCGAGCCGCTGCGCGCCAAAATTTCAAGCGCGCCCTCTTCGTAAGCGATGTTTTCGGTTTTTAAAATTTGCGTAAGGTGCGCTGTGACGGCGCTTTTGGCGATCGGTTTAAAGCGAAAGTGCTGCGTGCGCGATAGCACCGTGACTGGAAGCTTGAGCGGATCGGTGGTCGCAAGGATAAATTTTACGTAGCTAGGCGGCTCCTCAAGCGTCTTTAAAAGCGCATTGGAGGCCTCTTTGGTGAGCATATGCACCTCGTCGATGATGAAAATTTTAAAGCGCGCGCTTGCGGGATGATACTTCGTCTGCTCGATGAGCTCGCGGATATCGTCGATCTTGCGGTGGCTGGCGGCGTCCATCTCGATGATGTCGATGTGGCGCCCCTCGTTTGCCATTACGCAGTTATCGCAGACCTCGCACGGCTTGCCGGTAGGGCCTTCGTCGCATAAAAGCGCTTTGGCAAAAATCCTAGCCGTCGAGGTTTTGCCGCTGCCGCGAAGTCCGCTGAAAAGATATGCGTGGCTCAGCCTGCCCGAATCCAGCGCGTGTGCGAGGCTTTTGGCGACGGCATCTTGACCGATGAGCTGCTCGAAGCTTTTGGGTCTGTATTTTAAAGCGAGTGCTTGCAAAATTTCTCCTTTGATCCCGCAATGATACAAAAAAATCTATAAATTTTAAATTTAGTGCTACAATGCGCCCGAATTTCAGAAAAAGGATAAAAATGAAAAAATTTTTACTCGGCGTATTTGCGCTATTTTTTGTCGCCTGCTCGCAAACCAGCAGCGTCATCAGCCTAAATCCGTATCTTTCTAAGGCCGATCAGACCGTAAGCGGCAAGTCGGTAAATATCAACGCGATCAACGATCAGCGTGAAAATCAGATGGTAATCGCCGTTATAAACGACAACGACGGCAAACTAGTCGATGAAGTGCTTTTAAAAAACAATCTCTCGGCGTGGTTTGATCAGGCTTTGCGCGCGGAGCTTGAGGCTCGCGGCGTAAGGATCGATCCTGCAAGCCCGAATATCGTAACCGTAAATATCAGAAGCATCTCGGCAGCGATCAACGGCTACTCGAAGGAAAATATGAGCGCAAGAGGCGAGGTTGCGATTTCTATCGTGCAGGGCAACAAAACTACGACCAAGCGCGTTTCGCAGGATCAGAGCCAATTTACCGCGCTTCGCACGGCTAGATCGCTTAATCCTTTTGTGCAAAGCTTGCTTGGCGACATCGTCAAAAAATCCGCCGATCAAATCATCTTAACGCTTTAGATGCGCTGCGTAAATTGCGGCGCGTTTAGCCTGCGCACGATCTGCGCCGCCTGCGCCGCAAATTTAGCCGAATGCCGTCTAAGTATGCGGCAGGTGGAGGGCTTTAGCGTATTTTACTACTACGGCTACTCAGAAATTCGAGAGCTTATACTTTCTAAACACCACGAATACGGCGCTGCGGTGCTTGCGCGCATGGCTTCTTTAAGCCTAGCGAAATTCCCGCTTCATCTGCAGCGCGAAATTTCTGCAAATCCGCAAAATTACGAGGCGTTTAAAACGGACGGGATTTTTAAATTTAACGCCGTGCCGCTGGATGATGACGCTCGCAGCGGCTATTCGCACACGGCGATCCTAGCCCGCGCGCTAAAAAGCGAGCTCGTGGAGCCTACATTTCACTGCCTGCGCGCGCAAAATCGCGTCAAATACACGGGGCAGAGTTTGGAATTTCGCCTAAAACACAAGCGAAATTTTAAAATTTTAACCCCGCCGAAATTCCCCGTAATCCTAGTAGATGACATCATCACCTCGGGTCTTAGCATGCTGCAAGCGCGCGAGAGCTTGATCGATGGCGGCTTTATGCCCGTGTGCGGCTTGGTTTTAGCTAATGCAAAAGAATAATTCGCTATAATCGCGCTTTAAAATTTAAAAGGATATTTATGCAATCAAATATGTTTGAAAATCAGGAGATCATCGATATCGACGTCGAAGAATCGATCAAGACGAGCTATCTTGATTACTCAATGAGCGTTATCATCGGTCGTGCGCTGCCAGATGCCAGAGACGGCCTAAAGCCGGTGCATAGGCGAATTTTATACGCGATGAACGATCTTGGCGTGGGCTCTCGCCAGCCTTACAAAAAATCCGCCCGTATCGTAGGAGACGTTATCGGTAAATACCATCCGCATGGCGATACCGCCGTTTACGACGCGCTCGTGCGAATGGCGCAGAGCTTTTCGATGAGAATTCCTTCCGTGGACGGGCAGGGCAACTTCGGATCGATCGACGGCGACGGAGCGGCGGCGATGAGATACACCGAAGCGCGTATGACGCCGCTAGCCGAGGAGCTGCTAAAAGACCTGGATAAAGAGACGGTCGATTTCGTGCCGAACTACGACGAGAGCCTGAACGAGCCCGACGTCCTGCCTGCGCGCGTGCCGAATTTGCTGCTTAACGGCTCGAGCGGAATCGCCGTAGGAATGGCGACGAATATCCCGCCGCACAGCCTAGATGAGCTCGTAGGCGGTCTTTTGATACTGCTTGAGAATAAAAACGCAAGCCTAGAGGAGATCATGGGTGAGATCAAGGGTCCCGATTTTCCGACCGGCGGCATCATCTATGGCAAAAAGGGGATTATCGAGGCGTATAAAACGGGCAGAGGGCGCGTTAAAATTCGCGCTAAAACCCATATCGAAAAAAAGGCTAGTAAAGACGTCATCGTAATCGACGAGCTGCCGTATCAGACCAATAAAGCGCGCCTGATCGAGCAGATCGCAGATCTCGTAAAAGAAAAGCAGATCGAGGGCATCTCCGAAGTGCGCGACGAGAGCGATCGCGACGGAATTCGCGTAGTAATCGAGCTTAAGCGCGACGCGATGAGTGAGATCGTGCTGAATAATCTATTTAAGCAAACCACGATGGAGGCGACCTTCGGCGTGATAATGCTCGCAATCGACGGCAAAGAGCCGAAGATTTTCACGCTGATAGAGCTTTTGAAGCTGTTTTTGAACCACAGAAAAACCGTCATCATCCGCCGCACAATTTTTGAGCTTCAAAAGGCGCGCGCTAGAGCGCACATCTTGGAGGGCTTAAAGATCGCGCTAGATAATATCGACGAAGTGATCGACGTGATTAGAAACTCCGCCGATACCAACGTCGCGCGCGAAAATTTAATGAGCAGATTCGGCCTTAGTGAGGCGCAATCGGGCGCGATTTTGGATATGAGGCTAAGCCGTTTAACGGGGCTTGAGCGCGAAAAGATCGAGGAGGAGCTAAAAGAAATTTTAGCCGAGATAAAGCGGCTTGACGCGATCCTAAAGAGCGAGGAGCTAATCGAAGGTATCATCAAAGATGAGCTTTTGGAGATCAAGGATAAATTTAAATGCCCGCGCATCACCGAAATCGTCGATGACTACGAGGACATCGACATCGAAGATCTCATCGCGAATGAAAATATGGTCGTTACGATCACTCACCGCGGCTACATCAAGCGCGTGCCTAGCAAGACTTACGAGAAGCAAAAGCGCGGCGGCAAGGGGCGCGTGGCGGTTACGACGTATGATGATGATTTCATCGAGAGCTTTTTTACGTCCAACACCCACGATACGCTTATGTTTATCACCGACCGCGGGCAGCTCTACTGGCTTAAGGTCTATAAAATCCCGGAGGGCTCGCGCACCGCAAAGGGCAAGGCGGTAGTAAATTTAATCCAGCTCGGCGCGGACGAAAAGATAATGGCGATCATCCCTACGACCGATTTTGATCCGAGCAAGTCGCTCGTATTTTTCACTCGCAACGGCATCGTAAAACGCACGAATTTAAGCGAGTTTAAAAACATCCGCTCACTCGGCATCCGCGCTATCAGCCTAGATGAGGACGATACGCTAGTAACCGCTCTCATCGCTCCAAATAGCGCCGAGGAGATGCAAAACTACAAAGGAGGCGCCTTAAGCGGCGACGATCTGGACGGCGGCGAAGCCGAAGAAATTCTAGAGCAGACCGAGCAGGATATTTTGGAGGGAAGCGAGAATGAAATTTCAGATGAAATTTCGCAAGGCGAGGGCGCGCAAGAGGGCGAGCCGCAAAGCGCTAACGAAAATATGCTCTTCATCGCTACGAAAAAGGGAATGTGCCTTAAATTTAATCTAAATAAAATTCGCCAGATGGGGCGCATCGCTCGCGGCGTAAAGGGGATTAAATTTAAAGAAAAAGGCGACGAGGTCATCGGCGCTGCGTTTATTCTAAGCGACATGCAAGAAATTTTAAGCGTGAGCCAAAAGGGTATCGGCAAGCGCACGACCGCGAGCGAGTATCGCCTCACAAACCGCGGCGGCAAGGGTGTCATCTGCATGAAGCTTACCAACCGCACGGGCGAGCTCATCGGCGTCGTGATGGTCGATGAGGAGATGGATCTTATGGCGCTAACCACCAGCGGCAAGATGATCCGCGTAGATATGCAAAGCATCCGCAAAGCGGGTCGCAATACCAGCGGCGTCATCGTCGTAAATGTAGAGGGCGACGACGTCGTGAGCATCGCGACCTGCCCGAAGGCAGAGGAGGGCGATGAAGGCGATGAAGGCGAGCTTGCGCAGGATGAAAATTTATTAAATTCAAATTTGGATAGTAAAGATTCGCAGAGCGACGACCCTAGCGATGAAATTTTAAAAGGAGGAGAGGATGAGTAGTTACAATATCGCCATCGTAGGCGCTACCGGCGCCGTAGGCGAGGAGATTTTGCGCGTCTTAGACGAGATGAACTTCCCCGTAAAGGACATACTGCCGCTTGCAAGCGCAAAGAGCGCGGGCGAGAAGGTGGAATTCCGCGGCAAAGAATACGTCGTGAAGGAGCTAACGGACAGCACCTTCGACGAAAACGAGATCGACATCGCATTTTTTAGCGCGGGCGGCTCCATTTCGGCGCATTACGTGCCATTTGCTGCGGCAAGCGGTGCGGTGGTGATCGACAACACGAGCCACTTTCGCATGCAAGAAAATGTCCCGCTTGTAGTGCCCGAGTGCAACCCGCAGGATATAAAGCTATGGGAAGAGACAGGCATCATCGCTAATCCGAACTGCTCAACTATCCAGATGGTTCAAATTCTTAAGCCGCTTGATGATGCGTTCGATATCGAGCGCGTAGATGTAAGCACCTACCAGGCGACAAGCGGCGCAGGTAAAGAGGGTATGAGCGAGCTTGTAGGGCAGTTGCAGCAGTTTTTCGCTTTTAAGCTTGATGAGTGCGAGCCGAAGGTTTTCCCGCATCAGATCGCGATGAATGTCATCCCGCACATCGACGTATTTTTGGACAACGACTACACCAAAGAAGAGATGAAGATGGTGAACGAAACGCAGAAAATTTTGCATAAAAACTTCGCCGTTTCGGCTACCTGCGTGCGCGTGCCGGTGCTGCGCAGCCACAGCGAGGCGATCACGATAAAATTTAAAAAGGATTTCGAGATTAGCCGCGTGCGCGAAATTTTAAGAAACGCGCCTAGCATCGTGCTTGTAGACGATCCGAGCAAAAACGAATACCCGATGCCGCTGCTTTCGAGCGACACAAATGAGACCTACGTCGGCAGGCTCCGCAAGGACAATTTCGACGATAAAATTCTGCATCTTTGGTGCAGCGCCGATCAGATCCGCGTCGGAGCGGCTACAAATGCCGTGCGCATCGCACTTCGCTGGATCGATATGCAACAAGACAAGTAAGATAAATTTAGCAGAGTTGCCGAGCCTTTGTGCGCGGATACGGTTGCGCGCGTGATTTCGGCACCGAGGCCTGGCGAATAAAATTCGCAAATCAACCTAGTTAAAATTTAACGCCACAAGCTGAAATTTTACGCCTTTAACCTGGCGTAAAATTTTAAAGACTCAAACGGGCGCGATCAAAAGAGATAAATTTACGCTATTTCAAACGAGTGTAAATTTAAAAGGACGCTTCGGCATAGAGCGGCTTTTAAATTTATACGTCCGTTTAAGGAGCGGCCAATATCGGATTAAAATTTAAGGAAGAAATGAAAGCTATATTTGAAAAATTTTTGCTTTGCAGCAAATTTTTAACCCTCCTGCCAGTGCTTTTTTGCATCGCGGCAGGCGCGGCGATATTTGTGATGGCAAGCTACGAAATCGGCTCGGCGCTTTATAAAATCGTAGAATTTTTCCTAGCCCCGCAGAGCGAGCGAGCGCTTTACATTGGCATTTTAAGCGAAATAATAACGGCGATCGATCTGTATCTGGTCGCTATAGTGCTGCTAATCTTCGTATTTGGAATTTATGAGCTCTTTATCGACGAGTTTGTGGATCTGAATTTACAAGTTTTAAAGATCGCCTCGCTGGATGAGCTGAAGCACAAACTCGGCAGCGTCATCATAATGGTGCTCGTAGTGGATTTTTTCAAGAGAATTTTGCATACTGATTTTACTACCCCTTTGGATATGCTTTTGCTCGCAGGAGCTATCTTTGCGGTTTGTTTGGCTTTGTATATTTTGAGTAAATTTAAAGGATAAAAATGGTTTTCATCGACGCATGCTTCGGCAAAGAGACCCCATACACGCCCATTTGGATGATGCGCCAGGCGGGGCGCTACCTGCCGCAATACATGGCGGTGCGCGAGAGGGCGGGCGATTTTTTGAGCCTGTGCCGCGACTACCGCGCTGCTAGCGAGGTGACGATCCAGCCCGTAGAGATTTTGGGCGTCGATGCGGCGATTTTATTTAGCGATATTTTGGTCGTGCCGATGCAGATGGGGATGGATCTGCGCTTCGAAGCGGGCGAAGGGCCGCGCTTTAGCAATCCGATCCGCTCGCGGGACGATCTGGCGCGCCTTGATCCGCAAAAGGCCGCGGCGGAGCTCGGATACGTTTATGATACGATCTCGCTTACTCGCTCTCGCCTTGCCGCGGACAAAGCGCTCATCGGCTTTTGCGGCGCGCCGTGGACGATCGCTACCTATATGATCGAGGGCGGCGGCAGTAAAAATTACGCCGTTTGCAAAAGGATGCTCTACGAAAATCCGCAGCTTCTGCATGAAATTTTGCGCCTCGTTACGGAGGCGACGAAACTTTATCTGGCGCGCCAGATCGGCTCGGGCGTCGATGCGGTGCAGATCTTCGACAGCTGGGCGGGCGCGCTGGAGCCGAGCGCGTACGAGGAGTTCGGCTGGCGATACATCCTAGAAATCACGGAATTTTTAAAGGCGAAATTCCCGCATATCCCGCTCATCGTCTTTGCCAAAGGCACGGGCGCGCAGATATCGCGGCTGAGCCGTATCGCGGAGCAGCGAGGCGAGGCGAGCTTTGACGTATGGGGCGTGGATTGGAGCACTCCGATTGAGCTTGCGCGCGAGCAGCTCGGGGGCAAATTTGCGCTTCAAGGCAACCTGGAGCCGATGCGGCTATACGATCGCGGCGCGATAGAATCGGGCGTGCGCGAGATTTTAATGGCGATGAAGGGTGTCGCGCATATCTTTAATCTAGGCCATGGAATTTTGCCCGACGTAAGCGTGCAAAACGCCAAATATCTGGTGGATCTGGTGCACGAGCTAAGCGCGCGCTAAACTGGACTTTGCGAGAGCCTGCTTGCGGCGCGTCGTTGTGAAATTTTATAAAACCGTAATTTAAAATTTCACTCGCCCGGGTCGCTTGCTTTGCTTCCGCTGTTCATGAATTTCAAATTTCACGCCGCTAAAACAGCTCACGAAACGCAAAACTCTAAATTTTAAAATTTAGCCGTAGTTTGAAATTTTATGCCGAGCGAGGCTTAAAATTTTACGCGCTATGTATGCGGCGGCGTAAAAATACTGCGAGCTTGCGAGCTAAATTTAGCCCGCGCCTTAAATTTCTAGCTCGCGCGCCCTGAATTTAAGGATAAATTCAAAGCTCTAAGCTTAAAATTTCGCCGTAGCGGGGCGGCG
>ERZ773079.2408-NODE-2408-length-10439-cov-21.599865_pt1 | contig 10439 bp, 10 predicted proteins | sample MGYA00511355_ERZ773079 | MGnify/ENA primary metagenome ERZ773079 (study PRJEB29015, sample SAMEA2737979) | human oral metagenome | biome: human oral; feature: human-associated habitat; material: dental | place: China | collected 2117 ... | reverse complement strand
GAAAAAAGGAGATCTAAATGGCAAATTTACCTAACTGCCCTAAGTGTGGCGACGAATACACATACGAAGACGGTCATATGTTTATCTGCCCTATGTGTGGCAATGAATGGACAGCGGCTGACGCACAAGCTGCAGCTGAAGCAGGTATCATTCGCGATGCTAACGGCAACGAACTAGCTGATGGCGATACTGTTGTTGTTGTAAAAGACCTCAAAGTAAAAGGCGCTGGCGTATTGAAACAAGGTACGCGCGTTAAAAACATTCGCCTCATTTCTGATGCGAACGACGGACACGATATCGATTGCAAAATTGATGGTTTTGGTGCGATGGCATTGAAATCTGAAATGGTTAAGAAAATCTAATCATGGAATCCCTACCGATAGAACGTCGGCGGGGATTTTTTTGTGCTATAATCAAGGTATAATGTGTTACGTAAATTTGTATAATTTTGAGGAGCAATTATGATATCTCAGGAGGAATTATGATATCTCAGGAGGAATTAAAGGCGTGTACGTATAATTTATTAAAGGAACGAGGCGTTACCGTTCAGGATATTGCAGATATTGTGATGATAATTCAACAACCGTATATTCCTGATTTGACGATGGACGAGTGTGTAGAGAGTGTTCAGGCTGTACTTGAAAAACGAGAAACACAAAATGCCATCATTACGGGCATAGAATTGGATAGATTGGCAGAGCAGAAGAAATTATCTGAGCCACTACAAAGTATCATGACTCGTGATGAAGCGTTATTTGGGATTGATGAAATTCTCGCTTTATCCATTGTGAATTTATACGGATCTATTGGGTTTACGAACTATGGTTATATTGATAAGGTAAAACCTGGCATCGTTAAAAAACTAGATAGCCAAGTTGATAGTCATTGCAACACATTTCTTGATGATTTGGTAGGTGCTGTGGCGGCCGCTGCGGCAGGTCGCATTGCGCATAATACGCCAAATCGAGTGCATCATGTCATTGTGGAGGAATAAAAAATGAATGTATTAGTCGTAATTGATATGCAACATGATTTTGTGGACGGTGCTCTTGGTTCTCCAGAGGCTCAAGCCATTGTAGACAATGTGCGTCAAAAAATAGCATCCTTCGATGGTCCTGTTATCTTTACACGGGATACTCACGATAATGATTATCTTGAAAGCCAAGAAGGTCAACATTTACCTGTTGTACATTGTGTAAAAGATACAGATGGTTGGCAAATAGTAGATGGGCTTTTAGAAGCGGCAGAAAAACGCAACACTATTCATCCGTCTTTTATTATTGATAAGCCTAACTTCGGATCCTCTGAATTAGTAACGCGATTGCAAGGTATGCATAGAGCAGAGCCTATTGAAAGTATAACCTTAGTGGGTCTTTGCACAGATATTTGTGTTGTATCGAATGCAGTATTATTAAAAACTGGCTTGCCAGAGGTGCCTGTTCACATAGACGCAAAGTGTTGTGCTGGTGTGACACCAGAGTCTCATGAAGCAGCATTGGCTACGATGAAAATGTGCCAATGTATTGTTGAGTAAATGTAAAGGAATACAATTACTACTGTTCACTTACAAGTGTAAACTTTACATGGCAATTTTAATATCCTATTGAACTATTCTTTGAATAGTGATATGCTGAGAAAGAATTACATAGCAGAGTATGCAAGGGAGCCTATGAGATAGGCTGAGAAAGGGCTGTTAGCACCTGACCTTTGACCTGATCGGGATCATGCCCGCGTAGGAAGCACGCAAAACCATTCAAGGGTATCGATCATATTTTATCGATACCCTTTTTCTTGTGTACAAAGCTAAATGGTTTTATTCAATAGGAGGACATACATTATGTTTTACACTCAATTGGAAGCCGCACAAAAAGGCTTTGTTACGGATGCGATGAAAATCGTGGCAGAAAAGGAACACATGGATGAAGAGGAATTACGAGCACTAGTTGCACTAGGACAAGTTGTTATTCCTTGTAATAAGAATCATACTTGTATCAATCCAGAAGGCATCGGTAAAGCGTTACGTACAAAAATTAATGTGAATCTTGGTACATCTAGAGATGTTACTGATTATGATAGTGAAATAGAAAAGGTAAATTGGGCGATTCAACTTGGTGCTGAATCGATTATGGATTTATCCACTCATGGTGATACTCGTATTTTTAGACGGAAATTAACTAGCGAATGTAAAGCCATGATTGGCACAGTACCAGTATATGACAGCGTTATTCATCATCAACGGGATTTGGCAGAACTTACTGCTGAGGATTTCTTAGATACTATCCGACTCCATGCAGAGGATGGCGTTGATTTTGTAACCTTACATTGTGGTATTACGCGTCAAACTATTGAGCAAATTAAAAAGCATAAACGTAGACTAAATATCGTTAGCCGTGGTGGCAGCCTTATCTTTGCTTGGATGAGCATGACTGGTAAGGAAAACCCATTCTATGAACACTTTGATGATATTTTAGACATTTGCCGAGAATATGATGTAACCATTTCTTTAGGCGATGCATGTCGACCAGGTTGTTTGGCAGATGCTACGGATGTATGTCAAATTGAGGAACTGGTACGTCTTGGAGAATTGACTAAACGCGCTCGAGCTAAAGGCGTGCAAGTGATTATTGAAGGCCCAGGTCATGTGCCACTCAACCAAATTCAAGCGAATATGGAAATCGAGGAAACCTTATGTGGCGGGGCTCCGTTCTATGTACTAGGCCCACTAGTAACAGATATTGCACCTGGCTATGATCATATAACAGCTGCTATTGGCGGAGCCGTGGCGGGCATGTATGGGGCGTCCTTTCTTTGTTATGTAACGCCAGCAGAGCATTTAGCATTGCCTAATGCAGACGATGTGAAAGAAGGCATTATGGCTTTCAAAATAGCAGCTCATGCAGCGGATATAGCGCGTGGTATTCCAGGTGCTCGTGATAAGGATGATGCGATGGCTGATGCTAGACGCATACTAGATTGGGAGGCGCAATATGCTTGTGCGCTTGATCCTGAAAAAGCTCGTAATATTCGTGAAAGCCGAGCTCCAGAGGAGGGTCATAGTGAAACTTGTAGCATGTGTGGTAAATTCTGTGCTGTTCGTAGCATGAATAAGGCTTTAAATAGCGAATATATTGATATTCTATAATACCGATGCAGGTGCATCGAATCGCTTTCACACGAACGATATATAGTTTTAACATCGTTCGTGCCCTAATTACAAGGAGGACTATTATGAAACCTTTCGAACTCGCACCATTACCATATGCCTATGATTATCTTGAACCTGTTATTGATGCAGAAACAATGAAACTGCATCATGACAAGCATCACCAAGCGTATGTTAATAATTTGAATGCAGCTATCGCGAAATACCCTGATCTTGCGTATGGTTGCGTAGATTGCATTCTCGGCGATATTGTCAATGTGCCAGAGGATATCCGTCAAGCGGTTATCAACAACGGTGGGGGTCATAAAAACCATACTATGTTTTGGGATATTATGACGAAACCTGATACGTCTAAGTTGCAAGGCCCTTTGAAGGATGCTATCGACGCTGATCTTGGTGGTTATGATGCCTTTGTTGAAAGCTTTTCCCAAGCGGCAGCAACACGTTTTGGTTCTGGTTGGGCTTGGCTTGTTGTTAATAAGGATGGCAAATTAGAAGTAACATCTACGGCTAACCAAGATAACCCTCTTTTGGAAGGTAAAACGGCTATTCTTCGTTTAGACGTATGGGAACATGCATACTACTTGCATTACCAAAATCGTCGCCCAGACTATATCAAGGAATTCTTCCGTGTTATCAACTGGGATAAGGTAGCTGAAAACTACGAAAAAGCATTACAACCACATCATCAATAAGATGATTGTTAACGGATAGATGATGAATCTATGTCCAACTGATGGATTGATTTGTCATCTATTCGTTATTTTTTTGAATAACTTTCATAAATATTGCCATGGATACAGATTTTCTAATCAATATCTTTTATCATAGAGGTATAAGATATACAAACGACATAGTTACTATTAGATAGATATTTAATAATACGAGGTACTGTAGATGGAAAAGAAATTAGATTTATCCAAATCCGTTTATGATTTGGTACAAGAATATCCAGAGGTTATAGACATTATGAAAGGATTGGGCTTCACAGAAATTACGAACAAGGTGATGCTCCACTCCGTTGGCAAAATTATGACCATCCCTAAAGGGGCCAAGATGAAGGGCATCTCTATGATGGATATCGTAGGGGCCTTTATGAAAGCTGGCTTTACCTTGGAAGGCAACATGCCTAACCCACACGGTGATGATGCAGCATCTGCTAAGGATACTCCTGTTGAGAAGACTGCTATTCAAGCAGAGGAACCTAAGGTAAGCGAAAGTGCAGAAGTTAACGCAGAGGGTACTGTACCAGACAGTGAACGGGTAGAGCAGTTAAAAGGCTTCTTGAAACGCTTAGGCACAGGCGAAGCGCTTGGCGATGTGCGCAAAGATTTTGCCAGCCAATTTAAGCATGTTGAAGCTAGTGAAATCATGAAAGCCGAACAAGGGCTTATGCGCGAAGGTACACCTCTAGAAGAGGTGCAACAACTATGTGACCTTCACTCTGCCTTATTCCACGGCTCTACCATCCATGAACAAATGGAAGAAGAACATGCGAAGGTTGAGGCTGCCTTAGAAGCACAAGACAAGAAACAAACGGTAACAATACTTGTAGAAACGATAGGCCATCCGCTTAACCAAATGACGGAAGAAAATAAGGGGCTTAATGATTTGATTGAAGAGCTTCGTCCTAAAGTGGCAGATAAAACGGCAACCGTTGATGATGTAAATAGAGTGCGTCAATTATCCGTTCATTATGCTAAAAAAGGCGATTTGTTATATCCAAAACTAAAGGTAGATTATGCTATCGGTGGCCCATCCATGGTTATGTGGACCGTTGACGGTGATATTCGGGACCAACTAGGCGATTTAGCGAAATCTAGCCAAAGCGTAGATGATTGGTATAGACGCTTTGACGAGCTTCTCACCCGCGCTCAAGAAATGATTTATAAGGAACAAAATATTTTGTTCCCTATCTGTGCGGAAAACTTTACAGTTCAAGACTGGTACCAAATTTATAAGGATACTGCACAATATGAGGAAATCTTTGGTGTAAAACACCTTGCTTGGACAGAGGCTGAGCATGCCTTAGCTGAAAGTCCTGCACCAGCTGGTACAGCAGATAATACAATTGCCCTCATTGGTGGTACTTTCACCCTTGACCAATTGGACGCGATGCTCAACACAATGCCGATGGAGGTAACCTTCGTTGACCATGAAGACATTAACCGTTACTTTAACGACGGCGAAAAGGTCTTTAAACGGCCAACTACAGCAATCGGTCGCGATGTGTTTTCCTGCCATCCACCAAAGGTAGAACCAATTGTGCGCGGCATCATCGATTCCTTCCGTAAAGGGGACCGCGATAATGTGGCCGTATGGCTTGAAAAACAGGGCCGTCCATTTTATGTAAACTACATGGCAGTTCGTGATAAAAATAAGAAATACCTTGGCACATTGGAACTCGTACAAGACATGCAATTTGCTAAGGACCATTTTGCAAGATCTAAATAAGAAAACCTATATCACGAAAATATGATAAAAGGCTGCTCTAGAACTGATGCTAGAGCAGCCTCTTTATATGTATTACTAAAGTCGTATATGTTTAAGTATACTGTGCGTAGCAACCTTGATATTAGCTAGGCTCGTGGCTAAGTTAACTCGTACAAAGGTGGCGTAGCTTTTATCGCCAAACCATTCGCCAAAGCTTGGCGCGATGTAGTGTTCATAGGAATACCTCATTTATGTTGCCTTGTGTATGTATTATAGCAATAAATGTATATAAAATAAGCATATTGTAGCTCAGCTTCTTGACGGAGTTCGCTTTCACAATTTAAAATGTACTATAGAATAGTGTGTGTCTCACCAGTGACCACACTCGTATCGAATGGTTACAAATGATAAATTCTTGGCCGTATATAGTGGGCGATGTTCACATGTGAGTTTGTCTCATCGAACTGTGCCGCTATATGGGAAGGCTAATATAAGTATAGTACTGGATCCTGTTAAGGAGGCATGTGCCATGAGTAATGAATTGAAACCCCTTCATTTTGATGCGGATTATACGATGGAGGAGGCGCTCGCTGAGGCGAAACGTTGTCTAAATTGTCCGAAACCTTTGTGCCGCATGGGTTGTCCTATTGAAAACGAAATTCCTCGTTTTATCCAAGCCATCGCGCATGGTAATTTTGGCTTAGCCAACGATATCTTGGCGGAGCGTACAAACTTGCCAGCCATCTGTGGTCGCGTGTGCCCTCGTGAAAATCAATGCGAAGGTAACTGTATCATGAACAAGGCTAAGAAACCACCTATCAATATCGGTAAATTGGAACGTTTTGCTGCCGATTTTGAAAGCATCAATGAATTGCGCAAACCTAAGAAAATCAAACAAGATCTCGGTAAAGTAGCTGTTGTCGGTTCTGGCCCTGCAGGCCTGTCCGTTGCAGGCGACGTAGCGAAACTCGGCTATGATGTCACTGTATTTGAAGGCCAATCCGAACCGGGTGGTGTACTCTTATTCGGTATTCCTGAATTCCGTTTGTCCAAATCTGTTGTACGCCGTGAAATCGCCCGCCTTGAAGGCTTAGGCGTTAAATTCGTATGTAATACATTCATCGGTCAAGACAAATCCTTGGATGAATTGTTTGCAGAAGGCTTTGATACCATCTTCATCGGTACAGGTACACATATTCCTCAAGAAGTACGTATGGAAAATGATGAAGTACATGGCGTATTCCAAGCGATGTATCTATTAACAAATGTACAATTGGTAGAAAATGGTGAACTTGAAGAAAAAGCGATTCCTGTGAAAAAAGGGGACCGCGTTGTTATCATCGGCGGTGGTAACGTAGCGATGGATGCGGCTCGTACATGCGTACGTTTAGGCTGTGAATCTGTAACCGTAGCATACCGTCGTAGCCAAGAACAAATGCCTGCCTTGTTATCCGAATACGAAGAAGCGCGCGCTGAAGGCGTTCAATTCCAATGGTTCGCTTCTCCAGTAGGCGTAGAAGGTACAGATAAGGTAGAAGGCTTTAAATACGAAGTGATGGCCCTTAACGACGATGGTGCTGGTATCCACGGCACAGGCAAATACCAAGTTATGCCTGTCGATAAAATCATCATCGCTGCTGGTCATAAACCCAATGCCCGTCTTGTTGGGGAAGGTAACAACCTTCGCGTAGACGAAAAAGGCTATATCATTACATCCGAAGAACCATACGGTATGACAAGCCGTGAAGGCGTATTCGCTGGCGGTGACGTAGTGCATAAACCAGCTACTGTAGTACTCGCTATGCGCGAAGCTAAAAAAGCCGTTGATGGCATGGTTAAATACATGGAAATCAAACGTGCTATGGCCATTGCAGAGGAGCATAAATAAGAATTTTATGTACAAGAATATACATGTATATGTATTTAAGCATAATTTTATAACATAATATGAATAAAAATCCCTTGCGATATGAATATACCGCAAGGGATTTTCTATTATATGTCATCATAAATCAAGTTAGTATGGCTCCTCTTAGTTGGTTGTCGTATTGTGGAGGCAAAGAGTTGCTATTAAGGGATAGTATAGAAAGTGAGGTTTCTATGACGTATGATATCGTATGTAGTGAAACACAGTCAGAAAAGGCTATCCAACACTTAGGCGTTCTCATTCTCTTATGGCGCCGCCACTATCACATAACTCAACAAGAGTTAGCCAAACGGACCGGATTATTACAGTCCTATATTAGTGGACTGGAAAAGGGGAATATAGACCCTCGCATATCTACGTTGTGTAGGGTAGTCAATGGCTTTGATAATATGTCCTTATATACATTTTTTGGAGGCCCTGACTTAGGCTTTATCGACTTTCACGGCATAGAACATCAACATATAGAATTTCATTAAAATCCTAAATCTTCGTTGATAATAATAACCTCCATAATTTGCATATTGCGCATTTTCTTGTAGTAAATGGTTAAGGCATTGCAAATTCTATCAGGAGAACCACAGTCGTAACATTTTTCTTCTAATGTAGCACAAGGGTTGAGGGAACTTTTCTTATTCTTTTTGCTATTTAGTGGTGCTGCCACATTGCGTGCTCGATAAATGGCAGAGGCTAAGTCCGGGGTAATTTTATTGCGACCTAGCACAAAGAACACCTCTTGCGATCCGAATAGGGATGCTGCTACTCGGTTGCCGGTACCATCGATATTGACCATTTCACCTGTTTGCGCCAAGGCGTTAACAGAGGTGAGAAATACATCGCGTCCCATGGTGCGTAATGCGGTGTCGCGGAAGCTTTCACCAGGAAGAGGACGCTGAATATCCGTGATGTCATCATTGACCTCGGATAAAGCATCATGAACCTTGAGCTCTAATAATGTACGAGAATCGCCGATAGCGACCTGTTTGTGTTGAATGCGAGATTGCAAATAGGCCACCGCATCAGCGCCTGTTTCAAAATAATGGACCACGAATTTATTGCGTTCTAAGGCTTTGATGGTTTTCTCTATATCGATGGGGGCATCGTTGATTTGAGGATTGATAACTCCATTGATTGTTGTTTCTGTATTGGCCATGAGTCCTCCTAATAGTACATATAAACTAGTGAGGTAAATAGTGTTTTCGAAGTGCTGTAAGGTAAAGAGTATTTTCTAAGTAATACAGTATTTCTATTACTAGTATTGTACTGTTTTATGTGGTGGTTATTCAACATAAGGAGACCCTGTTTTTAGGTAAAAGAATGATACTGATAGTATAGAATGTTCTTTGTATAAAACATTGGAATAGAATCCATATTTGAATACTAAATAGTAAAACTTTGGAATGAAATCCAACTTTATGATAAAATTAATATAAAGTTGGAATGGAATCCAAATTTATTAGGTAAGTGATATGATATCTGATATTACTAATACATGGGTTCCATCTATGAGAAGGTACATAGATGAGGAGGCCCTTATGAAGTTAATTCAGCGCCAAGGATATCTAGATTTTTTACGGCGTAATCGAGAGCGGCCTATTATTAAGGTCGTTTCAGGCATACGCCGTTGTGGTAAATCTACATTGTTTAGGTTGTTTAAAGATGAGTTATTGGCAGATAATGTGAAGCCTGAACAGATTATTTCCATTAATTTTGAAGAATTGGAATACGAGCATTTGCGAGATTACCATGCGTTGTATCAATATATTTTAGAACGTATGCAGCCTAATGAAACGAATTACATTTTTCTTGATGAAATTCAGCATGTAGATCAATTTCATCGTGTCGTAGATAGCTTGTTTGTAAAAGAGAACACAGATTTATATATTACGGGATCCAATGCATACTTTATGTCTTCTGATATCGCCACATTATTGACTGGACGATATGTGGAAATTCAGATGTTGCCATTGTCCTTCAGTGAGTTTTACCATAGCAAGTATGAGGGTAATCAGTATTCTTTGATTCCTGCCTATGAGGCCTATCTTCGTGAAAGTTCCTTCCCTTATACTCAGCAATTAGGGGGCGAAGACTTTGATATTCAAGAATATTTACGTGGATTATATAATACCTTGTTATTGCATGATGTTGTGGCTCGATTGAAAATTAATGATGTCACAATTTTACAAGATATAGTGCGGTATATTATGGCGAATATTGGTAGTTTACTTTCACCAAATAAAATAGCCAACTCTCTTGTTAGTGCAGGTCGAAAAATCGATAATAAAACTGTAGAACGGTATTTACAAGGATTACAGGATAGCTTGTTGTTATATAAGGTAAATCGCTATGACGTACGAGGTAAAGAATTACTACGTATCAATGCAAAGTATTATAGTGTTGATGTAACATTACGAAATTTGCTAGTTGGGAATGCGAGTCGTGATACAGGGCATATTCTAGAAAATATCGTTTTTCTAGAGCTCATTAGACGAGGATACACCGTATATGTAGGGCAACTTGCTAAGGGTGAAATAGATTTTGTAGCACAAAAAGGGGGAATTACCGAACATTATCAAGTTAGTGAGACCGTACTTGACTCTAATACTTTGAGCCGAGAACTAGCACCGCTTGAGGCGGTACAAGACCAATACTCTAAGTTTTTGCTCACCTTAGATGAACTAAATAAAAATGCCAACTACGACGGAATTCAACAACGAAATGTTTTAGAATGGTTGTTAGAGAGTCGTTAACTTGCTATAATAATAGTATTGATATGGCGTAATGCCAATGTTAAGGAGGCAAAAATCGTGGATTTAATTCAAAATTTGAAAAACCAAGTAAAACCATTAGGTAAAAAAATCGTATTGCCAGAGTACCAAGATGAACGTGTTTTGGTAGCTACTGAAATCATTTTAAAAG
>ERZ773079.2400-NODE-2400-length-10451-cov-6.984321_pt1 | contig 10451 bp, 1 predicted proteins | sample MGYA00511355_ERZ773079 | MGnify/ENA primary metagenome ERZ773079 (study PRJEB29015, sample SAMEA2737979) | human oral metagenome | biome: human oral; feature: human-associated habitat; material: dental | place: China | collected 2117 ... | reverse complement strand
TGAATGTATCCGGCGATCTGACAGGAATCACATCGATTTCTAATCAGAAGACCGCTCCCGGCGGTACTACAACGGGAGCCAAGATTACGCTTGGCGATACTACCAATACAGTAGATGTCGGCGGTGCGAAAATCACCAATGTAGCGGATGGAGACGTAGCCCCTAACTCTAAAGATGCTGTCAATGGCGGTCAGTTGAATGAAGTAAAAGAATTAGCAGGGAAACATACCATCGTTAAAGTGGACGGGCAGGAAAATCGTACTGATGGAAACCTGCTTATTACCAAGACAGACAATAATGGTCAAGCCACTTATGATTTGAAGCTGAATGACGAGCTTACCGTCGGTAAAACGGGGGCGGCCGGAAAAGACGGTTCCATCGGAGTCAAGGGCAAAGACGGTTCTGCTGTCGCTATCAACGGTAAAGACGGTTCCATCGGCCTGAATGGTGCCAATGGGGCTAACGGGCTTACGATGAAGAGCGGCGATGCCAAGCCGGCTGTTGACGGTACCAATGTTACCCGTCTCGTTCTTGAAGAAAACGGAAAAAAACATGACGTAGCTACCTTAGATGATGGCTTAAAATTCACAGGCAATAATACAGGGACAGTTAATAACCATAAATTGAACACCTTGGTAAAAGTACAAGGTGAAGGTGTATCAGCGACAGATTCTGACAATTTTGCAAGTGCGTCCGGTAACATCAATGTGAAGGCGAATGGTACTGATACATTGGAACTTCAATTGGCAAAGGATCTTAAGAATCTTGACTCCGTAACGGCAGCTAAGACTGTAAAAGCCGGCGGTGTGACGATGGGCAGCCAAACAGTGGCTAATGCAGCCGGAGCTAATGAAACCGGTAATTATGTAACAGGTTTAGACAATAAGACTTGGAATCCGGATAAAATTGTATCCGGTCGTGCTGCCACAGAAGATCAAGTGAAAGATGCTATAGCGACTCAAACGGCTACGGGTCTTAAGTTTGATGCCAATGTGGGCGGTATGAAAACTAATAAATTAGGCTCCACTGTGCTTGTGAAAGGTGAAGGTACCGCGGCTGATAACGATTACAGCGGTGAAAATATCAAGACTTTCATCACCCAAGATAATGATGGTAATACCACTATCAACGTGAAGATGAATAGAAGTCTCGTAGCTGATTCCATTAAGGTCAATAAAAATGGTAAAGATGCTAAAGACGGCGTTACCCTTACAGGCCCTGATGCAAACGGTACGGACGGCAAGGTAGGTATTTCCGGTAAAGACGGTAAAGATGCGGTATCCATGTCCGGCAAAGACGGTATCGGTCATATCGGCTTGAATGGCAAGGATGGCCGTAATGCTGACATGACAGTCGATAAAGGTACTCCTGATCTTGATGGTAATGAAATCACTCGTATTAAATACACCGATGAAAATGGTACCCCTCATGAAGTGGCAACCAAAGATGATGGTATGATGTACGGTGGTGATTCTGGTACTGTTATCAAGAAGAAACTTAACTCGCAAGTCAATGTTAAGGGTGGTATCACTGATGAAAATCTATTGACCGATGAAGATAATATCGGTGTTGTTTCTGATGGTAACGATACATTGAAATTACGCTTGGCGAAAGATTTGCAAGGTTTGAAATCTGCAACTTTTAAAAATGGTAATGTTAATACTGTTATCAACGGTGACGGTATGACCATTACTGAAACAACTCCGGCTGGTAACAATTCGGTGAGCCTCACTAAAGATGGTCTCAATAACGGCGGTAAAAAGATTACCAATGTAGCTGAGGGTACTGATCCTAATGATGCAGTCAATGTTAATCAGTTGAAAAAAGCGACTGATGCAGCGACTACTACAGTAACTGCCGGCAACAATATCACTGTTACACCAACTACTAATCCTAATGGTTCCACGAATTATGAAGTTGGTCTTAAAGATCAAGTGACATTGGGTTCAGATCCTACGAAACAAATCGCGCTTGATGGTACTACAGGTACGATCAAGGCCGGCGATAAGGTTACAATCGATGGCAACAAAGGTAATATTACTGCAGGTAAAGTGGCAATCGATGGTGAAAATGGTATCATCAAGGCCGGAGATAAGGTAACAATTGACGGTAAAGACGGTAAGATTGATGCAGGTAAAATCGCTGTGGACGGTAAAGACGGCTATGTTACCGGATTGGAAAATAAAACATTTGATCCTGCTAATATCGTTAGCGGCCGAGCTGCCACGGAAGATCAATTAAAAGCATCTCATGACTCTTTAAATCAAAAGATTACCAATATGGGTGATGAAATCACGAAGAAAGGCATGGATTTTGCAGGTAATACAGGCGAGTTCCACCGTGATTTAGGTCAAAAGGTTACTATTAAAGGCGAAGGTACCGAAGCGGATGATAAATATTCCGGTGAAAATATCAAAACAGTAGCCGATAATGATGGTAATATCACTATCAAGATGGCGAAAGACATCAAGGCTGACAGCGTAACTGCGAATACGGTTAATGGCGGCACAGTGAATGCTGATAAGGTAAAAGTCGGCAAATCCGGCCTTGATGGTGTAACTATTACCGGTCCTAACGGTGCTGACGGTACAGATGGCAAGGTAGGTGTTTCCGGTAAAGATGGCAAGGATGCGGTTTCCATGTCTGGTAAGGACGGTGTCGGTCATATCGGCTTAACAGGCAAAGACGGTCGCAATGCGGATATCACTGCTGAAAAAGGCGATGAAGATCTTGACGGCAATGAAATCACTCGTATTAAATACATGGATGAAAATGGTACACCTCATCAAGTAGCAACCAAAGATGACGGCATGAAATACGGTGGCGACAGTGGTAATGTTATTAAGAAAAAACTTAATGAACAAGTCAATGTTGTGGGCGGTATCTCTGATGTTAGCAAATTGTCCTCTGAAGATAACTTAGGTGTGGTATCCGATGGTACCGGTAACCTTAAGATTCGTATGGCGAAAGACTTAAAAGGACTTGAATCCGTAACGACTAAGGATGCTGCAGGCAATACCACCGTTATGAACGGTGGCGGTATGACGATTACACCTGCTACAGGGGATTCCGTAAGTCTTACTAAAGACGGTTTGAATAATGGCGGTAATAGAATTACCAATGTAGGCCCTGGGGTAAACGGTACAGATGCTGTTAATATGAATCAATTGAATGGTTTAATGAGCGATATGGAAGGTCAAATTGCAGACTCCGGTGCTGCTAGTGCGGCTATTTCCGGTCTTAAACCATTACAATACGATCCATTGGAACCTACTCAAGTAATGGCTGCGTTAGGTCACTACAAAGGTAGCACCGCGGCTGCTTTAGGTGTGGCTCATTACACTAATGAATCCACATTGTTCCACATGGGCGTATCCCTCGGCGGTCATGACAACATGTTCAATGCGGGTGTATCTTATAAATTCGGTACATCTGATGCGAAGAAAGCCGTTCCGGAACGTTATAAAGGCGGTCCAATCAGCTCTGCTTATGTAATGCAAGATGAAGTGACAGCTTTGAAAGCGAAGTATGAAAAAGTACAACGCGATAATGAAGAAATGAAAGCACAAATTGCATTCTTGATGGAACAATTGGGTAACAAATAATATGATAAACATATTGATGTAATATGATATGAAATCACATATTCATATTGTAGTGCCATAAAAGACGCCAAAAGCATTTTACTTTTGGCGCCTTTTAGTATTTTATGAATTTACTCTTGCTTTTATTGGGGGTATTCGTACATATTATCTATCGAGTATATGTTGCATATATGTAAGGATAATCCATTATCGATTTAATATAAACGAATGAAATTAGATATAAATGAATGGGAGTAGAAAGAAAAAATTTTTAGTTGGTTTTATGCAAAAAAAATGGTGCATTTGGAAGGTAAAAGTCGGCAATTATAGGGGCGAAACTGCGGCCGCTTTAGGTGTTGCACATTACACAGCAGAAGATACTATGTTCCATGTAGGTGTATCTGTTGGTAGCCACCATAACATGGTAAATGCCGGTGTAACTCGTAAATTCGGTACTTCCGATGCGAAGAAAGCAGTTCCTGAACGTTACAAAGGAGGCCCTATCAGCTCCATGTACGTAATGCAAGATGAAATGACTGCTTTGAAAGCTAAGTACGAAAAAGTACAACGCGACAATGAAGAAATGAGAGCACAAATTGCATTATTGATGCAACAAGCGGGCTTGAAATAATATGAAATAACATATTGATACGGCAGTGCTTATAAAAGGCGCCAAAAGCGAAATGCTTTTGGCGCCTTTTTGCATGCAAGAAATAGATGCAATGGTTGTTATGAGCATATATATGTCATGATTAACTTGTAAGATAATCGAAATAGGTGAGTAACAATTGGATCATAATAGTTTACTAAGGTGAAATACATTTTTTTCATGAAGTTAATTTTATGCGAAAAAATTAGTACATTTAGCATATTCATAAGGTATATAGCGGAGTTTTTGTATATTCATAAATATTTATGATTTGGAAGTGAGTGTAGAGTGAAAAATTTTTTACTTTTACCATAGAATATGATATGTTTAATATGATATGCATCGGTAAATAGCCATATATTAACTGTATTTTTACTTTTTAAAATAGTTATAAAATATTTTATTATATTCATATAATCTGATAGTTTTATGCAAGGAGTAAGACGAGATGAACCGAATTTTTAAAGTAATCTGGAGTCGTACAAAAGGATGTTATGTCGTTGTAGCTGAAACAGCGAAGAATATGTCGAAACGATCGACAATGACATCGGTATTTGCCAAGATGTCAGGGCCTGTAATTGCTACGGCTTTATTTATGTCCATGATGTCTCCAATGATCGTGCATGGGAGTACTATTGTGCAAGGGGCCGGCGCTCAAGCTAAAAATGGTACTGTAGCGATAGGTGACAATAGTACAGCATTGGCAGATAACAGTGTGGCATTGGGTACAGGTGCTACTGTTACAAAAGTAAATAGGGCTAATGTTGGTAATGTACAAGGTGTTGCCATCGGAAGAAATGCAACGGTTGAAGTAAATAATGGTGTCGCTATCGGTAATTTGACAAAAGTAGCTTCTTTAAATGGCTTTGCCCTTGGTAATACATCTTGGGCTGGATATGATGAGGCCGGTAACTATGTGGGTGCCGATAATGATCAGGCATTTGGTACCAATGCCAGAGCTTGGGGTGGATCCTCCATGGCATTTGGTAATAATGCTAAAGCCGCTGCTGGTGGTGCCGTTGCAATGGGCAACGGATCACAGGCAAGAGGTAAATGGGCCGTTGCAATCGGTAATAATGCACAAGCTAAGGCTGAAGGGTCTCGTGCTATCGGTGTAAATTCCTATGCAACAGGACTTAATTCTATTGCAATGGGCTGGGAAAGTAATGCCCGTGAGGATTCTTCTTTAGCTATTGGTACAGACTCTGACTCAGTTCAGAAAAATAGTATTGCCATCGGTAATCGTGCAGTTAGCTATGCAGAGGATAGTGTTACTCTCGGTAGAAATACGACGGTAAATAAAAATCATAATCGCTCAGTTGCATTAGGTACTAATTCTGCGACTGCGGATACTCATAGTACACCGAATCAGTTTGTAAATGGTTTGTGGTATAAGAATTTAGCGGGAGGAACGGCAGATTCTACCGTAAGTATTGGTAATGATACAGTAAAACGCACGATTACAAATGTGGCAGCAGGGCGTATGAATTCTTCGTCTACAGATGCTATTAATGGTAGTCAGCTATATGCCGTAGCAAATAGCTTGGGCAATTTAGCCACTACTACTAAAAATATCCTTGGCGGTAATGCAGCGCTCGATCCTGATACCGGTAAATTAACGATGAGTGATATCGGCTTTACAGGTAAAAGCACGATCCACGATGCTATTAGATATAATAAAGACAATATCGATAAAGGATTGTTCTTTTATGGTGATAACTTTGTTCAGAACCAAGTAAAATTAGGTGACACAGTAAGAATAAAAGGTGGCGCTACCGGTGCTTTGGCTGACAACAATATTGGGGTTCAAGCAGACGGAAATGGCACACTAAATGTGAAATTGGCTAAAAAAATAACTGGTTTGGATAGCGTAACAGCAGGAACTGCTACGATTGATAATAAAGGGGTGTCTGTAGGCGGTAAACTCTATGTGTCAACAGGTGGTCTTAATGCCAATAATCAACAGCTTAGAGGTGTTGCAGACGGTAGCGGTAGTCAGGACGCAGTTAACTACGGTCAGTTGCAACGCGCAATTAACGGTACAGCTAAAGAAGCCATAGTAAAAGCAAATGATGATGGTAATATTACGGTAAGGGAAAACTCAACGGCGAAAGGTGGTAAGGAGTATACTGTTGGCTTAAATTATAAGATTACTGTAGGGAAAGGGGCGGCCTCGCATCCTGTAACCATAGATAGTGGTACAGGAACGGTCACAGGTCTTACCAATACATCATGGAATGTAAATAATCCAGCACCTGTTACAGGGCGTGCTGCTACGGAAGATCAGTTAAAGCGGGTTAATGAGAGAGTTAATTCCAATCAGTATTTTATTAATCAAAATACGCAGAATATCTCAGATAACTCAAGCCGTATTGGTGCCAATGCACGAAATATCACAAAAATACAAGGTGATATTACTACTAATAAGAATGATATTAACACTATCAATAATACTCTTGAAAAAGGGCTCTATTTTAGCAGCGATACAGGTGCTTCGATTAAGAGAAAATTAGGTGATACTCTAGTCATTAAAGGCGGTGCTACAGGGGCATTATCCGATAATAATATTGGTGTTGTATCCGATGGTACCGGTAGATTGACTGTAAAGTTGGCAAAATATTTAACAGGATTAGAGAGCGTTAATGCAGGAAATACTACTATTAGTAAAAATGGTTTGAGTGTAGGTGCTAGAACCTATGTAACACCTGATGGCATCAATGCTAATAATCAAAAGATTACTGGTGTTGCTAATGGTACGGCGCCTAACGATGCGGTTAATTTCAGTCAATTACAAAGTGCTATCGGTGGTACTGCTAAGGCGACTACAGTAAAACCAAAGGATGCAAATGTAATCGTAACAGAAGGTACCAATGCGAATGGTGGTAAGGAATACACTGTTGGCTTGGGTAATAAACTTGCTGTAGGTACAGCACATCCTGTAACCGTGGACGGAACTGCAGGAATTGTAACAGGACTTACTAATACTGCTTGGAATGTGGATAACCCACAAGCCGTAACTGGTCGTGCCGCAACGGAAGATCAGTTAAAAACAGTTAATACGCAAGTTAACACAAATAAGGATAAAATAGCTAAAAACACAACTGACATTACTCAGAATACGACTGACATCGGTAAGAATAAGCAAGATATAGCTAAGAACAAGACTGATATAGCTCAAAATACGACTGACATCGGTAAGAACAAACAAGATATAGCTAAAAACACCGCAGATATAGCTAAAAATACAACGAATATTGGTAAGAATACGACTGATATTGCACAAAATAAACAAAATATTGCTCAGAATACACAAGATATTGCGACCAATAAAAATGCTATCTCTACAATCAATACAACTATTGCTAAAGGCCTTAACTTTGATGGAGATAGTGGCGCTGTAATTAACAAACAGTTGGGCGATAAACTCAGTATCAAAGGTGGTGCCGCCGCTACGAATCTAACAGATAATAATATTGGCGTCATATCTGATGGCAGTGTATTAAATGTGAAACTAGCTAAAACATTAACCGGTTTGGATAGCGTAACGGCTGGTGGTACAACGATCAATAGTGGTGGGTTAACCGTAGGTGGTAAGACCTATGTATCTCCGAACGGCATCAATGCAAACGACAAGAAAATAACTAATGTTGCTGATGGTGACGTGGCGGCTAACTCCAAAGAGGCAGTTAACGGCGGTCAACTTCATGCGGCTAAAACCGAATTAAATAACAACATTAATGATGCTAAGACTGAATTAAACAAAAATATCGGTGATACCAAAACTGAACTCAATAAAAATATTAATGACGCTAAAACCGAACTGAACGGCAATATAGATAATGCAAAAACCGAGCTAAACAATAATATATCAACCGCGAAGAATGATGTGATTAATACAGGCCTCAAGTTTGATGCGGATACAGGCGGTGCTAAGACCAATAAACTGGGTTCCAAGGTAACGGTAAACGGCGATGATAATATTACGACAGAAATCAGCCAGACTGGTGACGATACTAAGATCGGTCTTACATTAAAGAAAGATCTCAATGTTACTACTGTTACTGCCGCTGATACTGTGAAAGCTGGCACTGTGACTATGGGCAAACAAGCTGGTGGTGCTGGCGGTGCAAACGGTAACTTTGTGACAGGGCTCGATAATAAGTCTTGGAACGCGGATAATCCTCAAGCTGTAAGTGGTCGTGCTGCTACGGAAGATCAGTTGAAATCTGTTAATGATAAGGTCAATACAAATGTAACCAATATCAATAAAGGATTAAACTTTAACGGCGATAGCGGTGCTACGATTAATAAAAAATTAGGTGACACTGTTACCATTAAAGGTAGTGCTACGGCGGATCTTACAGATAATAATATCGGTGTCGTGTCTGATGGCAGCACATTAAATGTGAAACTAGCTAAAACATTAACTGGTTTGGATAGCGTAACAGCTGGTGGAACAACTATTAATAGTAGTGGTTTGATCGTAGGCGGTAAGACCTACGTAACGCCAAACGGTATCAATGCAAATAATCAAAAGATTACCGGTCTAGCAAAAGGCACAGATCCTACTGATGCGGTTAACTTCAGTCAGCTACAGGATGCTATCGGTGGAACTGCTAAGGCAAGTACTGTGAAAGCTAAAAACAGCAATATCACTGTAGAAGAAGGTACAAATGCAGCCGGCGGTAAGGAATATACTGTCGGATTAGGGGATAAAATCACCTTAGGAACTGCTAATCCTGTATCTGTGGATGGTACTGCAGGCACGGTAACTGGTCTTACTAATACTGCTTGGGATGTAGATAATCCACAAGCCGTAACTGGTCGTGCTGCAACGGAAGATCAGTTGAAATCTGTTAATACGCAAGTTAATACGAACAAGGATAAAATAGCTCAAAACACAACTGACATTGCTCAAAATGCGACTGATATCGGCAAGAATAAACAAGATATAACTAAAAACAAGACTGATATAGCTAGAAATACGGCTGATATCACTAAGAACACAACCGATATTGGCAAGAATACAACTGATATTGCACAAAATAAACAAAATATCGCTCAAAATACACAAGACATTACGACCAATAGAAATGCTATCTCTACGATTAATACGACTATTGCTAAAGGTCTTAACTTCGATGGCGACAGCGGCGCTGTAATTAATAAACAGTTGGGCGATAAGCTTAGCATCAAAGGTGGTGCAGCGGCTGCGAACTTGACGGACAATAATATTGGTGTCGTATCTGATGGCAGTACGTTAAACGTGAAGTTAGCTAAAACATTAACTGGTTTGGAAAGCGTAACAGCTGGTGGCACTATCATCAATAGTGTTGGTTTGACCGTAGGTGGTAAGACCTATGTATCTCCAAATGGTATCAATGCGAACGACCAAAAGATTACCAATGTTGCTAATGGCGATGTGGCGGCTAACTCCAAAGATGCGGTGAACGGCAGTCAATTGCATGACACTAAAACTGAGTTAAATAAAAACATTAGTGATGCTAAGACTGAGTTGAATAAAAATATTGGTGACGCAAAAACTGAACTTACCAACAAAGGCCTTCGTTTTGATGCGGATAATAACGCTGAAAAAACGAATAAACTAGGCTCTAAGGTAACAGTAAATGGCGACGACAATATTACGACGGAAATCAGTCAAACTGGTGACGATACGAAGATTGGTCTTAAATTGAAGAGAGACCTTAATGTTACCACTGTTACTGCTACGGAAACTGTGAAAGCCGGTACTGTAACTATGGGTAAACAATCCGATGGTGCAACTCCTGCTAATATGGGTAACTACGTAACAGGTCTTGATAATAAGACATGGAGCGTAACTAATCCGACTGCTGTCAGCGGACGTGCTGCAACAGAAGATCAATTGAAGACAGTTACTGAAGCCATCACAACTCAAGGCGCTAATGCAACGGACTTTAGTCTCGTTGCAAATCCTGCGGCAGGTTCCAATGGTGACTATACTGTAGATGCCAATGGTGACGTGGCATTGACAGTTCAAGATAAGAACCATCCGGATAAAACAAAAACCGTAACGATTAAAGATGTAGCATCTAAATCCGAATTGGATAAAGGCTTGAACTTTAATGGCGACTCTGGCACGACTATTAATAAGAAATTAGGTGGTACTGTTGCCATTAAAGGGGGAGCTGCAGCTGCAGATTTAACTGATAATAATATTGGTGTCGTATCTGATGGCA
>ERZ773079.2398-NODE-2398-length-10460-cov-2.544834_pt1 | contig 10460 bp, 10 predicted proteins | sample MGYA00511355_ERZ773079 | MGnify/ENA primary metagenome ERZ773079 (study PRJEB29015, sample SAMEA2737979) | human oral metagenome | biome: human oral; feature: human-associated habitat; material: dental | place: China | collected 2117 ... | reverse complement strand
TCTACATTGATGAGATCGATAAGATTGCGCGCAAGTCGGAGAATCCCTCCATCACGCGCGATGTTTCGGGCGAGGGCGTTCAGCAGGCGCTCCTCAAGATTCTTGAGGGGACGACGGCATCTGTGCCGCCGCAGGGTGGACGCAAGCATCCACAGCAGGAGCTCTTGCAGATCGATACAACGAACATTCTCTTCATCTGCGGAGGGGCATTTGACGGGATTGAGGAGATCATCGAGTCGCGTCTTGGCAAGAAACAGATGGGCTTTGGCGCCGAGGTGCGCTCGAAAAAGCGTGTTTCCGTCGGAGAATCGCTCAGCAAGGTGATCCCCGAAGATCTGATGAAGAACGGTCTGATCCCCGAGTTCATCGGGCGCCTCCCTGTTGTCGTGACGCTCAACTCGCTCGACGAGGCGGCACTTGTACGCATCCTAACCGAGCCGAAGAATGCGCTCGTCAAGCAGTTCCGGAAACTCTTGGAGCTCGACGGCGTACGTCTCACCTTTGAGGATGATGCGCTGCATCTCATCGCGAAGGAAGCGCTTACGCACAAGACGGGGGCGCGCGGGCTGCGTTCCATCATCGAGGGCATCATGCGCAACGTCATGTATGAGGTGCCGTCGATCCAGGGCGTAACCGCATGTCAAGTCACGAAGGATGTCATCGCGAACCACAGCGATCCGATTCTGACCATCGACGGTAGCAGTGCGGCAAAGATGGCAGCTGCAAACTAAGAATACCCACATGAAAGGAGCTCTGCACTGCGGTGCTCCTTTTTTATATATAGATGGAAGGAAATATGATGTCCGAGAAACACACACTCCCACTGCTTCCACTGCGTGGTCTGGTAGTCTATCCGCATATGATGGTCAACCTTGATGTCGGACGTGACCGTTCGGTTGCTGCCATTGAGAGCGCCATCGCGGGGGACAGCCAAATCCTCGTCGTGGCACAACGGGATCCGGAGAATGATGACCCGACGTCGAACGATCTCTACGATGTCGGAACCGTTGCAGAGATTCGTCAGTTCCTGCGCATGCCCGAGGGAGTTCTGCGCATTCTTGTCGATGGGAAGAAACGTGCAGAGATCCTTGCCGTCCGCGAGGGCGATACCTATGCTGAAGCAGATGTGCACGAGGTCGATGAGGTGGAGGAGGAGCCTTTGAGCAAGGAGATGGAGGCACTCGTTCACGGAGTTACGAGCAAGTTTGAGGAATGGGTGAAGCTCTCCCACAAGATCCCGCCGGAGGCACTTGTTTCGATCTCGATCATGGAGGACATGGGGCGGCTTACAGACATCATTGCGAGTCATCTGAGTCTTCGGCATGAGGTGCGTCAGGAGATCCTTGCTGCCATCGACGTACGCGCGCGTCTCGAACGCCTCTATCAGGCGCTCATGCACGAGCTCGACATCATGGGGATTGAGAGCGAGATCAACCGTCGTGTGCGCAAGCAGATGGACAAGGTGCAGCGCGACTTCTACCTGCGTGAGCAGATCAAGGCGATTCGCAAGGAGCTTGGTGACGATGCGGACAAGGCTGCCGAGGTGGATCGCTATCGTGAGGCTCTTGGCTCGAAGAAGTTTCCCGATGCCGTGCGTGAGACCATCGAGCGCGAGATTCACCGCCTTGATATGAGCCACGCGATGAGTGCCGAAGTCGGTGTCATCCGCAACTATCTGGATACGCTGATCGAACTGCCGTGGAACGAAGTGACCGAAGAGCACGTCGACATGACGGAGGCGCAGGCGGTGCTTGAGCACGATCATTATGGTCTCTCGAAAATCAAGGAGCGCATCCTTGACTATCTCGCCGTGCGGCGGCTTGCGCCCGAGCAGAGCGCACCGATTCTCTGCCTCGTCGGCGCGCCCGGCGTTGGCAAGACATCGCTCGGCGCATCGATTGCACGCGCGATGGGGCGCAAGTTCATCCGCATCTCGCTCGGCGGCATCCGCGACGAGGCGGAGATTCGCGGGCACAGGCGCACCTATGTCGGCGCAATGCCGGGGCGCATCCTCGAAGGAATTCGCCGCGCGGGCACGCGGAACCCCGTATTTCTTTTGGATGAGGTCGACAAGATCGCAATGGACTTCCACGGCGACCCGTCGGCGGCGCTCCTTGAGGTGCTTGACCCTGCACAAAACTGCACGTTCAGCGATCACTTTGTCGAGCTGCCGTTTGACCTCTCGCGCGTGTTCTGGATTGTGACGGCGAACAATCCTGTGAAGATACCGGCACCGTTGCGTGATCGTATGGAGATCCTGAACCTGTCGAGCTATACTGAACTCGAAAAGATCGAGATTGCACGGCGGCATCTCCTTCCGCGCCAGCGCACGCAGAACGGACTCAAGGCAAAGGACATCCGCGTAAGCGCGGGCGTCTGGGCGGAGATCATCCGCTCCTATACGCGCGAGGCGGGGGTACGCGAACTCGAACGCGTCATCGGACAGCTCTGCCGCAAGGCGGCACGTCGCATCGTCGCCGATCAGAAGCCGCCGATCGCCGTGACGAAGGCAAATCTCGCGGACTTCCTCGAGCGTCCGAAATATCACGCGGCAAAGCAGGAAAAGAAGCCGCTTGTCGGTGTTGTGACGGGACTCGCGTGGACGGAGGTTGGCGGCGATGTGCTGCGCACCGAGGTCAATATCCTGCGCGGCAAGGGAAAGCTCATTCTCACAGGGCAGCTCGGCGAAGTTATGCAGGAGTCGGCGCAGGCTGCACTTTCCTACGTGCGCAGCCGTGCCAGCGTGCTTCATCTCGCAGAGGACTTTTATGAGAAGGACGACATTCACATCCACCTGCCCGAGGGAGCAATCCCGAAGGACGGTCCCTCGGCGGGGATCACGATGGCGACGGCGATGATCTCGGCGCTCACGGGGCGCAAGGTGCGCTCCGATGTCGCCATGACGGGGGAGATCACGCTGCGCGGACGCGTGCTCGCCATCGGCGGGTTGAAAGAAAAGGTCTTGGCGGCGTACCGCGAAGGCATGACGCGCATCGTGCTGCCGAAGGAGAATGAGCGCGACATCGAGGATATTCCGCAGGAGGTGCGCGAAAAGCTCGCCTTCGTGCCCGTGGAAACGATGGACGAGGTTCTTGTCGAAGCGCTCGTGCCGCAAAGGGGGGGCGCACATGCCGGATAGGGTCACGATCACGCAGGGCAAGTACATTGCCTCCGCCGTAAAGAAGGAGCAGTACCCTGAAGTGCGTCGCAGGGAGATCGTCTTCATCGGACGCTCGAACGTTGGCAAGTCGTCGCTCATCAACTCGCTCGCGCGCACGAAAAATCTCGCTCGCGTCTCGGGACAGCCCGGCAAGACACAGACGATCAACTTCTACGAACTTGGCGCGAAGATCGAGGGGGAAGACGAGCGGCGCGACTTCTACCTCGTCGATCTGCCGGGCTACGGCTACGCGCGCACGGCGAAGAAGAACCGCAAGATCTGGTCGCGCTTCATCGAGGCGTACCTGCTGCAAAGCGAGGACTTGCAGTTCGTGTGCCAACTCATGGACATCCGCCACGAACCCATGGCATCGGATATTGAGATGTTCCAATGGTTGGTGGCGAAGGGACTGCCTGTGCTCGTCATAGCGACGAAGGCGGACAAGCTGAGCCGCAACGAGCAGAAGAAGAGCATCGCTGCCATGCGAAAGGCGCTCGGCGTCGCGGAGCTTGACATCCTGCCGTATTCTTCGGTAAAAAATGAAGGGCGTTCAGAATTGCTTGACGCGATAGCGAACGTTCTGATAGAATGAAGGAAGGGTGTATTGCCAGAAATTCCCCAGAGAAAATGAGGGTGAAAATATGTTGACAGCTTTTGACAAGAAGCTCCTCAACGTCTTGCAGGCCGGCTTGCCCATCAGCAGCCGGCCTTTTGCTGACTTGGCGCAAGGCTTGGAGTCGGACGAGAAGACCGTTCTTTCGCGCGTGAAGGAACTCAAGGAGCAAGGGTATCTGCGCCGCATCGGGCCGTTCTTCGACTCGGCGAAGATGGGCTACCGCGGCACGCTCGTGGCGCTTCGCGTGAAGCCCGAGGCGATGAAAAGCGTGGCGGAGGCCGTGAATCGCCATGTGGGTGTGACGCACAACTACGAGCGCGAGGGCAGGTACAACCTTTGGTTCACGCTGCTCACGCCGAACGAGGAAATGCGCCGCAGGATTCTCGCGGAGATTCGAGCGCTTCCCGGGGTCGAGGCTCTGTTGAACCTTGCCTCGCACAAGAAGTACAAGGTCAACGTGCAGTTCAAGCTCGGATAGGGGGGCGTCACGATGGAAATGCTCGATGAAATCGACAGGAAGATCACGCGTGCCATGCAGGGGGATTTCCCGCTTGTGGAAGAACCGTACAAGGAGATCGCCGCCAAGGTGGGCATCGGAGAGGAAGAGCTTCTGCTCCGTCTGCGCCGTTTCAAGGAAAACGGACAGATCCGCAAGATGGGAGCCGTGCTTCAGCATCGCGCGGCGGGCTTCACGGCGAACGTTCTGAGCGCATGGGTCGTGCCGTCCGAGCGCATGGACGAGATCGCGCGATGTATGTGCGAAAGCCCTGCGGTATCGCATTGCTACGACCGCGATACGGCGGAAGATTGGCCGTACAACGTCTACACGATGATTCATGCGAAGAGCCGCGACGAGTGTGAGGCGATTGCCGCTGCGCTTGCGGCAGAGTGCGGTCTCAGTGAGCGCGTCATGCTCTACTCCGTCAAGGAGTGGAAGAAGACGAGCATGCGTTATTTCTGTGAGAATGAAGAGGGTTTGGCATAATGGTATCGGAAAAGATGCGGGAACTTGGCGCGAAGAAGTCGACGATCCGCGAGATCTTTGAGTACGGCAGGAAGCGAGCGCAGGAGGTGGGGGAGGAAAACATCTGCGATTTCAGCCTCGGCAATCCCAATGTCCCTGCGCCCGATTTCATCAAGCAGGCGGTTCTTGCAATCATGACGGAGATGGAGCCGCAGGCGGTGCACGGCTACACCATTGCGCCGGGCAATCCCGCCGTGCGCGAAACGCTTGCCGCGAGTATCAACGAGCGCTTCGGCACGCACTTTTCGGGCAGGAACCTCTTCATGACGGCGGGCGCGGCGGCGGCGATCACCGTGTGCTTCAAGGCGCTCGCCGAGGAGGGCGACGAGTTCATCGCCTTTGCGCCGTTCTTTCCCGAGTATCGCTGCTTTGTCGAGTCCGTCGGCGCGAATCTTCGCGTCGTGCCCGCCAAGACGGAGGATTTTCAGATCGACCTCGTCGCCTTGGAGGAGCGTCTTTCGCCCAGGACGAAGGGCGTCATTGTCAATTCGCCGAACAATCCGAGCGGCGCCGTATACTCTGAGAAGACGATCAAAGAGCTTGCCGCGCTTCTTCGCAAGAAGCAGCAGGAATACGATCATCCGATCTTCCTCATTTCCGATGAGCCGTACCGCGAGATCGCTTACGGCTGCGAGGTGCCGTACATCACGAAGTATTACGAGAATACGCTCGTCTGCTATTCGTACAGCAAGTCCTTCTCGCTTGCAGGAGAGCGCATAGGCTACATCGTCGTGCCTGATGAGGTCGCGGATTTTTCGAGTGTCTACGGCGCTGTCGCAGGTGCGGCGCGCGTCCTCACGCATGTGAATGCGCCATCTTTGTGGCAGCTCGTCGTCGCGCGCTGCGCGAGGCTGCCCTCGGATATAACGCCGTACGAGAAGAACGGCACGATGCTCTACGAAGGACTCGTGCGCGCGGGCTTCTCGTGTGTCAAGCCGCAGGGCGCGTTCTACCTCTTCCCGCGGTCGTTGGAGGCGGACGACTATGCCTTCTGCGAGCGCGCCAAGAAGTACGACCTTCTGCTCGTCCCCGGCACGGACTTCGGCTGCCCCGGACACTTCCGCGCGTCCTACTGCATCAAGGAGCAGACGATCGAACGCTCTCTGCCGCTCTTTGAGAAGCTGGCGAAAGAATACGGCGTTTGAAATCGGTCGGCATAAACTAAAGAGGGTTCGGAGCATCTGGCAGGTGTTCTGAACCCTCTTTGAGTACATCTGGAATAGAATTTCAATCATAAACATCACGACGATGACCGATGGATACGATTAGTATGATGATTTTATCGTCTTGAATTTCTGCAATCAAACGATAGTCTTCAATGCGGTAGCGCCATTGTCCGCTTCGATTTGCAGATAGAGCTTTGCCGTGCAGGCGCGGATTGCTGCATCCTTCAAGGTTGTGTCGAATCCACGAGGTAATCTTGGCAGATATATGACGATCGAACTTTTTCAGTGATTTTTTTGCTTGTGCAGTGAAAACGACACGATAATTCACGAAAGTCCGAGCTCCTTTTCGACTTCATCCAGCGTATAGGTAACGGGATTGGCACGAAATTCTTTCATCGCCTCTTCGTATGCTTGTCGGTCAAGTTCATCTTCTATACGTTCACGCATGGCTTTTGCGGCGAAATCAGATAAGGTCATGCCGGATCGAGCGGCATGTTTTTTGAAAAGACGGGCATCGCGAGGATTTAGATGTACAGTCACAGTCATATATATCCGCTCCTTTAATAAGAATATCATGTATATGCTAACATATACATGATAGCATATATATGCTGGCATGTATAGACAGTTGTATAAGTGCGGCATTTTATGTATAATGTACCCAATGATATACTTTCAAGGAAGCGCTGAAGCTGTCGGCGCTTCGATAAGAACCAAGGAGGGAAAGCGATGCGACGATATACATCCCTGCTCCTCGTGGCGTTCATGCTGGTTCTTTTGATCGCGACGATTTCGGACAATTTGGCGGGGCATGCGGACAGGACGCGACGGGAGCGGCCTCAGCAGTCTGTCACGGTATATACGACCTTGCCGCCCGAGCATGCGGGAATCCTTGCTGAAGGATACGAGAAGGCAAAGCGCGTGCAGGTGAACTTCGTTCCCGTAAGTTCGGCCGAGGTTTTGCAGAAGCTGCACCAGGATGCCGCGATCGGCAAGGACGGGGCGGATCTCGTGCTCGCTGATCGTGCGACATTGGAGAAGGCGGCGGCAGACGGTGCTCTGCAGCCGTACGTTTCGGAGAGCACGGACTCGGTCAGCGCGTCCTTCAAGGATGCGTCTGCTGCGTGGACGGGCATCTGGTACGATCCCGTCGTATTCTGCGCCAACCGCGACTATGTGCGTACTGTGCCGCGCGTGCCCAATACGTGGACGGAACTTGCCACGATGCAGGGGATGCGCGTCGGCATTACCGACTTTTTTGCGGCGGATGCGTCGGCGAATCTCTTCTTCTCCATGATGTCGCAGTTCGGCGATGCGGCGACGTATGACATCCTGCGCGGCATACAGCCCAAGGTCGTGCAGTATTCCAAATACCTTTCGACGCCTGTCCGCATGGCGGGCATGGGCGAGGTCGACATTTCCGTCGCCGTGCAGAGCGAGGTCATGCGCTACATCCATCAGGGCTATCCCTTGCAGATCATCTACCCCGAGGACGGCACGGCGTACACGCTGACGGGTGTGGGACTGGTCGAGGGAGCAAAGAACGAGGAGCAGGCGGAGGCCTTTGCGGAGTGGCTGCTGAGCGATGAAGCGCAGCTCACCCTGCAGAGCCGGGAGTTCTTCTTCGTGCCGCTCAATCCTGTGACGATCGCCTATAAGTCTTTTCCAGGGAAAGACGTCGTGCTCTTTTCCAGGTCGCAGGATTTCAGCCCGAGCCAGCGTCACGATCTCTTGGATCGTTGGGTGAAGGAAGTGCGGCTGCAGTAAAAGATGATGGTGGGAGGAATCCTTGGATTCCTCCCCTTATGCTTGATATACCTTGAATATACCTTGAGGAGGAAATTTTTTGAAAGCAGGATTCATCAGCCTCGGCTGCGCCAAGAATCTCGTCGATACGGAAGTCATGCTCGGCATCTTGCAGGACAACAGCATCGAGCTTACGCCCGATCCGGCAGAAGCGGAGATCATCATCGTCAATACATGCGCTTTCATCCAGTCGGCGAAGGAGGAATCCATCACGACGGTGCTCAATATGGCGGAGTACAAGGAAACGGGCTGCTGTCGTTCGCTCATCGTCGCAGGCTGTCTCGGGGAACGCTATCATCAGGAGCTTTTGGACGACATGCCCGAGGCCGACGCCATCATCGGCACGGGTGCATGGAACCGTATCATGGAGGCGGTGCGTGAGACTCTGGCGGGCAACCGCATCGTCTTGGCAGGAGAGAATGAGATTGTCTACGATGCGAAGACGCCGCGTATTCTGACGACGCCTGTCTATACGGCTTATGTGAAGATTGCCGAGGGCTGCGACCATCGCTGCGCTTTCTGTGCCATTCCGCTGATTCGCGGACGCTTTCGCAGCCGACCGATGGATGACATCAAGCGCGAGGTCACACGCCTTGCCGCCGAGGGCGTCCGGGAGATCATACTCGTCGCGCAGGATTCGACATATTACGGCAAGGACATCTACGGCGAGCCGTCCTTGGCGCGTCTCTTGCAGGAGCTTGTGAAAATCGAGAAGGTCGAGTGGCTGCGTGTGCTCTACTGCTATCCGAAGAATTTCACCGATGAACTCATCACGACGATTGCGCAGGAGCCGAAGATCTGCAAGTACGTCGACTTGCCGCTGCAGCATGCGCACAATTCGATTTTGAAGTCGATGCGCCGCCCCGATACGCAGGAGGAGGTTGTGACGCTCCTCGAAAAGATTCGCGCGCGCATACCGAACGTCGCTGTTCGCTCGACCTTCATTGTAGGGTTTCCAGGCGAGACGGATGCGCAGTACCAGACGCTGCGCCGCTTCCTCATTGAGCAGCGTTTCGAGAAAGTGGGGATCTTCACCTACTCGCAGGAGGAGGATACGCCAGCCGCTTCCATGCCGCGCCAAGTGCCTGAGGATGTCGTGCAGGAGCGCTACCATGATCTCATGAGCGTGCAGTGTAAGATTTCGGAGGAACTGAACCAAGGGCTTGAGGGCAAGGAGCTTGACGTGCTCGTCGAAGGCCGCGACGAGGAGCAGACGAATCTTGCCTTTGGGCGTTCCTATCGCGAAGCGCCGGGCGTCGATGGACAGATCTTCATCGAAGGCGATGCGGCGAGCCGACAGGGCGACATCGTGCGCGTGCGCATCGTGCAGGGATTCACCTACGATGCGGTCGGTGAGCTTGTCGAGTGAGGATACGGTTTGTACGATGTACGGGCGGCGGCGCTTAGGAAACGAAAGGCGGCAGGATTTTGGAAGGGTGTGCAGATATGGCCGAGGAAAGGGAGTCATTGGAGGCGCTCGTCGGACGACTGCTGCGTGAGTGCGGCAGAACGATTGCCTGTGCCGAGTCGTGTACGGGCGGTCTTCTGACGAGCCGCCTGACCGATGTCGCGGGAAGTTCCGCCTATGTCATGGGCGCAGTCGTCTCCTATACAAACGAGGTCAAGGCTTCGCTCGTCGGCGTGCACGAGGCGACGCTCAAGGCGTTCGGCGCCGTGTCCGAGGAGACGGCGCGAGAGATGGCGGAGGGCGTGCGTCGTGCGATTCCCGCCGATATCGGCGTCGGCATCACGGGGATCGCCGGTCCCGGCGGCGGGTCTCCCGAAAAGCCGGTCGGACTGGTCTACATCGCTGTATCTGCTCCGGGAAAGACTTCGGTGGAAAAAAATGTATTTTCTGGCGTGCGCGCTGAGATTAAGCGTGCCGCCGTCCATAAAGCTCTTGCCATGGTGCAGGAGATGATTAGGGAGATGGATGAATGAAACGATATCAGAAACTCGTCGCTGCTCTTTCGCTCTCAGCGCTGCTCTGCGGCAGCTCCTATGCTGCCGCGGCTGATGTGCCGGCGGGGACAGAATCAGCGACACCGGCGGCAACACAGACGATTGCCCCCGATGCGCTGACATACTCCTATGAGAGTAAGACATACGGCTACCGTATCATGTGTCCGCAGAAACCCGTCGGAGTGATTCCAGCGTCGGCACTCTATGACAACCGCGAGGGCGAGATTCTCATTTTTGACAATGAGGAATACAATATCAAGTATGCGTGGGCGGTTTTTGTCAATGCATTCTCCGATACGTCCGTGCCGAATCTCAACACGATCAATCCAGAGGATGCAGTGAACCTGCTGGAACGTATTCAGCACAGCAACGGATACGAGGGGATCATGCTGATCAATCTCTCGGATACAAACAAGGCGATCTTTGCCATGACGGCAAAGGAAGTCGATATTGACGAGAATGGCGATGGCGTCGTCGACGCGACGGCGAAGGCGGACAATCAGACAGCAGTGATGTTCTTCCGTGGGGCAAACGGACAGCGGTATGGGCTCGAGCTCATTGATAATCCGACGCTCCGTGCGAAGTCCGTAGCAACGTTTATGGCGGGCGCGCGTACCATGCAGTAAGTGACGTGGGCCGAGAGAGAAAGAAGGAGAACAGACTCATGAAGATGTCATCCAAAAACACCATGTTGACGGCGGCGGTGCTCGTCGCACTGACCTCCGG
>ERZ773079.2395-NODE-2395-length-10463-cov-16.153920_pt1 | contig 10463 bp, 9 predicted proteins | sample MGYA00511355_ERZ773079 | MGnify/ENA primary metagenome ERZ773079 (study PRJEB29015, sample SAMEA2737979) | human oral metagenome | biome: human oral; feature: human-associated habitat; material: dental | place: China | collected 2117 ... | reverse complement strand
GATCATCTCGGAGAAGACCGTGTCCACATCACCGGGGCCGACGATGATCTGGAACATGCCGCCCGCGATGAAGGTCCCCTTGAGGTCGGGATCCTTGTCCAGGGCCTTCTGGTCCACCTTGTCCATGTCGTTGAGGACGAGGCGCAATCTGGTCGCGCAGTGCGCCGCCGCGCTGATGTTCTCCGCGCCGCCGACGTACGTCAGGACGTCTTTCGCCACTCGGGCGTGATCCATGGCCACCCGGGATTCCTTTCTCTGGGGCCTGGGCGCTCGGCGATGAGCCTCAGGGCGATGAACGCGTGGGAAACAACTGTGGGACCCGAGCGTCCAGACCTATGTCAAACGACTGTCACAATACCGTCGCGGCCGTCACATCGCAAGCGCTGCATGAGAATTGCGGGAGTTCGGTCTCAGTCGAGCGGTCGTGCCCGGGCGCTCCGCAGCCTCAGGATGCCGTCGGTCCTCACGGTGGCGCCCGAGGAGCCGGGGGGCACGAAGCTGCGCAGGGTGAAGACGATATCGCCGTCCCCCACGACGATCTCGGTGATCGATCGATCGTGGAGCACTTCCAGGCGCGGGCGGATCGACGGGGACGCGGTGACCCGTCGCCTGGCGCCGTGCCGGGCGTACCTCGACGTCGTCCGGTCGACCACCAGGTGCGTCCCGGAGGCGGAGAGCGTCAGGTCGATATCGACGTGGCACGGCTCGTCCCCGATGCGCAGGCCCCAACGATCGCTGCCCCCCGTCGTCTCCAGAGCCTCGGCCTCCAGCTCGAGATGCCAGGAGCGGTGCCCCCGCAGCTCGGAGATCCGGGTCTCCCCCGTCACCGGCGCCCCGGCCAGTTCGAGTTCCGCCGCGTCGTCGGGCAGCGGGGTCGCCGGACGCTGGACGAGGCGACCGTCGCGCAGGGTGAGCACGCGGGGAACCGTCATGGTGTGGACCCAGCCGGCGGAGTCGGCACTGGGCTGGTCGTCCTCCTCGGCGTTGCCGGCCCACCCCATGAGGAGCACCGGTCCCGGCCGCGCGGGGTGCCGCGCGAAGACCTGCGGGGCGTAGAACTCGAAGCCCCGATCGATCTCGTGGATCTCGCCGCTGCACTCGCGCAGCTCGTCGCCCACGAGCCGCCCGACCGTGTAGACGCAGGGGAAGATGTTCTCGTAGCCCTCCTCGTCGGGCCGAATGCCCTGAGGGCAGAAGATGAGCACGTCGTGCTCGGTCCCCGTCGCCTCGTCGGGCACGCGGACGATGCCCGGGCACTCCCACATGTAGCCGAGCGAGTCGAGGGCGCCGTGGGCGTCGGGGAAGCTCAGCTCGCCCTCGAAGCGCCATGAAACGAGATCCGCGGACCGGTACAGGAGCGCCGTGCCGGTCCGGTCCGTGCGCTGCGCGCCCACGACCATTCGGAAGGTGCCCGGCGCATCGGGGTCGCGCCACACCTGCGGGTCGCGGAAGTGCGCCGTGTAGCCGTTCGGGCGATCGATGATCGGGTTGCCGGGCCACTTGGTGAAACGGGCCAGGTCCCGGCTGCTGGCCAGTGCCTGGGTGGAGATGCGGGCGTCGGTCGTCGGATCCTTGAGGTTGCCGGTGTAGAACAGTTGGAAACGGGCGTGGTCGGGCGCGTGCGCCGCCTCGTCGCCGGCGAGCACGAGCGCGCTCCCCGAGTAGGCCCCGCTGCGATCGTAGGGGGAATCGGGGATGATCGCGGGATCGTGCTGCTCCCAGGTGAGCAGGTCGTGCGAGGAGGCGTGCCCCCAGAAGACGAGTTTGCGTCGGGGGTGAAAGGGTCCGAACTGGTAGAAGGCGTGGTAGGTGTCCCCGTCGACGAGCAGGCCGTTGGGGTCGTTGAGGCGTCCCACGGGCGGAGCCAGATGGAAACGGGGGTAGTCCGGGTCCTGCCCCGCACGGGACGAGGCCATCGCCTTTCGAGCGAGTGCTATGAGATCCTCCGCCATGGGCAGAGGTTATCAACTTCCCGGTGGTTCGAAGATGATTCAGTGGTAGTACGGGATCATGAGCCATAGGCCGAAGACGATGATGCCCAGAGCCAGCGCCAGGAAGAAGCCGGCCGCCAGCTCGGCGGCGTGCAGACCCTTGACCTCTCCGGCCAGACGCTTGAGGTGGGCCTCGTCGAGCATGCGGGCCGCCGAGGAGGTGATGGCCAGGATGAAGCTGGTGACGAGCACGGTCACCACCGTGACCAGCGCGAGCGACGCCCAGTCGATGCTCATACGATGCTCTCCTTCCGTGGTGCCTGCGATGCGGCGGGAGCGGCCGTGCTGGTGATCGCCGCCGCGCTGACGAGCTCGTCCTTGACCTCGTTGAGGGTCTTGGGGGCGCGCCCGAGCTCGGGATCGGACTGCCTGGCCACGACGACGGAGTCCGCGTCGTTGACGTTGGAGAAGTCGACCCGGTTATGACCGGCTTGACGGATGATGAGCCATGCTCCGACCAGGAGCAGGACGATGACGGCGACGGTGCCGAGAACGCCGCCCCTGACCGCGATCAGGGAAGTCAGTGCGCCCACCACCGCGGCGCAGGGCAGCGTGACGAGCCAGGCGATGCCCATCTTCCCGAAGGTTCCCCATGACACCTTCGCCCCCCGTCCCACTCCGGTGCCGAGGATCGAGCCGGTGCAGATGTGGGTGGTCGACAGGGCGAAGCCTAGGTGCGAGGAGGCGAGGATGGCCACAGTCGAGGTCGTCTCGGAGGCGAAGCCCTGCGGCGGGTCGATGTGGACCAGTCCCTTGCCCATGGTGCGCATGATGCGCCAGCCCCCGGAGTAAGTGCCCAGACCGATGGCCAGTCCCGCTGCGCCGACCACCCACCAGTGGGGACCGGTGCCCGTCTCCTGGTATCCGGCGGCGATCAGGACCAGGGTGATGACGCCCATGGTCTTCTGGCCGTCGGAGGTGCCGTGGGCCAGGGCCACCATGGAGGCCGAGATCCGCTGCCCGTTGCGGAAGATCGTCTGGCTGAAGCGATCGGTGGGGCGGGCTATGCGATAGGCGACCCAGGTGGCGAGCGCCGACGCCATTCCGGCCACGCACGGGGCGATGAGCGCGGGCAGGATGATCTTGGAGACCACCGTGCCCCAGTGCACGCCCTGGAGGCCCGCGGCCATGATGACGGCGCCGATCAGCCCGCCGAAGAGCGCGTGGGAGGAGGAGGACGGCAGGCCGAAGAGCCAGGTGGCCAGGTTCCACAGAATCGCGCCGGCGAGGCCCGCGAAGACCATCGCGGGTGCCGCCTCGATGAGCGCGTCGTTGAACATGCCGTGGGAGATCGTCTTGGCGACCTCCGTGGAGAGCGTCGCGCCGATGACGTTCAGCACGGCCGCGACGAAGACAGCGCGCTTGGGGGTGAAGGCCCCCGTGGCGACGGAAGTCGCCATGGCGTTGGAGGAGTCGTGGAATCCGTTGGTGAAGTCGAAGACCAGCGCCGTAATGACAACGACCACCACGATGAAGAGTGTTGTACTCATACCATCTCTCGGTCAGGTGAGCGGATCGGGTCCCGGGAGCGGCCGATGCCGACCGGGGCGGGATCCGGGTCGCATGAACACGGCCCACCCTCATTGTTACCAGCGACCGACTGCACTCGACAGCGAGATTCCGAGTGTTCACCAACTGTTCACCTGCCCCCCGATGGCGCCGGTCGCGATCGGCATCGCCCTCGCAGGCCCGAGAGCAGGAGGGGGAGGATGATGGGATCATGCCGCTGTCCCGCCGTCGCCCTCGTCGCCGCGCCCCCTCCGGCTCCTCCTCGCGCCATGACGACGCGGGTCCGGTCCTGCGGGCGCTGGCCGCGAGCGTCTACGCGCCCACCGCGGTCTTCGCCGTCGGCTCGGGTGCGATCCAGCCGGTCCTCGTGCTGGCGGCCATGGACGTCGGGATGTCCCGACCCGCGGCGGCCCTGGTCATCGGTCTGCTGGGGGTCGTCGGAGTGGTCTCGGCGCCTGTCGCGGGAGGCGTCGTCGCACGCGTGGGAGGCAGGCGGGCCATGGCCGCCGGCACGGTCATGGCGGTCGTCGCGGCCATCGGCATCCTCATCGCGATGAGCGCGCCATCGGCCGCCGCGGTGGCGATCTTCGTGGTCGGCGTCGTCCTGCAGGCGGTCACCGCGAACCTGTGGGCGCTGGCCAGACAGGGCTACGTCGCCGACGCGGTTCCTCCGTGGGCCCGAGCCCGAGCGCTGTCCTTCCTGGGAGGCATGATGCGCCTGGGCGTCCTGGTCGGTCCGGCGATCGGCTCGCTCGCCATTCTGGCGGCCGGCCGGCGCGGGCCGTTCGCGTTCCAGATCGTCATGGTGCTCGGCGCCATGTGGCTGGTGCTGGCACGGGCGCTGCCCTCCCGGGAGCTTCGTCGCGCGCGCCGCGCCGCTGAGACGGCGCGCGCCCGAGCCGTCGGCGGGATCACCGCCCCGTCCGCCGGTGACTCGACTGAGCCCGCGCGCACGCGCGTCGACCTGCCCGCGACCGCCGCCGTCGCCGTCGCCGTGGCCATGACCTGCCTGCAGCTGCTGCGGACCAATCGGACCGTGCTCGTACCGCTGTGGGGCGCGCACCTGGGCCTGAGCGACATCCTCATCTCGGCGACCTTCGCGGCCGGGGCCCTGGTCGATGTCGCCATGTTCCTGCCCTCGGGCAGGTGGATGGATCGTCACGGGCGCCTGGCCGGCATCCTGCCGGCCCTGTTCGTGATGGGGGCCTCCCTGATGCTGGCCGTCGTGTGGACCTCCCCGATCGGTTTCGTGGTGAGCACCTGCCTCATGGGCTTCGGCAATGGTTTCGGCTCGGGCATTGTCATGACGATGGGGGCCGATCTCGCTCCGACCACCGGTCGCGAGCGGTTCCTGGGGTGGTGGCAGGGCATCGGGAACATAGGTGCCGCGGCCGGTCCCTTCGTCGTCTCGACGCTGACGGCGACGCTCGGGCTGGTCGCCGGGATGCGGGGAACAGCGCTTCTGGGCGTTGTCGGCGGGGCGTGGGCCTGGGTGGCCATGCCCCGCGCCTACGCCCGCGTCGGCATCGACCTGCGGGGTCGAGCGCTCGCCAACGGCGAAGTGAGACGAGGCAGACGCCTCAGCGCGCCCTGACTGTTACACGGGGGGAGCAACGATAAGGTTCGGACCATGGCAGCCCGAAGTGGAAGCACGCGCTCGTCCAAATCCCGGAAAGGCCGCGCCCCGGCCCCTTCTCACCTGGATCTCGGAATCGATCTGGGCACGACTCGAACCGTCGTCGCCCGCGCCGACCGAGGAAACTATCCCGTTCTGTCCTTCACCGACACGAACGGCGACTCCCACGACTACTACCCGTCCTTGACGGCGCTGACCGAGGACGGTCTGGTGCACGGCTTCCGAGCGCGCCGGGCCGCCCGGGAGGGCGCCCCGCTCCTGCGCAGCCTCAAGCGCGCCCTGGCGGCGCCGTCGGTCAGCGCTTCGAGCACCGTGACCCTCGGCGATCGCACGCTGAGCATCGGCGAGGTGCTCGTCTCCTTCCTAACGGACCTGCGTCAACGGCTGGCCATGTCCGGGGTGCTGGACGGCGCCGATCCCGGCAACGAGGACGCGAACGTGGTGGTGGCGGTGCCCGCGCACGCCTACGGGGCCCAGCGCCTGCTCACGCTCGACGCCTTCCGAGCGGCGGGCTTCCATGTGACCGCCATGCTCAACGAGCCCAGCGCCGCCGGCTTCGAGTACGCGCACCGCAAGGCGTCCACCGTGTCCTCCCGGCGCACGCGGGTACTGGTCTACGATCTCGGCGGAGGGACCTTCGACACCTCCTTGGTCGATGTCAACGGCGCCGCCCACGAGGTGCTGGCCTCTCGAGGACTGGGTGATCTCGGCGGTGACGACGTCGATCTCATCCTGGCCCAGCTGGCGCTGGCGCGCGCGTCCGTGGATGAGGCCGTTCTGAATGCGACGCAGCTCGGTGATCTCCTCGACCAGTGCCGCGGTGTCAAGGAGGCCCTGGCGCCGCAGTCGCGGCGCATGGTCATCCCCGTGCTCGACAATGACGTCGTCCTGCCGGTAGCGGATCTCTACGAGGCCACAGCGCCTCTGATCCAGCGCAGTGTGGACATGATGGCGCCCCTGGTCGGCCGGCTCGAGGACGGCGGTCCGGATCTGACCGATATAGCCGGCATCTACCTCGTGGGCGGCGCCTCGGGCCTGCCGCTGGTGCCGAGAATGCTTCGCGAGCAGTTCGGACGCCGCGTCCATCGGTCCCCCTACCCCGGGGCCTCCACCGCGATCGGTCTGGCCATCGCCGCCGATCGCGATGCCGATGTCCGGCTGACGGATCGGCTCTCGCGCGGCTTCGGCGTCTTCCGGGAGGCCGACGGTGGCGCGCGCACGTCCTTCGACGCGATTCTGACCGAGGACTCCATACAGAAGGGCAGCGGGGCTAGCGCCACTGTGGCGACACGCCGCTACCAGGCGGTCCACAACGTCGGACGCTACCGGTTCGTGGAGTGCGCGGGAGTCGATGATGACGGGGAGCCTCGCGGCGAGCTCGCGCCCTATGAGGACGTCCTGTTCCCCTTCGACGCCTCCCTGCGCGATATCGATGACCTGTCCTCGGTGCCCGTGGTGCGCACGGGCGGCGGCCCGCAGATGGAGGAGCATTACGAGGCGGACGAATCCGGTCTGGTTCGGGTGACGCTCACCGACCTCAGCGATGGCCACAGCCGCACCTACATTCTGGGGCATCGCACCGCCTGAGCCCGGAGCCCGCGTGGAGTCGTCGACGCCGGGCAGCCGGATGGTAGGTCAAACGGCTTCCGACAGGGCGGTGAGCCGGTCGATCTCCTCCGGTGCGAGTTCGAGGGTGAGCGCCGTCAGGATCGGGGCGAGCTGCTCCGCGGTGCGGGCCGAGGCCAGCGGCGCCACCACACCGGGGCGGTCGCGCAGCCACGTCAGGGCGACCGCGGCCGGCTCCGTGGCGTGGGCGGCCGCGATCTCGGCCAGCGCCTCGACCACGGCGAAGCACTCGGGCCGCAGGTAGTCGGCCACCATGGAGGAGCGCGAGGAGACGACCGCCTCGCCCTGTCGGTACTTCCCGGTCAAGAAGCCGGCGGCCAGCGAGAAGTACGGGATGAGGCCCATGTCGTGCCTGGCCGCGACGTCTCCGCGGTTCCCGGGCCCCTCGACGTCGCCCCGGTGGAGAAGGTTGTAGTGCGGCTGGAGCGCGACGGGGGCCTGGGCCCCCATGTCGGTCGCGACGCCGCACCACTGCTCGATGCGCTCGGGAGTGTAGTTGGACAGCGCCACGTAGCGGGTCTTGCCGGCGGAGCGGAGCTCCTCGAAGACGGCCACGGACTCCTCCAGAGGCGTGTTCGGGTCGTCGAAGTGCGCGTAGTAGAGGTCGACGTGGTCGGTGCCCAAGCGCGTCAGGGATTCCTCCAGGGCGGTGCGGACGTTGCCGGGTGCGAGCCCGCCCCGGTCCGGTTTGGCGGAGACCTTGGTGGCGATGACGACGTCGTCACGGCGCCCGCGTCCGCGTAGCCACGAGCCGATGATCGTCTCCGACTCTCCCCCGACGTTGCCGTCCGCCCAGGCGGAGTAGACATCGGCCGTGTCGATGAGGTTGCCGCCCGCATCGGTGTAGGCGTCCAGCACGCGATGCGAGGCGGTCTCGTCGGCGGTCCAGCCGAAGACATTGCCGCCCAGTCCCATGCGGCAGACATCGAGGTCCGAGGCGCCGATCCTCATCGTGGGGTTCTCCTGTCCGTGGTCGTACGGTGGTACCTGGGTCATGGCGGCCATGACGGGACCATGCGCGTCGCGAGGGGGCCGCCCCGGTCTCCGCGGACGCGATCAGCCGAGCCGGCGCCTGGCCGCACGGCGCTTGGCCAGCTCATCCTCGACCACCGGCGCCCGGGTCGCGTGGTCGACGGGGAGCTCGGCCAGAGAGCCCTCGACCTCGTGCCATACGCGTCCCACGGCGATGCCGAAAACGCCCTGGCCGCCCTGGACGAGATCGATGACCTCGTCGGCGCTGGTGCACTCGTACACGGAAGCGCCATCGCTCATCAGGGTGATGGAGGTCAGGTCCTCCACCCCTCGTTCATGAAGGGCGTTGACCGCCGTGCGGATCTGCTGGAGGGAGACACCGGTGTCGAGCAGTCGCTTGACGATCTTGAGCAGCAGAATGTCGCGGAAGGCGTACAGGCGCTGAGAGCCGGACCCCCTGGCCCCCCGGATGGAGGGCTCCACCAACCCGGTACGGGCCCAGTAGTCCAGCTGCCTGTAAGTGATGCCGGCAGCTCGACAGGCGATCGGTCCGCGATAACCCGCGTTGGTGTCGAGCTCGGGGAGCGGGTCTCCGAAGAGCATCCCCTGACCGCGTTGGGGTGCCGGGGCGTGAAGGCTGGCTTCGTTCGCGCTCAACTGACCTGCTCCTGTCGGAATGGGGGCATCACATCGGGTGGGCCCCGTGGTGGTGGGATCGGGCGGACGTCCCCGACCGGGAACCACGATAAGGCCACCGCCCGCGGGGCTCAACGAAGGGCGCGCCGGGTCCCACTGTCAACGATGTCTCAATCTCAAGATGAGGTCAAGATCCATTCGACCGCGGTGGTTGTTTGCGGCTCGATATCAGGGATGTTGCGACAGACCAGCAGAAACGGCACAGTGATGCACGCCACATTTTGAGTCACACACGTCACTTCTGTTCCGCGTGTCGTGGGCTCGGACGGTCGCGATCCCAGGCCGGGGACGTCGCCTCATCGACCCCGGCCGTGGCCAGCTCCTCCCGCCACTGCGCGAACCGCAGGCGGATCTCCCGGGCGTCCAGATCCAGCCCTCGCAGCTGCAGGAGCCTGGCACTCGCCACGATGGGTCGCCTCAGGGAACGCGCCGTGACCAGCGCCTCCGCCGGAGCGCATGGCACGCGGTGCTCGGTCCTGTCCCGGGTGAGCACCACGCGAGCGCGCAGCGCCGCATCCGCATCGACATCGAGCTCGACGGCATCGACCTCGCCTCCCAGTACCCGGCACGCCTGTTCGAGGAGGTCGATCCACGTCGGGGCGTGCGTGGGCTCGCCGGCACTGAGCAGGAGGCCCTCGCGGGGGGTGACGGGGACCGCGATCACCGCGGGGCCTCCGTCCTCGACGAGGATGGCGACTAGCCCCTTCCGTGATGTTGTGGAGCGGACGCTCATCAGTGTCATGGTGCTCACGGGTCAAATCTACGGGCGCACGAGCGCCGTGTCCGGGAAACGGGGGCGAGACCTCGGCCCGGTCCCCGGGGCCATCCCGGAGCGCGTCTCAGCCCAGTGCCGAGACCGCCTGGTGCAGCAGCGCCGTATGCAGTTCGGCGAGCACGCCGGCGAGCTCGGAGGCCGCGTCCTCGGCGGCGGTGCTCGAGCGCACTCGCCGGTATTGGACGGCCAGGTCGACGACATCGGCCTCTCGCTCGGCCGCGGTCCGCACCGACCGGAGGTTGCGCAGCGGGATGCCGAGACGGTGAGCGCGCAGCGCGAGCGCCACCGTGCCCAGGGAGCGCGAGTCGAAACGGCCATGGGCGTCAGGCGTCACGACGCCGATGGCGACCAGCTCCTCGAGCTGAGCCATGGAGGCGCCGGCGTGATGGGCCAGCGAAGCCGCGTCCAAGCTGGTGCCTATCACCGCATGGCCGTCCGCCGCCACCACACGCGGGATCGGAGCGGGCTCGGGGGCCCGGGGCGAGGCGTCCAACTCGGCGAGCCGCTGTCGGATGACTGACAGCGGCAGGTACTCGTCGCGCTGGGCTGTCAGCGCATAGCGCAGCCGTTCCACATCGGCCTTGGAATAGCGCCGGTAACCGTTGCCGACCCTGTAAGGGGAGATGAGCCCCTCCCCCTCGAGGTAGCGGACCTTCGACAGGGACAGGGCCGGGAACTCCGTCTTGAGCCGATCGACGACCTCGGAGATCTTCATCTCCGGCTTGCGGGAGACGTCCCGGGGCCAGGGGACGGCCTCGGCATCGTCGGCCGCCTCGCGCTCAGCGGGACGACGGCGCGCGGGGACGGCACTCACTGCACAGCCGCACCAGCTACGGGACCGGGGTGGTACGTCATGCGGTACTTGCCGATCTGGACCTCGTCCCCCCGACGCAGAGCGGCCTGCTCGACGCGCTGACGATTGACGTAGGTGCCGTTGAGGGATCCCGAGTCGCGCACGGCGAAACCGCCCTCCTGCAGCGCCAGGAAGATCGCGTGCTTGCGCGAGACCGTCACGTCGTCGAGGAAGATATCCGCGCGCGGGTGCCGTCCCACGGTCGTCTCGGCCGAGTCGAGCAGGAAACGCGCACCCGTGGTCGGGCCCTGCTGAACCAGCAGCAGAGCCGTACCGGCGGGCAGGGCCGTGATCGCGGCACGGTCCTGCTGGGAGACTCCGATAAGCGGTGCGGCCGGATCAGCACTGAGATCCATGGCACCGAAGGACTGGGTCGTGCTGGGATCCGGCTCGATCGGCGTGCTC
>ERZ773079.2391-NODE-2391-length-10470-cov-27.258857_pt1 | contig 10470 bp, 6 predicted proteins | sample MGYA00511355_ERZ773079 | MGnify/ENA primary metagenome ERZ773079 (study PRJEB29015, sample SAMEA2737979) | human oral metagenome | biome: human oral; feature: human-associated habitat; material: dental | place: China | collected 2117 ... | reverse complement strand
CGTAGACGTCGGGCAGGAAGTTCATCTCGATCTTGAGCGTGCCGTCGCCCTTGCAGGCCTCGCAGCGCCCGCCCTTGACGTTGAAGGAGAAGCGGCCGGGCCCGTAGCCGCGCGCCTTGGACTCGGGCACGGCGGCGAAGATCTTGCGGATGTGGTCCCACACGCCCGTGTAGGTGGCCGGGTTGGAGCGGGGGGTGCGGCCGATGGGCGACTGGTCCACGTGCACCACCTTGTCCAGATCGTCCAGGCCGCGCACCGTCCTGTGCCGCCCGGGCACGCCCCGGGCCCGGTTGAGCCGGTTGGCCAGGACCTGGTAGAGGATCGAGTTGACCAGCGAGGACTTGCCCGAGCCGGACACGCCGGTGACGGCCGTGAGCACGCCCAGGGGGAAGGAGACGGTGATGTTCTTGAGGTTGTTCTCGCGGGCCCCGACCACCGTGACCTCCCGGCCCTTGACCGGCCTGCGCCGCACGGCGGGCACCTCGATGGCGCGGCGCCCGGCCAGGTAGTCGCCGGTGAGGCAGTCGGCGGCGTCGAGCAGTCCCGGCAGGGCGCCGGCGTAGACGACCCGTCCGCCCCTCTCCCCGGCGCCCGGGCCGATGTCGACGATCCAGTCGGCCGAGCGGATGGTGTCCTCGTCGTGCTCGACGACGATGAGGGTGTTGCCCAGGTCCCGCAGGCGCTGAAGGGTCTCGATGAGGCGGGCGTTGTCCCGCTGGTGCAGCCCGATGCTGGGCTCGTCGAGCACGTAGAGGACCCCGACCAGCCCCGAGCCGATCTGGGTGGCCAGGCGGATGCGCTGCGCCTCCCCGCCCGACAGCGTCGCGGCGCCGCGGGCCAGGCTCAGGTAGTCCAGGCCGACGTCGACGAGGAAGCCCAGGCGGGCGTCGATCTCGGTCAGGACCGTTGCGGCGATCCGCTCGACCTGGCCGGTCAGGTGCAGGCCGGCCAGGAAGTCGCGGGCCTCGCCCACGGGCAACTCGCACAGCTGGGCGATGGACCTGTCCCCCACGCGCACGGCCAGGACCTCGGGCTTGAGGCGCGCGCCGTGGCAGGTCGGGCAGGGCACCTGGCGCATGTAGCCCTCGTAGCGCTCCTTGGACCACTCCGACTCGGTCTCGTCGTGCTTGCGCATGACGTAGTCGAGCGCGCCCTCGAAGCCGGTGGAGTAGATGCGCTCGCGCCCCCACCGGTTGCGGTACTTGACCTGGACCTCGTAGTCCTTGCCGCGCAGAATGGCCTCCTTGGCGCGGTCGGGCAGGGCCCGCCAGGGGGTGTCGACGTCGAAGGCGAGCTCCTCCCCCAGGGCCGCCAGCTGCCGGGTGAAGTACTTCTGGTGACCCGCCCACGGGGCGATGGCGCCCTCGGCCAGGGTCAGCTCCTCGTCGGGGACGACGAGGGAGGGGTCGACCTCCAGGCGGGTGCCGATGCCGGTGCACGCGGGGCAGGCGCCGTAGGGGGCGTTGAAGGAGAAGGTGCGCGGCTCCATCTCGTCCAGAGCCAGGGGGTGCTCGTTGGGGCAGGCCCGCTTCTCGGAGTAACGGCGCTCCCGCTCGGGGTCGTCGTCGGGCAGATCGACCTGCTCGATGATGACCAGCCCCTCGGCCAGACCGAGAGCCGTCTCGACCGAGTCGGTCAGCCGCTGGCGGATGCCCTCGCGGACGACGAGGCGATCGACAATGACCTCGATGTCGTGCTTGAGGCGCTTGTTGAGAGTCGGAGGGGTGTCGAGGCGCTCGACGGCGCCGTCGACGCGCACCCGGTTGAAGCCGCGGCCGCGCAGCTCACCGAAGAGCTCGGAGTACTCGCCCTTGCGGCCCCGCACCACGGGGGCGAGCACCTGGAAGCGGGTGCCCTCGGGCAGAGAGCGGACCTGGTCGACGATCTGCTGCGGGGTCTGGGAGGAGATGACCGCGTCGCAGACCGGGCAGTGCTGGATGCCCGCCCGTGAGTACAGCAGACGCAGGTAGTCGTAGACCTCCGTCACGGTACCCACCGTGGACCGGGGATTGCGCGAGGTGGACTTCTGGTCGATGGACACCGCGGGGCTCAGGCCCTCGATGAGCTCGACGTCGGGCTTGTCCATCTGGCCCAGGAACTGACGGGCGTAGGAGGACAGGGACTCCACGTAACGGCGCTGCCCCTCGGCGAAGATCGTGTCGAAGGCGAGCGAGGACTTGCCCGAGCCGGACAGACCGGTGAAGACGATCATCGTGTCGCGAGGCAGGTCCAGGTCCACGCCCTTGAGATTGTGCTCGCGGGCCCCACGGATGATGAGAGAGTCGTTCACGGGATTCGAGTCTAGGGGCTTGTCACCGATACCGTGCGATCGCACACGTGTTCGACATGTCTCATCGCCAGCACACCGGAAGAATGCTCACTGCCTCGTCTCGGGCCACGACTGAGGCACCCGGCCCTATGCTGGAGCCCATGAGCAAGATCTACGCCGTCGAGTACCGCTACGTCACTGACAAGGACGAGGAGATGGCCGCCGTTCGCCCCTCGCACCGCGCCTTCAACGGCCGTCTGGCCGACGAGGGGCGGCTGCTCGCCGCCGGCCCCTACGTGGGCACCCATGACGCCCTCATCGTCGTACGGGCCGACGACGAGGCCGGCGCGCTGGCCCTGCTCGAGGAGGACCCCTTCCACCAGGCCGGCTACATCAACGAGCGCATCCCACGCGAGTGGAACCCCGTCATCGGAGTCCTGGCCTGAGCCGGCAGGAGGCCGCGCCGACCGGTTCCCAGTTCGCCCGTCCCTCCTCCCTGACCGGGCGTCTGCTGCTGCGCGGCATGAACATCGGGCACGCCCGCCTGCACCGGTGGGGGCTGGAGGCGGCGGGGATCCACCCCCGTGACAAGGTGCTCGACGTCGGCTGCGGCGGAGGCAGGGCCATCGCCCGGATTCTTGCGCGGACTCGTCGTGAGGTGGCCGGTGTCGACCACTCCCCCGAGGCGGTTGAGACGACCCGCCGTCTCAACCGCTCCGCCATTGCCTCCGGCCGTCTTCGGGTCCTGGAGGGTTCGGTGGACCACCTGCCCTTCCGCAACGGCTTCTTCAACGTGGTGACGGCCTTCGAGACCACCTACTTCTGGCCCGACCTGCAGGCAGGCCTCATTGAGATACGCCGCGTCCTGAGTCCCGGGGGTCGGCTCGTGATCACCAACGAGGTCGCCGATCGGGAAGCGGCGGGGCGCTGGGCGGAGCGCCTGGACATGAATGTGCCTGACGGCCGGAGCCTTGCCGCCCTGGCCCACGAGGCCGGTTTCCTCACGGTTGATATCAGCATCCACCCCCGGCACGGATGGCTTCGCCTCCTTGCCGCAAGGTAGGAGCGGCAGCGAGGCAGCAGGTCTCTTAGCCGCGGCCGCGCACGATCCGACGCCGCACCAGGTGCACCAGCTCGATGCCGCCGATGGCCAGGCCGGCCATGAGCGCGATGACCCACCACACGCCGGGCGTGGGCCAGGCCAGGAGGAAGAAGGCGCGTACAGGCGGGGCGACGACACCGAGCACCGCGATCATCCCCATGAGAGCAACCAGCCCCAGGCGCCAGCTCGTCAGAGGCCGGGCCGTGAGCGTGAGCAGCCACAGGCCGCAGGTGATGAGCACTAGGGTCGTTGCCGTCGTCACCTGGGCGCGGGGGGCATGAGTGAGCGTCAGCCAAAGATAGGTGGCCAGGGTCACGGTTCCCGCCATGAGCCCCGCAGGCACGCACAGGCTGAGCACCCGACCGAGGAATCCCTCCCGGTAGCGCTGGGAGCTGGGGGCCAGGGCCAGGACGAAGGCGGGGATCCCGATCGTCAGCGAGGAGACGACCGTGAACTGACGGGGTAGGAAGGGGTAGGCGACTGCCGTGGCGGCCACGACCACGGCGATGAGCGAGGCGTAGATGGTCTTGGCCAGGAACAGGGAGGCGATGCGCTCGGTATTGGCCATGACCCGACGCCCCTGGGCCACGACTCCGGGCAGGGCGGAGAACTCCCCCTTGAGCAGCACAAGACGCGCCACCGCCTTGGTGGCCGGTGCCCCGTTGCCCATGGCGATGCCGAGGTCGGCATCCTTGAGCGCCAGGGCGTCGTTGACCCCGTCCCCGGTCATCGCGACGACATGGCCTCGCGACTTCAGGGCCCGCACCAGTGCCCGCTTCTGCTCGGGGGTGACGCGCCCCAGGACACTGGCGCCCTCGACGGCGTCGGCCAGGCACTCGAGGTCCGCGTCCGTCTCCTGCCCGCTGCCCGCACCGGTCGGGAGGGTGCGCGCGTCGAGAGCCACGAGCTCGCCGCCGTCGGGAGCAGTCACCCCGGCCTGGCGGGCGACGGCGGCCACCGTCTCGGGGCTGTCACCGGAGATCACCTTGGCGTCCACGCCCTGCTGGCGGAAGTAGGCCAGGGTCTCGGCGGCGTCGGGACGGACCTCCTCGGTGAGGATGACGATCCCGGCGGCCTCAAGGTCGTCGGGAAGCTGTGGTTCGTCTTCCCCCGGGGCCTGCGTCCATGATGAGAGCGAGCGGGCCAGGGCCACGACGCGTACTCCCCGGGCGGCGGTCTGACGGGCACGTTCCAGGAGGCCCTTGCCGTCTCCTGCCAGGACGATCTCGGGGGCGCCGAGCACCCAGGTGGTGCTGGTGGCCCGCCCAGAGTCCGAGGAGCCCATCCGGATCGCGGACCACTTACGGCGTGAGGAGAAGGGCACTGACTCCGCACCGGCCCGGCTGCCGGCACCGGCCGACGACAGCACTTCCTCAAGATCCTGTGCACCGAGCCACTCGGAATCAGCGAGCCCCTCCCTGATGGCGTCGGCGGTGGCATTGGCCTCCCCCGCCGTGCTGAGCAGGGCGAGCGCCGAGAGGGCCTCGGGCGGTACCTGCCCGCCGTCGGGCCCCTGGATCCCTCCGAGGCGGATGCGGCCGGTGGTGATGGTTCCGGTCTTGTCCAGGCACAGGGTGTCGACCCGGGCCAGGACCTCGACGGCGGGCAGCTCCTGAACCAGGACGTTGCGCCTGGCCAGGGCCAGGGAGGCGGTGGCGAAGTTGACGGAGGTCAGGAGCACCAGGCCCTGAGGCACCATGCTGACCACGCCCGCGATTCCGGCGACAACCGCGTGCCGCCAGGCACCACTGCTCCAGGCCTCGGCGATGCTTCCGCTCAGGCGCAGCTGGGACCACACCAGGACCAGGGCCACGGGCACGATCACCCAGCTGATCCAGTGCAGCACCCGGTTGGTCCCGGCCTGCAGCTCACTGACGACGAGTGAGTACCTGCGGGCCTCCCGAGCCAGCCGATGGGCATAGGCGTCCCCGCCGACGGCGGTGGTACGGAACAGCCCGGTCCCGGCCGTTACCGTGGTCCCCGACATGACCTGCTCGCCGCGCTCCGGGCGCACCGGTCGGGACTCGCCGGTGAGGATCGACTCGTCGATCTCGAGACCCTCACTGGTGATGACCTCTCCGTCAGCGGGCACCTGCTGGCCGGAGCTGAGACGTACGACGTCGTCGAGGACGACCTCGCCGACGGCCACCTCCTTCTCGGCCCCATCCCGCAGGACTACCGCTCGGGGAGTCTCCAGGACGGCCAGACGGTCCAGGGCGCGCTTGGCGCGGATCTCCGCCAGGGTGCCGGTGGCGGTGTTGAGCAGCAGGACGAATCCGAACAGCGCGTCCGCCCAGTGCCCCAGTGCCAGGACGAGGACCAGCGCAACGCCAAGGATCCCGTTGAAGATCGTGAAGACGTTGGCCCGCAGGATCTGGGCGGCGCTGCGTGAGGTCCGCTCGCGGTACTCGTTGGTGCGTCCGGCGCTGACACGCTCGGCGACCTGGGCGGCGCTGAGTCCGGCGACCGGAGCCTCAGGGAGATTCGTGGTACTCACGGCTCAGAGGGTAGTGAGTGACGGAAGGCCGGTCCTCCTCCCGAGGGCCGAGGCATCAGGACGCGACCTCGGCCCGTCGGGCATCGGCTCGCGACTTGAGGACCGAGGCGATGACAGTGATGAGGACCGTAGTGATGATGACGGCCAGGGAGACCTCGATCGAGGCCTCGGGAATACCGTGCCACTCCTGTCCTCCGTTGATGAAGAAGACCTCGTTGGTGTGCAGGGCGTGGACGATGAGCTTGAATCCGATGAAGCCGAGGATGACCGCCAGGCCGTAGTGGAGGTAGATGAGCCGGTCGAGCAGTCCGTCGATGAGGAAGTAGAGCTGACGCAGCCCCAGCAGGGAGAAGGCGTTGGCGGAGAAGACCAGGAAGGGCTCGTTGGTCAGGGAGTAGATCGCGGGGATGGAGTCGACGGCGAACATGACGTCGGCAGTACCGATGGCGATGATGCACAGCATCATGGGGGTGATCATGGTGCGCCCGGCGTGGCGGTGGATGACCTTGCCGCCGACGAAGCCGTCGGTCATGGGGATGACTCGGGCGATGAGCTTGACGAAGCCGCTGGGCTTGTACTCCTCGTCCTCGTCGTCGGGCTCCTCAACGCCCTCACGCGCCTGAGAGAAGGCGGTCCACAGGAGCCAGGCGCCGAAGAAGTAGAAGACCCAGGAGAAGTTCTCGATGAGTGCGGCGCCGGCCAGGATGAAGATGAGCCGCAGAATGAGGGCGATGACGATGCCCGCGAGCAGTACCTCCTGCTGGTACTTCCGGGGCACCTTGAAGGAGGACATCATGATGACGAAGACGAAGAGGTTGTCGATGCTCAGCGCCTTCTCGGTGATGTAGCCGGCCAGGTACTCCCGAGCGAACCCGCCGCCCCACACGAACCAGACGATGGCACCGAAGACCAGAGCCATGGTGATGTAGGCCACCGACCATACGGCGGCCTCCTTCATGGTGGGCTCGTGCGGGGTGCGTACGTGACCGACGATGTCGATCGCGATGAGGGTCAGGATGATGGCCGCCAGGCCGATCCACCCCAGGATGTGGACGTCCACGTGTTCTCCTCCGGTACGGAACTGGTACCGGAGGTCTCCTCCCGCCACGGGTGCCGGCGCTCAAGGCACGTACCGCTCTGGCCGCGACGCCGGGAACGCAGGACCGTGTGTACCTGCACCGCCGTGATGACGACGTCGCCGTTGGTTGGGAGTACTCCCCTCCGTATGTAACGCGTGAGAGTCTAACGTGGTCGGTGGTGCGGCCACATGGTGTGGACCTCTGTGCAGATGTGGGGTGCATGACGTCACCGCCTGACCGGGGCTCCCCGGAGGTGGCAACAACATCGTCATCATGACTGTAACGTCCGTACTCCGAAGCCGACTCAGTCAGTAGACCGGGTCCCGATCGATCGGGCAGGTCATGCAATGACCACCGCCGCGGCCGCGGCCGAGCTCGCTGGAGGGGATCTCCAGAACCTCGATGCCGGCGGCACGCAGATTGGCGTTGATCGAGTAGTTGCGGTCGTAGGCCACGACCACTCCCGGTGACAGGGCCACGACATTGTTGCCGTCGTTCCACTGCTCGCACTCGGCCCCGTAACGTCCTGCGGTGGACATGACCGGGGTGAGCTTGACGTCCAGGGCCTCGGAGACGACGTCGACGAAGTAGCCCTCGTCGTAGGTGACCTTGATGCCGCCGAGCTCGGTCTCGTCGGGGCGCAGGGAGAAGGTGTCCATGGCCCGGACGACCGGCTCGTAGACGTTGACGACGTCCTCGGAGCACACCGTGAACACGGTGTCCAGATGCATCGCGGCGCGCTCCTTGGGCATACGGGCGGCGATGACCCGCTCGGCCGAACCTGCGTCGAACAGCGACTTGGCGATCTGGCTGACGGCCTGGAAGGTCGAGCGCTCACCCATGCCGACCAGGACGATGCCCTTGCCGATCGGCATGATGTCTCCGCCCTCGATGAAGGTGTGCCCCATGTCCTTGTCGACCGTGTCCAGCCAGACGTTGTACTCGTACTTGAACATCGGGTGATAGCGGTAGATGGCGGTCAGCAGGAGGACCTCGCTCCGACGGGCGCCCCAGAACATCCGGGACAGCTCGACACCGTCGTAGATCCAGGCAGAGTTGTCGCGGGTGAACAGGGTGTTTGGCAGAGGGGCGATGAGCATCTCCGGATCGTCGCTGTTGACGTGGTAGGGAGAGATGCAGCTGCCGAACACGTCCGTGGGCACCTCGTCGGACACGAGGCCGCCGATGAGGAGCTCGCCGAGCTCGGCCGAGGGCATCTCCTCCAACCAAGCCAGCAGGTCCTCGGCAACGCCCACGCCCATGGTGGCGTGGTTGATGCGTCGGTCCAGGATGAACGAGCGCGCCTCGGGGATGTCCAAGACATCGGCGAGCAGATCACGCAGTTCGAGCACATCAACGCCACGCTCGCGCATCAGCTCGACGAAGAAGTCGTGGTCGCGCTGAGCCTTGGGGACGTCCAAGACGTCGTCGAAGAGTAGATCGTGGCAGTTGGACGGCGTGAGACGATCATGTGCGCGGCCGGGGCGGCACACCATAACGCGTCGCAGGGTGCCGACCTCGGAATAGACTCCGTGCCTCTGGTCAGTCATTGGTTCCTCACTCTGAGTCGTTGCAGCATGATGAATTGCTGCCGAGAACGGTGCGGCCATGGCTCGCAGGGAGATGGTTGAGAACGGCGGTCAGAGGCTGAGTGCACCAGTTGCCAGTCCGTAGACGGCATAGACGGACATAGCGGCGAAGAGCGCAACGAGCCCCCACTCGGCGGTATTGAAGACCTTGGCCTCCTGCTCACGCCGCGCCCAGATGTAGAAAGGCAGTCCCACCAGGTAGAAGATGGTCGTGTACAGGAGGTACACCAGGCCGGCGGCATAGAGCAGCCATAGACCGTACGCCGACCCCAGAACGCCGACGGCGAGATCAAAGCGCCTGCCCCGAGACCTGTCTCTGACGGCGACAAGAACCTGGAATAGAGCGGACAGGAGATAGGGCAGCAGGATGAGGGCGGAGGCCAGGTGGATGAGGCGCGTGTAGGTCGAGGCGTTGAAGTAGGTCCAGACGAGGAAGAGCTGGACCAGCCCCATGGTCAGCCACAGGGCGTTGACAGGCACGGCTTTAGCGTTCTCGCGGCCCAGGAACGAGGGCATGAGCCCCTCCTGGGCGGGAACGCGCACGATCTCGGCCAGCATGAGGAACCAGGACAGCAGAGCCCCCACCAGGGAGATGATGAGTCCCAGGGCGATGAACTTCGCTCCCCATGGACCGACCGCCGCCTCAAGCACTCCCGCCAGGGAGGGGTCGCCCAGCCCGGCGAGCTCGGAGCGGGGAACGATGCCGTAGGACAGAATATTGACGGCGAGCAGAAGGGCCAGAACGGAAAGGAAGCCCAGGATCGTCGCCTTGCCGACATCGGCACGCGTTCTGGCCCGCTCGGAGAACACCGACGCCCCTTCAACACCGATGAACACCCACACCGTCACCAGCATCATGTTCTTGACCTGGGCAATCACGGCACCAGGCCCCGTACCGACACCGGCTCCCCAGAAATCGTGGGTGAAGATATCGAGCTTGAAAGCGAACAGGCCGATGAGAACGAAGACGACCAGCGGTAGAACCTTGCCGACGGTCACGATGGCGTTGATGATGGCAGCCTCGCGGATGCCGCGCAGGATCAGGACGTGGTACATCCACATGACGACTGAGGCGATCCCGATGGCAAGTGCGGTATTGCCGTTGCCGAATCCGGGAAGGAAAACCCCCAGCGAGGCCATGAGCAGCACGAGATAGCCGACATTGCCGATCCAGGCCGACAACCAGTACCCCCAGGCGGAGGAGAATCCGACGAGGTTACCGAAGCCGGCTCGGGCGTAACCGTAGACACCGGCATCGATATCGGGACGGTTGATAGCCAGACGCTGATAGACGAAGGCGAGCATGAGCATGCCGGCGCCTGTAATGAGCCACCCTATGATGAGTGGTCCAGGCGCTGCAGCTCCTGCCATCTGCTGCGGCAGGCCGAAGATCCCGCCTCCGATCATCGATCCGATGCCGAGTGCGGTCAGCGCGGCCACCGAGACCTTGCCAGAGGCAGCCCGCCGGTCCTCCACGTCAGCAACCTCGGCGTCACGTTCAGCCATACCAACTCACGCCCCCTCGCAACGGCATTGACAGGACATGCACTTACCGTACGGTAACTTAATGGAGGCGACAAGACTGACTACACGTCAATAGAAATTCTGCAACACGTATAACGCGCTGCATACTCGCACAGGCTTGGCGTCAGCACATAAGACGACGGAGTGAATATGGAGTGAATACTGAATATTCCCCCGAGAGAATCGCGAGGTCATCTTCTTTACTTTTGGGACTAAAGCCCTGAAACGACAACGCGAATCACGCCTGCCGCACTCCTTCACTGGGCGGCTCGCATGGCGCGCAGCTCCTTCTTGAGGTCCTGGATCTCATCGCGCAGCCGGGCCGCGAGCTCGAAGTGGAGGTCCTCGGCGGCGACGTGCATCTGCTGGGTGAGCTCGTTGATGAGCTCGACGAGGTCACCCTGCGCCGC
>ERZ773079.2388-NODE-2388-length-10476-cov-21.210920_pt1 | contig 10476 bp, 8 predicted proteins | sample MGYA00511355_ERZ773079 | MGnify/ENA primary metagenome ERZ773079 (study PRJEB29015, sample SAMEA2737979) | human oral metagenome | biome: human oral; feature: human-associated habitat; material: dental | place: China | collected 2117 ... | reverse complement strand
TGACCTGCCAGGTGTAGCCCAGGACGATGCCGCCGATGAGGTTGGGCATGAAGAAGACAGCGCGGAAGAAGTTGGTGCCGCGCAGCTTGCGGGTCAGGAAGTAGGCCAGGGCGAAGGCGCCCAGGTTCACCGTGATGATCGAGATGACCGAGACGACGGCGGTGAAGACGAGCGCCTGAGGGAAGTCACTGCGCTCCCCCAGGGCCCTGGCGTAGTTGTCAGTACCGACGAACCGCGCGTTGGTCAGAGTGCTGAACTTGGTGAAGGAGAGATAGAGCCCCATGAAGAAGGGGACGATGAACGCGATCATGAAGGCCAACAGGGTCGGCCCCGCAAAAACTGGGAAGAACTTTTTCAGTGCCTTGGTCATATCTGCCTCGAGGTGCGACCGGCACCCGCCGGGACGGCCGGGTACCAAAGGGCTCCCGCCGGGGCAGCAACGCGCAAGCCGATCGGCTCCGGGCGCGCCGCCCCGGACGGAAAGGGTATGGGGAGATGAGTCGCCACCACGCCGCCGTCGACGGACTCAGGCAGTCCCGGTCGGGCTGAGGCGACTCGACGGTGTCAGCTCTCCTTAGCCGACTTCTTCTCGGAGGCCCAGGTGGTCACGAAGAAGTCCTTGACCTTCGCCCAGTCAGCGCTGCCGGAGGCGTACTGAGCCAGGTGCTGGCCGAGCTGGTCCTTGAAGTCCTGGCTCGGGAAGGTCGGGAAGACCCACTTGACGGGCGTGAGGTCCTTGTTGGTGATGGCCGCAGCGACCTCCTTGCCCAGCGGGTCGGAGGGGGCCAGCTCGGCGTAGGCCTTGTAGGGCGCGATGATGCTGAGCTTCTCGGCGGCGAGCTTGGAGCCCTCGGCGTCGGTGAACAGCCAGGTGAGGAAGTCCTTGGTGGCCTTCTGGTCACCTTCAGCGGCCTGGGAGTTGATCGTCAGGTAGTTCTCGGTACCGATGGCGATGTTGGCCTTGTCCTCACCGGACACGCCGACGTAGATCGGCAGGAAGTGGACGTCCTCGGCCTTGACCGTGTTGCCGGAGACCTCGGAGATCTGCGACCAGCCCCAGTTGCCGTTCTGGACCATGGCGGCCTTGCCCAGGGCGAAGTCGGCCATGGAGTCGGTGACCGTCTTGGCGCTGGCCTCGGTGGGCTTGATCGTGGAGTTGTTGAGGTAGAGGTCGAAGATCTTCTTGTAGTTGTCCGAGTAGGTCAGCTTGATCTCGTCGAGGTCGTCGACCTTGTCGTCGCGGTACTCGTAGTAGACGGGGTAGTTGGCCAGGTGGGTCTGCCAGCGCCAGTCCTCGCCGGGAGACAGGGAGGTCGCGGCGAAGACACCCTCGATACCGAGGTCGGCCTTCTTGGCCTGCATGTCCTCGACGACCTCCTTGAGCTTGTCGAAGCCCTTGATCTGGTCAACGGCGGTGGCCTTGGCGCCCTCCATGGCGAAGTACTTCTTGAGGATGGCGGCGTTGTAGATGATGCCGTAGCCCTCGATGGCCAGCGGCACACCCACGACCTTGTCCTCATCACCCTTGAGGGCCAGGGACGCGTCCGTCATCTGCTTGGTGAAGTCGGCGTCGGACAGGTCGGAGGCGTACTCCTTCCAGTTGCCGTAACCCACGGGGCCGTTGAGGTTGAACAGCGTGGGCGGGTTGGACTTGGCGACCTCGGACTTCAGGGTCTGCTCGTAGGTGCCGGAAGCGGCGGTGACGACCTTGACGGCGACACCGGTCTTCTTCGTGTAGGCAGCCGCAATGTCCTTGAAGGCCTGCTCCGACTCGGGCTTGAAGTTGAGGAAGTAGACACCTCCATCGCCGTCGGAACCGGACGAGCTCTTCGAGCAGGCCGCCAGGGTCGCGGCGACAGCGAGCACGGCGGTTCCGCCCAGCATGGAGCGGCGGGAGATGAGTCGCATTGGGAGTCCTCCTTTGGACACATGGGACAGGTACGGACGAGGCGTCCGCGAGGTGCGACTGCCGTGTCGCCGGCGGCGGACCCGTCGGCTCAACGGCGACGACCAATCATGGCACATTCTCGCCCACATTGCTGCAAGGCTTGCAATCAGTGACCCAGGTCTCTTCGTCGACGCCAAGGCCGACGTCGCTGTTGATCGCTTTGTTTCGCAGTAATCCAGCCCATTCCACGTTCCATCAGGACCAGCGAGGCCGGGGCACACTCCCTGCAAGAATGTAACCACTCGGACGTTTCAGCGTCGGGTGCCGGCAGGGTCAGCACCCCCGTCACCTCGGTACGCGGACACGACGTGGCTCCGACACCATGATGGCGCCGGAGCCACGTACAGCGATCAATCGCCGCTCAGTCCTTCACCCCTGCACGGGGTGAGGGCTCACTTGCGGGCGGAGCCGACGGAGCCGAGGCGCTCGCAGGCCTCGACGACGCGGGCGGCCATGCCCTCCTCGGCGGCCTTGCCCCAGGCGCGCGGGTCGTACTGCTTCTTGTTGCCGACCTCGCCGTCGATCTTGAGGACGCCCTCGTAGTTGGTGTACATCCAGCCGGCGACCGGGCGGGTGTAGGCGTACTGGGTGTCGGTGTCGACGTTCATCTTGATGACGCCGTTGCGCACCGCGGTGGCGATCTCCTCGTCGGTGGAGCCGGAGCCGCCGTGCATGACCAGGTCGAAGGGCGAGTTCTTGTCGCCGACCTTGGAGGACAGGCGGTCGCCGAGGCGCTTGGCGACCTCGTCCTGGATCTCGCCGAGGATCTCCGGGCGGAGCTTGACGTGACCGGGCTTGTAGGAGCCGTGGACGTTGCCGAAGGTCAGAGCGGTGATGTAGCGGCCGTTCTCGCCCAGGCCGAGGGCCTCGACGGCCTTCCAGGCGTCGTCGGCGGTGGTGTAGAGGTTGGCGTTCTCCTCGCCCTTGATGCCGTCTTCCTCACCACCCACGGCGCCGATCTCGATCTCGAGAACGACGTTAGCGGCCTTGGCGCGCTTGAGCATGTCGACGGCGATCTCGATGTTGTCGTCGAGGGCCTCGGCGGAGCCGTCCCACATGTGGGAGTTGAACATCGGCAGCTCGCCGTTCTTGACCTGCTCGGCCTCGATCTCCATGAGCGGGTGGATCCAGTCGGCCAGGAGCTTCTTGGGGCAGTGGTCGGTGTGCAGACCGATGGTGACGGGGTAGAGGTCGCCCACGGCGCGGGCGTAGGCGGTGAAGGCGATCGAGCCCTTGACGCGGTCGAGGCGCGAGGACCCGGACCAGTAGGCGGCACCACCGTTGGAGATCTGGACGATGCCGTCGGACTCGGCGTCGGCGAAGCCCTTGAGGGCGGCGGACAGAGTCTGGGACGAGGTGACGTTGATCGCGGGGATGGCGTACTTGCCGGCCTTCGCGCGGTCAAGCATGTCGGCGTAGGACTCCGGGGTTGCAATGGCCACTGGGTGCCTCCTGATTGTCTGTGTGAGTCAGTGGTGCGAGGCCGATTGTTCCACGAATTCGGACCGAGGTGAACCGGATCATGGTCCTGGGTGAGCTCCTTAGCCTGTTCAGGACCGGTTTGGTTTCGCCGCTCGTGAGACGGGGCGATACAGCGGGCCTCCAGCACCCGGAGTCAGTCGGGGGCCGGCCCTGCGTGCTGGAGGATCCAGGTGTGCATGGCCACTGCCGCCGCGGCCGCCACGTTGATGGAGCGGGTGGAGCCGTACTGGCCGATGCGCAGCAGACGGGAGCAGCCGGCGCTCAGCTCGGCGCTGATGCCCTCACCCTCAGAGCCGAAGACCATGAGGCACCGTTCGGGCAGCGCGGCGCCCTCGAGGGGCTGAGCTCCGGGACCGTTGTCGATGCCGATGACCTCGTAACCGTCTGCTGCAGCCCAGTCGAGCAGCTCGCCGGGCTCGGGGTGGTGGCGCACGTCCAGGTAGCGGTTGGTGACCATGGCGCCGCGCTTGTTCCAGCGGCGTCGGCCGATGATGTGGACCCCGGCGACGTTGAAGGCATTGGCACTGCGCACGATGGAGCCGATATTGAGGTCCTGACTGACGTTCTCGATGGCGATGTGCAGCCGGTGGGCGCGGGCGGCCAGGTCGGCGCGGATCGCCGCGATGGTCCAGTAGCGGTAGCGGTCGACGACGTTGCGCCGGTCGCCTCCCGCGAGCAGCTCGCGGTCGTAGCGAGGATCGGCGGGCCAGGCCTCGGGGTCACCGGGCCAGGGTCCGACGCCGATCTGGCGGACATCGGCCGGCCGGTCCTCCTCCGGGCACAGCGCGGAGGCCCCGGGGGACGCCGAGCGCTCAGGGGACGGCGCCGCAGCCCGAGTGGGCACCACAGGCCGGTGCTCCCCCTCGGGCAGGTCGACAGGCCGATCCATGCGATCAGAGCACTCGCCCCGGCGGGCGGATGCCGGCGGGTGCCGTCGGGTGCTCACTCCAGGCCGAGGTCGGCCAGGCCAAGCGCTGCGTAGTAGGGCAGGCCGGCGGCCTCGATGCGCTCGCGCGCTCCGGTGGCCCGGTCGACGATGACGGCCACGGCCCGCACGTCGGCGCCCGCCTCGCGCAGGGCCTCGACGGCCTCCAAGGGCGAGCCGCCGGTGGTGGAGGTGTCCTCCAGGACCACCACGGAGCGCCCGGCGACGTCGGGGCCCTCGATGCGGCGGCGCATGCCGTGGTCCTTGGCGGCCTTGCGCACGACGAAGGCGTCCAGGTCCAGGCCGCGCGAGGCGGCGGCGTGCAGCATGGCGGCGGCCACGGGGTCGGCCCCCATGGTCAGGCCGCCGACGGCGTCGATGTCGTCGGTGCCCAGGCCCGCCTCCTCCAGCATGTCGAGCATGACGTGGCCGATGAGGGGGGCGGCCTCGTGATGGAGCGTGGCGCGGCGCATGTCCACGTAGAAGTCGGACTCGAGGCCGGAGGCGAGGGTGACCTTGCCTCGGACGACGGACAGCTCGTTGACGAGCTCGGCCAGACGGGCGATGTGGGAATCGTTGGTGCTCACGACTCCGATGGTAGTGGGCGCGAGGACTCGCGCGCCGGGTGGACACCCGCTGAGATGAAGAGCCCGCCCTCTTCCGCGCTCTGCGGAGGGGCGGGCTCTGGACGACTCTCGGTGGAGGGGAGGGTCAGGACAGGGCAGCCACAGCGGCGTCGTAGTCGGGCTCCTGGCCGACCTCGGGGACCTGCTCGGTGTAGATGACCGTGCCGGACTCGTCGAGGACCACGACGGCGCGCGACAGCAGGCCGGCCAGCGGGCCGTCAGCCAGGGTGACGCCGTAGTCGGCGCCGAAGGTGGAGCGGAAGGTCGAGCCGGTCACCACGTTGGTGAGGCCCTCGGCGCCGCAGAAGCGGGAGCCGGCGAAGGGCAGGTCGGCGGAGACGCAGACCACGGTCGTGTTGTCCAGCTCGGAGGCGAGCTTGTTGAACTGCCGCACGGAGGCGGCGCACACCCCGGTGTCCACCGAGGGGAAGATGTTGAGGACCACGCGGCGGCCGGCCAGGGACTGGCTGGTGACCGGGGCGAGGTCGGCGCCCACGAGGTCGAAGGCGGGCGCGGCCGAGCCCACAGCGGGCAGCTCGCCGACAGTGCTGACGGGGTTTCCGTGGAAGGTAATGGAAGCCATGGTGTGATGGTTGCAGGTCACGGCTCCCCTGGCCAGCGGGGGCGCTCAGCCCTGGGCGATTCCGCGGTGGGATCGGACCGCAAGCCGGCTCTCGCGCCCAGATCTGTCACGATCGGCGACTTTTAGAGGCAGTCTCCGCCGATCTCGCCGCATCTGTGCTGGTCAGCGCCTCGGGAAGGTCGGCAGTAATGCGAATAGCCCCCGAATAGTCGCCATCTGTGACACTTTGCGCCGTCAGTGAGCCTCCACGACCTCAGTTGTGCCCTCGACCGGAGCGCTCAGGTTCACTGGCCATTCGGCGCACGAGCCAGCGGGGTGCCAGCCGCAGTATGGCGTTGGCGCTGCGGTAGCGCAGGCTCGGGGTGCAGATGACCTGGCCGCGGCGCACCGCAGCGAGTCCGTCACTGACCACGCGCTCGGCGTCCAGCCACAGTGGCGCCTTCCACTGGGTCTCATCGATGCCGGCCGCGGCGTGGAAGCCGGTGTGGACCAGCCCCGGGCACAGCGCCGTGGCGCTCACCCCGGTGCCGGCGAGCTCGACGGCCAGTGCCTCGGTGAACCGCAGCACCCAGGCCTTGTGGGCCGCGTAGGTACCTACGACATTGTGCGCGGCAACAGAGGAGACGTTGAGAATGGCACCGCGTCCGCGCTCCACCATGGCACCGGCCGCCGCGTGGGAGGCCACCATGACCGCCCGGACCATGACGTCGAGGGCCTGCTCCTCGCGGGCCAGGTCTCCCCCGACGAAGCGCTGCCCCAGCCCGAAGCCGGCGTTGTTGACCAGGAGCCCTACGGGTTTACTTGGCTCGCGCAGACGCTCGGCGACGGCCTCAAGCTCGTCACGCTGGGACAGGTCGGCCTGCAGGACCTCCACCTGGACGCCGGCGAACTGCCGCATCTCCTCAGCCACCTGCCGCAGGCGCTCGGGGGTGCGCGCAACGAGGACGAGGTCATGACGCGCCTGGGCAAGCTGCCAGGCGAACTCCAGGCCGAGGCCGCTCGTGGCCCCGGTGACAAGCGCTGTTCCCATGACGGCAGATTAAGGATGCTTACTGAGTGATCAATGGGAACTCGCCCTGCCGCCGGTTACCCTGCTGCCATGCGTCTGGCCACCTGGAACGTCAACTCCGTCCGCACCCGCGTCGACCGCGTCATCGCCTTCCTGGAGCGCGAGAGCATCGATGTGCTGGCCATGCAGGAGATCAAGTGCAAGCCCGAGCAGTTCCCCCGCGCCCCCTTCGAGGCCGCGGGCTACGAGCTGGCCGTGCACGGCCTGGACCAGTGGAACGGGGTGGCGATCGCCTCGCGGGTGGGGCTGGCCGACGTCGTCACCGAGTTCCCCGGACAGCCGGGGTGGGCCGGGAGGGAGGGCGCGGCCGCCGTCGTCGAGGCCCGGGCGCTCGGGGCGACCGTGGGCGCGCGGGGTGCGGCGGAGGCCGGGAGGCCGAGCGCGGCTGAGACGAGCGGGCCGGGGGCGCCGTCGTCGGGCGCGGTGCGACTGTGGAGCCTGTACGTGCCCAACGGGAGGGAGCTCGCCCACCCGCACTACCGCTACAAGCTGGCCTGGCTGGCGGCGCTGCGCGAGAGCGTCGGGCGGTGGCTGGCGGAGGAGCCCGGACAGGCGCTCGCGCTGGCCGGCGACTGGAACGTGGCGCCGCGCGACGAGGACGTGTGGGACATGAGCGTCTTCGAGGGGGCGACCCACGTCTCGGAGCCCGAGCGGGCCGCCTTCCGGGCCTTCGAGGAGGCGGGGCTCGCCGAGCTGACCCGCGAGCGCGTCACCAACTACACCTACTGGGACTACCAGAAGCTGCGCTTCCCGCGCAACGAGGGCATGCGCATCGACTTCGTCTACGGCTCGGCGGCGCTGGCGTCGCGGGTGACCGGCGCGGCCATCGACCGCGACGAGCGCAAGGGCAGGGGCGCCTCCGACCACGTGCCCGTCATTATCGACGTCGCCGACGCCGCCGGCATCGCCGACGCCGTCTGAAGCGTTCACCGCGCGCGGCTAGAGGGCGAGGATCTGGTCGCTCAGCCCGGGCCACTGGGTCGCATGCACTCGCCTGAAGGGCTGCGCCCCCAGGAAGACCGCCTGACGCCGCGCCACCGGGTCCACCCAGATGAAGGAGCCCGACTGGCCGAAGTGCCCGAATGTCGCCGGGCTGTTGGCCGAACCCGTCCAGTGCGGGTGCTTGCGGCCGCGCACCTCCACGCCCAGCCCGAAGTCGTTGGGCGTCTGCCGGCCGTACCCCGGCAGGACGCCGTCCAGCCCCGGGAAGGCCACCGACGTCGCCTCCGCCGCCAGGTCCGCGCCGACCAGCCGCGGTGCGGCGAGCTCGCGGGCGAAGACCGCCAGGTCGCGGGCGCTGCCCTCGCCCGAGTGCGCGGGCGAACCCGGCATGAGCACGCTGGACATGCCCAGGGGCTCCAGCACCGTCATCTCGACCCATCTCTCCAGGGGCGTCGCCGTGGCCTCCTCGAGCAGCTCGCCGAGGACCTCGATGCCCCGGTTGGAGTAGATGCGTCGCGTCCCGGGGGCGGCCAGGACGGCGTCGGAGTCGAAGGCGATGCCGCTGGCGTGGGCCAGCAGGTGGCGCACCGTGGCTCCCGGCAGGGTGGGCCCGGCCGGACTGTGCGCCGTGCCCGCTCCGGCCGGAGCGTGCGCCGTGCCCGCTCCGGCCGGACTGTGCGCCGTGCCCGCCCCGGCCGGAGCCTCCAGGTCGAGTAGGCCGCGCTCGACGGCGACCAGCGCGCTCCAGGCCACGATCGGCTTGGTGACCGAGGCGAAGGGGAAGATCTCCTCGACCTCCCCCGCCTCGACGAGCGTGCGCGCGCGTCCGTCCGCGTCCAGCTCCGAGGCGACCACGGCCACGGTGAAGCCGAACCCGGCGAGCGCGGGCAGGGCGCTCGATTCCACCGGATAGTCGGATAAGGCAGGAATCCGCGTCATGCTGGGCTCAGCTCAGGCACAGGAGCTGCTCGTGGAGGACGTCCCGGACAGGCGCGCGGGAGGCCGCCCCCTGCCCGAGCGCACGGACGATCTGCTCGGAGAACGAGTCGACGCGCCGGGACGTGTCGCGCAGGTCGTAGTACTGCTCGACCTCGGCATCGTAGGCGGTCAGCGCGTCGAGGTGGTCGTCGGGCTCCGGGTAGGCGTCGGTCCCGACCACGATCTCGCGCGGCAGACGGGGCTTGTACTGCGGCTCCTGGGCGGGGTGCCCGACGAGCAGGCCCAGGACCGGATAGGTGCGCGTGGGCAGACGGAGGGCCTCGATGACACGGCGGACGTCGCCGATGATCGAGCCGAGATAGGTGGTGCCCAGCCCGAGCGACTCGGCGGCGACGACGACGTTCTGAGCGGCGATGACCGCGTCCTCGACGCCCTGGAGGAACAGGGCGGTGCGTCCCAGAGGCTCCAGAGAGGCGCCGGCGCGCTCGCGCAGGACGGCGTTGCGGTGCAGGTCGACCACGAAGACGAAGAGCTCACCGCGGTCCCCGCCGACGTAGGGCTGGCCGGAGGCGAGGCGGATCTGCTCGCGCACGGCGGGGTCGAGGACGCGGATGACGGTGGTCTGCTGCTGGAAGGAGGACGTGGCCGAGTGACGGGCGACGTCGAGCAGCGTGATGACCGCGTCCTCGCCGACGCTCTGGTCGGTGTAGGCGCGGATGGTGCGGTGGGCCATCTGGGCGGCGATGGTCGAATTGGTGACAGGAGTCGTGGCGGGCGTGCGCAGGGAGGCCGGCACAGTGGACGAGGCGGGCGCGGTGGAGGCGGTGGGCGTGGTGTCGGTCATGACTCGGAGCCTAGATGATCGGTTTCCGGGACGTGCGGGAGGTGGAGTGGGCCGGGCCGGGCGGGTGGCACGCCGGTCGTCAACCGCGATTGACGTTCCGGTGCGCTGCGGGCGGGCGCCCGGGGCCACCTCGGCCGACCCCCGAGAGCCCGGAGGTCAGCCTCGGCAGACAGGCGGTCGCGCGAGCGCGGGTTGCACATGGGAGAACGGGGACGCCGCGGGGAGAGCGACGTTTTTCGTTGGAATTGTGCGATTATTCGAGATACGTCAAGATCGAGTGACGTGCTCCCATGTGCGCCGAAGGGGGTCTGCGCACATGGGAGAGACGTCTCGGATCTCATCGAGATCGTTTTTCCGCATGATTCCGCGGTTCCACTAGACGCGTGCCGCAAACGAATGTGCAACAGCCTCGGTCCGGGGCTCGTCGGCGGGGTCGAGCGCCGTCGAGTGCCCTGAAAGCGCGCAGGAGCCGCACCGTCCCGCCCGAACACACGGCTCGATGCGGCGGTCACCCGGGGACCGCTCCCCGCCGGGTCGGTTCCGCGATGGTGCGGGCAGGCGCCTATACGATGCCGCCGATGCCCTTCTACCACCGTCCCGGCCGTGCGCTGCGCCCGCTGCCCGCCCTCTCCCCCGCACCTGCCGCAACGGCCACTGCCCCGCCCGCCGCGAGCACCGCCGATGTGGGCTATGCGGTCATCGACCTGGAGACCACCGGGCTGTCGCCGGCAACGGACTCCATCATCGAGATCGGCCTGGTGCTCCTGGGCCCCGACGGCTCCACCCAGCGCAGCTGGACCACCCTGGTGGACCCCGGTGCGAGCGTGGACGTCGGCCCGACCTTCATCCACGGGCTCGTCGCCGAGGACCTCATCGGCGCACCGACACTGTCGGAGGTCGCCGACCTGCTCGTCCGCGACCTCGCCGGCCGCGCCGTCGTCGCCCACAACGCCCGCTTCGACGTCGGCTTCCTCACCCAGTCACTGGGAGCGCTCGATCGCCTGGCCCGCGGGGCCCGCATCCCGCGGGTGTGCACCATGGAGCTCGCCCACAGCTACATCACCACCCCGTCGCGGCGCCTGGTGACGTGCTGCGAGGCGGCCGGCGTACCGATCGGC
>ERZ773079.2379-NODE-2379-length-10498-cov-5.515561_pt1 | contig 10498 bp, 8 predicted proteins | sample MGYA00511355_ERZ773079 | MGnify/ENA primary metagenome ERZ773079 (study PRJEB29015, sample SAMEA2737979) | human oral metagenome | biome: human oral; feature: human-associated habitat; material: dental | place: China | collected 2117 ... | reverse complement strand
CAGAGGTAGACAGGTAAAACTCCTTGTCAGCTGGATAGAGAGCCTGCAAGGTATCCTTTGCTAATGGCTTGCTGCTTGGACTGGTTGGGAGAGCAGGATTCGCAAGGCCTTTTTGGTCAAGTTTTTTGCCCATGACACGTGCCAAGACTGTGACAAAGGTCACATCTTGTTCACTTTCACTAGAATCAGCTTGCTGATGATAGGCAACTAGACTAGACAAGAGACTGTGATAAGAACCCATATCTTCCTTAGACAGACCTTTGTGATGAATCTTCTTCTCTGTCCGACTAAATCCAAAATGGACCAGCTCTTGAAGATAGGCAGATTCCTTGCTCTCATTTTCATTGAGAAGACTTGGTGCTGATAAAATCAACTGCTTACGAGCAGCATTGACTAAAGAAAGCATGGTATAGCGATTTTTCTTGAGGTTTTCACTGCTTGCAATCAGTAATTGCGCTCCCTCTTCTGTCGCTTGGTTTAGGCTTTGTCTTTCTTCGTCTGTCAAAAGGCTGGTATTTTGCGCGATTTTCGGTAAATGATCCTGCGTTAGTCCAATGGCATAGACAAAGTCAGCGGTCATAGGTGCAATCAAATCGTAACTCTGCACCAGAACAGTGTCCACTGTCGCTGGAATAGTGCGATACTGAGACAAACTCATCCCAGAATGAAGCAAGGCCAGGAAGTCCTCCAGACTAACTTGTGAAGCAGCAAAAACCGTCGCAAATTGTTCTAAAACATGGCAGAAAGCCTTCCAAACTTCGGCTTGTCTTTCCTGTTCTAGAGTTTCCATAGTAGCTGTCAATTCTTTCATCTGCTTGCTTAAGGTAGCATTTTTTAGAAAAGTATTCCACTTTTGCAAGAGATTTTCAGTCTTTTGCTTCCGACTGGCAAATAAGGTTTCAAGTGGAGCCAAAACTCGCAGACGAATGGCGTTCAAACGTGCCAAATCAAATTTTCCGTGGTGGGATTTTGTGAAGGGCTGCTGAAAAGCTGGCAAGCCATTGATGCCAAGATAGCGGAGATATTGCTCAAAAGCATCAATATCAGCTTGGCTAAGGTCAGTATACAGACCAGTTCTGAGGAGATTAATCAAATCCTCCTGACGGAAACGGTAGCGTTTCAAACGTAAAATAGACTCCACATACTGGGTTAAGGGATGATGGGCCATGGATTCACTTCTACCAAGATAGAACGGAATCTGGTACTGGTCAAAAATAGTTTTCAGTGATAACTGATAAGAAGCTACATCTCCCAAGAGAATACGAAAATTCTTGTAACTCAGGTCTGGATGGTCATGTAATTTCTGACGAATGCTACGGGCTACTAGTTCCAACTCCTCTTTTTGTGTCAAACAAGACCAGATTTGCAAATTTTCACGGTCCTTCTCATCGACATCTAAAGCGAGTTCTGAAAAGTCATAAGAAGACTCCAGCAAACGAGAGGCCTTGTCAAAACTATCTATTTTCTCATGAGTCTGAGAACGATCCTGAGCAGGTGTTTGGTATTTTGCCCCCAAATGATGGAGGAATTCCACACTGGCTTGGTAGAGATTGCCTTCAGCAAAAGGACTTGTATAGGCCTTCTTACTTGCATAAGCACCGATGACAATCTCAACACCTTTACGATGGAGCAGATCCACCACATGCTCCTCCTCGGCAGAAAAACGGGTAAATCCATCAATAACCAAGGCAATCTGACTGAAATCACTACTTACCTTGTCATTCTCAATAGCCTCAATCAAATGGGACAACTGACTTCCCTGAGCCAACTGACTTTGATTGAGATAGGCTGTTACTTTCTCGAAAATCAAGAGTAAATCTGCTCTCTTGCCCTCATCTGTTAAACTTCCCAAGTCCAAAAAATTCATCTGAGCAGTCGTCATCTCGTGATAAAGTTCAATCAACTGCTGGATAAATTGAGGGTCTTGTTTAATAGCACCATAAACTCGTAACTCTTTGGGATCCAGTTCCGCAAGGCATTTATAAAAGGCCATCCCAAGACCGATGTCATCAAGACTGGTCTTTGTAGGCAAGTCATTTAAAACCAGGTAACGAGCCATTTGAGTAAAACGCGTGACGGTAATCGCAAAAGAAGCCTGCTGGGACAAGCATTCCAGCACGGCACGTTCCTTTTCAAATGAAAGCGAGTTGGGGGCAATGTAGAAGACCCTCTTACCCGTAGCAACCAGCTCTTCTGCCTCTCTGGTCAAGATTTCTGTCAAAGAAGACCGAATATCAGTATAAAGTAATTTCATCTCTGCCTCGTTTGGTTTCTCAAAGTTTCTTACTCTATTATAGCAAAGTTCGCTTCACAGTCCAAATCCAAAATTCTTGTTGACAATCATTTAACTAGCAAATCAATCAAGCTTCATCATCCACTTTCATATGATGAAAGATATAGAGGAAAAAGTCTTTGGAAACTTCAAAATGCCCATAACGAAGCCTAGAAACATAGTCTTTCCATTCAGGATGTTGTCTGGCTATTTCTATGGAGCAATCTTTGACTGGTTGATAATACTCGACATTTCGTCTAAAGGGAAAGAATCCTTCAAACTGCTCTACTTGATAGGCTTTGTCATCTATAATTTTACCTACGGCCACAAAAGCCTGTAACTTATCTTGACCGTTCATATCGTATTTTGGACTATAGTATAAAAGATAATCGCCTTTTTTCATACGGTTTAAGGGGCCGCCCTTTCCATGACAGACCTGACAAAAATTCCCCTCAACTCCTCTTAAAACATGATTCTTTGAAACAACTCCGACCCAATATCTAGGCATTTTTATCCTCCAAATCTGCTAACATGCGATTGAAACTTTCTCTATCGTTAGAAAGTTTTTCAAAAAAATCTTCATCAACCCCTTCTACTAAGGGTAAAGCTTGATTGACTTTCTCCACACCAGACTTCGTCACTAAGACCAGTTTTGCCCGACTATCCTTTGGATGTTGATCACGTCTAATGTAGTCTTTCTTCTCTAATAGTCTAACAATCTGGGAAACCGTCATAACATCCATACCAGTGAACCGAGCAATATCAACTTGCGTTACATATTCCTCTCTATTAGACAGAAACAAGAGCGAGGTTAAAACGATAAATTGAGGCAAAGTGAGGCCAACCGATTTCAAAACTCTTTTTAAATTACTTTCCCATTTGTTGTAGACTTTGATGAAAAGAAGACCTGTGGACTCTGTTTCATCGTTCTTGTAAATTGAATTAAAGTGATACTTTGACATTATTTCTCCTTAAATATTAAGTATACATATTATATAAGAATTTATTTTGTTTTTCAAGAAAAGGAAAGTGAAATGTTACAATTCTGTCAGACATTTTATAGTCTATATGCTATAATAAAAGCAAAACACCTAGAAAAGGAAGTCTTATGATTAAACTACTAGCCTTGGATATGGACGGAACCCTCCTCAATGAAGCCAAGGAAATCCCACAAGCCCACATTACTGCTATTCACCAAGCTATCGAAAGAGGGGTCAAACTGGTTCTCTGTACGGGTCGCCCGCTTTTCGGTGTTCTTCCTTACTACAAAAAACTGGGACTGGACCTCCAGAATGAGTATGTCATTGTCAATAATGGTTGCTCAACCCACCAGACCAGTGACTGGAGTCTAGTTGACTGGCAAGAACTCAGTCCAGCTGACATTGAATACCTCTATGACCTAGCTGAAAAAAGCGATGTCCAGTTGACTCTTTTTGATGAGGAACACTATTTTGTCCTTGGTGGCAAGCCAAATGAAATCGTTCAAAATGATGCCAAACTAGTCTTTTCAGACCTGACTGAAATTTCCCTTGAGGAAGCCACCAGTGGTAAGTATCGTATGTTCCAAGGCATGTTTTTAGGCACTAAAGAACAAACAGATGATTTTGAAGAGCGTTTTGCTACAGAACTCTGCCAACGATTTAGTGGTGTTCGTTCGCAGCCTGTCATTTATGAAGCTATGCCACTTGGAACCACAAAGGCTACTGCTCTTTCACGACTAGCTGATATTTTGCAGATTGAGCCATCAGAAATTATGGCCATGGGCGATGCCAATAACGATATCGAAATGCTCCAGTTTGCAGGCCTTGGTATTGCTATGGGAAATGCTAGTGACCATGTCAAATCCCTTGCCAATGACGTTACAGCTAGCAATGAAGAAGACGGCGTCGCGCGTGCCATTGAGAAGTATATTTTATAGAGAAAATCCCCAGTTAAATCCTTAACTGGGTTTTTGACATTTTAAAAATCTGAAAACTTTAGAAACTCTTTAGAAATACTTGAGCTTTCCTTGATTTCTATAGCTTATACTAAAGTTAGAAAAATAAATCAAAAGGAGAAAATCATGAAAACAGTACTCGAAATTCATGGACTGACCAAAGAATTTGGTAAACAAGCTATTCTTCAAGATCTTAGTCTAACGATAAAAGAGGGAGATATTTATGGTCTAATTGGGAAAAACGGAGCAGGTAAAACCACTCTTATCAAAATAATTACACAACTACTGTTTGCGGATAAAGGAACTGTTTCCCTCTTTTCTAGTCAATCGGAAAATGAGTGGACCAAGGCTTTATCTCGAGTGGGTTCGGTTATCGAATCACCTGTAGCCCATAATCATTTAACAGCTTATCAAAATCTGAAATATTATTGTATGATTCGTCATATCCCAAATGCTGATAAAGTCATTCAAGAAACACTGGACTATGTAGGTTTGTCTGATACAGGTAAGAAAGTCTTTCGTGATTTCTCGCTAGGAATGAAACAAAGACTTGGTATCGCTATTGCTCTTCTATCTAAACCCGACTTCCTTATTCTTGATGAACCCATTAACGGCCTCGATCCAATTGGAATCAAAGAATTTCGTCTGATGATTCAACGGCTCAATCAAGAAAAAGGCATAACCATTCTCATCTCTAGCCATATCTTATCGGAACTCTATCTCCTAGCTAATCGCTTTGGAATTTTGGATCAAGGTAAGATTATCCGTGAAATCAGCAAAGCGGAATTTGAAACACTGAGTGAGGATTATATTGTGCTTAAAACAAGCGACAAAGAAAGAGCTTGTCAGGTATTGAAAGAACAAATCCAACTCCAGTTTAAGGTTGTAAACCCTGAAAATGAAATCCATATCTTTGGTAATGAACAAGATGTCAAACAGATTCTTAAGCAACTAACTTTGGCCGATGTTGCTATTGACGAAATTTACTTTGCCCGTCAAAATCTAGAAGAATACTTCACCCAATTGGTAGAATAGGAGAAAAATCATGATACATACCATTCAAGCAGATTTTTACCGTCTTTTCCGCTCCAAAGGATTCTGGATTACAGAATTCATTCTCTTTGTACTTATGTTACTGGGTGCTACTATTGGCGCTACAGGACATCTAATGTCAGTTCAGACAGCACCACCAGAGACTCCAACCCATGGTTGGGACGGCGTTCAAGCTCTTATCAACACGTCTAGCAATGGTTCAAACCTCGTTTTTCTCTGCATTGTTCTAGTATGTCTAGTTCTAGGAGTTGATCTAATTGGCAAGCTCTATAAAAATAGTTTGACAGTTGGCGTTTCTCGTGCAGAGTTTTTCTTCGCTAAATCCTTTGTACTAGCAAGCATCGCTCTCTTGCAACTCATCGCCAGCCTTGTGATTGCTTTTGTTCCCTCAACTCTACTAAACGGACTTGGTACAATGCCTGATGGTTTTGTTACTAATCTCCTCTTGACGATTTCCCTTCAATTTCTCTGCCTTCTCGCTTGGCTTTCGATTGTTTCCTTTATTCTCTATGTGACTCACTCCTATCTTGCCGTATTTATCGGCTATCTAGTTACCTCTATCATCCTTTCTACGCCAATGCTTGTTTTCCCAGACATTGAAATTCTACGATATCTGAGCTTAAATTTTGCCTATGTCATGACTGCTGATAGTCAATCAGTTCTCTATACCATAACGGTTTGCATCGCTATCATACTTTTCTTCTCTCTCAGTGGACTGACTGTTTTCAAGAAGAAAAGCTTATAAAAAGGACCTCCTCTATATCCTAGAGGAGGTTTCTTCTGTTAAAAATAGATAAAGACCGAAAACCATTCTCCATCAGTGGCTAGTTTCATATCCGCTCCAAGAAGATGAACTAATTCCTCGGTAATATAGAGACCTAAACCAGAGGATTCTTCTGTGTCTGATAGATTTTCAGAATAAAATCGATTGCTGAGATTATTTATATTCTTGATAGGTTTTTTAACAAGGTTATCAATTTCCAAAACAAGCCCTTTTTCTCCCTTTTTCAAAGAAAGCCGAGCCTTTTTCTTGCCGTGCTTGAGAACATTTCCAAGGAGGTTTTGTAAAATTCTATCCAGCAAGTCTTCATCAGTTGTCGTTTTCAATCCTGGTTCAACGTTAAAATCAAGATCAATATGTGAAGATTGAAAAACGTCATAATAGGCTAAAGTCTTCTTTGTTATAAAAGTTGATAAATCAAGTTCTTCCAGTTTCGGTTTGACTGCTCCTTCCATCAAATGACGGTATTCAAGGAGAGCCTCCAAACGTTTGGAAACCAAATCAAGGTGATGGGCTATTTTGTTTAACGTTTCTGGATTAGGTTCAGGATTTTTTATTAGTTGCTGAGTATATCCTGAAGCGATTGTTAAAGGTGTCCGAATATCATGAGCGATGTTACTGATTGCCATATCTAGGGTGCGTTTTTCATGCTTCATGATGAGCTGATTCTGTTCCACTTCTTGAAAAAGATTCTCAATTTGGTTATGTAGACGCAAAATGGTCTTTGAAAAGAAGTTTACCCTAATCCTCGTCATGCTACCCGAGCGAATCTTCTCTTCGATTTGTCTGCTTAAATCTCTAACTGCTAGATGATAGCGAATCAAAGAAACTGATAAAATGATGTTAATGAGGAGCAATATTGATATCAAAATGTAATTCATTATTTGTCTCCTTTTAATCGAACACCAACTCCCCAAATGGTTTCGATGTATTCGTCATTTGGATCCAGTTGATGCAGTTTTTTACGGAGATTGCTTAGATGGGTGTTGAGCGTATTGTCTCCAGGCAGGTAACTTTCTTCCCAAATCAATTCATAGAGTTCTTCTTTGGTGAAGATCTTTTTAGGATACTGGAGCAAGATTTGGAGAATTTGGCACTCTTTCTTTGCAAGGCGAATGGTTTCAGTTGTGCTACTTATTTCAAAACTATCCGCATCGAACTGGATATTTTTAAAGTTTTGCACGAGGTTATCAATTTCTCTTCGATCTTCTGACTGATGTTCACCACTTTGGCGTAATTGAACAGTGACTCTGGCAAAGACTTCGTCCAAATCAAAAGGTTTTACTACATAATCATTGGCACCATCTAGGAGATATTGGCTGATGAGCTTTTTATCACCCAAAGCAGTGAGCATGATGACCGGAGTCTGACTAGTTTGTCGAATAGCTTGCAAGACTTGGTCGCCATTTTTCCCAGGGAGCATGATATCTAGCAAAACGAGATCAATGCCACCTTTATCAAATTGCATGATACCTTCTGTGCCAGAAAAGGCTTGAATCACCTCATGCTCCTCAGTAAGAAGGGTTCTTAAGATTTCCTGGATTTCATTATTATCTTCAATTACAAGTATGCTCGCCATAAACATCGTCCTTTCTAAAACTATTATAACATGTTTTGTTAGGAATTCCAGATACAGAAAAGCTCTTCTCACATTTTAAGCAAGAAGGAGCTAATGAATATTGAAACTATTTAACCAAATAAGCAATCAAAGTTATGATCCATAGATGAGCCGGGTAGAAAATATAAAAGAAATATTTACTCCAACTGGTTTCTTGTCCTCGCTGTCCATTATAAAGTGCAATAAAAGGAAATACGGTGATAAAGAGCCAGTCAGAATTGTAAAGCATCATTTCTAGTGTTTGGTGCCAAGTGTCGTAAATTTGGATGGAAGTCACTAACAAGAAGGCCCACAGAAAGGCATATAGGAGATTTCGCAATCCCTTGCGATTTCGACAAGAGTAACTAATCAAGAGAAATGGTAACATGGTGATGCCACCCTCAGTAAAAAGACAACCGAAAATCAAGAGACCAGCAACTCCAATCCGACGCCACAACTTCTCCTTTTTATCTAACTCTTTTCTGGGAAAGCCAATCCAAAGCATGGTAACACCGATGGCCAAAGTAAAGAAAATGTTATTATTTACCATTACTCCTTTAGATGCAAATAGGGCGTTGACTAGGCTATTTCCAGCAAACATGATAAGCGCCCAACTCCAAAGGCGGATGAGATAGTCTTTCAGATTTCGAGTATGGATGAATCCTTCCATAGCCATATAGGCAAACCAAACTCCCACACAACGGGTCAAGGCGTGAAGAATACCTTCCCACATAGGAGAAACAATTCCTGTGATATGAGGAATATGGTCTAAAACCATTATTGCAGCCATCAGATACTTCAACTGCGTCGCATTCCATTTTTTCATAATAAACCTCTTTCTTTTTGATCTACATAGAGTATAGCATACATTTCCACGTATAATCGTACACCCATCTTACATTTAAAAAGCCTATCTTACATTTTTGTAAGACAGGCGTGAATATCAAAAGTTTATTATGAAAGTTACCTTCTAGTACGTAATCCGTTGGTACATTTCGGGTCTTCTATCACGAAACAGTCCCCAGTTGAGGCGTTCACTTGCTCCCTTGTCAAGGTCATAGGTCGCTAACAGAACAGCTTCACCTTGTCTTTCAGCTTTCTCTAGAATAGCTCCTGTTTCATCCGTCATAAAGGAGGAACCGTAGAAGTCAAGACTAGAACTCTGTCCACCATTTTCCTCGCTAGGAGTGACTTCCTCCAAACCATAACGATTAGCTGCAATAACTGGAACAATATTTGCAGCTGCGTGCCCTTGCATCGTACGTTGCCAATGACCACAACTATCTGTATCCAAAATTGGCTCCGAACCAATGGCTGTTGGGTAAAAGAGTAATTCTGCCCCATTCAACGCAAGACAGCGCGCTGTTTCAGGAAACCATTGATCCCAACAGATGCCAATCCCAATCTTAGCATAGCGAGTATCCCAGACCTTGAAACCAGAGTTACCTGGCGTAAAATAAAACTTTTCTTGATAATAATGGTCATCTGGTATGTGGGTCTTCCGATAAACGCCCAACACTTCCCCATCAGCATCAATGACAGCGATAGAGTTATACAAGACATTGCCATCTTTTTCATAGAAACTAATGGGTAAAACGACCTTTAGCTCCTTAGCAATCACCTTAAAATGCTGAATAGCGGTATTTTCTGTCACCGACTGGGCATACTGGTAGTAGTCATACTGTCGCTCTTGACAAAAATAAGGACGTTCAAATAACTCTGGTAAGAGAATGATTTGTGCGCCTTTGTCTGCAGCTTGACGTACTAAACGCTCCGCTGTTTGGATATTTGTTGCCACATCCTTGGTACATTGCATCTGGATTGCTGCAACTCTTACATTTCTCATCTTTTTCTCCTATTCTGGGATTTGTTGGGTGATACAGTGGATATTGCCACCACCTAAAAGAATATCTCTAGCTGCTATTCCAACAACTTTACGGTCTGGAAAACACTTGTTGAGGATATCTAGGGCCACTTGGTCGTTTACATCCTCAAACTGTGGCACTAAGACAGACTTGTTGGCAATATAGAAATTGACATAGGAGGCCGCCAGACGTTCACCTGCATAACGCTCTTCTTCCCCTTCTTCATAAGTATAGCCTGGTAAATCTTCTTCAGTAACGACTTGTAGATTAGCTGGAATTGGCAGTTTATGAATGGTGAAGGTACGCCCTTTTGCATCCGTTTCCTTCTCTAAAAGAGCTAAATCAGCTACAGACATAGCATACTGGGGATCGCTTTTGTCGTCTGTCCAAGCTAAGACAAGCTCAGCAGGGCCAACGAAGGCAGCAACATTGTCAATGTGTTCATTGGTTTCGTCCTGATAAATACCATAAGGCAGCCAGATAACTTTTTCAGCGCCAAGATAGTTCAATAATCTTCTCTCGATTTCCTCTTTACTGAGATGAGGATTGCGACCAGCGCTCAGAAGGCAACTTTCAGTCACAAGAATGGTCCCTTGACCATCGCTATGGATCGCGCCGCCTTCCAGTACAAAAGGTTTGGCATCGTAAACAGGCATTTCCAAGGCCTCAGCAAAACGACTGGCTACTTGGTCATCATCTTCATAATCTTGATAAAGACCATCAACATCCCCACCCCAGGCATTGAAAGACCAATCTACTGCCAACTTTTCTTTTTTATCATTGATGAGAATGGTCGGCCCCGTATCACGCGCCCAGGCATCATTGGTGGGAATGTCTAAATAAATGACCTTGTCTCCAAGATAAGATTGGGCTTCAGATAGATGATCCCGCTCCACCAAAAGATAAACAGTTTCCCCCTGAGCAATAGTTTTGATGATTTGGCTAAAGGCCTTCTTAGCAGCCTTTCCTTGGAAGGGCCATGAACCTGGTCGAG
>ERZ773079.2378-NODE-2378-length-10500-cov-8.075347_pt1 | contig 10500 bp, 10 predicted proteins | sample MGYA00511355_ERZ773079 | MGnify/ENA primary metagenome ERZ773079 (study PRJEB29015, sample SAMEA2737979) | human oral metagenome | biome: human oral; feature: human-associated habitat; material: dental | place: China | collected 2117 ... | reverse complement strand
GTCTGAGACATGCCGTCTTTTTCAACGCAATATTCATATAATAGATAATTATAGGACTCACGAGGGGGAATTGTCAAATACTTCATTTCTAAGTTTAACAAAACTTTTTTCCTCATTAAGCAAAAGAAAAAGCCTACTTATGTAGGCTTTATTGTAAATACAATTATTAGATTGCACTCATGAGAATTAATTCAAGAATAATAATTGCAATGCACACGTACATGAATTTACGATCCATGTCGTCAGTTGGAGTTTCTTTAAGACCAGTGCGAGCGGCTTCTTCAGCAGTAATTACTTCATAGCTCATTGGAGATCCGTATTGGTTATCACCTTCATCACCCTTTTGAGCGAGTAGATAAATAACATAGATAATACCAAATGGAATCAAGCTAATCAAAAGCATCCAACCACTTTTACCAATGTCATGTAAACGACGAGCAGCAAGACCAATGGAAGGCAATAGAATTGCAAGATTATATACTATAGAAATAAGACCTACAACACTTGCTAGCGCAGTATCCATTACAAGAGCACTCAATACATTGAAGATACCAGCAATAACAATTGTGATACCATAGAAACGCCAATATTCACTGCGGCTTGCACGACCTTTAAAATTAGCATAATTACCCATAATCGTATGTTTAAAATTATCTACATACGAAAGATTTTTGATAGACAAATCAGTCATAATCTTCTCTCCTCTAGAAATAACAAATAAATTCTTCTTGAAAATATTATATCATTACTGTTGACGATTTTGAAAATGAATGTCTATATGTTTTGGGAATAACTTATGCTTTATATTTCATTATAGGATACATCATAAACTACATCGCACTAGTCATAAGTAGTTTGTCCACCAAGAACCAGAGCACAAAGATAGCGCAGAATAGTCCTGCAGTTAGTCCCATAGATGGCGTAGTATCAATAAGACCTAATTCACGGGCCATTTGTTTTGTTACAACCACTTGACCTGTGGGGGGACCAAAGCGATTTGATAGGCTTTCACCAGGTAGAGCCATAAGGATCAACAGGATAATAGTCCCTATCACAGGGATGAATCCAATAAATACGAGGCCCCCTGAGCGGCCTTGATCGTGTAGACGTCGTACTGAAACGGCCACACCAGGAATAACCATAATCACGGACAAAAGAACAAGAATGACCAAGCCAAAACCTACGCCTACTACGCTAGATAGTGGGCTAATATAGCTCAAAAAAGCACAAGTAAATAGAATGGTCACAAACAACAATTGATAGACTAACAAGAAATGCCAATATTCACTACGACTTGCACGACCATCAAAATCAGCATATTTATAAACCAAACATTGTTTAAAGTTTTCAATCAAGCCTAGATTGTATTTATCTAACGAGATTTGTGGTCTACTAACATGCCCACATTCTGGGCAGTAACAATCTGTTTTCAACACTGCATGTCCACAATAGGGACAAGATTTCATAATAAACTCCTTCTAGCTACAAACAGGAATCAGCAAAGATTACGAGGTCCTGCTGTACTTAACACATATAACAACTTAGATATTTTTTATTTATTAATATCTATATTTTTGAATTCATCTGAAATTCATTTTACTACAAAGTGTTATATTGTCTATAAAGGAGATGTTAAACTTTTATAAAATAAAATAATGAGATTGTTAATAAATGCAGATCTTTATTACATATATCCATTCCCATTAATACCATACCATAATATCTCTCTAATGATATCAGCAATAATAATAGATTGGATAATAAAGATAGCAATCCCCATCGCCCAATCTTGGCGACGGGATGGAGTTTCTTCTAGACCAGTAGCTTTGCTAACCTCAGGAGTAATAGGGATATATCCAGTTCTTTCACCATATGAATTCTCTCTTTGATCGCCACGACGCAATTCGTAAATGAGAAATATAAAGAATCCTATAACAGGAATAAATGAGATTAGCTGCGTCCAACCACTCCGGCCAATATCATGCATACGCCGCGCTGTGATAGCTATATTGGGAACTATAAAGAAAAGGGATACCCCTACAGCAACATTATCGATAAGCGCTTCATAATTAGGGAAGCCCAAGATACTACAAAGTAAAGCTAAAATGCCAAGTAATCCTTGTATCAATGTAACGCCTGCCACAAATCGCCAATATTCACTACGGCTAACACGACCGTTAAAATTAGCATAGTTCCTAATACCTAATTTGAAGGCATCAGTATAGTTCAAATCATATATATTTATGGTTGACATAACCTAATCCTCCTCCACGGCTTCAATAGCAACAATGCCCCAGCCTTTGCCTTCATTATGCAAACGAACTAATAGAGGCTCTAGATTATCTTCAAAGGTAATGGTAAAGCCCATATAGTTTACAACAATATCATCATCTTGGTCTTGGGAAACATAGTCAAGCTGTATCGCTTTCACCTTAGGAACCTCTTCCTTAGTCATGGCTTGTTCCCATAGTTCAAAGGTACCATATCGTTCCATAGCACGAGCGCTCAAATAACGATATGCACCATGATAATCCTTTTTGTTGAGGGCTTCATAATAATTACTTACCACAGTACGCCCCTCTGTTGTAGCCGTTTCACTTTGTAAAAGACGATTTGCTTGTTTCGTTAACGAACTAGGTTCTAAATTGCCATAAGCAGTCTCCTCTACTATAAAATTATGATTAATCATTGTACTACCTGCACTAATAGCTAGGCAGCCTAATACTAATATAGCCACAATAAAGAGGCCCGATACGGAACGTTTTTCCTCTAATTCATTAGATACAGGCGATGTGCGCTTACAGAATAGATACAATAATGCAAGCCAGCCTAAAATAGGAACCAAAAGCAAAATCATCAACGTTGGATCATTATTAGAGTCTCGTAACCGTCTTGCCATTAGCATAATCTTCGGCAAGCATAACAGGATGGACAATACAAATAATACGCCGCCACCAATAGAGACAGCATAAAGAAATCCGTACGGTATGTAGGTTGCAAGACCTGTAATACATATAATTAAGCCATATACAAAGGATATAGCACTTATGGTGAGCCAAAAATCGGCTGTATTGGTACGTCCCTTACTGTTCGCATAGTTTTCCACTAGCTCACGATAGAGGATTTCGTATACTCTCTGTTTCATAAAGCTCCTACTATAATCTTAGATAATATTAGATAATAAACATATATAGATATTCCTATTATACTATGATTTATCAACTTAGTTGATTCATTTTTTGTTCATGAAATCCACCTATACTACAGATATATTTCTTACAACTAAAATTCGTGCAATTAATTATGCAGGAGATAATTATGAAAGCTAAATTAATTAAAGCAGTAGCCTTGGCCAGTTTAGGTGCCTTCTTAACAGTTGGTATTGGTGCCAATGTAGCCCAAGCCAAAGATTATCACTTCAAAATCGGTGAAAACCATCGCATGGTAAAAAATGATGATGGCACAGTAGATAGCAGCGATCATCCATGGTACAAAGTAAATGATAAAAAGAAAAAGCACAGAAAGCATAGAATATCTGAACGTGAAAAGCATGATAAAAATGCAACAGCAAAACGCAGCGAACGACACCAACGTTCTGAATCCTCTAATGACTAAGCCTCGTTCCTGTGCAAAAACCACCAAAAGAGAACACATATAAAAAAGTGCATGCTCATCATAACCAACATGCACATGAACAACATTAAATACCAAATGAACTGCACCCCAAAAATTGAATTCAATTTTCGGGGTGCAGTTTTTCTATGTCAAAATATTCTAAAAAATCTAAATGACTTACTAAAACCGGTATTTAAATGAAGTCATTTATTATACACTAGCCTTTAGAACAGCTTGTTTCATGGATTGTACGTAATCAAACAACGCTTGGTCCGCATGTTCACCGTGTTCTGCCACGATTTTAACGATGGCAGAGCCTACGATAGCACCATCGGATACGCGCGCCATAGCTTCCGCTTGTTCTGGCTTAGAGATACCAAAACCAACAGCTACCGGGATATCCGTATATTTGCGAATCATTTCAACAATGGATTTAATATCCGTCTTAATTTCACTGCGCATGCCTGTAACGCCAAGTGAGGATACACAGTATACAAAGCCTTCTGCGTCTTTGGCGATCATTTCGATGCGGTTTTCAGATGTTGGCGCAATTAAGGATACAACTTCAACACCATGCTTATGAGCCACACTAGCGAGCTCGCTTTTTTCTTCAAATGGCATGTCTGGTACGATAACACCAGAGATTCCCACCTCTTCACAGAGGGTAAAGAATTTTTCACGACCAAATACGTAAATAGGATTCAAATAGGTCATGAATACGAGCGGTATAGTCACCGCATCATCACCTGTACGCAGACGACGCACCATATCGAAGATATCATTGATTTTTACGCCTGTAGATAATGCGCGTGTACTTGCTTCTTGGATAACTGGGCCTTCCGCTGTGGGATCGGAGAAAGGAATACCGATTTCCACCATGTCTGCACCGGCTTTCACCATAATGCGAATATAACGTTCTGTATTTTCAATACCGTGGTCACCAGCACTAATGAACGGGATGAATGCCTTGCCCTTTGTGAAAGCGTCTTTAATTTTACTCATGAAGATCCACCCCTCTGTATTTCGCCATAGCCGCTACGTCTTTATCGCCACGACCAGATAAACAAATAATAATGATATCGTCCTTGCTCATAGTAGGAGCAATTTTACGTGCATGTGCCACCGCATGAGCACTTTCAATCGCAGGAATAATACCTTCCAAGCGAGATAAATATTCAAAGGCATCTACTGCTTCGTCATCTGTAACAGGCACATATTCAGCACGCCCGCTATCGTGCAAGTACGCATGTTCAGGACCGATGCCAGGGTAATCGAGACCTGCAGAAATAGAATATACTGGAGCAATTTGACCGTCTTCATCTTGGCAGAAGTAAGATTTCATACCGTGGAAAATACCAACAGACCCCTTCGCGATTGTCGCCGCATGTTCCTCTGTATCGATGCCGCGACCTGCTGCTTCACAACCGATGAGACGAACCCCTTCATCTGGAATAAAGTGATAGAACATGCCCATCGCATTGGAGCCACCGCCTACGCAAGCCATAACAGCTGTTGGCAATTTGCCTTCTGCTTCGAGGATTTGTTCACGCGCTTCGCGGCTGATAATAGATTGGAAATCACGAACGATCATAGGGAATGGATGGGCACCCATAACGGAGCCCAATACATAGTGCGTATCGGACATGCGGTTTGTCCATTCGCGCAACGCTTCGGAAACCGCATCTTTCAATGTACTAGTCCCTGTTGTTACTGGATGCACCTTAGCGCCTAGCAATTCCATACGATATACGTTAAGCGCCTGACGTTCACAGTCCTCTGCACCCATATAAACCTCGCACTCCATATCCATTAAGGCCGCAATAGTTGCCGTAGCAACGCCGTGTTGACCTGCGCCGGTTTCAGCGATAACACGTGTTTTACCCATCCGTTTCGCCAATAACATTTGACCGATTACATTATTCAATTTGTGAGAACCCGTATGGTTCAAGTCCTCTCGTTTTAAATAAATTTTGGCGCCCCCAAGGTCCTTTGTCATACGGTCCGCATAGTATAACAGGGATGGACGACCTGTATATTTTTTATGTAAATCCTCAAGTTCATGTACGAAATCAGGATCATCTTTGTACTTATTGTACGCCTCTTCCAATTCGATAACCGCATTCATCAATGTTTCTGGCATAAATTGACCCCCAAAGGAGCCAAAATAGCCATGTCTTTGTTCACTCATATAACTTACCTTTCTATATACCATTCCTGCTAGCACGCCATACTATGGCATTGCTATTGTTCTCACAATGTTGGTGAAAGCTTTTATCTTCTCATCGTCCTTCACGCCTTCTGTTTCAATACCGCTACTGATATCGATGCCGTACGGTCGAACCGTACGAATGGCACGCGCTACATTGGTGCTATCGATACCACCAGCGAGCATAAATGGTCGTTCAAACTCATCTAACGAGGACCAGTCGAATACTTCACCCGTGCCGCCCCGCTCGTCTTTGTGGTATGCATCAAACAAGAGCATATCAGCACTGCTATCAATCCACACCTCTGCATCTGCAGCACTGCGGATTTGAACAGCCTTCCAAACCTCTACATTAGTACGTTCTTTTAAGGATTGGATGAAAGCTTCATCTTCATCACCGTGCAATTGCACCGCATCAAGATTTACTTCTGTGGCAATCGTAACGAGATTATCTAGCGTTTCATTGACAAAAATGCCTACCGTTTTAATAAATTCTTGATGTATAAGTGTCGGACTTATATTTTCTATACTAGTCAGTGTACCTTCGTGCACATCACTAGTTGCTATTCCTTCTTGCACAGTACCAATTACCGGTCCATCTTGTACTACATCATTACTGCATCGTACTTCGTCTCGACTATATCGATTTCCATATTGCTTATGTAGTTCTTCAACTAATGATTTAGCTTGATCTACGGTAACTTGTCGTTTACTTGGTGCAAATACAAGACCCATATAGTCAGGCTTTGCTTCTACTACAGCAGGGATTGTTTCTATCTTGGATATACCGCACATCTTAATCTTAGGTGTATAATATGTGGGCCCATAAAGATAGGCTAACTTTTCAACCTTATTGGGAGAACGCATGAAGGTTTCCCCCATCAAGGCTACTCCGATATTGTTATCCCGCAATACTTGGATATCCTCTGGCGTTTCAAGACCGCTTTCAGATACGAAGATTACATCGTCTTGCACAAGATTACGCAAGCGCACGCTATTTTGTACATCTACAGTAAAGTCCTTGAGGTTCCGATTGTTAACGCCAATAATGCGGGCACCGCAATCGATGGCCATTTGTACTTCTGCTTCGTCATGCGCCTCAACTAGGGAAGACAATCCTAACGAGTCTGCTAATTCACGGAACTTTGTTAACGTAGGCACATCGAGGCAGGCACAGATCAAGAGGATCGCACTAGCGCCCCACACCTTCGCTTGATAGATTTGGTATTCATCGATGATGAAGTCCTTACGAAGCACAGGGATTTTTACAGTGTTAGCGATTTCTTGGAGATATTTTTTATCACCTTTAAAGAAGTCTGGCTCTGTTAATACAGAGATGGCCGCTGCCCCTGCTATCTCATATTCTTTAGCGATCTCTAAATAGGGGAAGTGCTCAGCGATGATTCCCTTAGACGGAGATGCCTTCTTTACTTCGCAAATGAAGTTGAAGTCTTGTTGACGAAGGGCCGCTTCAAAAGGAAATCCTGTATCAGATGGTAACGCCAAAGCCACTGCTTTCACAGAATCAAGTGATTCAATCTGTTTTTCTTGGGCTACCCGAATTTTGGTAGCCTCTATAATCTTATCTAAAATCAATGGTTACACCTCTTGGGTTGCTTTCACAAACTGTTTCATTGTAGCAAGCGCCTTGCCAGAGTCGATCATATTCTTCGCCTCTTCGATACCCTCTGCCAATGTAATGCCGTCTTTCGCAAGGTAAATCGCCATGCCAGCATTGAGAAGAACTGCGGTGCGTTTACCACCTTGCTCACCACCGAGAATGCGACGTGTAATCTCAGCATTTACTGTTGCGTCGCCACCTTCAAGCTCAGTTTTATCAGCGTATTCGAAACCATATTCCTTAGGATCGAATTCGTAGTTTGTGAACGTCCCATTATTAATTTCACATACGTACGTTTTATTAGTAGCCGTAATCTCATCAAGGCCGTCGAAGCCATGTACCACGGCACCGCGTTTAACACCAAGATTAGCCAATACGCGAGCCAACGGTTCTACCAGAGATTTATCGTACACACCCATCAACTCCACAGTAGCACCTGCTGGATTTGCCAAAGGGCCAAGGATGTTAAACACCGTACGAACGCCCAACGCCTTACGTACAGGACCAGCATACTTCATGGCTTGATGATACACAGGAGCAAACATGAAGCACATATTGGCTTTATTAAGCACTGCCTCGTTTTGTTCACCGTTAAGCTCTAATTTAGCGCCCAACGCTTCAATTAAATCGGCAGCACCACATTTACTAGATACACTGCGGTTACCATGTTTCGCTACAGGAATACCTGCTGCAGAAATGATGAAACCAGATGTCGTAGAAATGTTGAACGTATTAGCCTCATCACCGCCAGTACCTACGATCTCTACAACAGTGCCTTCGTGAGGAACAGAACCAGCCTTCTCGCGCATAACCTCAGCAAAAGCCGTAACCTCATCTACAGTAGGACCTTTTGCTGCAAGAGCACACAAGAAACCAGCCATAGGAACCTCGGGTACATCGCCGCTCATAATCTTGTTCATTGTATCTTTAGCAAGGTCGTAGGATAAATCCTGACCGTGCGTTACTGCATATAATGCGTCTTTAATCATTTATAACTCCTTTTGAGGATATCTATTAAATTAATACCATATCTACCTAGTCGGTAACGATTGGGTTATGCCCTCAGCCTCCAAGTGGCCACCCCCCCGCTATGCGGGGCGCCAAGTCGGCTTCGCACATAACCCAATCGCATCTATCAGCTAAAAACCATACCAATTTAATAGATATCCCTCATACAAACTATTATCAAATGATCTTGCGCATTATATGAAGTAATGCACAGGTCATTTCTTTACGGGATGTGTGGGACTGGTGGTGCTTTGCACCACCTTTTTCCTATATTAGGGGTTCTGATTCATATATTTCTTTAGAAAATATAGCTACAGTTCGGTATATGTATTGTAGAGGGACTATTAAGTAGGTAATGCCAAGGTTGAGTTGGCAGGAAATAAGGTCTTAAGGAACGACTTGGCGGCCCCACGTAGTGGGGTGGTGGCCACTTGGAGTTCCGAGAGACCTTATTTCTGCCCTATCGTTCTAGAGCCTTAGAATAGCCCCTCGATACATAAATTAGGCTGTAGGTTATTTTTCTAAGAAATTGCGAATCATTTGTTCCCCGTTCGGTGTCATGATGGATTCCGGATGGAATTGCACTCCATAAATCGGGTAGTCTTTGTGTTCTACGCTCATTACTTCGCCGTCGTCTGTAATGGATGTGACGATGAGTTCGCTTGGCATAGTTTCGTCGATAATCGCCAAGGAGTGGTATCGTGCGACTTCGAATTGTTCAGGCAAGCCCTTAAGGATTTTAGATGGGTGTACTTGTTTCGCCACGCTTTGTTTGCCGTGCATTACTTGTTTAGCGTAGGAAACGGTGCCGCCGAATACTTCGCCGATGGCTTGGTGTCCCAGGCATACGCCGAGGATTGGGAATTCCCCTTTGCATTCGCGCAATAGGTCTTCGTATACGCCCGCATCAGCTGGTCTACCAGGACCTGGTGAAAGTATCACATAATCTGGTTTCAACGAACGGATTTCTTCAACTGTTAATTCATCGCTGCGGATGACTTTAATATCTGGATTGATAGAGCCTACTAATTGATATAGATTAAAGGAAAAGCTATCGTAATTATCTATAAGGAGTACCATTATTCTACCTCCTGTGCATTTGTAATTGCGGAAATCATAGATTGGCCTTTTATCAAGGTCTCATTGTATTCGCTTTCAGGAACGCTATCGCGAACGATACCAGCGCCAGCACGAACATATACCTTGCCACCTTTATTCATAGCCATGCGGATGCCGATACATACGTCCATGTTACCAGAGAAGTCGATGTAACCTACGGCACCGCCGTATACGCCGCGTGGGCTTTTTTCAAGTTCGTGTAAAATTTCGATAGCACGAATCTTAGGCGCCCCAGACAATGTGCCGGCTGGCAATGTAGCACCGATAGCATCGAGTGCATCTTTGCCGTCTTGAATGTCACCGCTTACAGTAGATGTAATATGGATGACATGGGAGAAACGTTGCAACATATGTAATGCTTCAACTTTTACGGAACCAAATTTAGAAATTTTACCTAAATCATTGCGCCCAAGGTCAACGAGCATGTTATGTTCAGCCAACTCTTTTTCGTCGTTAATGAGTTTTTTTTCAATCGCAAGATCCTCTGCTTCATTTTTACCGCGACGCATCGTACCTGCAATTGGGAAGGTGTACATTTTACCATCTGTCATTTTCACCAAAGTTTCTGGAGAAGCACCTGTGAGCTCTACATCACCGCCAGATAAGTAGAACATGTATGGAGATGGATTCAAGGTACGTAATACGCGGTATGCATTTAACAAGCTCCCTTCAAACTCGGCTTCGCGACGGTTAGATACAACACATTGGAAGATATCCCCTTCCTTGATGTAGTGCTGCGTCTTTTTAACAACTGCTTCAAACTCGTCCTTTGTAAATTCTGAAGTAAATTCTGTTTTAAGGATGCCTTTTGGAATGTTAGCCTCTTTACCGTTCACTACGAGGTCAGCTAATGCTTTAAGTTCAAGCTCAGCCTTATTGTAGTTACGTTCCAAATCGTTTGTACTGATATTAGCGATTAAGTAAATTTTAT
>ERZ773079.2376-NODE-2376-length-10505-cov-3.518278_pt1 | contig 10505 bp, 4 predicted proteins | sample MGYA00511355_ERZ773079 | MGnify/ENA primary metagenome ERZ773079 (study PRJEB29015, sample SAMEA2737979) | human oral metagenome | biome: human oral; feature: human-associated habitat; material: dental | place: China | collected 2117 ... | reverse complement strand
CATTTGAGGATGTTGCCTACGAAAAGGAGGAACGGAAGATTCGATTCTTGCAAAAGAGCGACGTGGCCAAGATCATGGCGCTGAAGGCAAACGACAAAGAAGCAGAGCAAGCCCGGCAAATGTTTCTCTTCTCTTGCTTCACCGGACTGGCCATTGTAGACATGGAGCGATTGAAGTTCTCGCATATCCAAACGTCAGCCGATGGCCGGAGATATATCCGTAAGGAACGACAGAAGACGAAAGTGGAGTCTGTCGTGCCGCTACATCCGATCGCGGAGGAGATCCTCAATAAAAGCCAAGAGGAGCAGACGGTGAAAGAAGAAGGCGACGACCTTGTCTTTCCACGCGATTGCAGTCGTAGTGTGATGAATAACAAACTGAGTACCGTGGGTAAAGCCTGTGGCGTCAGGCAACGACTGTCTTTTCATATGGCGCGCCACACGTTCGGAACCCTGTCGCTCAGCGCAGGCATCCCGATAGAGAGCATCGCCAAGATGATGGGGCACGCGTCCATATCCAGCACGCAGATCTATGCGCAGGTGACGGACAAAAAGATCTCGGAGGATATGGACAAGCTGATCCAAAAGCAACAAGCGGCTTCAGCGTGATCCCTGTACGGCTGTCTTAACATGCCTTTTTTCCCTTCACCGATTAGATCTTACTACATAACTACAACAGGACGTAACAGATTGAGAAAATAGGAGTTAGAATGTCGTAGAAGCTCGAAATCCTTCATGCTACCTTCCCAACTACATAACACGATACGAGAGGGCTCTGCACAATCTACATACCCTCCTCATTCCTTTTCGGAGTCATTTTTTTGAGTGTCGATAAGGTGAGTTGAGAGCCCTTTGAGGGGTTTCCTTTCTCCCTTCCGAGCCTCACTTGGGGCTCGGAAGGGGGAAGTTTTCAGCACTATAATGAATCGTATGAATTAACCGAATAGGTAGAAAAGCTAAGAGGAGGAATGGGGTGTGCGAAAGTACATTCAGGCATCTGTGCATTTGTTTATGCGAAGAGGTCCTATTTTTCTCCCCCCTCTTGTCGGATTACCGCTTCCACCTCCCTTGTATAGTCAATCAAAAATGGATAGCGAATTGAGTACGCGGAAGTTCAGAGTTAGAAGCGACTCCAACTCGCGTCCGATAAGACGCGATGTTGTCAAAGGATTTGAGCACCGCGTCTCGAAATTCATGTTTTGTCCGATAGAACTTCGTGTTGATGATCTCCTTTCGGAGGAATTTCCACAGTCGCTCGATCAGGTTTAAATTCAGAGAATAGGACGGTAGGAAGATCTACTTGATTTTCGTGCCTTTCACCCACTCTCGAAGCTTTTTACTCAGGTAATAGCGTGCATTATCTGTGATGATGTAGATACTTTCAGCCTCAGGGAGCTTCTCCAAAGCTACCTTGTAAAGGGCGATGGCGGAATCGGTATCGACACTCGGACACTCATGGGCTATGACCTCTGTCACATCATGCGCATTAAGTAGTCCGTTAATATTGACTTGGGCGCCGACCGCTCACAGAGTGGGCTGCTCCAAACGTTTGCCCTTCTTGATCCATGCATAAGTGAAACGTGTGTTGTGAGTCGGATGTGTGCCGTCTGCGTAATAGTAGATATCGCTTTCTTTCTTAGCTCTGAAGCGCTCCTTTATCATTTGAACGATGCCTTTTGCTCCTCTGCATCCGCCTCACAAGAAACCTCTGTAGTCTTCTTGTAAGTAAAGCCGATTTGGGTCCAAAAGATCCATCATTCCGGCTGGCGTATATGCTATTCCGAAGGTATCCTTTACCCATTCGGACACGCTCTTGGCATCGGTAGAAAGATGTCGCTCCAACTCTTCGCAAAGCAGGCTGATTTGCCCACTCTCAAGACGTCCCCAATAACCCTTATAGTGATCTTCCAAAAAAATGTCCGTTTTTCCTCGAACGTAAAGATCCTTGTACCGATAGACGGTAGCGACGTCTATGCTCAAACTTTGGGCAACCAAGTCAGGGCTAAAGTCCAAGGCAAGCATCAATATGCACGTAACCCGAGCATAGTATCTAAGACCGATAACGTTACGCTGGAGTTTGCGCAGTTCCTCTATTTCTTGTTCCGGTAGTTTGAATGACATATCTGCCACAAAGAAGATGTTTTTGTTTTTACCGTTTCTGTTCGCAATCCTTTTCCGTTTGGCTATAAGTTTATAGTTTTGCAGACAATATCAAGATAAATATCATCCGATGGGACAGAAGAAAGAGCATAGCAACCTCATCAAAGAGCATTTGAAGAAGCGAGGTTTCACCCAAACATGGCTCGCCAAAGAGTTGGGTATGAGTTTCAGTATCACCAACGCCTACGTTCACAATTGCAAGCAACCTAATCTTACGTTATACCAGGACTTGCCAACTGGGTTAGTTGCCCCTACCTTTTTACTTTGAAAATGGTTCCCAAGTCGATATTATGAGTTTTGGGATAATGTCCAACAGTAAGAATAAAAATAGGGAACACTTGGGAGAAAGATTAGGCTAGAGATATTTAACGTAAAGCTAATGAAGCTTTGCGGCAGTCTTCATCAACAAGGATTGCAATCCTCTATGTGATAATAATGTTGTTTTTTTACGCTAAAAGTAGAGTTCTTTAAAAAGAGCTTTGTGATTGCTGGTTGACTATGTATTACTCCAATAGAAAAATTTAATTTCCTCCGCATCGTTTGATCGAAATACTAATTAATATTATTGTGTTATGAGTTTATGAAAGAACAAAAGAATTTTCTTGTCCCTATGGCATTCTTAGGGCTTATGTTTTTCACTTGTGGTTTTGCATTGGGTATTAATTCATTGTTGGTTCCAGTATTGAAGGTTTCATTAAGTGTTTCTTCAATGGAAGCATATATGCTTATTGGCGCAACATTCTTACCTTTCCTTCTTTTTGGTTATCCTGCGGGAATATTAATCAGTAAGATTGGCTACAAGCGCACGATGGCAATATCGTTTGGAATGTTTGCGGTAGCTTTTGGAGCTTTTATCTTTTCGGCATCAGAAAAGAGTTTTCCCTTGTTTTTGATAGCTTCTTTTACCTGCGGAACGGCTAACACTTTTTTGCAAGCAGCTATTAATCCTTATGTCACGATATTAGGACCTACGGAAAGTGCAGCAAAGCGAATTTCTATGATGGGTATGATTAATAAGTTGGCTTGGCCAGTATCACCATTATTTATTGCTCTTTTTGCAGGTGCTTCGGGTAGTGTTGGTATTGATGATTTAGGAAAGCCCTTTGCTGTTATTATTTGTCTTTTCATTATTTTGGGTGTTGTGGCTCTTTTGTCGCCATTACCAGAAGTGAAGGCAGCTGGTGAAGATAGTGATAATAGTGATGAAGATGACCAAGAGGTTTCAGCCTATGCCAATAGTAAGAATTCTATATTCCAATTTCCACATTTGGTGTTGGGTGCTATTGCTATTTTCTTTTATGTAGGTTCTGAGACGATTGTTTTGGGAACGCTTATAGATTATGCAAATGAGTTAGGATTGGATCATCCTGAAAACTATTCTTGGATTACACCTATCTGTATTAGTATTGGTTATATAACGGGAATCATACTTATTCCTAAATATCTCTCACAGACACGCGCTCTGCAGATTTGTTCTTTTGTGGCTTTGGTGGGTACATCCCTTGTTGTAGTTCTTCCTGGAACCTATAGCATTTACTGCATTGGCGTAATGGCTTTGGGATGTTCGCTTATGTGGCCGGCATTTTGGCCTTTAGCTTTGATGGATTTGGGGAAGTTTACCAAAAAAGGCTCATCGATTCTGACGATGGGGCTTATTGGTGGAGCTGCGATAACAGTACTCTTTGGACTTTTAAAAGATGTCACAAACACTCGATACGCCTATGGCCTTTGCTTTATATGCTTTGGTTATATTTCGCTTTATGCATTCAAGGGGTATAAGTTACGTTAACAACATCTTGATCTCACTATGCCCTAACATCTTGGACACGCTCTCGATCTACACCCCTTCGGCGAGGGTCATTTGCGAAGCGAAGGTGTGGCGGGCCATGTGGAAAGTCAACCGTTTAGGGATGTGACAAAGCGCGGCGATCTTCTTGAGATGGATATTGACGGTGTCGCAGCCGGGGATGGGAAGGAGGTAGCCCTCGGGCGGCTCATGGCGAAAGGCGCGAGTGTGGATGCCCCTGTATCGCTCGATGAGCGCGGAGGCCTCGGGCAGCAGGGGGATGTGGCACATCCGGCCTGTCTTTACGCGCGGCTTGCGGATCCAAGTCATACCGCCCTCCTCGATCAGATGGTCACGCGTCAAGTGGTAGATGTCCGTGTAAGAGAGGCCCGTGAAGCAAGAAAAGAGGAACATGTCTCGGGAGACGCACTCGTAACTTCCCAGCTGCGTATCGTCCAAATCGATGATGCGCCGCAGCTCGTCCTTGGTAATGTAACGCGGTGTGCCGACGTCCCAGCGGATGGAGTAGCCCATGAAGGGATAGGTGTCGATGACACGCCTTTTGTACAAGTCTTTGAGGAGCGACGCCAGCACGGTAAGATAGCCGGCGGTGGTGTTGAGTTTGAAGGCCTTCTCATGCGCAAAGTAGGCCTCGAGATCCTCGATAAAGGCCTTGTCCACCTTGTGCACGGGGAAGTCGCTCACTCGGTAGCGATGCCGAAGGAAGGCTGCGAGATGCCCCCGAAAAACCCGGAGGAACTTGTACCTGCGTTCGCTGCGATCCACCCCCACCCGCTCCCGAAAGCGAGCGAGGTATTCCTCCAAATGATAGAGCAAGCCTTGGCAGTCGCTCTGAAGTCCTAAGACGAAGGCCTTGACCTCCTCGGCGGTCACGGCCTCGCCTTCCTTCTTCCGTAAGTCCTCATAGGCTCGGCAGACGCTAACCTGCAGGCTGTCCAGCTCGGCGTTTACGGCCACCGCCTCGGCGCTTTTCCCGACGAGCCTGTGCTTACGGCTGTCCCAAAGCGACGGCGAGCAGGCCGTCTTACAACTGAATTGTACCATCGTTCGCCCCACACTGAGGCGCGCCATAATCGGGCTTTTGCCCGCCTTGCTCTTTGTGCCCCGTTTGAGGTAAAAGAGCAGCTTCAACGTTTTTTCTTTCATCGTTTTGTTGCTTACAAAGTGGAACCTTAAAAGAGATACTTGTCGCTACGCAAAACACTGAATGCAAGAGAAAAAGCCTCGGTTTAGTTACCTCATTTTGCGTCCTCTTGCCGAAAGGCAAAAAGGGGAACGATTAGGTAACTGAACTCCCTCTTCGAAGCCCCTTTTTTTGTCTTTTCCCTCTGGTGCAAGCCTCGGCAGGATGCGGCAAAAGTCGCTACCCATCAGCCCTCTCGCCCTTTCTCGCTTTCCCTTGCTCCCTACTCCCATACTTCCCCATAGAAGGCCGAGAGCTCTGGCAGTTTGATGAACGTCCTGAAGCGTTCCTTCCGGATGATCTCGTTGGTGACGGAGAACTCGTAATCGCCGGACTTCTTAGCGAAGACGGCCGCCCACGCGTCAAAGGATCCGATGCCCTGCTTCTCCAGGGCGCGCGGACGGAGGTACTTGAAGAGCAGATATAGCTCCGTCAGACTGTTGCTGATGGTGGTGCCAGAAAGGAAGGTTGCCCCAAGGTCTTTGCCTGTCCGCTCCTGAATGGTGCGGATGGCGAACAGCAGGTTGAGCGCCCGCTGCGATCCGTTCGGATTACCGAGGCCCGACACACGGTCGTGGCGAGTATTAAACATCAGATTCTTGAACTGATGACTCTCGTCGACAAACAGGTGATCGATCCCCATCATTTTGAAGTCCACCACGTCGTCCTTGCGTTCGGCAATGGTGTCCCGAATGTCGCGTAGTTTGGCCGTGAGCGCCAGCTTGCGTTGCTCTAACCCTTTAAGCGCAGACCGGGAGATCTCCCGTCCCTGCTTCCTTAACACGTCGAGGTTTTCCTGCACCGAATCCAATTCCTTTTGCATGATCGCCTCTTGGATCTCTGCCGACTGCGGGATGGCGCCGAACTGATCGTGCGTAAGGATGACACAATCCCAGTCGTTGTTTTTGATGTCGCTGAAGATCCGCGCCCGGTTCTTGACCGTGAAATCCTCCTTGCCGGGATAGAGAATGCGGGCGTTGGGGTAGGCTTTGCGGAACGTGTCGGCGATGTCGAAGACGTTGGCCTTGAGTCCGATGATCATCGGCTTATTCGCCAGCCCGAGCCGCTTCATCTCATAGGCCGCCGTACACATGATGACCGTCTTGCCGCCCCCCACCTCGTGATCGCAGATCCCCCCGCCGTTGGTTTTAAGCATCCACACGGCGTCCTTTTGGCTTGGATAGAGGTCGGGGAAGCTTAGCCCCTTCAAATCCAGTCCCGGGAAGGTTTGATGAGACCCATCAAAATCGGGACGGACAAAGCAGTTGAATAGCCGATTGTAGCGGTCGGCCAGCTGCTGTTTGAACGTCTCCGGTGTGCGTCCGAGCCAGCTGACAAAAGCCTGCCGGATCTCCTCGATCTTGGTGTCTGCCATTTGGATGGTGCGACCGTCGCGCACCTTGATCGTCGCCTTCTCGCCCGTCTTGGGGTCGGTGATCTCCTTGCTCTTAGTGATGTTCGGAACCGTGTTGTGGAGCGCGTGTTTGAGCAGATGGAGGCCGTCGTACCGCTTGAACTCGCCTTGCACGGCGTAAGTATGCCAGATGGCTTGATTCTTCCGATCGCAGGAGAGGATATACTCGTCCATGTCGGGGAGGTAGGACACGCCGACGTCAGTGCCGAACAGATCGGAGGCGAAACGGGCATAGACCTTAGCCGGAATCCAACGCTCACCGAGGTTGAAATCCAAGTCGGTAAAGGGGATGGGCGTCGGGATAGCCGCACGGAGTGCCGCGAGACTTTGCTTTGCCATCTCGTGCCTCGGGTGATCGAGCAGCCACGCGTCGATCCGTTCGGCCTTCTCGATCACATTGCCCGAGATGAACTGATCCGCTATCTCGTAGGCGTCTGCGAGCGGATTGAAGAAGATGCGCCCCTCGAGTGCGGCGAGGATGTCGCTCTCCTCCATGTCGGGCAGCAGGGAGGTCATGTAGGACAACTCCACCGTGCCGAACTTGTTGAGCGATGCGCAAAGCGCCTCTGACGGATCGGCCGCGACAGACTCAGTCAGGGCGAAGGCCGTGGGGTGATCAAAGATGTCGGCCTTGATGTATCGTCCCCCCTCACTTCGTTCCAAGAAAAGCATCTCGGCGCCCGTGGCATCCATCTTCAGGAGGTCGGCGTTTGCCTTGAGATTGAGCTGCCCCCAACGCCGGACGAAATCATCGTACAGCCGATTCAGCTTCTCACGCTCCTCCGGGTCCGCCAGGTGATTGTTCGCCTCATAATCGTAGAGCCGATGGTAGCTCTCGCGGATCTCGACGTACGCCTTGAGGCGCGAAATGCGCGAAAGCGGCAGATCCATCGGGTGGAACGTCGGGCTGAGATGGAGGTTAGAGAGATAGCCGATCTGCCCGCCTTGCACCACAATAGAGCCGTCGCGGAGATGGGAGTCGGGCTGTGAAAGGAAAGGGCGCGGGCTGACGTCGAACGTTCGTCGGACTTCAGGGACGGGTGCAGGCGGGGGCTCCTCGGTATCACTCAGCAGGTCGAGAAACGACAGCTGGTGCTTGTCTGACAGGGTGGCTTTCCCGGTTCTGCGTGCCGTGCGATGGGGCGTCGACCCTGCGGCCGACCGACCTCGCCGTTGGGGCTTTTCTGCAATCTCCCGGTTGACCCGGGCCACGTCCCGCTGCCAATCTGCGTATGCTTCGGGGGCAAACAGACTCGTCTCGGCTTCAGCCTGTCGCTCACGATCCGTCACCGGATGGTGCTCCTCATCGAAATAGACGGTCTGCCCGTTCATCTCTCGCGGTGGCTCCATATCGGGCTGCGAGTTGGTTGGCACGGGTGCCTCATATTGCCGGTGTAGGGTGAGGACGGGTACGCCCTCGGGAGCGAGAGTGGTGGCTTCCAATTCGACCGCTTCCGACAGTCCGCTCCGGTAGATTTTCTGATCAAAACGGGCTGCCATATCGGCGGAGATCCGCGCTTCCAAGTCCCGTGCGATGCCTTCGATCCCTCCTTCATGGGTATAGATCGGAGCAGGCTTTCCGTAAGCATCCGTACCGATGCGATAGGCCGTGGCAACGGAGTGATTGCCTTCGGCGAACAGGGCGTTCTCCGTGAATGACTCTCCGCCCGATTCGATGGAAACGCTTTGCGTAAAGAGCTGCTCCAACTCATTCTGTACACCCTTCCCCGTCTCCTTTTGAAGGATAAGAAGATCGCTACCGACCTCCGTGCCTGCATTCTCTGAGAACATCCCGTCGGGCAGACGGAGTGCGGAGACGAGCCGACTATGCTCCATCAAGTACTCGCGGATGGGGGCATTCGTCGGGCTGTCGGCCACGCCGCGCGAGGTGATGAAGGCCAGCAATCCGCCCTCGCGAAGGCAGTCAAGCCCTTTGACGAAAAAGTAATTGTGGATAGCACGCGTGGCCTCCCACTTCGCCGCGTCTTTACCCTTGCTGTACGCCCGATCGTAGATGGCGAAATTTCCGAAGGGGATGTTACTCGCCACGAGGTCGAACCGCCCGGCCTCGCGCGCTTCGATCTCTTCGAAGCCCTCGACGCGGACCGTTTGCCGCGGATTATCGGCCGTGAGGAGCCGCAAAATGCGCCCCGTCACGAGGTCGTTTTCGAACGACACGACCTCCGTTTGCTCGCCCGCCAGCGCGCGGGAAAAGACGCCCATCCCCGCCGACGGGTCGAGCATGCGGCGGACGGGCAAACCGCTCAGCGCGAGCCCCGCGGCGATGGCGCGGACGATGCGCGCGTCGGTGTAAAACGACGTGAGGACGCTGCTTTTGAGGCTGCTCCAAAGGCGCGCGGCGTCGCTCCCCGCGGCGCCGCGATCGATGATTTCGCGCAGTTCGCGGACGAGCGGAAACAGCTCACGCTCAGCGCGCGGCCAGCGGTCGATGTCGGCCGGATCAGTGGCCGGAAGGAGGACGCATTTGAGGCCGCCGAAGCCGTTGTATCGCCGCAGTGTCGCCCGATCGCTTTCCGACGGCGCGCGGCGCGTGTTTTCTAAGGCCAGCAGGGTGCGGACGGCATCGAGATTGGCCTGCAATGCCTCTTTTTTGTGGTAGGTCATGGTTTTAAGGGGAAAATGAGGGTCAAACAGCAACTCACAACTTTGTGAGTTGCTATTACATATGATTTTGCTAACTCGAAAGTTTTCGAGTTGCTATTGCTTATGAATTTGCCAACTCACAACTTTGTGAGTTGCTATTGCTTATGAATTCACCAACTCGCAGCTTTTCGAGTTGCTATTGCTTATGATCTTGCTAACTCATAACCTTGCGAGTTGCTGTTATTTATGATTTTACTAACTCGCAACCTTGCGAGTTAAGATTGGGGACTCAAATGGCTTCGCACATGGCCTGCGATACGCTTGATTAGCTCCCAAAACGGGCGGCTACCTGCCGATTCCCCGTTTCTGTTGTTTGTTTTCGGCCTGCCGAACGGCTGGAGCCTCTTTGGCAGACGATTTCAGGCGCTCTTTGTTCGATAGGGAGTCCTTGAAAATGAATTCGATGCCTCGCTTTTCAGCGTTTACCTGTAGCGTGGCGTCGAACGGTTTGCCGTGACGCGAAAGCATGCCCTCCACTCGCACGGGTCGTCCTTCGGCGAGCGCGCGGTGCTGCTCCTCGGAGAGCCGGACGCCCTTGATTTCGTGCGGGATCTGAACTCGGTCAGCCCGCAGCGAAACGAGTTCGTTTGTCAGCCGGTCGACGGATACATAAGCGCGGAACGGCTCGCCCTTCTTAGGGGATAATTCGACAGTCTTCCCGAGGTTGCCTTGAGTGAGGAGTTGCTCCTTCTCTTCGGGCGAAAACGTGTGCCCCATGTAGGGGAAATCGAGCTGCGGTTCTCGTCGCAACGTATGGATGTTGAGACTGAGGCGACCGTCTGCCCCTGTACGGAGAGCCAGCCGTGCTTCGGTGTAAATCGTAGTATCTCCGAAGGGCACAGCGAGGCTAACAAGTCCCGTTTTCTGCCAATTTAGCAGTCGATCCAAGTTCCCGCCCGCCTCGAGCTTCTCCCGACTCACGCCGAGGCGCTCCAGCTCCTTCCAATCCACCTTTTCCGAGTCGATAGCGGATAGTTTTTGGGCCGGCGACTCATCCGAGCTGACGCGAATGCTGTCTAATGCAGCCTTATTTTGAGGTACATCACGCGCGGCGAGCATGCTCTTCAGTGCCTCCACAGACTCACCCACTCGATCGGCTACGACCCGATAAACGCCGAAATGCGTCGGGTCATTGAACTGTCGACGGAGGTTCGTCATGAAGTTCTTCAGCAGTCCATCGTTTTTCTTGAACACCAAGAAAGCCGACCGATTCTCCTCGGTCGGTTCTACAGTTTTGATCTTCCCCTTCTCATCCTGTCCCGAAATGACGGACAGGCG
>ERZ773079.2373-NODE-2373-length-10519-cov-3.975344_pt1 | contig 10519 bp, 10 predicted proteins | sample MGYA00511355_ERZ773079 | MGnify/ENA primary metagenome ERZ773079 (study PRJEB29015, sample SAMEA2737979) | human oral metagenome | biome: human oral; feature: human-associated habitat; material: dental | place: China | collected 2117 ... | reverse complement strand
ATCCCCCATAAACGCCGAGTAAAAGACGTTTACGCGCTCATTTACCTTGATGATCTCTTTATCTAGCACGCCACGATTGCCCAAAGGCTTGCGGTTGATCTCCTCGACCATTTTATCGAGCTTGTAGTAGCTCTCGCCGCCTTTAAATTCAAAAAAATCCATCATACTGGCGTGGCTTTGCTTCTCATCCATACCTAGAATTTTTTTAAGCTCCGGCTCGCTAACCTTGATAATCGGCGCACGCCTCCAGTAGCTTTGATTTAGCATAAACGAAAGCGCAGCGGCGTTATGGTTTAAAATTTCGCCATTTGGCGCCTTGTAGTCGTCGGCGCGGTAAATTTTATTTAAAAGCTCCCTAGAAACTGTATCAAAAGGCTCCATTCGCCCATCAAATCCCTGAATTACGAGGCTTGCTAGATCCTCACTAAATTTAGGATCAAATTTCGGCACGGCTAGCTCGCCTCCCATAGTAGAAAAATTATGCGGCGGGATGGAGTCTTGCTCTGCTGCAGATTCTTGCGAAACGGAGCTCTGCTTGGAATTTTCGGCGGCGGAATTCTGCGTGGAATTTTGCACAAAATTTTGCGAAGTAGAATTTTGCACGCTAGCCGGGCTTTGCGGCGCGGAATTTTCTGCGGCTGCATTTGAGGCAGAATTTTGCGAAGTAGAATTTTGAGTCGTAGAGTTTTGTTCGGCATTTGCTGCGCTAGGATACAATGCGCTCAAGCTCAAAGCCAACGCGCCTACTAATGCCAATGCTGCGCCTTTAGTACCGCGTCGCGATTTTTTGGCGCGTTTTGATGCAGAGCTTTCTGCGGAGCTTACGGGCACCGAGCTAGACGCCGAATTTTTAGAATTTACATCTTTTTCTCGAGCAAGATGCGTATTTTCGCTGATTAAGCGCGAGAGCTTGAAAAAGCGCGAGCCCCGGTTGAAAAAGTTAAAAAACATCCCTACGCAAAGCAAAAAATAACCGATGTAAGTTGGAACTTTACCGGGGTCTTTATTGACCGAAAGCACGGTGCCGCGCTCGTCTGTATCGTATGAGCTTTGGAAAAATCGGTATCCGCCGTAATCGAGCACATGATTCATAAAAATATCATAATCAAAGCTCGTATTGCCATCTTTTAACGTGATTTCGCTTTTATATCCGGAGGGCGAATTGGTGCCTGGATAGCGATCCATCACAAAGTCGCGAAGCGCGATTTTAAAAGGCAGATGAAGCATCTTTGGCGCCAAGGCTACGATGAAATTCTTATCACCCACCTTGTAGCTAGCACCATGCGAATCCCTAGGCACGTAGATTTCGCGACTCTGCCCCGCAAAGCTTAGCGTAGCTACTACGCCGGGCTCACCCGGTAAATTCGCATCGACCGGGACGAATTTCTCGACCGCGGAGCTAAGCAAGCTAACGGGGGCGAAATTTATTCCGTCGAAGCTGTAAAGCAAAAGATTGCCTAGCGGATTATCCTCGTTTTTCTTAAGCGGCGCAGTGCTCATATCAGCCATTTTAGTGGCGTTTATATCAAGACTTGAGTTTAGATAGAATTTGCCGTCTTTGGATTTTATGTAGATGAAATTCTTACTTTTAGGCTCTGCATTAAAAGTGATACTAAGCTCGCCTATATCCATGCTTTCACCCGATTGCAAGGAGACATTTTGGCTGCCAACATTGTTTGAAAATAATAGTTCCACGCGCGCAGGAGCCTGTCCGGTCGGATCTTGCACCCATTTTAGCTCGCCGTGTTCTACGAGCTCTTTAAATTTTAAATTTGCGATCCTGCCCTCTACGTCTAGATTGAGATCGAAGTTCATCCGTCCTGCGCCGTTTAAAAATTTGCTCTCGTCAGCAGATATAAACTCGCCGTCACTGCCTAAAGTAAGAAGCTGAACGACCTCGTCTTTAGTCGTTACGATCGAGCTCTCGCCGCCCTCTCTTATATGGATATTGCCCTCAAAGCCGAAATATCTCGTCAAAATCGCTCCAGCAAGCATAAACAAAAAGCTTGCGTGAAAGATTAGCGCAGGCAGCGTGCGAAGTTTAATCATGCGGTAGCGATAGATATTGTAGGTTAAATTTATTCCCAAAAGCACCATCAGCGCGCCAAACCATGCAGTAGAATAAACCATCGCCCAAGCTACTTCCGTACCGTAAGCGGTCTCTATGAAAGTGGCGATCGCACAGGCTAGCGCCAAAATCAGTAGCATCACTGACGCGCACTCCATACTAAAAAATGTCTTCATTGATTTCCTTTAGATTTACGAGGGTTTTCAAAATCGCGAGATTTTAGCAAAAATTGCTTAATTTTTCATTTTACGACCTGCAAGCGCACGCCTACTAGCGTAGCGCGAATATGCGTTAAGATGCTTTGACAAAGCGATCAAATTCTCATCTTAGGCATTCGCTTAGGAATTTAACGGCGCGGATAAATTTTGTAAAATGCTGCAGAATTTGGCAAAATTCTATTAAATTTCATGCGCCATCTCATCGCATAATTTCTAATTTAGAATTCCGCTGCGATAAAATTCTATCTTTGCGGAATTCCTTCTTATTATTTTTTGTCTTGGGCATATGCGAGCTCGCACACGTCGCCCACGGCTTGGTGGCACGGGATCGCCGAGATCGAGTTATTGGGCGAGCCATCGATCACTTTGTCTGAATAAACCAAATAGATTAGCGAGCCCTGCACCGCGTCGTAAAGCCTAACTACGTGGGTCTTTTTGAAAATGAACGAGCTGCGTTTTTCAAAAATATCCTCTTTTTTCAGCTCCTCTTTGATGATGATTTTAGGCGCTGTCTGCACGCACGACACAGAGGCTTCGGAGCGGTCCTCCTCCACACCGATGATCTCTTTGGCGCCGCCTTTTTTGGCGTAAGAGACGTAGCAGGTCACTCCATCAACCTTAGGATCTTTAACCGCGATAACTTCGATGCGATCGTCTTTGCCAAAAATTCTAAACGAAGTATTTACGCTACCTACGAGCTCGTAATCGCCCGCGCAAGCAAAAGCCACTAAAATCGCCGCTAGAATAAATTTTTTCATAACCATCCTTTGGAATTTTAGCGGCGATTTTATCATTTATAATATAAATATTAAGCAAGTTTTTATAAAATACCGCGATTTAAATTTAAAGGAATTTTATGATCGAAGATATCTTTAGAGAATACGATATTCGCGGCATCGTGGGCGAGGAGCTAAACGAGCGCAGCGTAAAGGCGATCGGCTTCGCGCTTGGCAAACATATCGCAAATTTAGGGCTTGAGCGCGTTAGCGTGGGATACGACGCCCGTCTTAGCGCGGATGAGCTTTTCGGCTATTTCGTAAGCGGGCTAAATTTCGCCGGGTTGCGGGTTTATAATATAGGCTTGCTACCGACGCCGGTGGGCTATTTTAGCGTATTTACGCATAAATTTGACGCAAACGTAATGATCACCGGCTCGCACAATCCTAAAAACTACAACGGCTTTAAGATTACGATCGGCACGGACAGCTTCTTCGGCGAGGATTTGAAACGCCTCGGCGCGCAGGTGCGAGAGCTGATCGGTTCAAATTTTAAAATTCCAACCGATATAAGCACTCAGAAGTACGACATCTTAAGCGAGTATCTAGCATATTTTGAGAAAGAATTTGCGGCTCTTAAGGGCTTTGCCGCGCCTTTTATCATTGACTGCGCAAACGGCGCCGCAGGCGTTACCGCTACTAAAATCATCGAAAGGCTAGGACTAAACGCTAAAGTTTTGTTCCCGCAGCCCGACGGCAACTTCCCAAACCACCACCCGGACCCAAGCGAGGAGAAAAATTTAGCGGATCTTAAAGCTGCGATGAAGCAAGATGGCGTGAGCTTGGGCTTCGGCTTTGACGGAGATGCCGATAGGATCGCCGTGCTAACTCCGCGCCGCAACATCAAAGGCGACGAGCTAGCCTGCCTGCTTGCCCTAAATATGACCCATCCGCGCATCCTAGGCGAGGTCAAATGCTCTCAAGCGATGTATGATACCATCGATAAGATCGGCAAAAGCTTCATGGGCAAGACCGGCCACAGCAATATCAAAAAGGCGATGAAGGAGCTCGGTATCGATCTTGCCGCGGAGGTTAGCGGGCATATCTATTTTAAAGAGCGATATTTCGGCTTTGATGACGGCGTATATGCGATGATGCGCGTGCTTGAGCTCGTAGCTAAAGGATATGATTTAGACGCCGAGCTAGACAAGCTGCCGCGAGTTTTTAGCACCGACGAGATAAAATTTAATACGAGCGAGGAGGCGAAATTTAAGATCATCGAAGCTCTTAAAGCTCAAATCCACGCAGGTATCGCGGAGCTGCCACCCATCCGCGATATTATCGAGATCGACGGCATCAGAGTGCGGTTTGATGACGGCTGGGCGCTCGTACGGGCAAGCAACACCACGCCCGTGATCGTAACCCGCTTCGAGGCTCGCAGCCCCGAGTTTCGCGACGAAATGCAGCGCGTATTTTTAGGTAAACTAGAAAATTTAAAGGACCAGAGATGAACGAATCTGAAAAGCAAGAGGTTGAGAAAAATATAAAAGAGCTTTTGGCTGCGAGAGCGGAATTTTTTAAATTCTTAGATGAGCGCGTGCCAAAAATCGCGGGTACCGACGTGTTTGATTTCGAGCGCGCAGGCGCGGCTAGCTTGAAAGAAGTTTATGCGAAATTCTACGGCTACGATTACGCCGCGCGCAAGCTGCTGCCATACTTATACCGCACTTACGGACTAAATTTCGATGTCTGAGATCATCTTAGATCGCGCCGCTTATGTGCACAATCTAGCGCAAATCGCCGCCAAAGTAGGTGGAGCGGAGCGAGTATTTTTGGTAGCCAAGGATAATTCATACGGCCATGGCTGCAGGCTTTGCTGCGAGGAAGCGGCGAAACTAGGCTTCGTACACGCCGTAACGCGAAGTGCTACGGAAGCTGCGCAGATTGCGGATTTATTTGATGAAATTTTAGTGCTCTCGCACATTCCGCGCGGGAACGAGGACGAGCGGTTTTGCTACGCAGTAAATGATCTGAGCTACTTCGCGCGTCTTAAACGAGGGCTTAAAATTTATATCGTTGCAGATACTGCTATGCACCGCAACGGCATCGGTGCGAGCGAGTTAGATGAGGCGCTTAGGCTATGCAGGGAGGGCGGATTTAAGCTTCGTGGCTTTTTCACACACTTTCGTGCAAGCGACGAGCTAAGCGGCGATTTTTTCGCGCAGAGGCAAAATTTCATAGAATTTAAGCGCCTCGCAGGGCAAAAGGCCGCCGCCGCGGGCTTTGAAAATTTAAAATTTCATTCGAGCAACTCCGCAGCTATCGAGCGAAGTGCGGGTTTTGAGGACGAATATGTGCGCGTAGGCATGGCGCAGTTTGGCTATCCGCAATTTGACGAGAGCCTAAATTTACGCCCTGTGCTAAAGCTCTATGCCGATCTGATCAGCTCGCGCGTGCTAAAAAAAGGCGAGCGCGTGGGCTACGGCGCGAAATTTGAAGCGCCACGCGATATGAGGATCGGCACATACGATCTGGGCTACGCGGACGGGCTTTTGCGCTATGACGGCGAGGGCGAGCTCGTCCTGCCGAGCGGTGGGCGGATGCTAGGCAAGATGTCGATGGATAGCTTCTGCGCGGAATTCGGTGGCGAGCGAGTTTGCGTGCTGGATGACGCGCGGATTTGGGCAAAACACTTCGGCACGATCGAATATGAAATTTTAGTCAAATTAAATTCCAACATCCCAAGGAGATTTCAATGAAAGAGCTGCAAGGAGAAAATAACGAGCGTATAGGTTACGACGATAAAGGCTTATCTGCGCGAGGCGAGAGCTTTGGCGGAGGAGAGTATCCGCGCCAAAAAGGAGGGCTTCATATCTTAATCAAAGCTTTAATCGTCTTAGTGATTGCGGCGATTGCGTTTGCGATATTTGCAGTGCCGGTTTACAATAAACTCGTAAGTAAAGATGAAGAAGTTAAGGCTGCGTGGAGCCAGGTACAAAACCAATATCAGCGCCGCGCCGACTTGATTCCAAATTTCGTAGAAACCGTCAAGGGCTACGCTAGCCATGAAAAAGATACCTTAGAAGGCGTCATAAATGCCCGCGCTAAGGCAACCGCTGTCAATATAAATGCAGAGAGCTTAGCGCAAGATCCGGAAGCGTTTGCGAAATTTAATGGCGCCCAAGGTGAGCTTAGCTCGGCCCTATCACGCTTGATGCTGGTAGTCGAGCGTTATCCGGATCTTAAGGCAAATCAGAATTTCGCCGAGCTGCAAAATCAGCTCGAAGGCACGGAAAACCGCATCGCCGTAGCGCGCAAGGACTACATCGCTTCGGTGCAGGAATACAACAAGCTAATTAGAACCTTTCCTACAAACATCATCGCGCGCATCGTAGGACTAGGCGGCGCCAAACCTAGCTTTAGCGCTGATAGCTCAAGCCAAAAAGCCCCTAGCGTCTCGTTTAAATAACGCTAAAGGCGGCAAATGCTAAGCGAGCAGTGCAAGCAAAAAATCCACGAGCTAATCACGAAAGCCGAAGCTGCAAGCGGTGCGCAGATCGTCTGCGTGGTCGCGCGCGAAGCAAGCGAGGACTGCGAGGCTAGCTACAGCGCGGCGGCAGTGACGGCGTTTGTGATCGGCATCATTATGTGCTTCGTGCCGCAAATAAGCAAAGCTGAGCTACTGCAGATCGTAGCGCTCAGCTTCATTGCGATTAAAGCTCTGCTAGCTAAATGTCCCGCGCTTTTAACTCTAATCACACCTAAATCTCGCAGACTTCGGCTCTCGGGCGAGTTTGCGATGCAAAAATTTTACGAGCGCTACGGCAGCGTAAAAGAAGCGATAATGTTTTGCGTCTGCGTCCGCGAACGCTGCGCTCATATCATCTGCGGCGCACGAGCGGCGGAGTTTATCTCTAAGGGCGAGTTTGAACGTATCACGACAGAATTTAACCCCAGCACGCAAGGTCTTGAGCCTGCTGTTTTAAAGGCGATGGACGCGCTGTGCGAGCTAGCCATGCGAGTGCCTAAAGATAGCGAAAATAACGAGATAGAAGAGACCTTGGTGGAGCTGCGATGAGAGTGGCTTGGAGATTTGCTTTTGCCCTAATGGCGTTATTTGTAGTCAGCACCGCCGCTCCCAGCGAGTATCTAGCCCGCCCAAACGGCACCGCTGTAATCGATGAAGCTGGTATTTTACGCCCAGCCGCGAGAGAGAGTCTGAATGAAATTTTAACGACTTTCGATAAAAATTCCACAAACCAGATCATGCTCGTAAGCCTAAAATCGCTCGGTGGCTACTCTATCGAGGAAATCGGCGTAGAGCAGGCGCGCGCTCTTGGTATCGGGCAAAAAGGGCGCGACAACGGCGTACTGCTGCTCGTCGCTCCGCACGAGCATAAAGTGCGTATCGAGGTCGGATACGGGCTAGAGGGCGTGCTAACCGATATGCGCGCCAAGCGTATCATCAGCAATAAAATTCTGCCCTATTTTAGGCAGGGAGATTATGAAAGTGGCGTCATTAGCGGGATTTCGGCGATCATCAGCACGATCGAAGGCGGCGATATAAAATTTGATCCCCTTAACGCCAACGCGCAGCAGGATCCGAGCAACAAGGACTTTGCGATCTTTATGGTGCTTTTTGCGGTCTTGCTTTTTGCGATACTAAGCCGCCGCGTGACGCGCCTCAGAAGAAGCGACGAGGATATAATCTCGAGCGCAGACATCATAAGTGAAATCGCGCGCTCATCGCGCATGAGAAGCGGCTCATCCGGGGATTTTGGCAGATTTGGAGGAAATGGCGGTTTTAGTGGAGGCGGCTTCAGTGGGGGCGGCGGAAGTTTCGGTGGAGGCGGTGCTAGCGGAAGCTGGTAGCCACAGAAATTTTATCAAAATTCCAAATCGTAGAATTTTGTATAAATTTTAAAATTTCTAAATTCGGCTACTTGCGTAGAAAAACAGCACGAGCGGCTTGTCGTTGCCCTCGATCTTTAGCGTGCGCTCGGAGGGGTCGAACTTGGAGGCGAGCGAGGTGCCGTCGCTGCTTAGATGGTGCTTCCATCCGTCGCAGCCTGCGAGCAGCAGCGCGAACACGGCGGCGGCAACTTTTAAATTTAAAAATTCCATCGTCTAAAATCCGTCCTTAAATCTACTTTTAAAACTGCTAAATTCGTTTTTAAATTTGCGTTTGAAATTTTAAAATTCACGGCGCGATGTCTATTGGAATTTATATCATAATCTGCGTTAGAAATTATGTCGCGATCTGCACTAGGGCGTATGTCGTAGTAAGTCATACTTTGGTTTACGCCGTGATCCTTGACGAGATTTATGTCGTAATCCGCGCTAAAATTTATACCGCGGTATGCATTGAAATTTATGTCGCGATCTATTATCGAGGCGTATGCCATAACCCACGCCGTAATCTGTGCTGAAGCGTATATCGCGACTCACGTTGTAATCCGCGCTAAAATCTATCTAGCGACCTGCCTCGCAATTCGTACTCGTAGCGTTTCGGTTTTTAAAATTTTGACTTTTTAAATTTTTACCCACTCCGCTCGGCGTCGCAACGGCGCTTGATATGGAAGGATTTGCGGTTCGCGCAGGACATCATTGCGCGCAACCTTTAATGAGATGGCTCGATGTACCGGCAACGTGCCGTGCAAGTTTTTATATCTATAACACGCTTCAAGAAGCAGAGCAGTTTTTAGAAGCATTAGAAAAAGTAAAGGAGTTTTTCCAATATGGCCTTATCTAAATTAGATCAGCTTTATCGTCAGGTGATTTTGGATCATTCGTCTCATCCGCACCATAAAGGATTGGTGGATGATGCGAGCATTCCAACGATTGAATTTAATAATCCAACGTGTGGAGATGTGTTGCAGTTGCAACTGATTGTAAACGACATCGGCGTGATTGAAGATGTTCACTTTGACGGACACGGCTGTACGATTAGTATGGCGAGTGCCAGCATGATGAGTGATGCGATTATTGGAAAGACCGTTAATGAAGCACTCACCTTAGCAGAAGATTTCTCAAGTCTAGTGCAGGGTGAAACCGTGGACGAAGAACCTTTAGGGGATGCGGCGTTACTTGCCGGTGTTCAAAAATTCCCAGCGCGTATTAAATGTGCCACTCTTGCGTGGAAAGCATTAGAACGTGCAGTAGAAAATGAGAAAGCATAAGAAAGTGGTGACAAAATGAGTGGAGTTCCTGAATTAGCCGATTACAAATATGGCTTTCATGAGGATGTAACACCTGTTTATGAAACAGGAATGGGATTAAGTGAAGAAGTCGTTCGTACGATTTCAAAGGTGAAGAACGAACCACAATGGATGCTTGATTTCCGATTAAAATCATTAAAGACGTTCCAAAATATGCCAATGCAAACTTGGGGAGCGGACCTTTCAGATATCGATTTTGATGCAATTACTTATTTTAAACGTGCCAGTGATAAGCCAGCGCGTTCTTGGGATGATGTTCCTGAAAAAATTAAAGACACCTTCGAGAAAATCGGGATTCCAGAAGCAGAACGTGCGTATTTAGCTGGAGCTTCTGCACAATTCGAATCTGAAGTGGTTTACCATAATATGAAAGAAGAATTCGATAAACTTGGAATTATCTTTACAGATACGGATTCTGCTTTGAAAGAATATCCAGAATTATTCGAAAAATACTTCGCTAAACTTGTACCGCCAACGGATAACAAGTTAGCTGCTTTAAACTCAGCAGTATGGTCAGGCGGAACGTTCATCTATGTACCAAAAGGCGTGAAATGTGATGTACCGCTTCAAACGTACTTCCGTATTAACGACCAAAACATGGGTCAATTCGAACGTACGCTCATCATCGTGGATGAAGGGGCTAGCGTACACTATGTTGAAGGATGTACAGCACCAACATATTCTTCAAATAGCTTACATGCGGCGATTGTAGAGATCTTCGTTGAAGAGGGTGGATACTGTCGATACACAACGATTCAAAACTGGTCGGATAATGTATATAACTTGGTAACGAAACGTGCCAAAGCAGCTGCTCATGCAACCGTTGAGTGGATTGATGGAAACCTTGGTGCGAAGACAACGATGAAATATCCATCTGTCTTCCTAGAAGGACCATATGCGAAGGGAACAATGTTATCGATTGCGTTTGCCGGAGAAGGCCAACACCAAGATACAGGTGCGAAAATGATTCACAATGCGCCACATACTTCAAGTTCAATCGTTTCAAAATCGATTGCTAAAGATGGCGGAGCGGTGAACTATCGTGGTCAAGTAACGTTCAGTAAAAAATCAGATTATTCGATTTCTCATATTGAATGTGACACGATTATTATGGATGACAAGTCGAAATCAGATACGATTCCATTTAACGAAATTCATAATGATAAAGTGGCGCTTGAACACGAAGCCAAAGTGTCAAAAATTTCTGAAGAGCAATTGTTTTACTTGATGAGTCGTGGAATTAGCGAGTCAGAAGCAACTGAAATGATTGTCATGGGATTCGTTGAACCATTTACAAAA
>ERZ773079.2365-NODE-2365-length-10530-cov-11.676659_pt1 | contig 10530 bp, 7 predicted proteins | sample MGYA00511355_ERZ773079 | MGnify/ENA primary metagenome ERZ773079 (study PRJEB29015, sample SAMEA2737979) | human oral metagenome | biome: human oral; feature: human-associated habitat; material: dental | place: China | collected 2117 ... | reverse complement strand
CTCGCGCTCAACGACGAGCCTCGTGGCCACCGACTGGACGCGTCCGGCGGACAGGCCCGCGCGGACCTTGCGCCACAGCACGGGGCTGACCTCGTAGCCGACCAGCCGGTCCAGGATGCGACGGGTCTCCTGGGCGTCCACCAGGTGGATGTCCAGGTCCCGGGTGCTGGCCAGCGCCCGGGTGACGGCCTCCTTGGTGATCTCCGTGAAGGTCATGCGGCGCACGGGCACCTTGGGCTTGAGGACCTGGAGGAGGTGCCAGGCGATGGCCTCCCCCTCGCGGTCGTCGTCGGTGGCGAGGTAGAGCTCGTCGGCGCCCTTGAGGGCCTTGCGGAGCTGGGTGACGGTCTTCTTCTTGTCGGGGTTGACGACGTAGTAGGGCTTGAACCCGTCCTCGACGTCGACCGCGAACTTGCCGTAGGGTCCCTTCTTCTGCGCGGCGGGCAGCTCAGAGGGCTGAGCCAGGTCGCGAATGTGGCCGACGGAGGCCTCGACGTCGAAGTCCTCGCCCAGGTACGCGGCGATGGAACGGACCTTGTTGGGGGACTCGACGATGACAAGCTTGGTGGACACGGCTGCCTTCCTCGCGTTTCTTCCGAGGGCACCGCCCCACCGCGGGGCCCGCTCGGAGATGCGGAGACCGCCGGGCGGCCTCTTGCGGGCGACTGTAACGCATCGCCCGGCGCTGCCGGACACGGGTTCACCCCCTGGTCTCCGCAGGCCCTGGTCTCCGCAGGCGCCCGGCGCCGGCGCACCGCCGGTCGACCGCGAGTCGAGCCGCGACCTCTCTGTCAGCCGATCTCGGCCAGGGCCGACTGGAGCGTCCTGAGACGATGGCGGATCACGGCCTCGTCGAAGGGCAGGTGCAGGCCGCGGCACTCGGCGGCGAGCGCCGCCATGCCGCGCACCTCGGGCGTGCCGCGCTCGACCAGGGCCGTGGCCCGGTCGATGGTGGCGGAGGCGCCCCGACCGCTGTACCGGTCCACCCAGCGACTGAGACGACGCACCATGCGATCCAGGTTCGGGGTGATCCGGCCGAGCTCGGCATCGAGCGAGGCCACGCCCTCCTCGACCTCGGCGCACAGGGGCCCGAGGCCGGAGAAGCCGTCCTCAAGGGCCCCGCACAGATCCCGGATCGATCCCGCGGGATCCTCCTCGCTGCCGTCCAGGACGGAGCGGGCGAAGCGCCCCACCATGAGCGTGAGCAGACGCATGAGCGCCACCGAGAAGCGCAGGTCCAGCACCGAGTGCCGCAGAGCGTCCATGCGGTCGGGCAGGGCGCGCAGCGCCGGCGCCGTGGTGCGGGACAGGTCGATGACCTGGGAGGCCAGGGCGTCCGCTCTGTCCATGATGTTGAGCGCGCGTCCGCCCACGACCTGACCGAAGGCCTCGGTGCGGTCGGCCACGTCGAGCAGGACGTCCTTGGTGCTGGCCAGGGAGGTCAGCAGCCGCAGATACTCCTCGAGCTCGAAGACGAGCAGGTTGGTGTCCTTCTCGATCTGGCCGACGATCGTCAGGATCTGGGTCACGGGACCGGACACCGGCGGCGGGGCCGGCACGCGCACGCCCGCGGAGACCAGGTCTGAGACCTCGCGGGGCAGCTGTGCCAGCGTCATCGCGTGCAGGGACTCGATGCCGATGGCGCCCAGCTCGCGAGCCAGCTCGCCGGCGCCGTACTCGCCGATCTGGCGTCTGGAGGCGCCGCGCGCGGCGACCTCGCGCTCCCGGAAGCGCACGGTGCGGTAGATCTGCTCGGCCGCCTGCTGCGTGACGGTGTCGAGCGGCTTGGTGCGCACCGAGAGGTACCCGCCATCGATCGGCACGATGGTGGCGAAGACGCGGTAGTCCAGGCCGTCCGCCGCACGGTTGACCACGTAGGCGCACACCGGCTTGCCGGCCTGGAGGTCGTCCCACATGAGCCTGAAGACGCCGGCGGGCATGTCCAGGTGCCGGATGATGTTGTGGGGCGCTCTGACAAGCCGCTCGCGCGTGTACCGCGACAGGCTGTCGAAGGTGCGGTTGGTCCGCAGAATGACGCCCTTGGTATCAGTCGTCGAAAAGAAGATGTCGTCTGGTTCGAAGAACCTCTCGTATCCGACCTGAGACTCCACGTCTGCTCTCTCCTGAATGCTCGGGGCGCGTCAGCACAGGCCCCGGGGATAGAGGCGGCTTCTCATGTGAGCTCGGCGATCGCGCTAGATACAGACATGCTAGCACTATCCATGGCACCCGCATTATAAGAGAGATCTAGACCTCGGCAACGGGCTGCGAGCGCCGCCAGCGAGGACATCTCGGGAAAGCCCGTGCCCGACAGGCGTTCGGCCTCTCCCAGAAGCGCCAGGACGTCACCCTCCTTGCCCTCGCGCAGGCTGGCGTGCTCCCCCTGCAGCGCGCGCAGCCAGCGATCGAACGGACGACGAGTGCGGTCGAGGTCGGAGACGACCAGGCGCATGGCGCCGTCGAGCCCGTCGCGCCGGGTGCTGAGGTCGGCGCAGGCCACGCCGACGGCCGCCAGGTCGGCGGCCAGCGCGTGGTGGAGCTCGGTCATCGCGGCCGGGACGTCCTCCTCGGTGCCGTCGACCACCGCGGCGGCGTAGGAGCCGAGCACCAGGGTGTGCAGACGCATGAGGGAGGCGCGGAAGCTCAGCTCCCGGACCGCCCGGTACAGCGAGGAGACCGTCTCGGTCAGGCCGGTGAGCTGCTCGACGGCGTGAGCGGTCCGCTCCGCCACGCGCGCGGCCACGGCGGGCACCGAGGACTCCGGGTCCTGGCTGTCGAACATGGAGACGAGCTCGCCGGTGCGGCGCGCGCGCTCGATGATCGCCGGGGCCTCCTCCATCCAGGCGCCCAGGCCGTCCAGCAGGGAGCGGTACCCGCTCATCTGGCCGACGAGCGTGTCGCTGTCGCGCTCGATGTCGCGGGCGCGGCCGAGGATCGTGGCGGCGGGGCCCTCCATCCCGTCGCGGACCGGAACGCGCACCCCCTCCTCGATGAGGAGAACGGCCTCGGTGGGCAGGGAGGCGACGCTGAAGGCCGACAGCGAGGAGAACCCGAGGGCGTCGAGCTCGGCCAGCAGGGCCGCGGCCCCCTGCTCGGCCGCCTCGCGGCGCGGGGCGCCCTGCTCGGCCGCCTCGCGCTCGATCGCGCGCACGCGGCCGTAGACCTCGCGGACCGCGGCGAACGCGCTCTCGTCAAGGGGCTTGGTGCGCACCGAGACGTACCCGTCCTCGACGGCCGTCACCGTGGCGAAGACCCAGTAGTCGCGCCCGTCGCCGGCGCGGTTGAGCACGTAGGCGCACACGGGCCGCCCGGCCTGGATGTCGTCCCACATGAGCTTGAAGACGCCGGCCGGCATGTCGTCATGGCGAATAATGTTGTGCGGCGCACCAATCATCTCCTCGCGCGGATGGCGCGCGAGTGTGAGGAAGGTCTGGTTCGCATTGCGGATGACGCCCTTGCGGTCGGTCGTCGAGAAGAAGACGTCCTCGGCGCCGAAGAGGCGCTCATTGCCCTGGATGGTTTCCACGCAGTGTCCCGGTACGGTAGAAGTGAAATCTATGCATCGGTAAGCCTGCCTCACGCTGCGGCACCGGCGCACATCGTCAATGGTTACAAAGGCGTAACACAGCCTCGGAATGGCCTATAAGCGGCACATATCACACTTGTTTCCCATACCATCGTCCCATCATCGGCCCATCGACAACGGGATACCCGTCACACAGTCCCGGCACAGGAAACTTCTGTTGGATAGGCGCATGACCACCTCCGCTGAGACCCTCACTCGCCCTGACGGCTCACCCGTGCGCGTCCTCGTCGTCGACGACGAGCAGATGCTGGCCGACCTGCTGGCCTCGGCGCTGCGCTACGAGGGGTGGGAGGTGACCACCGCGGGCACCGGCGTCGCCGCCGTGCGCGCCGCCCGGGAGATCGAGCCCGACGTCATCGTCCTGGACATCATGCTGCCCGATTTCGACGGCCTGGAGGTCATGCGCCGCATCCACGGCCGCCAGGCGAACGTGCCCATCCTCTTCCTGACGGCGAAGGACGCGGTGGAGGACCGCGTCGCGGGACTGACCGCGGGCGGCGACGACTACGTCACCAAGCCCTTCTCCCTGGAGGAGGTCGTCGCCCGGCTGCGCGCCCTCCTGCGACGATCCGGGGCGAGCGCCGAGCAGCAGGACGACCTGCTGGAGGTCGGGGACCTGCGCATGAACGAGGACTCCCACGAGGTCTGGCGAGGAGAGGACGAGATCCGCCTGACGGCCACCGAGTTCGAGCTGCTGCGCTATCTCATGCGCAACCCGAAACGGGTCCTGTCCAAGCCCCAGATCCTGGATCGGGTGTGGAACTACGACTTCGGCGGGCAGGCGAATATCGTCGAGCTCTACATCTCCTATCTGCGCCGCAAGATCGACAAGGGCCGTGAGCCGATGATCCACACCATGCGCGGCGTCGGCTACGTGCTCAAGCCCGCCGGTCCGAGCGGACCGCAGGGCTGAGGTCCGCCCGGTTCGGCCCGTGAACGCCCCTCCGCCGCCCTCCGTGCTCCATCCGCGCAGTCTGCGCACACGACTCGTCGTCGGCGTCCTCGGCCTGGTGCTCGTCATGGCCGCCGCGATGGGAGCGCTCTCCACCCTCACGCTGCGCCACACGCTCATGAACCGTCTCGACGACCAGCTGACGGCGGCCTCCCACCGCGCCGACGTGCGTCGTCACGGGACGAAGCACGACGAGTCCGCCCTCAACGACGACGCCCGCAGGAGCGCGGAGGACGCGGAGGACGCGGAGGACGCGGAGGACGCGGAGAACACGGCGAACGGGGAGAAGAGGGAGGAGCCCGCCGACCCGTCGTCCGCCGGCCCGACCGCGGCGCCGTCGTCGGCTTCCTCCGGGCAGCCGCCCGGCGCCTGCGAGACCCGGGGCCCGGACGGGGCGAAGCCGGTTCCCGCGGGTCTGGACGCCGCCGGGCAGCCCACCGGCACGCTGACCCTGATCGCCTCCGGTGCGCGCGACGACCAGAACGACGGGGGCGCCGATCTCGCCTCCTCGACCGTGACGGCCGGGTACATCGACGACGACGGCCGCTACCAGGAACTGACCCGTGCCGAGTGCGAGGCGCTGCTGTCGCTGGAGGCCAACGGACGGCCGGTGACCGTCGACATCGGGTCCCTGGGCTCCTACCGGGTGCTGGCGGCCAAGGACGCCGAGACCGGCGACATCGTCATCACAGGCCTGTCGATGAAGGTCGACAACGCCCTCGTGCGCACCCAGCTGCTCATCGAGGGCGCCATCGCCGTCGCCGGCACCCTCGTCGTGGCACTGGCGGGGCGCGTCATGGTGCGCTCCTCCCTGGCGCCCCTGGCACGGGTCGCGTGCACGGCCGAGCGCGTCGCCTCCCAGCCCCTGGCGCACGGCGAGGTCAGCATCGACGAGCGGGTGCCCGAGGCGGATCTGGGATCCTCCCTGGAGGTCGGCCAGGTCGGTTCTGCGCTCAACACCCTGCTCGGCCATGTCGACGAGGCCCTGACGGCGCGCCAGCGCAGCGAGACCCAGGTGCGGCAGTTCGTGGCCGACGCCTCCCACGAGCTGCGCACCCCCCTGGCATCGATCCGCGGCTACGCCGAGCTCATCGCCCGGGAGGGGGCCGACGCCGCCCTTCCCGAGGAGGCCGTGCACGCCCTGGACCGCGTGCACTCCGAGTCGCTGCGAATGACCCGGCTCGTGGAGGACCTGCTGCTCCTGGCGCGTCTCGACGCCGGGCGCGAGCTCCGGCACGACGAGGTCGACCTGGTCGGCATCCTGCTGGACGCGGTCTCCGATGCGCACGCCGCGGGCCCCGACCACACGTGGGATCTCGATCTCGCCGTTCTCGACGCGCCCGCGGACCTGAGCGAGAACGAGCTCGAGGACTTCGAGCCCGAGCCCCCACTGGTGCTGGGCGACGAGGCGCGCCTGCGCCAGGTGATGGTCAACCTGCTGGCCAATGCCCGTGTTCACACTCCCGCGGGCTCGCACGTGACCGTGACCCTGACGCGTCGGTCGGCCGCAGGGGCCGATGGCGGCCCCCGGGACGGTGCGGGGACCGAGGCGTCCGCCGGGCCCCCGGCAGGGGCAAGAACTTCCACCGGCTTCTCGGCGAGGGCCGGCGCCCCCGGCGGCCCCCCGGCGAGGGCCGTGCGCGGGGGCGAGGAGCTCGTCATCACGATCGCCGACGACGGCCCGGGCATCGACCCGGAGGTGCGCAGCAGGATGTTCGAGCGTTTCGCCCGCGGGGACGCCTCGCGGGAGCGGCGCACCGGGTCGACGGGCCTGGGCATGAGCATCGCCCTGGCGATCATCCAGTCCCATGGCGGCACCCTCACCGTGGACTCCCAGCAGGCTCCCGAGGGGTCGCCCGAGGACGCGCCGCACGGCACCGCCTTCACGGTGACGCTGCCCGCCGCCGAGTAGTTGCCCGCCGCCGAGCAGCGGGCCGACAGCACTCAAGGGCCCGGAACTGCCCATACGCCACCATGCGGGCCGGCGACTCTCCCTCCGGAGGCGCGCAGCGCCGACCCGGGCGGCGACGCGTGCGCGCAGTCGGGGCGTCAGTCGAGTCGCTTGTGCCGCGCGGTTCCCCAGTCGGTCAGACTCACCAGAGCCGCCATCGCCAGGCAGGCGACTCCCACGACCGCGGCCGACCCGGTGGCGTAGGAGGCGAAGAGCACGCGGCGGGAGGCCAGCTCATCGGCTCTCGCCCAGACCCACACCCCCAGCACCACCGCCACCAGCGTGCTGCCCGCGCCGAGCACTGCGAGGAGCGTGTTCCCGGCCTTCTGAGTCCGCAGGCGCGGAAGAGTCGGCGTCGTCGCGCGGACCGGACCATTCTCCGGTCCCCGCGCCGCGCCTCCGTCCGATCCCCCGCCCGAGTCCCCCGCGGCCCCCTCGGCACGCGCATGCGGAGCGGCTCCGTAGAAGGCGGAGTCCCAGGCTCCCCCGGCCACGGCGACGGCGCCCCAGGCCACGGGAACGAGAACGGCGGCCAGCACGTCGGAGGGGCGGTGCCACTGGCACACGAGGGTGGAGTATCCCATCGCGATGGCGAACAGCGCCCCCGCCCAGGCCGACAGCGCCCGCCATCTCCTGCCGGACAGCAGGATGAGGGCGACGGCGGCCGAGGTCGCCATGGTCGTATGGCCCGAGGGCAGGGTGTTGGCGTTGTCCCAGCGCGCGGAGATGTCGTAGTCAGGCCGCCACAGGATCCAGTACTTGAGGGCCTGAGCGGACAGGTTCGACCCCACCACCGCGATGACGGCCCACACCGCCCGACGGTGACTCCTCCTGAGCAGGCCGATGAGAAGGATGACGGCGACCAGGCCCGCCGCCGCCTGCATGGAGACCACCGAGAGCAGGGTGCGGGCGTGGCCGGTGACGTAGTGCGCCCCGATCTCCGAGCCCTTCAAGGCGGCCGCCTCCAGCACCTGCCCCCTGTGAGAGAGCACGAAGACTCCCCACAGGCAGAGGACCGCTCCCAGGCAGAACGCCGCGAGCAGCGCTCCGCGCAGGCGCATGCGCTCGGCGGGAGTACGAGCGCGTAGACGGAAAGGTGCCACCGGCAGATCGTAGGAGCCGATCCTGGGAGTGTCGGTGGGACGCCTCGCCCTATCGAGTACGACGTGCGCCACACAGGACCGTCGACCACGACCTTCGAGCAGTCCGGAGCTCCCCGCCGGGGCCCGCGATCACCGGCGTGTCGGCGCGCCCGTGCGGCATGGCGACCGCCGACCGGACCGGCGGGAGAGCTGTCGGAGTGGTCGAGGCGACCGAGGACGAAGCCGTGAGACGTCGGGCGCGTTACGGGAGCATCAGGAAGCCGTCTCCCGCCAGCGCCCGTGCGGCCGCCACGAGGTCGGCCCGCAGCGCCTCGGCGTCGGCGCCCGGCAGTCCCATCAGCGCCGACACCGCACTCGCGATCTGGGCCACGCTCAGCTCGCCATCGGCGACGTCCACCAGTGCCGCGAGCGCTGTGTCGGCGCGCACCGCGCGGCCGAATCCCCCGCCCTGGCGGATGAGAATGAGGGTCGGGTCGCTCGCGCCGGGTCGCAGATGACGTTCCTGAGTGACGTCGGGGGCGACGACGGGGTGGAGCGCGGCGACCTCGTCGTCGCTCATGGCGGCCAATCGACTGCGCACGGCGACGACCTGCGCCACGTGCTCTCCCAGCGGCCCGGACGGGGCGGCGCCCACCTCCTCCAGGATCCGCCACGGCTCGCGCCGACCGTCGTCGGAGGCGGGACGGTGCAGGATCAGATAGCCGAGGCCGATCCCCTCGATGTCGCGGGCGGCGAAGTCGTCGATCCAGGAGCCCAGCCGGGCGTTGAAGGCGGTCTCGTCGCGCTCGGGGGAGACGCCGCCGTCGCGCAGCCACATGGCGGCGTACTCCACCGGGTCCTGTCCCTCGCGCTGGATCACCCAGGCGTCGAGGTCGTCCGGCAACCAGGCGCGCACCTGCTCGCGCCAGTCCCGCCCGCGGTGATGCTCCCAGTTGCCGAGCATGACGGCGGTGCCGCCGGGGCTCAGGTGCTCGCCGACGGCGGGGACGAGGACGGGCAGCAGCGGAGCACCGGCGTCGCGGTACTCCATGAGGGGCAGACCGGCCTCGCGCACGGAGGACGGTGTGAGGACGAAGGGCGGGTTGGAGGCGATCAGATCGAATGCGCGACCGGCCAGGGGCTCGAGGAACGAGCCGCGGATCAGCTCGAGGCGATCGGGGTCGGTGCCGGCCAGGGCCGCGTTGAAGGCGGTGAAGGCCAGAGCGCGCTCGGAGATGTCGGTGGCGGTCACGCGGTCGGCGTGTCGCAGGAGGTGAAGGGCTTGAATGCCGCAGCCGCAGCCGAGGTCCAGGGCCGTGGCGACGGGGTCGCGCGGGGTGAGGGAGGCCAGTGTCAGGCCCGCCCCACCGATGCCGAGAACGTGGTCGGGGGCGAGCTCGCGACCGGTGGTGAGCTCGCCCAGGTCGGAGGCGACCCACCAGCGCACGTCGCCGTCGCGGTCGTGGGCCTCGTGAGGGCGCAGATCGACGGCGGCGCGCACGACGGCCGGGGCCGGAGACCCGGTGGTCGCAGACCCGGCGTCGGCGGAGGAGGCGCGCGTCGGGGCGGAGCCCGGCTCCGGGGCGGTGTCGACGGCGTCGGCGGCATCGCTCGCCGCCTGCTCCTCCGGTGGGCCGGCTCCCGGCTGGGGCAAGGCTCAGGACGGCCGTCTCCAGCTCGCCGTCCCGTCCGGCTGGGACAGGACCGTCCCCCAATCGAGCCTGTGGAGCACCCGCTGGACGGACCCGTCAGACGAGTCGGCCGTCCTCATGACGGCGCAGTCGGTGACCGCTGCGGACGTGTACCAGGCGCTCGACCTGGCGATGAACGCCGCCCGCGCCGTCACGCGCGGTTACCTCCCCGTCGGCTCGCGCGCCGCGATCACCGACGGCAGCACCGTCGTGGCGCGGCAGGACTACCAGACGACCTGGCCCCACGCGAGCCGCGGCGCGACCTGGGCGGTGGGCAACGGCTCACGGGTCTCGCTCATCGACCTCTCGGGCGAGAAGATCACCGACGAGCAGCTCGAGACCGCAGGTCGGTGGATCGAGCTCACCTGACCGGCCGCCGCCCCTTCGAAAGCGAGGCTCCGACCGGCTATGGTCGAAGCAGTCCTCCATCCACCCGCAAGATACGTTCTCGCCGGAAGGGGAACCGACATGACCGTCCAGTCATCACCAGGCCCTCACTCGACGCCGCGCAGCCGACGCACATTCCTGACTCTGGCCACTCTGGCCACCACCGGCGCACCGTTGCTGGCGGCGTGTCGGGGCGGGTCCTGGTCTGGGAACGACGACGACGGCGCGTCGGCTACGGCCGGCGGCGATACCCCGGCTGCAGCGTCTCCCGCTCCGACCGGGTTCCAGGAGCTGGAGGCCCATCTGATGGGGCACCGCGTCACGGTCCGGGTCTCGCCGCTGATCCGCGCCGGCGAGGAGGCGACGGCCCTGGTCCTGGAGCTCACCCGCGCCGCGGACGACGCCGCCATGGCTGACGTGCAGTCCAAGCCTCCCAGCAGCGACACCCTGCCCATCAGCAACTACATGGAGGCCTCCGCCTACCCCTCAAGCCCAAAGGGCGCCAGCGGCACCCGCCTGCTCGACCCCGGCCAGGGCAGGGTGTGGATCAGCACCATGACGTCCTGGATGACCGACGTCAAGCTCGCGCCGGGCCAGAGCGAGAGGACTTACGTGCCCTTCGGACCGGTCGACGTCGACCAGGTCACCGCCTTCATCCCCCAGACGGGCCTCGTGGCAGCCCGCGTCATCGACCGGGACACCGCATCCGGGCTCGGCATCGACCTCGACGCCATGGACAAGGCCCTGGACAAGCTCGGCGCCGACGCGGACAAGACCGCCCCGGCCGCGATCGAGCACTTCACCCGGACACTGGACGAGTCGGCCAGCACGCGCACCACCGACAAGGACGTCACCGTCACCCTCGCCTCCGATGTCACCTT
>ERZ773079.2363-NODE-2363-length-10540-cov-3.616404_pt1 | contig 10540 bp, 10 predicted proteins | sample MGYA00511355_ERZ773079 | MGnify/ENA primary metagenome ERZ773079 (study PRJEB29015, sample SAMEA2737979) | human oral metagenome | biome: human oral; feature: human-associated habitat; material: dental | place: China | collected 2117 ... | reverse complement strand
GTCCAACAACTCTATGCTGTTGGTGGTGTAGATCACCTCCCCGGGTCGCGGGACCGAAGTCCAGGAACGGGATGAACCGGAGCCGACGCGTTCTCTCCCCGGGTTGCCACTGCTATTGGGGACTTCCTCCTGCCCAAGACGCAAATCAGTGAACGCGACCAGGGCTGCCAGAGCGGTATAAGTGTCAAAAGCCGTTCCAGTTCAGCTTCAACGCCGCCGCGACGACTTTCCGGTCAGCGTAGGCGACGTAGCGCGTGAAAGCTCGGATCCAATTGGGTCAACGTAGATGCCTGACCAAACCTGCCAATCGCTTCGGGGAAACCGGCCAGCCCGTCACAGCAAACGATCAACACGTCCTTGAGGCAGTGGTTGACTAGTTGGGCACACACGCTGGCCCCAAACTTCAGTCCCTCAGCTGCCTGTGTCCAGATCCCTAGCGCCTGTTTGACACCTTTAAAATCAACCCCAACCGCGATTATATTCTCCACACTGATTAAATCCGCCCTTAGATCATCTTTGAAGCCCCAACGCGAACCACCACAGCGACTATCCCTACTTACTGAGATTCATTCACAGTAATGCTCAAGTGTGCTCTGGCTAGGGGCTTACTGGTCGGCGCGCCATCCACACATAAGCCTCACCGTCCATGCAAATAACCATTACTTCTTCAGACGCACCGTTCATAATGCGTCAGAAGATGCCCAGGTCAACGCATGTTTTCGACAAGATACTGGTCAAGCCACATATCCGCAACCCGGCGGCGCCTTGCAGAAGCAAGGGAATAGATTGGACTGTCTACAGTTTCTTTAACCAAGCCCCCCGATTGCCCGTGCACAACCTCTCCGATGCAAGCAATAATCTCGCCTTGCAAAAGCTCAATAGCAGGCCCAACAACTCCCCCGTGCAGAAAATTAACAGCATTCCCTTTATTCATCAAAAAGAAATAGTGCGGATCACAGGAATTTTGCGCCATAAACTCCATTCGCGTAACATTTGTATTATCTACTTTCAGTGCTTTATAATTTTGACAGATGCTGTTTGAGTCAATTTCATCATCTGCTGATGTGACTGAAGCAACGAAGCAGCCTGGCTCCAAATAACGCACAGTCCTTGAATTCAACGGAAACTGCGACTGCTGCTGTTCGCGAGTAGGGCAAACCCAGTTCGCAATCTCGGAGAATTTAGCTTCGACGACTTTAGAGACATTTCCATCAATGTGAGCCCCAGCGCCAGTGGCACTCACAATAAGGTTTAAGTCCCGAGCGAAAGAAGCGAAGTCATCACTATAATTATGAACATGAAAACCTTCAGCTGCAGCCTGCGCTTGCCGTATTGGATCTATCTCACACACACGAACAGGAATCCCACGACCCCGCAAAGTACGCGCTACTCCACTCCCAATAGGGCCATACCCTATAACTCCGGCCCTACGTGATTGCAAAACAACGTTAGATTGCCGAAGAATAGCCTCAATCGAAAAGGTTACGGCTACCCCAACCAGATGATTCTCTGGACCCTTTAAAGGGCTGTGCGCAACCGAAGCTACCAGACAGTCTCGAAGAGCGTCTTGAGCCTCAAGTGAAGCATAGCGCTTATGCCCATTTTGAGTGTCCTCTACGATTCCAGCAAGACGGTACTTCTTCTCACGAAGTGCGTCTGCAATCATTCGAGGCCCAGGCACTCCTTTACCTGCAAAATATCCACCAATATCAACAAGAACAACAGGCATGCCTTCATGTTCAGCAGAGGTATCAAAAACATCTTCGACAAAGAAGGCAGGATTGCGATTGAACTCCTCCCGAACAAGCGTTCCTACCTTAACTCCAGGAAGCTCAGAACGGAGCTGCTGATCAATTTTAGGCAAAATCGAGGAAGGTTTCGCGTATACGGCCCTTAGAGAGCAATACTCGTTTAGTATGGGCAAAAAAGGAATAGCACTATCGACAAAGTGCGCCACAACAACAACACTAGTCTCTTTAGTTATTTCAGCATCTTCGATCACACGCCGAAAAAACGTCTGAGTTTTTGAGCAATTAGCAATAATAGGCACAGAAACCCCTTGGCTAGGTATTCAAGTGATCAACGTCTGGCATGGTAACTTCCAAGAAGTCAACAAACAGCAACCCTCCTTGAACCCTTACCTCAACTACTCAACTACCAAGCTTAACTTGCGGTTGCCATCAAGTGCGATTTGGCTAGGCCTTTCATGGCTAGAAGCGACCTGTGGACAAACGTCTAGGAACCTTGCTTGAACTGTAAAATAGCTGCTAGGGCTACCGACTCCATAATCATTCATTGTCCGTCATCTAATTCTCCTTCCACTAAGAGAGTTTAACATGGAAGCGATTTCCAGTAAACTCCATGCTGCCCCATTGGGCAGTTAAATATAGCGACATTGAATGCAGGCATCCCGAAACGCTCTTCTAGCTTCAAGACCTCTTCAGTGCAATGGGTTGCAGCTCTTTCAAGCGACCTACTGTATTTATAAGTTGCAGAGTTTGGGGGATTTTTGAATGCCACGGTGATCTTAAGCTCTTCGAGGGTCTCGGGTGTGCGCACTATGTTTCGCGGCTCAAAGGTACCCGATTCATCTATAAACATTGCTTCAGTATAGAGGGTGAACCTAACGCCTTGATCTAGGAATTCACCTAAATCTATGTGATAGCCGCGGCTTTTGTCATCCCAGTAAGCAGGTCCATGGACACGAGCATTAACAAGCGGCTCTCCCTCAGACCACGCCTGAATCCAAGGATACCCTTGAACTCCAGAACCAGTCCACACTGTACTACGACTGAGAAATCTCAAAGGGCTAAGTGTTTCAAACTCTTCGACTATTCGATGCTTCATTTTTCTTTCACATCGTTCAGGAAAAATAAGAGATACGTCTCTCTTAGTTCTTCGGCAGTGAAAAAATCGATTCTGCCACCCTCCATGATTCTGCGGATAGTTTTCATGCTCCGCAGCTAGATCGCACTCTCTTGGCATATTAACCTTCAATTCAAACCTTTTCTGAATCTGTAATAGCTGATGCAGGGAAATCGATTTTCAAACTTGGGCTTCTTTGTCGCAATAACCTTAGACCTTCTCTTCTAAAGCTCCGCTCCTTCCCTGATTGCCTGCAGGGCCGTAGGTCGACCGAGTCGTTTCGCTTGTATCAAATCGTAGTAAGAAACACCTATTTGCTTATAGTTGCCTACTTGCAGTTCATCGAGGATCTCTACCGCCTCCTTCTCTCCCGAATTATGGGGCTCATTTGGACGCAAAACAACCTCTAGCTCTAGAAAGTCACCAAGTCCCTCCACTCGATCCAAGTGGATCCTCGTCCTACCACTCATATGCAGCAAGCGTTCTTTCCGTACTACCCCTACACTGCCATTAGATTCCTCGAGAACACTTTTCAGCTCGAACAAGTCCCGAACAGAATATCTAACATAAGAAGATGTTCTAAATCCGTCGATATCTGGCCGGCGATAATATATCAACTCGCCATCATTTTCTTCAAAAATTCTAAGCTTCAACCTTCCGCAAGAGCATTTGAAGTAAGTATCCTCTTGCCGAATAAGCACTCCAGGGTCGCATGTAAAATCCACAACTCGAGGTCGGATACTCTCAACAGACGGAATAGCGATTTTTATTTCCACGTTCACCGCAGAGCTGCACGACACTTCACTCTCTATTGGATCTATTAGCGAAGTGATGTCTTGCATCCTAATTTCAGTGCCTACTTCTCCCTGGCCTTGTGGGTATTGGTTCACACCGGACTTACTCTTCATATCAAAGCACCCCTTAAGGTGTCACCTTATACGGAGAACAAGTTGAACTATTAATTACGTGCTCGTCGCTACCGTGCTGCAAGTTCCCTTGACGCCATGGCCCATTTTCCTTACAGACAGAGCGTATCATGTCTACCATCACCATCGTCCGGTGCGCCACCACTTCTATGAGGAGTCCTTCGGGGAGGGTGGCTTCGTTGCGCCAGATGGCGGTGCGAGCTGGGGCGGAGCGGCCTTGTACGGCGATGGTGATGAGCTTGTTGGTGCGGTGGCGGCGTTCGAGGTCGGCCAGGAGTTGGCCGAGGGGTGGCAGGGCGATGTGCCAGCGGGTGTTGCGGTAGCTGCCGTCTTCGGCATGGCGGGAGTTGGTACTTGTCAGCTCAGGGGCTGCTTGGTCGGCGTTATCCTCGTCGTGCCAGATCCAGATGGTCACGGAGGGCGGTTCACCATCGAGTTGGGCGAAGTCCATCTGGTCGATCATCAGCTGGTGGCGGCCATCGGGAGCGTCCTGGAGGGTCAGGGTGAGCAGCTCGCGTCCGAGTCTGCCCCGTACGTTGGCGATGGCCACCAGATCTTCTGCGATGCGCCCAAGTCCGCGGTCTGACCAGCGTCGGATGGTGCGTTGGTCCTGGTAGTCGAAGTGTTCGGCTGTCATGGTGAAGCGGTCGAGGACGGTGTCGGCGGGGCTGGACAGGCTCAACGCGGCAGCAGCTTCGTACTTGTTGCCCTTTTCGTAGCGGGCAAGTTCTCGCCCAAGCATCATGAACGCCTCGACCAGGTCACCTTCACCGCACAGCTGAACCAGATGGGGGCAACCGCTGAGTTTGGACATTGTCAGTTGACCGTGTCCGCTCCGCAGCGCCAGTAACTCGGCGTGGACGGCAGCCACCACGGTCGGGTCGATGGGCGGCACGAACGGCTCGCTGGCAACGTACCCGGGCGGCTCCATAGCCATGGATTCTGCCACCCCAGTAGCCACATCCTGGTGAGTTGTCACTTTCATGTCACGACAGGCCCCGGGGTTGTGGGTTGGACTTGGGGTGTGAAGTCAAACCGGCTTCCTACGCGAGTTACACCGGATCCGCTGCTTGGTGGTGGCGGATGGTGTGGAAGGAAGGAGTTCTCATGTCGGATCTCATCCCTGCTTCTGGGTTTGGTGCTGGATCGGCTCGGGTGGCTGGGTCTGGGTTGGTGTCGTGGGTGACCGGGTCGGGTGGACGACCGCGGGGGTGAGTTGGAGTGGACGGCTGGTCGAGGTGATGTGGTCAGGGCGGTTGACGCGGCTCGGGCGGAGTTGACGAATCAGGCGATGGGCAATGTTGGGAATCTGGTGATGACTGGTCAGGCATTGGTGCAGGTTGCGCCGGAGAGTGCGCCGTATTTGGAGGCGTTGTTGGGTGCGTATGCCACTGGTGCGGCGCAGGCTATTGCGAGGTTCCAGTGACCGGCCTGGCAGTCCTCGGGCTGGCTGGTGTGGCGGTCCTTGGGGTGGTGGGTTTGGGAGTGGTGGTGTGGGGGTGGCGGGAACGCGATCGTGCCCGGAAACGTCGGCAGTACTGCGAGCAGCTCCGCATCCACCGCGACGCTCACCGTCTCGCTAGGCAGCTTCAGTGTGAGGCTTTCCGTGTCCGAGCAGAGATGCTTCGTCATGTCGTGCAGCGTATGGACCAGTCGCAGCGCCCGTACCGACGCCCGGGAGGGCGTCATGGCTGAGACTCCTTTCTCGCTGGCTGACAAGCTTCTTGGGTGGTGCTTCACCGTCTTGTTGGCTGCCCTTGCTTTGAAGATTGCGGTCGACCTCATCGCCGGTATCTGGCCCTGGCTCGTTGTTGGACTGATGGTGACCGGGTTCGTTGCCGTGGTTGGGTGGGTGGTGGTGCGGTGGTGGCGTTGGCGTTGAGCCGCCACGTGTCGATGCACAATCCAGTACAAAATCAGGCCCGCGGCGCTCGTGGCGCTTCTGTTCCATCCGGTGTTGTGAAATACACCAAACCCATTGACCGTTCAATTTTTTAAACGCATACTCAGGGCAGTTCGTCGCCCGTGGCTGGTCCGCAACAAGGAAGACGGCATCGTGCCGTGCCGGACCGCCCCATCCGCGAGTGGAGCTGTCACATCACATCAATTCAAGCCCTTGAAAGGAGGCTGTGTTCGTCATGCCCAGAAACAACACATCACCCCGTAAACCTCAGGCCGCCAAGCCACGCTCCTCGCGGAGGTCAGGTCGTCCTGATGCATCCCCGGGACGTTCCCGCCGTACCCACCAGTTGCGGGTCCGTTCCACGCTGCGCCGTGAACCAGATGTTCGTCGTATCGCTCGGGCGGTCATCCAGCTGGCCCTGGTCGAGGCGGAGCGCGAAGCCGGTCTGTCTCATGACGTGGCCGCCCCACCGAGTAACACCGCTGGCGCGTCTGACGTGGTGGAGGTGTCGTCATGACTCTGGTGCCTGTCAAGACGGCGTCGCCAGCGGTGCGGTCAGTCAGCGGCCTGGTGTGGCGTCAGCTGGTGCTGCCGGTGCCGGTGGATGAGGCGCGGATGCGTTCTGTAGTGGCGGCCCTGGCAGGGTTGCCGGGAAGCCCTCATCTGGCTTTCGAGGTCATTGCCCGAGGTGGTCGGGTGTGGTGGCGTCTGGGTACTGAACCTTGGGCGCTGCGTTCAATCCAGGCGCTGCTGTTGGCTCACCTTCCTGGTGTGCGGCTGGTCAACCCCAGCGTCCATGTGGTGCGTTCGGGTCAGAAGCTGGCGGTCCCCCGGGAGGCCTTCCTGGCCACCGACACCCCCGCAACCGCACCCGCTTCGACAGTGGCGACCGTACGGTTCACCAACACTGTCTTGTACCCGTTGCGTACCGACAGCACCGAGACCGTTACTCGGAGTCTGCTGGCCGTTCTGGCTGGCACCACCACGAAAGAGACGGTGCGGCTGCAGGTGGTGTGTGGCCGTCGGCTGCCACCACGTCGCTATCCCACCACTGAAGGGGCTGCGGCCCCGTCGCGGCAGGTCACGGCGAGTCTGGAAGATCCCGGGTTTCAGGTAGCGGTACGCATCGGAGCCTCAGCGGCCAGTCCCTCCCGGGCCCACTGGCTGGTGTCCCAAACGGCCTCCAGTCTGCGGGGGTTGGAACTACCGCCGGTCAAGCTGCGGTTGTGGCGTTCCACCCCTGGCGCACTGGCATCAGCTCGCTCACCGTGGCTGCTACCGCTGCACCTGCGGGCCTCCGAACTGCCCGGCCTGTTGGCCTGGCCCGTCGCTGAGGGGCTTCCCGGTGTCGCCAGCCCCCACCCGGTGGCGCTGGCGCCATCAGAGGCCATCCAGACCAACCCCGAGCTGGGTAAACGGATCATTGGTGAAGCAGTGAGTGACCCCGGCACCCTGGTGGGTCTCTCAGGTGAGGATTCACTGCGCCACCTCCACCTCTTGGGGCCCACAGGTGTGGGGAAGTCCACCCTCATGACCCATCTGGCGTTGGCGGACATCCACGCCGGACATGCCGTGGTGGTCATTGACCCCAAGGGAGATCTGGTGGCCGACATCGCTGCCCGTATCCCCGATGCGGTGCTGGAGGAAACGGTCATCCTGTCCGGCAAAGACAGCCAGCCGGTGGGGATCAATCCATTGGCGGGGACTCGTGACCCGGACCTGGCAGCTGATGTGCTGCTCGGGGTACTGCACTCGCTCTACGCCGATTCGTGGGGTCCGCGTACCCACGACATCCTCCACGCCAGTTTGCTCACGCTGGCGCGTCGGGGGGATGCCAGTTTGGTCATGGTGCCGTTGCTGCTCACCAACCCCGGTTTCCGGCGCTCCATCACCGGTCGTGAGGCCAAACGCGACCCGCTGGGGTTGGGGGCCTTCTGGGCCTGGTACGAAGCCTTGTCTGATGGCGAACGGCAACAGGCTATCTCGCCGCTACTGAACAAGCTGCGCCCCATCCTGCTGCGTCCGCAGTTGCGCGCCATCTTCGGGCAGCGCTACCCCCGTTTCCACTTCTCCGACCTGTTCACTCCCGGTCCCGGACGCGACGGTAGGAAGCGCCCACGGGTGGTGCTGGTCAATCTGGCCAAGGGCACGCTCGGCTCCGAAGCCGCCCAGCTCATGGGCTCGGTAGTGGTGTCCCTGGTCTGGCAAGCCGCTCTCGGTCGGGCCGCCCTGCAAGCGTTTGGTCGTCGCCCTGTCATGCTGCACATCGACGAAGTGCAGGACTACCTCCGTCTCCCCGGTGACCTCGGCGATGCCCTGGCCCAAGCCCGCGGTCTCGGTATGGGCCTGACCTTGGCACACCAGCACCTCGGCCAACTCCCCAAAGCCTTGCTGCGTGGCGTCATGGCCAATGCCCGCTCCCGCGTCGCTTTCACCCTCACCGGTGACGACGCCAGTCTCCTGGCCAAACGCTCCGGCGGTCTGCTCGTCCCAGCCGACTACCAACAACTACCCGCCTTCCACGCCTACGCCCACCTCCTGGCCGACGGCGACCTCCAACCACCCACCCTGATCCGCACGACACCACCCACCCCAGCACGACGCCACCCCAACGAGGCCGCACTGGTATCCCGTCGCCGCTACGGACAATCCCTCGCCGACATCGAAGCCGACCTGGCCGCCCTCATCCCCGGCCCTCACACCAAGAACAACGGAACCAGTCAGGCAGAAACCATCGGGAGAGTCCGTCGCCCACGCGCCTCGGTCGATCCCGACCAGAAAGGGGCCACCTCATGATCCACCAGCCCATCCATCACCCCAGCCCGGAGCTACCGGTCGCTGTTCCACTCGGCTCACCCGTCATGAACCCAAACCACGTAGTCACAAGCCTTTCCAGCCCATCACGGGGGACGAATACTCCTCGTTCCTCGTCACCCCCGGCCCGGAAACCAACCGGGCGGGTCGGTGCCCGTCAACGACGCCGCCTCGCAGCCGCCCTATCTGATCGTGACCGCCACGTGCTCTCCCAGATCTGGCAACACCGCTACCTCACCACTGCTCATCTCCAAGCGTTCTGTTTCACCGGGCACGCCAGCCCAGAATCCGCCGGACGCACCACCAGACGAGTCCTGAACCGGTTGGAACGAAACGGACTCATCCGCGCCCTCGCACGGCGCATTGGAGGAGTCAGAGCAGGCTCTGAAGCCACGGTCTGGCAGCTGGCACCCGCAGGAGCCCGCATCCTGCTCCCCAACAATGGCAGCTCCTGGCGCACCCACGAACCATCCGAACGATTCCTGAACCACACCCTCGCCACAGCGGACTGCCACCTCACCCTCCGCGAAGCCCACAAACAAAACATCACCGTGACCGTCCAAACCGAACCCACCAGCTGGCGACACTTCACCGGAATCGGTGGCGAGACCCGACTCATCCGCCCCGACCTGGCCGCCCACCTCACCGGCACCGACCAAGACGGCCCCTGGGACGACTACTGGTTCATCGAAGTAGACATGGGCACCGAATCCCTCCCCAGCCTGCTAGCCAAGTGCCACGCCTACACCGACTACTACACCAGCGGCCTCGAACAAACCACCCACGGCAGCTTCCCCCGCGTCCTATGGCTCATGCACGGCCCCCGCGCCCCCCGACGCGCCACCGAACTCACCCGACGCATCCACCGCACCACCCGCCTCGAACCACGCCTATTCGTCACCACCACCCCAGAAAACATCGAGCAGGTGCTGTGGCCAGAGACTCCTGAAACCAACCACACCATCAACCCCGAAACGGACAGAAAGGAACACCCATGACCACAACACTCACCGCCGCACCTCAGCCGCGCGGCACCATCATCGTCGGCGACGCCCTGAGCCGCCTACAAGAAGTCGAAACCGGCAGCATCGACTGCGTTATCACCAGCCCGCCGTACTTTCGACTGCGCAACTACCAGCACCACCAGCAACTGGGCCTCGAAGACACCATCCACGGCTGGGTGAACAATCTGCTCGCCATCACCGACGAAATAGCCCGCGTCCTGGTCCCCACCGGCACACTATGGCTCAACCTCGGCGACAGCTACAGCACCCACCAACACGAAGGCGCACCGAGGAAAAGTCTGCTGCTCGGCCCCGAACGCCTCGCCCTGGCACTCACCCAACACGGCTGGACACTACGCAACAAAATCATCTGGGCCAAAACCAACTCCATCCCCGCCTCCGTCACCGACCGTCTGTCCTGCACCCACGAGGTCATCTACCTACTCACCCGCAACCCCCGCTACTACTTCAACCTCGACGACATCCGCCAACCACCAAAAACCCGCTGCACCACACGAAACGGACGCCCCAACCCACCACCACGCCAACCCCGCACCCACACCCGACCACAACTACACCCACCGAAAAGAGGAATGCCTGAACACTGGCGCGGCCCCAACACCGACGGCGACGAAGGCCTTGCCACCATGAAACGCCAAAAGACCATCTGCCACCCACTCGGCAAAAACCCCGGCGACGTCTGGCACCTGGCAACCTCCAACTACCGAGGCGCCCACTTCGCCACCTACCCAACACACCTCGTCGAACGCATGCTGCTCGCCGGCTGCCCCGAACAACGCTGCCGCACCTGCCGCGCACCCTTCACCCGCCCCATCCGACGCCTAGGAACCCAAGCCCTCCGCCTGACCCTGAAACCAACCTGTCACTGCACCCCCACACACAACACATCCGACACCCACCCAAACAGCGAACCCGGCATCGTACTGGACCCCTTCCTCGGCTCCGGCACCACCGCCGCCGTGGCCCACAAGATGAACCGCCGCTATATTGGAATTGAAATGGGCGAC
>ERZ773079.2361-NODE-2361-length-10550-cov-2.624297_pt1 | contig 10550 bp, 8 predicted proteins | sample MGYA00511355_ERZ773079 | MGnify/ENA primary metagenome ERZ773079 (study PRJEB29015, sample SAMEA2737979) | human oral metagenome | biome: human oral; feature: human-associated habitat; material: dental | place: China | collected 2117 ... | reverse complement strand
CGATATCCGTGCTCCGCCACTCGGGGCACTGGCGCAGATCTAGGCCTGCGAACTGCTGTGGGAAATCAACCGCAGTCTGGTTGCAGACGCCGATTGTCAGCTGGTCTTTTAGTCCTAGGCGGTCGGCGAGCGTTTTCATGTCTCAGTTAAACCTTTCTTCTGGAGCTCAGTACTTTATAGGTTCACTCTGCGGAGCTGGAACAAGATGCCAATGATACCGACAAGCGCCGTCACGCCGCACGACAGAAGCCACGAGTCGACATCTGCAGGGCGGCCGTAGAACAGCGAGCGGACGAGGTCTGCAGTCACGCTAACAGGGTTCCAGGTTGCTACTCCGCGAAATGCTTGTGGTAGCGACTCAATCGGCACGTAGGCTGAGCTAATGAAACCAAAAGGCATCAGGCACAGGAGCTGGGCGCTCGTTGCGGCATTTCGCGACGAGGCCGCGAGGCTAACCCAAGCAACCGGGAACGCCACAGCTGCTCCCAACCCAACCAACGGTAGCAGCGCGATCACCAGGCATGTCCAGCTGGTCGGCCGAAGCCCGACAATAATCGCGAACGCCAAGATTATCATGCAGCCGACGAAGTTCCGCGCGGCATCAACGGCGACGCGTGCGAGGATCGCGTTAAACAACGGAACACCGTGCGGCTTCAACCGACCAAGAAACCCGTCAAAACGATCAAGCGCGACGCCCGCACCGACGCCCCCCTGCGCCCCGAAGACGACCGCAGCGGACGCGATGCCCGGGGCGATGAAATCGCGGTACGACCCGCCGAAAGCCTTCTCGAATGATCCGCCGAGGATTATCCAAAACATAGCGAAAAACAAGATTGGCTGCAGCACAAACATTATGAGCTGTCCGGTATCACGGACGGTGACCAGGCCAGCACGCCATGTTAGCAACCCGAGGCTGCTCAGGTGGCCCTGCTGTGACCTAGATTGCTGTGCGACCACCGCGCTCCCATTACCACTCATCACTACCTACCTCTGTCGTCGTTCCGTAAGCCATCGAAAATACCTCCTCAATACCCGGCCGCTCACTTAGGAATGCGGAGTACGGCAGCTCGGCCGCCAGGAGGCACGAGTTGACCTCAGCCGCAAGTTCGATCACGGATAGATTCCCGTACACCTGCACCCCGTCACCGGTCTGGTGGACGCAGAACGCGGAGCCGAGCCTGTCATTGATCACCTGGTAGGCTTGGTCAGCACCCCGCCGGGAATCAAAGCTGACTAATACCTTCCCGGTCGGCATGTCCGCAGTGACTTCTGCGATGCTACCTGTGGTGACGACGTGGCCATCTCGGAGAATAACCACCCGGTCAGCCAGTGCCTCAGCCTCCTGCATCTCCTGAGTCAAAATCACGACCGTAGCACCCGCCGCCCGCAGAGTCCGCAATTCATCCCACACGCTCCGGCGGCTGACCGGGTCCATACCCGCAGTCGGCTCGTCGAGGATGACCGCTGGTCGGCCGAGCGACAGCTGGGTCATGATGTCAAAGCGCCGCCGTGTCCCGTCGGAATAGGTTTCGATGCGCTCGCGCGCCCAGGACTGGAGACGGGAGTCTGCGATCCGCGTCTCGACTAGGGCCTTCACAGCCTGGCGCCGCAGCCCACCGAGCCGCAAGAACAGCGTCGCGAACTCGCTGCCCGACAGACGCTGGTCCATCGTGCTGTGCTGCGGGACATAGCAAACTTGCTCCTGCTGGACCGAGTCCGTAACCCCGGACGAACTCGACCAGACCAGCGCGCCTGAGCTTGGCTTCGTTATCCCGGCGACGAGCCGGGCGAGGGTGGTTTTACCTGCGCCATTCGGACCAACCAGGCACGTGATCGAGCCTGGCGGAAATTCTGCAGTGACGCCGTGGAGGATCTGCTTGTTCTTAATCGAGAATGTCACATCTCTGACTGCAATACTAACATTTTGCACTGGTGTTATACCTCATCAATCGTTCGGTCTGGGCGGGGTGTGACAGTTAGGGCGGAGCAGCGCGGCCGAACCATCCCACGCATCATGTGGCGCTTAAGTGCGCTCTGGTTGACAACCAGTTGGTAATTCGCGCAGATCGTCTCGATTACCTGCGTTACACTCATGAGCCCGAGATCTCGTCCTGGGCACGCGTATACACCCCCACTGAATGCAAGATATGCTGGCGGCCGAGCACTGCGTTTCTTCTCACCTAGGAAGCGGTTCCAGACGAACTCGTTAGGACTCGCAAATGACTGCTCGAGGCGGTGCGAAACATTCGGCGCAACACCAACATGCCAGCCGCGCCGCATGCGGAAGCCACCGAGCATGAACTCGGATTCCACGCGTCGCGAGTTAAATGCCATCACTGGGTACAGCCGTGCCACCTCGAGGACAAAGCTAAGCCAGCCGTCGGTTCGCTCTGCCGCCGGCAGGTTGGAAATCAGTCGCACGGCCTCGGTCTGCATAGCTGCGGATGCCAATACCCAGTGCAGCAGTGCTGCAGTTGACGCCTGTGTCGTGAAGAGCACAAAAGCGAGCGCCCCCAGCGGGTCATCGACAGGGTGTGTATCCCCGCTACCACCAGCGAAGAGCTGGCGGGCAGGGACATCTGCACCCGCGCTGGCGAACCATCTGGTTATGATGCGCTGAAGCCGCTCGCGCGCTCGGTCGCGACGCCGGAACTTTGCTAGCGGCAACCACTGCGGCAGCAGAACTTCCATCGAATTACCGAGGTCTCGCATACACTCATCAACAGCCTCCAGATCTTCCTCGTGGAAGTTGTTGAACAGCGAGTACACCGCGATGCTGAGCGCGACGCGATCGGCAAACTGTCCTGGGTCAACAGTACCACCGCCACGTGCTGACATCGAGGCTGCGAGCCGACGCGACACGGCGACTATGCCACCGGTATAGCTTGGCCGCAGCTGGCGCATGAACACCTCATTCAACCAGCGAATCTGCGCGCGCCGCCGCTTAAAATCCGGTTCGGCGAGCGCGAACTGGCCGAACATCGGCTTGACGAAGTCATATACGCCTTCGACCGTCAACGCATTGTCAACCTGCTCGAGATATCGTTGCTGATACTCAGGGTCAGCGACAACGACAAGGTTGACAGGCCCCAGCCGGTACCGCACCACAGAGCCTAGACGCTCATAGCCGGCTTCGAACAGCGCGCAGGGATCGCGAGACAGTGTGCGCACACTCGCGACGGCTACGCGGAGAGGGAAGATCGGGGGCGAATCAGCGCGCATGTGGATCTCCTGGGATTCTACCACCAGCACCGACGTGCTGGTGTATAACATCGACGAGCTCAGTTGGCTGCGCCAAGCGTGTACACTCAAGATCGCCGATGATGAAGTGGTTCGGCAGCTGTTTAAGCTGTCGGATATTACGCGCCACGGGTGGAGCCGCCCTGAACCCAGCCCCGATGACCAGCGACCAACACACCGGTGCACTGGATGCAAGGATCGTCGCAGCCACCAGCGTTTCTGGCAGCCCATGGACGACCCTGCTAAGGGTAGCTGCCGTCCCCGGCAGTACCAGAACCAGATCGGCAGCCTCCGCGAGTTCGCGGTGCAATGACACGCCCGCCCGAGCCCCCCAGTCAGCATCAACCAGCACACGCTCAGCACCGCACGCGCGAAGAGCGTCGGGAGTCACGAACTTCTGTGAGCTCGGCGACAGGACGCAAGACACACGCCTACCACTCCGACTCAGGAACCCGACGAGCGCCGGGCTATAGGTCGCCTCAGATGAGCCAGTCACAGCTACTAGCATCTGCATTGAGCCCCCTAACACGAAGCGATTGGCGTGATACCGTACCGCCGGTTCATATCTGGATCGCTCCAGTGATCCCAGAGACGCGAAGCAAGCAGGCCGTCGCGAACGACCGCAACATCCGTCGATAGCCACGAAATCTCCCGGCCGGGCTCCACATTGCCGACCACGACCCCTTGTTGGGTTCCCCAGGATCGCACGACGCTTCTTATCGCGCCGTTGGCATCGGTGGAGTAGCTGACGCGCTCGACCCGCAGATCCGGTAGCCACCGGAAAAGTACTTTCAGTGCGAACAGAGTCGCTTCTTTGTTGTAGATGGCATTCAGCGTGTAGTGCTGGAACTCTTCAGACACAACGCTCACCGCAGCTGCGGGGTCGTGGTCGTTGAGTGCAGCGAGGTAGGCATCGAGAGGCCGGAGATCCACCTCCGCCATAGCGTTTCCGATAGCACGTTGCATAGTATTCCTCCAAACTGCTGTCCAGGCGGTCAACGCTAGGACATCTGCGTGAGCAGCACATCATCTAGTAGGTGGATCTGGGTCAGCAGATGGAGCTCATCCATCAGCCCCCAGTGCTCGCTGAATTTACCGCCCGAGATCTTGCAATAATCGAAGTTCCTGACCTTGATCTTCTCGCCGGTTCCTGCTTGACCCAAATACGGTCCGCTGTGGGTTCCTGTTATGTCAGCGACGACAATCACTGTGTCGCCGGTGGCCACGATGTCTATCACCTCCCAGCGGAGATCGGGGATCGCTGTCCACGTCGCCTGGAACGCATTGACAATACCTGCCATCGGATAGTCTGCGAGCCGAGCATGATGCACCGCCCCTGGGGCGAGGCAGCTCAAGATAGCGTCGAGGTCATGGGCATTGCACGCCGCGACAAACTGCTCCGCGAGGGCGACTGCCTGCCCCGGATCACGGCCGTCAGCCGGGCTGCTAGGTAGGTTGTCCATCATTGTATGTCCTTTCATAACTGATCTAGTGAACTTAGGCAGTGCCGATACTACAGAAGCACGCAGCCGTCCAGTTCTCCGTTATTGCTCAGTTCGCCAAGCTGACCTCTCCGCCAGGAGTCTGGAAGTCATAGCCTGGCGGCCACTAGGCCTGGATCAGCGACTATCCGAGCGCAGGACGTGGTCAGCGGCCCAGCGCCAGCTAAGCGCCGCCCAGCTAGCGCGGATGCCAGTTGTTTTCTACTGCCTGACTGGTGTAGCGTATGCCGAAGAATATCCAGCTGCTTAGGGAGTGAGGGGTGGCAGTACTGATTGACGTTGAACGCGGCGGCACGCACAGCGGGATCATTTTTGAGCCCACGTACGGCTGCCAGTTGCGAGACGCGAGCTACCCGCTTGACGAACGTAGGATCACAGCGGCCTTGAGCGAGATAGACTCAGCATTAGCTACAGTCCGGCGCCGCTCGGGCGGCGTCACCGCACCAGATCTAGGCTACGCGCTGATCGAGGCAGCAGCGCGGGAGCACGGCATCCCTCCGCCTCCCGCCAGCCCACAACAGCCGGTGGCTTGGCACCCCACCGAGATTGCGCGGCAGCGGGTCGAGGACGAACGAGGCGTTATCATCCTTGGGGGCTACGGAGGAATCGCACTGAGCCTGGCCAACCGGCTCAGTGCCAGCGGCTGCACTGTTGCGCTCGTGGACAAGCGACCGCTGCACACGCTAAGTAGCGTCACGCTCCGCTACCTCGGAGACCTAGTGAGGCGCGGCACGGTGTTGCTAATCGGCCCGGTGTCCGCGCTAAACCGAGCGCTGCCGCGACTGCCCTCGCAGCGGCTGACAGTGGTACACACTGCCGGGAGCCTGGAGCTGAAACAAGCGACGCAGATCTCCCACCGGGACCTCGTACGCCAGTTCACGGCGAAGACCGATCCGCTGAACGAGATGCTAGGCCAGCTCGGCAGTCGGCAGTGTCCACAGATTATCACCGTCGGCTCAACAGAGGCCCGGTACAGCCACCGTGGCTTCGGGCTGTACAGTCTCGCGAACGAGGTTTTACGGCACCACGCTGCTGCGCTCAGTCGCATCGGCTACGCAGTCGCGCATGTCGAGTCAACCCTTTGGGAGCGCGTCGGGATGGGACGACGCGCCGCAGCGATGGCCGCAGCACACGGCCACGCAGTGATCGAACCCTCCTGGGGGTGCGCAGTCATCGAATCGATCATTGCCACGAAGCGCCGACCAGGCGATTGGTCCGAGCTCGTCATCGGCGGAGCAGGGACAAGCGCAGAGCGTCCACTCCAGTTCATCACCGGGATTGGCGGTGCGTGCTCGTCGGGGGATTTAGCCGCCCACAGCCGACTAGTCTCCGCGACCGCAGTCGGCTCCAGGCAGGCTGTTGTAACCCGCTCCCAGCACAACATACTCGCTCGTGCTTACAGCGCCTAACACCAGCCTCTACTTGCGGCAGTCGGCTTGCCGATAGCCTGCGTTGCGCAATTTTAGTACAGTGCTTTCGCTTAAGCATCCCACGCCAGCGCCCCTGGCGGAATAAGCAAACTGCCCCCGCCGCAGTCCGGTGCCACTATTCTCGTGCACACTGGTGGTGTGGTCTTAATCATAGGCACAGGTATTGTCAGCGACTAGTCGGTGCTTCGTGAGCCGGACCCCGGCCCGGCCTGCCAGGGCAGTTCCGGCCTGCAGGTTAATGGATTCTGCCCGCTCCCCTGATTGTAGGTAGCCACATAAAATGGGGACTGTCGCTGGAACCAGTATCGCTTATCTGCCCTGCAGTCCCCAGGATCCGGGGGTATCCCTGTTTCTTTGTCAACCCTTGGTCACCAGCAGCGAAGTGAAAACAGGCAGGAAGAAGCTCGCTTACCAGCCCGCTCGCCCCGTTCAACTAATCCGTCGCCTAGCAGTCCGGTACGTGCAGGTCCGGCGTACCCGCAGAGTGCCAGCAATACGTCCGCGATGCCGCTGTCGTTACCCGATGCACCCGCGCACGGCTACGGGCTGGTGCTTTAGCAGAAGCTAGGCTGGCTTGGCTGACGACTCTCTTCGAGTCCAGCCACATTGGCAAGACACCAACCGACTCTGCCTAGCCTGCGTACCTGTGCAGAGCACTTAGAAGGTCCGCTGGCACGGCGCACGGCCGGTAAACCGCACTGTCTACTCGTTGCATACAGCCGACGACCTGCTCTCCCACCGCTACCAGCATGCCAGCCCGCAAGTATTCGAACCGCATAGCGATCTTATTCGCACCAGCGATGCCAGAAGTCGCCTTGCTCATACGAATCTCAATCTGATCACCTGCGTAACACTCCGCCAGAAAATCAACCTCCAAGCGCAGTGTTACCAGTGCGAGTTCACCACTCGTAAGTTCTGAAACGAGCGCTGGGGCGTAGTCTAGGATGAAGCGCTCTCGACACCGCCCCTGCCACGCAGCGTAGTGTGCAAAGTAGACGTTCCCAACGAGATTAGTCTCAGCGAACGTCACCGTGTGGGTGTAGGAGTAATAGTGGCTAGTCATCGTGTCACCGCCTCGATATAGCCAGCGCCGCTGCGATTCGCTGAGAGCCGAGGTCCGCAAGCGCCACAACCACGTTGACATCGGCATTTTGCAATGTCGCGCACGAGTTCACAGCGGCCTGAGCATCATCAACCACCCGCAGCCCCGCCGACGAGAGTCCTGCTTTCCTAATGGCCTCGTTCGCAGCCCACGCCAGGTGGCTACCTTCGCTCTCCCCGAGCCAGTGCAATTCTGCAGCCAGAGCAGCAAGATCGGTCGGCAGCGCCGGAGACTCGGAGCCACAGCTCTGCCAGTCCACCCCCAGTGCGCTGACATCGTCGGCCCAGACCGTGAGCCGTTTACTGCCAAGCTTTGACGTTGATGCCGCACCACGGCCGACCACTACAAGCCGACCAGCAGGATCGTGGACAGCTTCAGTGGCCGCAGTCTCACGCAACACATCCTGGGCGCCGCGAGCCGAGCTGGTCACAACCCCGTCGATGGATTCCGACCAGCGGTGGCTTAACACCTCGCGTACCAGCCACGGCCCGACCAACTCGACTGGCCCGTCAAAATCGAGTGCGTGGCTAGCGCGGAGGCGGAGTCGCCGCCAGCACAGCACCAGCTCACCGCTAGCGTCGAGGAGGTCGACGTCGAACACGAGGTCGCCGTCAACAACATCACGCTGCATAGCAGTCATGCTGCACGGACCGCTCGGTGTTGGATTTAACACAACAAACTCACGCGCACCGACCGGGAGCAGCTGCCGCTGAGGGTAGCAGAGCTGGATCGCGTGCAGCGCAGCATCAAGCACTCCTGTATCCCCAAGAATAAGGTCAGCTGGCAGAAACGTTGAAAACCACGAGCTAGGGTCTGAGTTCAAAGTCGCGCGAAGAGTGAACGCAGTCACACAGTCGACGCTCTGGATACGCCTGAAGGCGCCTTCATGGAATAGTACAGCCTCGTAATACGGCCCGGGCACTCCGTCAAACTGGCTAGGCATAGCAGGTTTGACGTGCGGCGTTCGTGGAACAAGATCAAGCGAAGCCACTTTGACCGCACCCGAGAGCACAGCAGCACCCAGGCTGTCGTCACCAATAGCGCCTGTTTCGCTTATCACTACCGTGAGCGGCACTCGCTCGCTCTCGCTCTTCAGGGTCACAGGGTTATGCACCCTGAGACTCCGGACGCACAGCCATGCACGCTCAGGGTCCAAGTACGTCGCACTCTGCGCGACGGCTTCGAGCACACAGACCAGCGGGAGGACTGGTAGGCCACCGACCTGGTGTTCGCGTAGCGAACGATCGGTGTACACGCTAAGCTCGGCAGTTGTCACGATCTCGGTCATGGGGACATGTAGAGCGATGTCTTCGACATACCGAAGCGTCGGCCGCTGGACCTCCTGATCACTGACGAACGAAACAGTCCCGTCTGACGGATACCTCCCCGTAACAAGTCGTGCGACCGGGCCACTCTGACAGAGTTGCTCCCAGAAGACCTGGCGTCCACGGAGCACCGAAATTGGGACCACTCCGGTGCGTTGCAACGCGTCTACCACACCTAAACTCACAGCCATACCGGTCCCTGACCAGATTGACCACTCAAAATGCAACACCGGACAGACTGCACGGTCAGCCAACTCCTCAGTCATCACCCGCAGGAGCTCGTTCGCGTGTGCGTAGGCAAGTTGGCCAGCCAATCCGGCCCGAGCAATGATCGAGCCGAATGTCACCAGAAGTGACAGGCCTTCTACCTGGATGAGCTCGAGCAGATTTGCCAGCCCAGCTTGCTTCACCTCAGTCGCCTCCACCACCCGATGGCCCGGCACCGATTCACTGCGCTCTGGGGTGTTAACCGCCGCGCCGTGAATAATTCCGCGTACGCGTCCCGCAACATCTTTCAAGCTGTCGTTTAATGCCTGGCGATCTGTTAGATCAGCCTGCCGATAGCTTGCCTCGACACCTGCGGCACGTAACTGTGAGAGCGCCTTACTAACGGCTCGATCCTCGGGAGATGTCCTGCCTACAAACAAAAGCGACGCGTCAGTGTGCTTAACCAACTCAAATGCACACTCGGCAGTAATGCCGTGCAAGCCACCGGTCACCAGTACCAGATCGCCGCGCCCGAGACTGACGGTGCGCTCAGCTGTGCCGCGCAAGCGTCGCAAGCCGCGCTGGAAAACCGTGCCTCCAGGTGATACCTTTAAGTCGGCGAACACTGCGGTCGGCAAGCCATTCAGCGCACGAAATGCCTCGAGCGGGGCAGCTGCACGGTCTCGTTCGACCAGTACCCACCGCTGCCGTAGCTGAGTACGCTCGTGGTACAGCGTCCGAGCGACTGCTGCGCCAGTGCCCGCGTGTTCCACGACAATGCACTCCCAGTCGCGTTCGAGCACCCAGTCTCGCAGGCACATAACGTGCGCGACACTAGGCTTCACAGGCAGCGTGACGACAAGTACCTGTGAAGCGCTGTCGGGCTGGCGCAGGCGCTTGGTGGCAGTGCTCGGGTCTGCACCGGTGAGGTCCACTATGCACTGGCTCTCCGCTGCGGGCATCGGCTGTGCGGCACCAGGTGCGGCCATATCGAGCTCTGTCCAGTGGTCACAAAAAGTATTCACCCAGGGCTCACCTGCGGGCAGCGCACTCTCATCGTCTGCGTCTGCTGCCGGGAGCTGCGCTAAGAAAGCCGCAGCGTCTGCCAGTGAACTGTCTGACAAAGCCAGGGGATCCTGTGGAACCGGCCGACCTAGCTCGTGCGCCACGCGACCCACGACGTGGTTGACCTGGAGTGAGTTGAGTCGGAGATCCGAGCTGAAGCGTAAACCACCTGTGATACTTCCTAGCTTGAAACCTGTGAACTCAGCGACCGCGCCGACAAGCGCTGCGAGCGCTTCAGGCTCCGTCACCACCTCCCTACTCCGCACTTGCGGTATCCGACTGCTATCAACGACAGGCTCATCGCCGAACGCTCCGTCGCCGTCTTCTCCTGCCTCAACTGTACTGGCCGACGCTGGCAACCCGCCACTGGTCTCTGGCCTGGACTCGTTGGCGCGCCCAGCCGCGACACCCGCAGGGTTGGTGAGTAATTGAGGTTGTTGCTCGAAGGACCAGTAAGGCGGCGCTGCGGTCGCCCACCACGCGGCTGGCTCTTTGAGCTGGCCCAGGGCGAAGAGAGCCGAGACTGCGTCGGCCAGAGCACGGCGGTCTCCGCCGATGCTCAGCTGAACGGCTGGAATACCTGTTGAGTTGTTTAGCAGCTCAGCCAAGCCCCCATCGGACCCTACTTCGAGCACGAGCGAGACCTGTGCGGCCAGCGCCTCGCTCGCCTCGCTAAAAC